>Ga0209023_10000092_pt1 | contig 158182 bp, 146 predicted proteins | sample LakOneMetagenome_FD_187468 | JGI IMG/M metagenome (GOLD analysis project Ga0209023, IMG submission 187468) | Freshwater and sediment microbial communities from Lake Erie, Canada (SPAdes) (version 2) | ecosystem: Environmental > Aquatic > Freshwater > Lentic | place: Lake Erie, Canada...
TGTAGGCGATGCCGCCGCCCGTGCCGCCCATGGTGAACGAGGGACGGATGATGGTCGGGAAGCCCAGCTCGCGCTGCACCGCCCACGATTCTTCCATCGAGTGGGCCACGCCCGAGCGCGCCGAACCCAGACCGATCTTGGTCATCGCTTCCTTGAACTTGGAGCGGTCTTCGGCCTTGTCGATGGCTTCCGGCGAGGCGCCGATCAGCTCCACGTTGTACTGCTTGAGTACGCCGTTGTTGTGCAGGTCGAGCGCGCAGTTGAGCGCCGTCTGGCCGCCCATGGTCGGCAGGATCGCGTCGGGACGCTCCTTGGCGATGATGCGCTCGACGACCTTCCAGGTGATCGGCTCGATGTAGGTCACGTCCGCCATTTCCGGGTCGGTCATGATGGTGGCCGGATTGCTGTTGACCAGGATGACCTTGTAGCCTTCCTCGCGCAGGGCCTTGCAGGCCTGGGCGCCGGAATAGTCGAACTCGCAGGCCTGGCCGATGATGATCGGACCGGCACCAATGATCAGAATACTTTTAATATCACTACGTTTTGGCATTTAGATTTTCTCCGCGGCTTGCATCAGGCTGATGAAGCGGTCAAACAGGTAACTGACGTCGTTCGGGCCCGGCGAGGCTTCCGGGTGGCCCTGGAAGCAGAACGCTGGCTTGTCGGTGCGGGCAAAGCCCTGCAGCGAACCGTCGAACAGCGACACATGGGTCACGCGGCAATTGGCCGGCAGGGTTTGCGCGTCGACCGCGAAACCGTGATTTTGCGAGGTGATCATGACCTTTTTCGAGTCCAGATCCTGCACCGGGTGGTTGGCGCCGTGGTGGCCGAACTTCATCTTGAGCGTCTTGGCGCCCGAAGCGAGCGCCATGATCTGGTGACCCAGGCAAATGCCGAAGGTGGGGATGCCACGCTCGATCAGCTCGCGGCTGGCGGTAATCGCGTAGTCGCATGGTTCCGGGTCGCCCGGACCGTTGGCCAGGAAGATGCCGTCCGGGTTCAGCGCCAGCGCCTCGGCGGCCGTCGCCTGCGCCGGCAGCACCGTCACTTTGCAACCGCGTTCGGTCAGCATGCGCAGGATGTTGCGCTTGACGCCGTAGTCGAAGGCAACCACGTGGAACTTGGGATCGGTCAGCTTGCCGTAGCCCTGGCCCAGCGTCCATTCGGTTTCGGTAAATTCGTAGGCGGCGGTGGTCGAGACGACCTTGGCCAGGTCCATGCCGGTCAGGCCGGGGAAGGAACGGGCCAGATCGAGCGCCTGCGCCGGCGATGGTTCGTTGCCCTGGGTCCCAGTGAGGATGGCGCCGCTCTGCGCGCCTTTTTCGCGCAGCAGGCGCGTCAGCTTGCGGGTATCGATGCCGGCGATGGCGACAATGCCTTCGGCCTTGAGGTAGTCGGCGAGCGACTGGGTGGAGCGGAAGTTCGATGCCATGAGCGGCAAATCGCGGATGATCAGGCCGGCGGCGGCGACTTTGCCGCTTTCGACATCTTCCGGATTGACGCCGGTGTTACCGATATGCGGGTAGGTCAGGGTGACGATCTGGCGGGTGTAGCTGGGATCGGTGAGGATTTCCTGGTAGCCCGTCATGGAAGTGTTGAAAACCACTTCTCCGGTCGTATGGCCGGCGGCGCCAATGGAAATACCTTTAAATATCGTTCCGTCTGCAAGCGCTAGGATGGCTGGAACGGCAGGGCCAGAAAAAAATGGCGGCAAGGGCAACTCCTGATAAAGTTACCGTAGCTGCGCCACGTCAGACCGACAGCCATGCTTCCCGAGCAGCTTCACTCAAGGGGTATGGTGTCTTGTTGAATGAGGGATGGGTGGGTAGTCGCTACGGTATGTGGTGAATGGCTAAACCTCCGAATTATAGCGCAAAGCCGGGCTGGCGGCAATCGCCGCCGGCGGGCCTGGCCAGGAATGTTTGCTTTGTTAATAAAATTATATGGGGGACCCACCACATGAGCTTATTTGGCAAAGATACGCCGATGGAAAGGCCCCATCCGGGTGGGCGCGCAGCCGTGTTCGTCCCCGCCAAGGAAGGCAAGGCGGAGGTCCTGGCCCTGTTTTCGAACGGCTCGGGCATGGTCGGCTTTGCCAATCACGACGGTTCGCTGACGGTCTACTTCGAAAACAACCGCTTCAACGATTCGGCCCTGCACGCCTGGCAGAACAAGGTCTTCAAGGCGTACGACCGGATGGTCAACGGCGCGCCCACCGTCAACAAGGTCACTTGCGACGCCGCGTATGTGGATCAGGTGGGGTTTATCGAAGGGCCGGAAATTCTCGTGCGCGACATGCCGCTGCTGACCGACTGGCTGGCCCACTGCCATGTCGAGGACTCAGCCCCGGCCAGCGCGGACATCCACGCCTGACCGGCGCCAGCTACTGCCGGCGCACCGGCGCGTGCGTTACGCCAGAGCAGCGATACCCGCCTTGGCGATCTGGGCATCCTGGTCTGATTTCACGCCGGACACGCCAACCGCGCCAATGACCTGGCCATCGACGATGATGGGCACGCCACCTTCGAGCATGCCTTCGAGCAGCGGCGCGCTCAGGAACGAGGTGCGGCCATTGTTGATGATGTCTTCATAGATCTTGGTTTCGCGCCGGCCCAGCGCAGCCGTGGCGGCTTTGGCCGGGGCGATGTGGGCAGAGATGGGCGCCACGCCATCGAGGCGCTGCAGCCACATCAAGTGGCCGCCGTCATCGACGATGGCGATCGCCACGGACCACTGGTTGGCCAGCGCTTCGGCTTCGGCGGCAGCGGCGATTTTTTTGACGTCGGCTAACTGCAATACGGATTTGGTGATCATGGGACTTCCTGAAAGTGGGATGGGCGAGATTGTAGGGCAGCGCTGCCCTGGCGCCAATATCGGCGCCGCTATACCGACTATGCAGACTACGGCGACGCGGGTGTCGCGGGCGGCGCCGCTTGCTGAGCCGCCTTGAGCTTGGCCTTAATCTGGGGCATGACTGCCGCCGCCGCCTGCTCACCGGCGAGGATGGCAAGGTTGCGCGACGCAAAATCATTGCCGGCCATCTTGCCCAGGGCGGGCTGGATGACAATATCGGCATCCTTGAGCTCGTAATGGTTGAGACGCTGCCCCATGATGGCGAAGGTTTGCAGCAGCACTTCGACCGAGCTGACGGCGGCCTGCACATCGGCCTGGGTCGAGATATTGACCGCAATGATGAAGTCGGCCCCCATGTCGCGCGCGAAGCGCACCGGCACCGGCGCCACCAGGCCGCCATCGACATACGAATGGTCGCCGATCTTGACCGGCTGGAATACGCTTGGCACCGACGACGAGGCGCGCACGGCCTGGCCGGTGTTACCGCGCTGGAAAAGAATCGGTCTGCCGCTGTTCAGGTCGGTGGCGACCGCGCCGAACTTGAGCTTGAGCTTTTCCATCGGCGTGTTCTTGACCGCCTTGTTCACATAGCTTTGCAGCGCGTCGCCCTTGAGCACGCCCGATGACTTGCTAAACAAGGGCAAGGCCCAGTCCGAGATGCTGGCCTCATCCATTTCCATGGCGGTCTTTTGCAGGGCAAAGCCATCGTTGCCGGCCGCGTACAGGGCGCCGACCACGCTGCCGGCGCTGGTGCCGACCACGATCTCGGGATAGATGCCCTGCGCCTCAAGCGCCTTGATCACCCCGATGTGCGCAAAGCCGCGCGCAGCGCCGCCGCCCAGGGCCAGACCGATGCGGATCTTTTTCGGCGCCGGTGCGGCTGCAACGGGCGCCACCACGACAGGCTCGGGCGGCGCCACGACCACGGGCGGCGTGCTGCCGCAGGCGGTGATCAGAAACAGCAGGCAAATCAGGGAAACACGTTTCAAGTACATAGCTGAGCAGGATGAATGAGAAGAGGACAAGCGAACGCGATTGTACCCGTATTCAGTCTGCGCATAAAAAAGGGCGAGCCGCTGCCGTAACGCACTTACAGCAGCGCCGCCTGCGCCGGCGCGCTCACCGCCGGCGGCAGCGTCACGATGAAATTGCTGCCCTTGCCCGCTTCGGACTTGATGCTCAGATTGCCGCCGTGGCGCAGCAGCACGTGCTTGACGATGGCCAGGCCCAGTCCGGTACCCTGGGTTTCGCGCGAGCGGCTCTTGTCGACCCGGTAGAAGCGTTCGGTCAGGCGCACGATGTGAACGGGATCGATGCCGATGCCGGTGTCCGAGGCGATGAACTGGGGCCCCTCCTCCGTCTGCTGCCAGCTCAGGTGGATGGTGCCGCCGGGCGGCGTGTAGCGCACCGCATTCGAGGCCAGGTTGCCGAAGGCGCTGCGCAATTCTTCCGCGCTGCCCGTCACGTCGGGACCGTGCACGCTGGTGGTGACGGTGTGGCGGCCATTCGACAAGGCGCGCGCTTCCTGGGCAATATCCTCGACCATGGCGCGCATGTCGACCTTTTCCGGGCGCAGCGGGTAATCCACCGATTCCAGGCGCGACAGGGTGAGCATGTCCTCGATGAGGCGCTGCATGCGTCTGCCCTGCTCCGTCATGAGCTTGAGGTGGGCGGCGCGGGTGCCGGCGTCGAGATCCGGCTCGCTCGAAGCGATCTCCAGGAAGCCGACGATGACTGTCAGCGGGGTGCGCAGTTCGTGGGAGGCGTTGGCGATGAAGTCGCGCCGCATTTCCTCGATGCGCTGGGTTTCGGTGGCATCGTGGGTGACCAGGATCTGGCGGCGGTTTTCGAACGGGATGATCTGGCAGATCAGCTTGCGGTCGCGCAGCGAGAGCGTCAGCGGCTGCTCGTAGCGGCCCAGGATGATGTAGTCGATGAAGGCGGGATGGCGGATCAGGTTGGTCACGCGCATGCCCTTGTCCTTGTCCAGGGTCAGGCCCAGGTGGCGCTCGGCGGCCGGGTTGCACCATTCCAGGAACAGGACATCGTCCATGATGGCCACGCCGTCCGGCAGCAGGTGCATGGCCTGGCGGAAGCGGGCCAGCCACTCGGTCAGCTCGGACTGGTTGCGTTCGTCATCGCGGCGCAGGCGGTACAGGCGCGAAAAGATGTTGGTCCAGGAGCCCCAGCCATCCGGCAGGCGGGTGCTTTGCGGGTCGTCCAGCCAGCTGCCCAGCTTTTGCAGGTAGTCGAGCTGGACGACGAACATGGCCAGCACGGCCAGCAGCGCGATGCCCATGCCGTAGATGGGGCCGAACAGCCAGCCGAGAATGGCGCTGCCCAGCAGGATGAAGGAGACGCGCAGCAGTGCGGGGATCCAGAAAAGCAGTTTTGGGTTCATGTTCGTCGACTGGGGCAATGGCGCACTGTGGGTTCCGCCGCCCCCGCGCAGGCGCGAGGACGACGTGGTTGTTCATTTTTGACGTCGGTCACCCAACTACTTCACCGACAGCATATACCCAACGCTGCGCACCGTGCGTATCAATCCTTCTGCCTGCTTGAGCGCCTTGCGCAGGCGCAGCACGTGCACGTCGACGGTGCGCTCCTCGATCACGGCATGGTCGCCCCATACCTTGTCGAGCAGCTGGCTGCGCGAAAACACCCGCTCGGGATGGGCCAGGAAAAACTTGAGCAGCTTGAACTCGGCATGGCCGATATCGATCTTGCTGCCGCTCAGCGACACCGTGCAGCTGACCGGATCGAGCGTCACCTCGCCCGCGCTCATGGCCGACTCGGCATGCTCGGGGCTCTTGCGGCGCAGCAGCGCGCGGCTGCGCGCCAGCAGTTCGCGCGGCGAGAACGGCTTGGTCACGTAATCGTCGGCACCCGTGTTCAGGCCGGCGATCTTGTCTTCTTCCATGCTCTTGGCAGTGAGCATGATGACCGGAATATCCTGGAAATTGCGGTCGGCACGGATACGCGACAGCAGGCGCAGCCCGGTCTGGTCGGGCAGCATCCAGTCCAGCAGAATCAGGTGCGGGGTCCGCTCGACAATCGCTTCCCAGGCAGCCGCCACGTTTTGCACCGAACGCACGTTCCAGCCGGTCTCGCGCAGGGAAAACGTCACCAGTTCGATAATGGCCGGCTCGTCTTCCACGATCAGGACGGTGGTTTTATCAACTGCCATGTTTTACACCGCCGGCAGATCGGCCGCAGGCGCTGCCGGCTTGGTGTGACGGATATCCTTGCCTTCGACAACGTAGATCACGTATTCGGCGATGTTTTTGGCATGGTCGCCGATGCGTTCGATGGCCTTGGCCACCCACAGCGTGTCGAGGGCCGACGAAATCGTGCGCGGATCTTCCATCATGAAGGTGATCAGGTTGCGCATGATGGACTTGAATTCATGGTCAACCACGGCATCCTGGGCGATCAGCTGCAAGGCTTGCTTGCCGTCCAGACGGGCGAAGGCGTCGAGCGCGTCGTGCAGCATGTCCGAGGTCGAGGTGGCGATGGTGCGCACCATTTCGTAGTGGTTCAGGCTGGGCACGCCGCGGCTGTGCAAGCTCTTGGAGGTGCGCGCGATCTTGCTCGCTTCGTCGCCAATGCGCTCGAGGTCGGTAATCACCTTGATCGTGGCCATGACGGTACGCAAGTCGTTGGCGGTCGGCTGGCGGCGCACGATCAGGTGGCTGCAGGCGTCGTCGAGCGACACTTCGAGCTGGTTGACTTCATCGTCTTCGGCAATCACGCGGTCGGCACGCTCGGGATTACCGATGCGAAAGCACGTCATGGCATCGAGGAACTGGGTTTCCACCAGGCCGCCCATGAGCAGCACCTTCGAGCGGATCGTTTCGAGTTCGTGGTCGTATTGCTTGGATGAGTGTTCACCTATCATTACTGCTCTCCGTATCTATTGTTCTGATCAGCCGAAACGGCCGGTGATGTAGTCTTGCGTTTCCTTGCGGGCGGGATTCATGAAAATCTGGTCGGTTTCGCCAAATTCCACCAATTCGCCGAGATACATGTATGCAGTGTAATCCGAGCAGCGCGCCGCCTGCTGCATATTGTGGGTGACGATGGTGATCGTGTAATCCTGTTTCAGCTCGCTGATCAGCTCTTCCACCTTGGCAGTCGAGATCGGGTCCAGCGCCGAGGTCGGCTCATCGAGCAGCAGCACGTCGGGCTTGACGGCCACGCCGCGCGCAATGCACAGGCGCTGCTGCTGGCCGCCGGACAGCGACAGCCCGCTCTTGGTCAGCTTGTCCTTGACTTCGCCCCACAGCGCCGCCTTCTTGAGCGCCCATTCGACACGCTCGTCCATCTCGCCCTTGGACAGGTCTTCGTACAGGCGCACGCCAAAGGCGATATTGTCGTACACCGACATGGGGAACGGGGTCGGCTTCTGGAACACCATGCCGACCTTGGCGCGCAGCATGTTGACGTCCTGGCCCGGCTCGAGAATGTTGCGGCCGCGGTACATGATCGATCCTTCGGCGCGCTGGCCCGGATACAGGTCGTACATGCGGTTCAGGGTGCGCAGCAGGGTCGACTTGCCGCAGCCGGACGGGCCGATGAAGGCCGTGACCTGCTTTTCATGGATGTCCAGATTGACGTTTTTCAGGCTTTGCGTCTTGCCGTAGAAGAAATTCAGGTTCGAAATCTCAATCGTCTTGTTCTTCGGCGTGACAGCTTGGTTCGTTGCGGGCATTGGGCTCATGGCGATTTCTTCGAATGATTATTTTGGTGTTTTTTGGGTGAACACGGTACGGGACAGCAGATTGAGCAACAGCACGCTGGCCGTGACCAGCAGCGCCGCGCCCCAGGCCAGGGACTTCCATTCGTCGCTCGGGTTCATCGCCATCGAGTTGATCATCACCGGCAGATTGGCCATCGCGCCGTTCATGTCCAGGCTGAAGAACTGGTTGTTGAAGGCGGTGTACAGCAGCGGCGCGGTTTCACCGGCAATCCGGGCCACGGCCAGCAGCACGCCGGTCACCACACCGGCCTTGACGGCGCGCAGGCGCACCATGGTGGCCACCTTCCAGCGCGGCGCGCCCAGCGCGAATGCCGCTTCCAGCAGGCTGCTCGGCACCAGACGCAGCATGTTGTCGGTGGTGCGCACGACCACGGGAATGGCGATCAGCGACAGCGCCACGGCGCCGGCGTAACCGGAGAAATGCTTGCTGACGTTGACATACATCGACCAGACAAACATGCCCAGCACGATCGACGGGGCCGACAGCATGATGTCGGTCACGAAACGGGTCACTTGGGCGAACTTGTTTTCTTCGCCGTATTCGGCCAGGTAGATTCCTGCCAGCACGCCGATCGGGGTACTGATGAAGGTGGCCAGGCCGACAATCATCAGGCTGCCGATGATGCCGTTGCGTACGCCGCCGTTGGGCGAGCCGGGCGCCGGCATGTCATTGACGAAGAAGTCCAGCGAGATCCCGCCCAGGCCCTTGAGGACCAGGGTGGCCAGGATCCAGAACAGGAAGATCAGGCCGAGCGCCATGGCCAGCACCGACAGGGAAATGCCGATACGGTGCGCCAGCAGGCGCTTGCGGTAGACCGGGTTGACGATAGTCTGACTCATTTGACGCCTTCCTTGCGGGACATGCCCGCCAACATCAGTTTGGCGGCCGAGAGAACGATAAAGGTGATGATGAACAGGATCAGCGCCAGCGTGAACAGCGACGAGACGTGCAGCGGCGACTGCGCCTCGGCAAACTCGTTGGCCAGGGTGGACGAAATACTGCTGCCCGCCGAAAACAGCGACCAGGAAAGTTTATTGGCATTGCCGATCACGAACGTGACGGCCATGGTTTCGCCGAGCGCGCGGCCCAGGCCCAGCATGACGCCGCCCACCACGCCGATCTTGGTGTAAGGCAGCACGACCTTGCGCACCACTTCCCAGCGCGTGCAGCCCAGGCCGTACGCCGATTCCTTGAGCACCGCCGGTACCGTTTCGAACACGTCGCGCATCACGGAAGCGATGAAAGGAATGATCATCACCGCCAGGATCAGACCGGCGGTAAGCACGCCGATCCCCATCATCGGGCCTTTGAACAACTGGCCCACGATGGGCAGCTGGCCCAGCGTGCTTTTCAGGAAAGGCTGGGCGTACTCGGCAAACAGGGGCGCGAACACGAACATCCCCCACATGCCGTAAATGATGGAAGGGATGCCGGCCAGCAGCTCGACCGCCGTGCCCATCGGCCGGCGCAGCCAGACCGGGCAGATTTCTGTCAGGAACAGGGCGATCCCAAAGCTGATCGGAAACGCGATCAGCAAGGCGATGAAGGAAGTGACCAGGGTACCGACAATGGCGATGGCCGCGCCGAATTCATCGTTGGCCGGGTCCCATTCCACCCGCCAGACGTAAGCCAGACCGAATTGCTTGAAGGTGGGCACCGACTCGATTGCCAGCATCACGATGATGCCGAGCAGGACCAGCAGCACCGATCCCGCGAACAGCATGGTCAGCTTGTGGAAGATGAAATCCTGAATACGCTGGATGCGCATCGTTGAATGCATCGCAGCCAGCTCGGCTTGACGCTCGGCTGGCTGGGGCAATTCTAATGCGACAGGTGGGTTTGCACTCATAGTGTTCGGGTAGTCAGGGTGGAAAAGCGGAGCGCCCGCCGGCACGACCGGCGCTTTGCTTTTCCACCCTGCGCACGGGGCGCAGGGTGGAACAGGTATTACCAGATGGCCTTGCCGGAAGCATCTTTCAGGTTCGCTTTCCAGGCGTCAGCCACCAGCTTGGTGACGGCGTCAGGCAGCGGTACGTAGTCCAGTTCGACTGCGGCAGCGTCGCCGTTCTTGAACGAGTATTCGAAGAACTTGAGCACTTCCTTGGCCTTGGCCGCATCGGCTTGCGACTTGTGCATCAGGATGTACGACACACCGGTGATCGGCCAGCTGGCTTTGCCGGGCTGATCGGTCAGGACGATGCCGAAACCAGGGGTCTTGGCCCAGTCGGCCGAGGCGGCGGCGGCCTTGAAGGCGTCGTCGTCAGGCTGCAGGAACACGCCTTCCTTGTTTTTCAGCTGGGTGTGTGCGATCTTGTTCTTCTTGGCATAGGCCCACTCGACGTAGCCGATCGCGCCCTTGATACGCTGCACATTGGCGGCGACGCCTTCGTTGCCCTTGCCACCGACGCCCACGGCCCACTTGACGGCCGCATCAGCGCCCACCTTGGTCTTGAACTCGGGGCTGGTCTTGGACAGGTAGTCGGTGAACAGGAAGGTGGTGCCGGAACCGTCAGCGCGGTGCACGACGGTGATTTCATCGGCTGGCAGCTTCATGCCGGGATTGAGCGCGGCGATGGCCGGCGCATTCCAGGTGGTGATCTTGCCCAGGTAGATGTCGGCGATGACGGGGCCGGTCAGCTTCATGGCGCCCGGGGCGATGCCGTCCAGGTTGACCACGGTGACGACGCCGCCCATGATGGCGGGGAATTGCATCAGACCTGCTTCGTCCAGCTCTTCGACCTTGAGCGGCTTGTCGGACGCGCCGAAGTCGACGGTCTTGGCCTTGATCTGCTTGATACCGGCGCCGGAACCGACGGATTGGTAGTTGAGGCCGTTACCGGTGGCTTTCTTGTAGTTCTCGGCCCATTTTGCATAGATCGGGTACGGGAACGTTGCGCCCGCGCCGGTCATGTCGGCGGCGATGGCGCTCGACATGGCTGCAAAGGCCGAGGCACCAACGACGAGGGAAGCTAACAGCTGTTTCATTCGCATATCAAATCCTAAGTTGGGGTTAATGAAAGAAGCGTGTACTCCAGTCAATGCTGCGCAGTCTAGCGGCCCAATATGACACGTTTATGACATGAGCGAAATTTGATGAAATTGTGCCATTTGCCGGGCATGATACCCTTGAATGCGTGCCTCCTACGCCTATTACCATGAGGCATTGTCACTACCTTGTCATATTTCCAAATTACACTTCAGGCACCCGATTTCACGCCCATCATGACGGAAAATAATGAAAACAGGCCCCGCAGTCAATTTATCCAATGTCTTTCTCGACCGCGAACTGTCGCAATTGACGTTCAACCGGCGCGTCCTGGCCCAGGCCGAAGACAGCGCCCTGCCCCTGCTCGAGCGCTTGCGCTATCTGTGCATCGTCAGTAACAATCTGGACGAATTTTTCGAAGTGCGGGTCGCCAGCCTGCTGGCCCAGGGTAATCTGGCGGAAAATCCCGCGCTGGCCGCCTCGCTGGCGCGCATCAGCACCGAATGCCACAACCTGGTCAAGCGCCAGTATGAAATCCTGAACATCGATGTGCTGCCACAACTGCAAAAGGCCGGCGTGCACCTGGTCCGTCACACCGACCGCAACGAGGCGCAGCGGGCCTGGGTCAAGGAGTATTTCGAGCGCGAAGTGCGGCCACTGCTGACCCCGATCGGCCTCGACCCCGCCCACCCCTTCCCCCAGGTGGTCAACAAGAGTCTCAATTTCATCATTTCGCTGTCGGGGAAAGATGCGTTCGGGCGCGGCACCGGCATTGCCATCGTCAAGGCGCCGCGCGTGCTGCCGCGCGTGATCCGCCTGCCGGACCACCTGTCCAAGAACGGTCCCTCGTTCTGTCTGCTCTCGTCGGTGATCCACTCGCATATCGAAGACTTGTTCACGGGCCGCGACGTTATTGCCTATTCACAATTCCGGGTGACCCGCGATTCCGACCTGTGGGTCGACGAGGAAGAAGTCAAGAACCTGCGCCAGGCGCTCAAGGGCGAACTGCAGGGGCGCCAGTTCGGCACCTCGGTGCGGCTGGAAGTGGCCAAGAATTGTCCGCCGGAGTTGTCCGAATTCCTGCTCGACCAGTTCAACCTGGACCGCTCGCGCCTGTACGCCGTCGACGGGCCGGTCAACCTGGTGCGCCTGACCGAACTGATCGACCTGGTCAAGCTGCCGGCGATGCGCTTTGCGCCCTTCGTGCCCGGCCTGCCTCCGAAAACGGTCAACACCGACATTTTCGAGCAGATGCACAAGCATGACATCTTGCTGCACCACCCGTTCCAGTCGTTCCAGACCGTGGTCGACTTCATCACCGTGGCGGCGCAAGACCCGCAGGTGGTGGCGATCAAGCAAACCATCTACCGCACCGGCATGCATTCGGAATTGATGGAAGCGCTGATGAATGCGGCGCGCATGGGCAAGGAAGTGACCGTCATTCTGGAATTGATGGCGCGCTTTGATGAAGAAGCCAACATCAACTGGGCCGACAAGCTCGAACAGGCCGGCGCCCAGGTCGTGTACGGCGTGGTGGGCTTGAAAACCCATGCCAAGGTGGCCCTCGTGATCCGGCGCGAAGAAAGCGGGCTGCAATTTTATGCCCACCTCGGCACCGGGAACTACCACCTGACCACCACCCGCCTGTACACCGATTTCGGCCTGCTGACGGCCAATCAAGCGATCGGGCACGACGTCAATGAAGTATTCATCCACCTGACCAGCCTGACCAAGCCGAACAAGCTCAACCATCTTTGGCTGGCGCCGTTCGCCCTGCACAACGAATTGCTCAAGGCCATACGCAACGAAGCGAAGATCGCCAAGGCGGGGCGGCCCGGCCGCATCATCGTCAAGGTCAATGCCCTGGTCGACGAAACGCTGATCCGCGCGCTGTACGCGGCCTCGCACGACGGCGTCAAGATCGACCTGATCGTGCGCGGCGCCTGCACGTTGCGCCCGGGCGTGCCCGGGCTGTCGGACAATATCAAGGTGCGTTCGATCATCGGGCGCTTCCTCGAGCACAGCCGCATCTATTATTTCCGCAACGACTTGCAGCACGATGTCTACCTGGCCAGCGCCGACTGGATGAGCCGCAACCTGTACCGGCGCATCGAGGTGGCCTTCCCCGTGCTGGACAAGAATCTCAAGAAGCGCGTGATCGGCGAGGGATTGAACCCCTACCTCAAAGACAACTCGAATGCGTGGGAGCTCGATCAGGAAGGCCAGTACCACCGGCGCCGCGCGCGCGGCAAGCAGCTGCGCTTCTCGGCCCAGGAACACCTGATGACCGTGCTGGGAACGCCATCCACCGAACCCTGAACCTGTTACCGAGGAGGACAGCATGGACTTGATTCTATGGCGGCATGCGGAAGCCTTCGATCCCGAACCGGGCGAAAGCGACATGGAACGCGCCCTCACGCCCAAGGGCCAGAAACAGGCGCGGCGCATGTCCGAATGGCTGACCGCGCAATTGCCGGAGGGCTGCAAGATCCTGGTCAGTCCCGCCAAGCGCTGCCTGCAGACGGTCGAGCCGCTGCAGCGCAAATTCAAGATCGTGGCCGCGCTCGAACCGGGCGCCGATGCCGAGGACGTGCTGCAGGCCGCCAACTGGCCGAATGCCCGCGAACCGGTCCTCATCGTCGGCCACCAGCCAACCCTCGGCCAGGTGGCGGCGCTGCTGATGTCGGGCGAACCCCAGGACTGGGAAATGAAGAAAGCCAACTGCTGGTGGCTGGTACAGCGCGATCCCCTCGATCCCTACAGCCTGTACCTGAAGGCCGTGATGGCGCCGGACCTGGTGGTCAAGGCTTGAATATCGGCAGCAACATGCTACAGTTAAATCATCGCAATGTGAGGGAGGAATCGCGAAGGTTGACTATCATGCTGAGCATGTTCGTTATCGCCATGAGTGGAATGGCCGGGCTGATCCTGTATGAAATCGTTCAGGAAGTAAGCGGGGCGAGGCACCGGCTGGAAGATCGCTATCACGAATAGCACCAGGCCTGCACAGGCCAGCAAGCAAGCGGCGCACACCTGGTGGCGCCGCTTTTGCATTAATGCAGGTATTTCGACAAGATCGTTACCGAGGCCAGTTCAAGATTGATGAACTGAAAGCCGACCTTGAAGCCGGCATTGCTGAGAATGCAGTACTGCACTTTCGAGCGCGCGGTGATGGGCTTTAATTTGCCATCGTGGAAAATCTCGAAATAGACGGTACCGGTGGCGCCGGCTGGTACCGGATTGTCCAGTAACAGCGACAAGCCATCGGTCCCCACATCGATGGTACGGGCCGTCTGGGTGTCGCCCCCCTCCATTTGCAGCATGGCCTTGACCTTCAATATCTTACGGGAGGTGTTTCGTTGATCGCTACGCACAATAATTCCAAAAGTAATCCAACATCCATCAATCCAGTTCGCGCAGCTTGTTGAACGCTTCGTCGATGCGTTCGACTGCGACAATGGTCATGCCTTCTATTTTTTGCTTCGGTACATTCGATTTGGGAATCAGGGCGATCGAAAAGCCCAGCTTGGCCGCTTCGCGCAAGCGTTCCTGGCCGCGCGGCGCGGGCCGGATCTCGCCGGCCAGGCCGACTTCGCCAAACACCACCAGGCCGCGCGGCAGCGGCTTGTTGCGCATCGACGAGTTAATCGCCAGCAGAACCGCCAGGTCGGCCGCCGGTTCGGTGATCTTGACCCCGCCCACCGCATTGATGAACACATCCTGGTCGAACGCGGCAATGCCGGCGTGGCGGTGCAGCACCGCCAGCAGCATGGCCAGGCGGTTCTGTTCCAGGCCCACCGACAGGCGGCGCGCATTCGGCAGGTGGCTGGTGTCGACCAGCGCCTGGATTTCCACCAGCAGCGGACGGGTACCTTCCTGGGTCACCATGACACAGGAACCGGGCACCTGATTGTCGTGCTGGGACAGGAACAGGGCCGACGGGTTGGAGACGCCCTTGAGTCCTTTTTCGGTCATGGCGAACACGCCCAGCTCATTGACGGCGCCAAAGCGGTTCTTGATGGCCCGCACCAGGCGGAAGCTGGACTGGGTATCGCCCTCGAAATAGAGCACGGTATCGACGATGTGTTCGAGCACGCGCGGGCCGGCCAGCGCGCCCTCTTTCGTCACGTGCCCGACCAGGATGATGGTGATGCCGGTCTGCTTGGCCACCCGGGTCAACTGGGCCGCGCATTCGCGCACCTGGGCCACCGAGCCCGGCGCGGAAGTGAGCGCGTCGGAATACACGGTCTGGATCGAATCGATGACCGCCACTTCCGGCTGCAGATCGGCCAGGGTGGCGAGGATTTTTTCCAGCTGAATTTCGGCCTGCAGCTTCAGTTCGCGCGCGTCGACCGCCAGGCGCTTGGCGCGCAGGGCGATCTGGGCGCCCGATTCCTCGCCGCTCACGTACAGGGTTTTCTTGAAGTGCGACATATTGGCCAGCGCCTGCAGCAGCAGGGTCGACTTGCCAATACCGGGGTCGCCGCCGATCAGCACGACCCCGCCCGGCACCAGGCCGCCGCCAAGCACGCGGTCGAATTCCTCGATGCCGGTGCCGAAGCGGGGAATGTCGATCGCTTCGATATCGGCCAGCGACAATACGGGCGCGGTCTGCGCCAGGCTCTTGTGCTGGGGCTGGGACAGGCGGTTGACGCCGGGCGCTTCGATAACGGTTTCAACCAGGGTGTTCCAGGCGCGGCAGGACGGGCACTGGCCCGTCCATTTGCTGCTGATGCCGCCGCAATCGCTGCAGACATAACTGGTTTTCGGCTTAGCCATGGGGAAGTCCTGTCGCTGCCAGATCCGCTTCGCGCATCCGCACGCGGGGCGCAACCGCGCACATCAATTCATAGCCGATGGTGCCGGCCGCTGCAGCAACCTCGTCAATTGGCAAGCCGTCCCCCCACAGTACCACGGGACTGCCGACACGCGCGTGCGGCAGGTGCGACAGGTCGACCGCCAGCATGTCCATCGACACCCGGCCCACCAGCGTGGTGCGCGTGCCCGCCACCAGCACCGGGGTGTCGGGACCGGCATGGCGCGGATAGCCGTCGGCATAGCCGCAGGCGACGATGCCGATCCGCATGGCACGCTCGGCAACAAAGCGGCTGCCGTAGCCGACGCAGTCGCCGGCCACGAGGTCTTGCACGCCGATCAGTTCGCTCGCCAGCGTCATGGTGGGGCGCAGGCCGAACGCGGCCGCGCTCTTGCCGCCCGGCGTGCCGCCGTACAGCATGATGCCGGGACGGATCACGTCGGTGGCAAGCGCGCCTGCGAGCTCGGGCTGATGCAGCACCGCCCCCGAATTGGACAGGCTGCGCGCGCCGTCCAGCCCGGCCGCGCCGCTGGCAAAACGGGCCAGCTGCTGGCCAATGGTCAGGCGCGGATGGGCCAGCTCGTCGGCATTGGCGAAATGGCTCATCAGGGTAATGTGGCGCACGGCGCCGATGGCGCGCAGACGGGCGTGGGCGGCGCCAAAGGCGGCCGGCGTGAAGCCCAGCCGGTTCATGCCCGTGTTCATCTTCAAGTGGACATCGATGGGGCCGGCCAGGCCGGCCTGTTCCAGCAGCGCGATCTGCTCGTCGCAATGGATGGCGCTGTCGAAGCGGTGGACATCGAGGAGCGCGGCGTCGGCGGCGTCGAAGATGCCTTCGAGCAGGAGGATCGGTTTGGTCCAGCCCAGTTCGCGCAGGCGCACCGCATTGTCCGGCTCGATCAGGGCCAGGCCGTCGGCAGCGGCGAACCCGCGCAGGCCGCGCTCGAGTCCGTGACCGTAGGCATTGGCCTTGACCACCGCCCAGGCGAACGCGCCAGGCGCGCATGCGCGGGCGCGCGCCAGGTTGTGCTGCATGGAATCGAGGTGGATGGTTGCGGTCAGCGGCCTTGGCATCGGGACAATTGGCGTTATTCAAAGACCCGTATTTTACCGGACGCAGCACGTTTCGCAGAGGCGATTTCTTGGGGATCAAGGCCATTCATGGTATAAAGCAACCCACACCAGTTTTTAGAACGTAACGAATGAATCGTGGTTTCTACACCATCATGGCGGCGCAGTTTCTTTCGTCGCTAGCGGACAACGCATTGCTGTTCGTCGCGATCGACATGCTGCTGACGATGAAAGCGCCGCCGGAACTTGCCCCGCTGCTCAAACTTTCCTTCGTCCTGTTTTACGTCCTGCTCGCCGCCTTCGTTGGCGCGTTCGCCGATGCCCTGCCCAAGGGGCGCGTCATGTTCATTGCCAACATGATCAAGATTGCTGGTTGCGCAATGCTGTTCGTTCATGTCCACCCCCTGATGGCGTATGCCGTGGTCGGTTTCGGCGCCGCCGTGTATTCGCCTGCCAAGTACGGCATCCTGACCGAGCTGCTGCCGCCGGAAAAGCTGGTGGAAGCCAATGGCTGGATCGAAGGCTTGACCGTCATGTCGATCATTTTGGGCACCGTCATGGGCGGCTGGCTGGTCAGCAATGTCGGTTCGTCGCTGCTGCTCGGCTTTGATGTGCCGTTCATCGATACCCCCATCAACACCACCACCGAAGCTGCCTTGACGGTCGTCGTTGGCGTGTATGTATTGGCGGCCCTGTTCAACCGCCGGATTCCGGAGACGGGCGCGACCTACCCGCATCAGGAGCGCAACCCGTACAAGCTGATCGTCGACTTTGCCAATTGCTCGGCCACGCTGTGGAAAGACAAGCTGGGCCAGATTTCGCTGGCCGTCACCACCCTGTTCTGGGGTGCCGGCGCCACGCTGCAATTCATCGTGCTCAAATGGGCGGAAAAGTCCTTGCACATGTCGCTCGACAAGGCCACCGGGCTGATCGTCGTGGTCGCGCTTGGCGTGGCCATCGGCGCGGCCGCGTCGGCCAAGATCGTGCCGCTCAAAAAATCGCTGACGGTCATTCCACTCGGCATTATCATGGGCCTGGTGGTGATGGTCATGACGATGGTCCATTCGGTGGCCGTGGCTTATCCCCTGCTGGCCCTGATCGGCATGCTGTCGGGCTACTTCGTGGTGCCGATGAATGCCCTGCTGCAGCACCGTGGCCACGTCCTGATGAGTGCGGGCCACTCGATCGCCGTGCAAAATTTCAATGAGAATCTGTCGATCCTGACCATGCTGGCGCTGTACGCCATCATGATCAGCCTGGAGCTCGACTTGAACGTGATCATCCTGCTGTTCGGCGGTTCGGTGGCCGGCATCATGTACCTGATCATGCGCAAGCACGCCGCCAACCAGCGCGAATTCGACTCGCTCGCCCTGATCGGCGAGCACAAGCACTAGGCTGCGGCGCCCTGCCGCGCGGCGGCGCGGGCGCGCCAATCGTCCGGCACGATGAAGCCGCGTGCCATCTCCACCTGCACACTCCCCTGCGCCTGCACGCGCGCAACCAGCACCGGCATCGGCGTCTGCGCGAAGCGCTGTGCCAGCGCCGCCACCAATTGCGCGCCGTCGAGCGCGACATCGTCACCCCGGTAGGGCGCCAGCCATTGCAGGCGTGGCAGCACCACGAAGCGCTCGTCGTGCGCGGCATCGAGCTCGGACACGGCGCACCAGAACCCCTGGCAATGGGCGCTTTCGATGCCCGCCATGCCCGCGCGCGCGCCGGCCGGATAGAACAGCCACCCCTTGACCAGCGCGCGTGCGCGCGCCACGGGACGGGGCAGGATGGCCTGGGCGGCCGGATGGCTGCCCAGGGTCAGCTGGCGTTCGACGATCTTGCGCATCTTGGCACCGAGGCTGTCGGCCAGATTGGGGCCGACCAGGCTGTCGAGGCGCACGGGCGAATCCTCGCGCAAGAGGTAGAACTTGGTCGCCAGTTCGATGTGATCGAGGGCGCCGGGACCGGCGTCAAGCAAAAAATCGAATTCGCCGACGGTGTCGTTGCGCGCCGCCCGCACCTGCAGGCCATGCGCCACCAGCACGCCTTGCTGGCGGTAATAGAACGCCATGAGCTTTTCCGCGTACAGGCCGAGCCGGGTATACACGCGCGCGCCCAGTGCGGCGTCGAGCGGGGCGGGATCGGCGTCGAGCGCGTCGAGCCAGGCCAGGGTGGCGGGCGTGAGCGGGCCGACACTGGCGACGCGCCCGTGCCAGAGCGGATCGGCCGCGTCGAGCAGGTCCGGTGCGTCCAGCAGCCAGGCCAGCGCCCGCACGTGGGGCTGGCGCAGGTGACCGAAGCGAAGCGCGAAGTGCGCCTGGTAGCGGTCAGCCGGTGCGGCCATCGTGGGCCCGCGCCAGGCACAGGTCGGCCCACGCCAGCGCCTTGTCGGCGCCGCGCCGCAGCAGTTCGCCCGGATGCAAGGTGGTGACGAGCGGCACGCCGCCCACCGCGTGGACCGTGCCGCGCGACCCGGCCAGCGGTTCCTGCAGCGGCTTGTCCTGCAAGGCATTGGCGGCGATCTGGCCCAGCGTGAGCACCATGCCGGCGCCGGTGAGCACCAGTTCGCGGTCGAGGAAAGGCCGGCAGGCGGCAGCCTCGTCGGCCGTCGGCGCGCGGTCGCCGCCGCTGGCGCTGACGGGACGGCACTTGATCAGGTTGGTGACGTAGACCTGCGCAGCGCGCTCGAGGTCGACGGCGGCAAGCATGTTGGTGAGCAGGCGGCCGGCGTCGCCCGCCAGCGGCGCACGCTCCTTCTCGTCGGCGGCTGTGGTCGCGCCGGCGGCAACGAGCCAGCGCGCGCTGCGGGCGCCGCTGCCGCGCACGGCTTGTTTGCCGCCCTTGCACAGCGTGCAGCGCGTGCAACTGGCGATGGCAGCGTCGAGTGCCGGCCAATCCATGACGGCGATCTCGGCGTCCGTGACGGGCGCTGGCGACGGCTCGTCGCCCCAGGCCGATTCGGTGCTCGATGGACGGGGGCCCAGGTGGGACGTCACGGGCGGCGTTTCAAGCGCGCGGCGGCGCGCGGCGGCCGCTTCATCCACCGGTGCCGGCGCCGGAGCGGCCACCGGTGCTGGCGCGGCTGGTTCGGGCACAACCGGGGCAGCCGCGGGCGATGCCGTGCGCACCGTCCACAACGGGGTGATGCCCATCTCGCGCAAGAAGGCGGCGCTGCGCTGATCGATCCCGCTCATAGTGGCAACCTCATGACGATGGCATCCTCGCGCTGGCCGTTATGCGCGGGGTAATACGCCTTGCGCCGGCCGATTTCAGTGTAGCCATAGCGTGCATAGACTTTCAGGGCGCGCAGGTTGGACGGGCGCACTTCGAGCAAGATCGAGTCCAGGCCCAGGCCGCGCGCGCACGCGGCGACGCGGTCGAGCAGATAGCGGCCCAGGCCCTGGCGCTGCTGGGGCGCGGCCACGGCCACATTGAGCAGATGGCCTTCGTCGACCACTTTCATGAGCAGGAAATAGCCGACCAGCACCCCGGCGGCGTCGCGCAAGACCCAGCCGCTGTAGCCGCTGGCCAGGGAATCGACAAAGTTGCCGCGGCTCCAGGGATGGGGATAGACGCTCGTTTCAAGTGCGAACACCTCATCCACATCGTCCATCACCATGGGCGCGCAAGCCAGATGGGGGGCATCGACCACCATGTTCATGCGGCGGCCTTGGCAGCGTTGATGACCTGGCGCTCGGCGCTGGTGTAGGCGATCTTGTTGCGCAGGTAGAGCGGCTGGGCGGCGCTGGCCGGCACGCCAGCGCCAGCGGCCAGGGCGGCCACGGCCAGGCGGGCGATCTCGCGCGCGTGCGGCATGATGTCCACCTGCGCGCCGGCGGCAAACGGGCGGCCGGCGAACGCCTCGGGATAGGCCGACAGACCGTTGCCGCACGCCGTCAAGGGCGAGGCCGACGGCAGCGGAACCAGGTCCTGGGGCGCGCACAGGGCGGGACCGGCCACCACCTCGGCGCCATGGTACTGGGCCCAGTAGACTTCGCCCATGCGCGCGTCGAGCACGGCCAGCACGTCGGTGGCGCCGCTGCGCTCGCGGCAGGCCAGCGCCATGGCGTCGAGCGTGACCAGGGGCAGCACCGGCAGGCCGGCGCCGTAGGCCAGGCCCTGGGCCACGCCGCAGGCCGTGCGCACGCCGGTAAACGAGCCGGGACCGGCGCCAAAGGCGATGGCGTCGCAATCGGCCAGGGTCACGCCGGCTTCGGCCAGCAATTCCTGCACCATGGGCAGGATGGCCTGGGAATGGGTGCGCACGCCCGACGACGCGCGCACGCTGACGGCGCCATCGCGCAGCAGCGCGCAGGAGGCGGTTTCGGACGAGGTTTCAAGGGCGAGAATGAGGGGCATCTGCGTATTTTAACCCGAGCAAGGTAAAATGCGGCCATGCACAGCCATACACTTGACCTTGAACACCGCGGCGCGCTGGCCGCTGCGCTGGCCGGCGACGACTGGGTCGTGGCCTGCCTGTGCGCGGCCTGGTGCGGCACCTGCGGCAGCTACCGCGCCGCGTTCGACGCGCTGGCGGCGCGCCATCCCGAGATGCACTTCGTATGGATCGATATCGAAGATCAGGCCGAGGTGGTGGGCGATCTCGATGTCGACAACTTCCCTACCCTGCTGATTCAACAGCGCGATCTGGTGGCGTTCTTCGGGACCATGCTGCCGGATCCGGCGCTGGCCGAGCGCCTGATCATGGCGCAGGCGGGCACGCCGCAGGACGAGCTGGCGCGGCTGGCCGACAGCAGCGAGGAACGGCGGCGCTGGCAGCGCGAGTGCAATTTGCGGGAGTTGCTGCGCAACGCGGGCTGAGCTTGCTGATGCGTGTATGCGGAACCGCGATTGCGTCCTCGCACACGTGCTATGGGCCCCCGCCTGCGCGAGGGCGACGTGGTGCGGCGCCGGGCGCAGGACCGCGACGTCAGGTTGGCTGGGCCGCTGATGCCGTCCAGTTGTCGAGCAGCGCCTGGGCCGATACCGGGCGGCTGTACAGGTATCCCTGGGCATGGTTGCAACCATGGCGCAGCAGGAAGGCGGCCTGGTCGGCCGTTTCCACCCCTTCCGCGATCACCGACAGGTTCAGGCTCTTGCCCAGCTGGATGATGGCAATGGCGATCGCTTCATCATTGACGTCCGTCGAAATATCGGTGATGAAGCTGCGGTCGATCTTCAGTGTTTGCACCGGCAACTGCTTCAGATACGCCAGCGACGAATAGCCGGTGCCGAAGTCGTCGATGGCCAGGCCGACGCCAATCGCATGCAAGTCGTTGATGAAGACCAGGGCGTCGCCCGTGTTCATGATCACCGATTCCGTCACTTCCAGCTGCAACCGGGCCGGGGCCAGCCCGGTCTCGGCCAGCACGTCGGCCACCATGCCGGCGATGCTGCCGCGCTCGAACTGCTTGACCGACAGGTTGACCGCCATCTTGGGCACGCGCAGCCCGGCCTGCTCCCAGCGCACCATCTGGCGGCAGGCTTCCTGCAGTACCCATTTGCCGAGCTGGTTGATGAAGCCGGAGTCTTCGGCCAGGGGAATGAAGCGCACCGGCGGCACCAGGCCCAGTTCCGGACTATCCCAGCGCACCAGCGCCTCCACCCCGATCAGGCGGCCCGAATCGATTTCGACCTGGGGCTGGTAATTGAGGAAGATTTCGCCCTTCTCGATCGAGCGGCGCAGCAGCGCTTCCAGGCGCAAGCGCTCGACGCCCTCGCCCGTCATGGACGGCGCGTAGAACTGGTAACCGTTGCGCCCGCGCGCCTTGGCCTGGTACATGGCCACGTCGGCATTGCGGATCAGCATATTCAAGTCGCTGGCGTCGCCCGGGTACAGGCTGATTCCCACGCTGCCCGTCACGTACAGTTCATAGTCCGACACCATGAACGGCTGCTCGAACATGGCCATGAGTTTCTCGGCAACATGGCCGGCGCCGAACTGGCCATCGACATCCTCGAGCAGGACGATGAACTCGTCGCCGCCCAGGCGCGCCAGGGTGTCGCCTTCGCGCAGCTTGGCCGACAGGGCGGCGGCAACGTGCTTGAGCAATTCATCGCCAACATGGTGGCCCAGGGTATCGTTGACGTTCTTGAAGCGGTCCAGGTCGATGAACAGGATGGCCAGCTGCTGCTGGTCGCGGGCGGCGCGCTGCAGCGCGTGGTGCAGGCGGTCGTGGAACAGCAGGCGGTTGGGCAGGGTCGTGAGCGGATCGTGGTGCGCCATGTGATCGAGCTTTTCCTGCGATTCCTTGACCTTGGTGATGTCGGAAAACACCCCCACGTAATGGGTGATGTCGCCCTGGTCGTCGCGCACGGCTGACAGCGTCAGCCATTCCAGATAGCGTTCGCCGTTCTTGCGCTGGTTCCAGATTTCGCCGCGCCAGAAGCCGCTCTCGGCCAGTTCGCGCCAGAAGTCGGCGTCGAAGGTGCCAGCCAGGCCGGCCGAGCGCGTCAGGGTGGCATCCTGGCCCAGGGCTTCGGATTCGGTGTAGCCCGTGATCTGGGTAAAGGCGGGATTGACGGCGACGATCTGGCGCGCCGGGCCGATCACCATCACGGCATCGGCGATGTGTTCCAGGACGGTGGCCGACAGGCGCAGCTTTTCTTCGGCCAGGCGGCGCTCGGTGACGTCGGCGTAGACCCAGATGCTGCCTTCGTTGGGATGGGCCGGGTCGAGCGCGCGCCCGCTCAGCAGGCACCAGAACAGGGTGCCGTCGCGGCGCCGGTATTGGCGCTCCTCGCTGAAGTCCTTGTCGAGCGCCAGCGCCGGGTATTGCAGCTGGCCCGCCGCCTCGTACTCGGCGTGACTGGGGAAGACGTCGGCGGTCGACATGCCCACCATGGCGCCGGGCGGATAGCCGAACAGCTCCTCGCAGCGGCGGTTGACCGAGACCACGCGGCGCGCGCGCACCGACATGACGCCGAACATGACGTTGTCGAGAATCGCATTCTGTTCGGCCAGCAAGCCCTCGATGCGCATTTCATTGTGCTTGCGCTCGCTGATATCGGTGAGGATGCCATCGATCCAGGCCGGGCCGCCGGCCGGATCCTGCTGCGGCTGGCCCTCTTCGGCCAGCCAGCGTTCCACCCCGTGGGCGTCGGTGATGCGGTATTCGATCTGGTACGGCTTGCCGCTGGCGATGGCCGCTTGGACCGTGCGCGTATGCATGCGCCGGTCTTCCGGACAAATGATGTCGGACCAGCGCGCGGTCGGATTGCCCATCAGCAGAGCGGCCGGATAGCCGGCAATGTCGTCGATGGCATCGCTGACGAAATCGATCGGGCCATTGGGACGGACCCGGAACACGGCGCCCGGCACCTGGGTGACGATGGTGCGAAAGCGTTCCTCGCGCCGGCCTATGTCCTCGAACAATTGCTTGATGGCGAGGCGCATCTGTTCCATTTGCTGCGCCAGGCGGCCCAGCTCGTCGCTGCCGACCAGATCGAGCCTGGTTTCAAAGTCGCCGCGCGAGAGGCGGTCGGAAAAACTCATCAGCTTGCGCAGCGGCACCAGCAAGCGCCTGTTCAGGAACAGCACGATCAGCGCCAGCGAGACGGTCAGCTGGAACGCCAGCACGAAGGCATAGTTCGATTGTTTGCCCCGCAATTCGGCCTGGCTGCGGGCATCGTCCATTTCGACCAGGATGCGGCCGATGCGCTCGCCCCGGACCAGGATGTCGCGTTCGGCGCGGTAGACATTGCCGATCTGGCGGTTGGGCGAATGCACGTTCATGAACTGGGTATCGGCCTGGCCGATCACCTGGATTTGCAGCACCGACGGGTCGCGCATGACCGATTCGACCAGCGAATGGGCCGATTCGGCATTCATGTTCCACAGCGACTCCTGCATGCCCAGGGCCAGGATGTCGGCATTGCGCTGGAGCGATTCGTTCAGGGCCGTCTTGGCCGAGCGCTGCTCCTGGACACCGATCAGCACATAGCTGCCGATGATGGCGGGAATGACCAGACCGCCAAAGACCACGAGCAGCAGGGCGCCATAGATGGACAAGCCGTACAGGGAGGCCAGCCGTGCGCGCAATCGTTGGTAGGCGGATTCGGGCATTCAGCGAGAACAAGGATGAGGAATGGTGATACTTGCGATTATGCACGTAAAGCGGGGTTGCGGTGCACAAAGCATCGCAACTTGCTATGATCGCAGCACTTTATTAAGGGGATTCTCATGACGTTTTCAATGTACGCCGCTTCGGTGCCAGTTTTCAAGCAAATCCTGACCAGTCTTTCGACCATTCTGGAGAAGGCGGAAGCCCACGCCACCGAGAAAAAGATCGAACCGGCCGCGCTGCTGCAGGCGCGCCTGTTCCCGGACATGTTCCCGCTGGTGCGTCAGGTGCAGGTCGCCTGTGATTTTGCCAAAGGGGCATCAGCGCGCCTGGCTGGCGCCGAGGTGCCGCGCTACGAGGATACGGAGCAAAGCTTTGCCGAACTGCGCCAGCGCATTGCCACCACGCTGGCCTTCATCGACAGCTTGCCGCAAGACGGAATCGAAGCGTCGGCCCAGCGCGACATCACGACCAGCAGCGGGGCCAATGCCAAGCAGTTCAAGGGGCAGGTATACCTGGTGCACTATGCGCTGCCGCACTTCTACTTCCATGCGACGACCGCGTACGCGATTTTGCGGCACAACGGTGTGGATGTGGGCAAGAAGGATTTTATTGGCAGTTTTTAAGACCGACGCCGCCCTCGCGCAGGCGGGGGCGACGTGGTGTTGGACGACTACTTGTTACGACGGGGATAACCCTGCGCCAGGATGCGCTGCCACACCAGCTCCTTGTCGGCGGCGCTCATCGATACCCAGTGCGCCACTTCCACCACCGTGCGGCCGCAGCCGCGGCAAATCTCGTCGAAGGTGGTCGAGCACACCGCCACACAGGGCGTGTCCGGACGCGGCGGCCGGGCCGCCCCGTTCTCAGGCAGGGCCGACATCGAGCTTGTCCCAGCCTTCATGGCCCACTTGTTCCAGCGTGGCGATATTCTTGTCGAAAATCTCGGCCGCTTCAGGGAACGCGGCCACGGCGCGCTCGATGCTTTCTTCTCGCAGCAAATGCAAGATGGGATACGGCGCCCGATTGGTGAAATTGCTGATGTCGTTCTGGTCGGTCCCCTCAAACTGATAATCAGGGTGGAAACTGGCCACCTGCAACTCACCGTCGAGCTGCATGTCTTCCACGGCCGCATCGGCCACATCCAGGAATTCGTTGTAATCCAGGAAATCATTGAGCACGAACGGGTGGATCAGCAAGGTCGTGTCGATGGCGTCAGGATCGCTGTCGGAGAGCAATTGCAGCTCATCCATCAAAGTTTCCAGCAATTGTTCGACGCTGGTGGCAGGCGAGACCACGTAGCGAATTTGCTTTTTGACATGTACCGCCTTGGCAAACGGGCACAGGTTCAGGCCGATCACGGCGCGTTCGAGCCAGGCTGTGGTCGCGGCGATGATGGCATCGTCGTCGGCGTTCAGGTTGGGGGTGGGCATTGCGGCTTTCTGAGTGCGTGTCTGCGAATTGTACGCATACTTTGCCACAGCTCATAGTGGCAACAGCGGGTCATGGCAGGATCGACTGGTGCGCGATTGGTATCGCAGTGCTCTAGGGCAATTGCCCGGCAACGGATGCAAATTGCGGCAATTGGTCTGCATTTCCCCTTCAATGTTGTCTAAAAGTGTTATCAAACAATTTCACGCGCACGCCCCGCATTTGCTTGACGCGACCGTAAAAGCCTACGTACACTCCGCTCTTACCGTCACTGATGGAAGCGCCATGACCGACACGACCCGTACCAAGGCAGCCTGCGCCCTCTTCACCCTCCTGCTCGCTCCGGCCCTGTGCCTGGCGGACACGGGTAGCGCGCCAGCCGCCCCGGCCCAGATCGCCAAGCCAGCCGTGGCCCCGGTGGCCGACTTCAAGGAAACCGACGTCTGGGGGCGCATCCGCACCGGTTACGCCATTCCCGATATCAACAATGCCCTGGTGGCCAAGCACGTCACCTGGTACAGCTCGCGTCCGGACTACATCGCCCGGGTCGCCACCCGCGCCAACCGCTATATGTTCCACGTCGTCAGCGAACTGGAAAAGCGCGGCATGCCGACCGAACTGGCGCTGCTGCCCGTCATCGAATCGGCGTTCAACCCGCAAGCCTATTCGAGCGCCAACGCGTCCGGCATGTGGCAATTCGTACCGGGCACGGGGCGCGACTACAATCTCAAGCAAAACATGTTCAAGGATGAGCGGCGCGGCGTACTCGCCTCGACCGATGCCGCCCTGACCTATCTGCAGCGCCTGTACACCATGTTCGGCGACTGGCCGCTGGCCCTGGCCGCCTACAACTGGGGCGAAGGCAATGTACAAAAGGCCATCAAGAAGAACCAGGCGGCCGGCTTGCCGACCGACTACGAAAGCCTGGCCGACCTGATGCCGGCCGAAACGCGCAACTATGTGCCCAAGCTGCAGGCGGTCAAGAACATCATTGCCAATCCAGCCCAATACAACGTGTCGCTGCCCGCGATCGACAACACGCCCTACTTCACGGCCGTGGACAAGACCAGCGATATCGACCTGGTCATCGCCGCCCAGCTGGCCGAAATGTCGGTTGATGAATTCAAGGCCCTGAATCCGCAGTTCAACCGTCCGGTCATCACGGGCGGTGAACAGACCAAGATCCTCTTGCCGCAAGAAAACGCGGAAAAATTCCACCTGAACCTGGCGCAATGGGGCCGTTCGTTGTCGACCTGGACCACGCACAAGATTACCGGTGCGCGCGAAAGCATCGCCCACCTCGCCTCGCGCTTTGGCACCACGCCGGAAGTGATTCGTCAGGCCAACAACATTCCCGCCAAGACCACGCTGAAAGCCGGCTCCACCATCCTGGTGCCAAAAACCTCGGCCTCGGTCCACAGCGACATTGCCGAGCAGGTCGTCGACAATGCCGTCATGGCCTTCGAAGCGGAACGTTCGGGGCGCAAGGTGCGCGGCCAGAAGGTCAGCAACGCCCAGCGTCTGAAGGCCAAAGTGGCCGACATCAAGACGCGCGTCAGCACCCGGCACGCGAAACCCCGGGGCTGACCCGGGTTTCTCGACGGATTGTTCTATACAAGTACAGTGAAAGTACTGTATAGTGCTGTTTGTGCGCTGCAATACGTTTTCCGCAGTACCAAGAAGTACCACTAGCAGCTTCGCAAGCCTGGGCAACTCCCCCGAGGAGTTCCCCCAATAAAGCCCTCCCGCCTTGTGTGTCGCACCTGACACCGTCCCGGCGCAAAGCTTTTGTGCCGAAATTTCTTTCTACCTGAGTCATTTCGTTGTGTTGGTTGGCGTTGCTATGTTGCGCTCGGCGTTATCGTCCGGGTGCTGATCTATACCGAAAGAAAAGAACATAATGAGTTTTGAAGCATTAGGCCTCCACGCGTCTATCGTAAAAGCTGTGACCGATGCCGGTTACACCAAGCCAACACCCGTGCAAGAGCAAGCCATTCCTGCCGCCATCGAAGGCCGCGACCTGCTGGTGTCGTCGCAGACCGGTTCCGGCAAAACGGCGGCATTCATGCTGCCTGCCCTGCACAAATTCGCCGTTGCCGAGCAATCGCCGGCTGCCAAGACCGCCGCCCAGGAAGCGCAATCGGCGCGCGCCCGTGGCGAGCGTCCCCGTTTCAAGCCTGCACAGCCAAAAATGCTGGTGCTGACCCCGACCCGCGAACTGGCCCTGCAAGTGACCAGCGCCACCGAAAAATACGGTACCCAGATTCGCCGCATCAAGGCCGTGTCAATTTTGGGCGGCATGCCGTATCCAAAACAGATGCAACTGCTGTCGCGCAATCCTGAAATCCTGGTGGCCACGCCTGGCCGTCTGATTGACCACATGGAATCGGGCAAGATCGATTTCTCGCAGCTGGAAATGCTGGTGCTCGACGAAGCGGACCGCATGCTGGACATGGGTTTCATCGACGACATCGAAAAAATCATTGCCGCCACCCCGGCCAATCGCCAGACGATGCTGTTCTCGGCCACGCTCGACGGCATGGTTGGCAACATGGCGCGCCGCATCACCACCAACCCGATGACGGTGCAGATCACCGGTTCGGCCAGCAAGCACGAAAACATCTCGCAGCGCGTGCACTTTGTCGACGACCTGTCGCACAAGAATCGTTTGCTCGACCATCTGCTGCGCGACGAAACGCTGGACCAGGCCGTTGTGTTCACCGCCACCAAGCGTGACGCCGACACCATCGCCGACCGTTTGAATATCGCCGGTTTCTCCGCTGCCGCGCTACATGGCGACATGCATCAGGGCGCCCGTAACCGCACCCTCGACGGCCTGCGCCGCGGGCAGGTGAAGGTACTGGTTGCAACCGATGTGGCTGCACGCGGTATCGATGTGCCGAACATCACCCACGTGTTCAACTACGATCTGCCGAAGTTCCCGGAAGATTATGTGCACCGCATTGGCCGTACCGGCCGTGCCGGCCGCAATGGTCTGGCCATTTCGCTGGTCAATCATGCCGAAGGCATGAACGTCAAGCGGATCGAGCGCTTCACCAAGCAGCTCATTCCGGTCAATGTCATCGAAGGCTTCGAGCCGAAGAAGACGGCATCCGCGCCACGCTCGGCAGCACGTCCAGGCAGCTGGAAGCCGGGCGACAACCGTTCGGCAGCCAAGCCAGGCCAGCGCACGTTCAGCAAGCCGGGCGCGCCGCGCAAGGAAGGCGGCACCGGCGGCGGTTACAAGGGTTCCAACCCGCGTGCAGCCGATGGCGCACGTCGCTCGTACGGCGACCGTTAAGCGTTTGCTCGGCTTGCGCTGAGCGGATGAAGAAAATGGCTACTTCGGTGGCCATTTTTTTCGTCTACATCATCCTCGCGCAGGCGGGGACGATGTGGGGTGGGCAGTCGAAAGCGCAATAGTCCAGGTGGATGTCTTCGCGCCGCCGGTGCCGTGGTTGTCGCCTTTCGATTCCGTCCGGACCGCAGGCGCGCTGCTCCGCAGAAGCAACCGGCACCGCAGGCACGACATCCGCAGCTGGCAGCGGCCGTCGTGCAAACGCAGGATATCCGGGCGTGGGAGGCTGGGCGACACCAGTTGCGCCCAAGCGGTTGCGCAAAAGCCTGGCTCGCTGCCAGATGCGCGCTCCCTCGAGCTGGATCATTACATCGCGCCATGCATTGCGCCCTTCTCCGGCGATCATCATGGTCATCCCACGCGGTGACACGCTCACGCCGTTGTAGATGATCTCGTTGCCGACCACCGCCGCGCAATAGGTCCTGCCGTCGTGGATCATCCGCAGTTGCGTTCCCTCTGGCAGGAAAAGCGTTTTCCAGAGATAGCCGCGGGCTGGTTCGCATCGATCGGCCATGCGCACGCCGGCTGCCGCGTCGGCGCGGGTTCTGCACTGCGCTGCGGCGCGGTCTGCTGCAATCCACCCGCGCACCGCCAACGCCGCCGCTTCTGCCATCGACAGCGCACTGCCTGAATCGCGCAAATAGTTCGATAGTTCGATGCGCAGGGCGGATTTGCCGTCGTCAGCGCGTAGGGCATCGGGTCGCATTGCGTCTCGTTTTGTCTTGTTTGGTCTCGTTTGGTCTCGTTTTGACATGCGATCTGCCCATCCGTTCCATCGGCGCGCAAGACGAGACCAAACGAGACAAGACGAGACCAAACAAGACAAAACGCGACCCGATGCCCTACGCATTGCGACGCCGATTCGGCCTACCCGGTCCCAATTACAGTGCGCAGGTCCGGAACCCGACGAAGATGTCGTCGCGCTCGGGGCGATAAAAATTGCGGAATCTGGCCGAGCCCAGCCGCGCCGGGGTGGCAAACGAGGCGCCGCGCAGCACCTGGTGGGTCATGAACCACGGTTCGGAATATTCGCGGTAGCGGTCCGCGACAAAGCCGGGATACGGCTCGAACGGACTGGCCGTCCACTCCCACAACTGCCCCCAGCGAAAGCCCGCCTGCCCGGACAGGGCGGCATATTCCCACTCCGCTTCGGTCGGCAAACGCCGGCCCAGCCAGGCGCAATACGCCTGCGCCTCGTACAGCGACAGGTGGCGGACCGGCTCGTGCGACGCCAGCGTGGCCAGTCGGCCGAAGCGGCTGGTGCGCCATGGCGTATCGACCGCGCCACCACGACGCGGCCGGCCCGCATCCTGCCGGCCCGCATCCTGCCCGCTCGGGTTCTGCCCCGCATCCAGCTGCGCCGTATCGCGCTGCCAGTAGCGCGGCGATGAACGCTCCTGCCGCATCAGCCACGCACTGCCTGCCACGCTCCAGTACTGGCGGTTCTGATACCCCCCATCGGCAATGAACTCGGCAAACTGCGCATTGGTCACCAGCCCCGCATCGATCTCGAACGGCGCCACGTAGCAGGTGTGGGCCTGCCTCTCATTGTCGAACACAAACCCGCCCTCCTGCGCCCCCAGCGCAATCGTCCCGCCCGGATAGGCAATCGACGACAGGCCCGCCAAGGAAGGTTCATCGCGCGAGAGCGATGGCGGCACCGCCACGCCCAGGGTCTGCAGGGTGTACAGAAACGCCTCGCCATGCATGTCCTCGTGCGCGAGCGCCAGCCGGTATGGATACAATGCCTCATCCGTGCCCGGTTCGCGCGACAGCTTGTCGAGCGTGCGGTCCAGCACTTCATGACAATAGGTCTTGAGCGCCCCCGCACTGGGAAGATCGAGCGTCCAGCGGGTACGGTGCGCGACGGTGTTCGAATCGAACCAGTCGTCGCCGCGCGTGAGCAGCGACGCCCGCTCGGCGTCGGCCGGATGGCTCGACCGTGCCTCGCGCAAAATGAACCATTCGGCGAACCAGGCGATGTGGCCCAGCTCCCACAGTGGCGGATTGATGGTCGGCAGGTGCGGTACCCGGGTCAGCACGTCGTAGCCCATGCTGGCAAAACAGTCGAACAGGCTCAGCGTATAATTTCTGGCATCCTGCAGGGCGTCGGCCAGCTGCTGCGGACGGGCGTGGCGAAACGACGATGCCAGCGTGGCGGTGGTTGGGTTCATGCCCAGATTGTAGCGTTTTTTGATCGCGCTTTTTTGAGCGCGATTCTTTGAAGGACTTTCTTGCAAGCGAAGCAGATTCTGATGGTCTGTCCGGCCTCGCCTGACGCAAACAACGGCAACTGGCATACCGCCAGCCGCTGGGCGGCGTTCTTGCGCGGCCGCTACGAAGTCGCCATCGCCACAGTCGACGCGGCCTGCGCGGCGATCGACGCTGGCGCCATGCCGGACCTGCTGATCGCCCTGCACGCGCGCCGCTCCGCCCCGGCCCTGGCTGCCTTTGCCCTGGCCCACCCGCAGCGCCCGCGCGTGCTGGTGCTGACCGGGACCGACCTGTACCGCGACATCGCCCACGACCGCGCCGCCCGCGCCGCCCTCGACGACGCGACCGACCTGGTGCTGCTGCAGGAGGCGGGGCTGGCGCTGCTGCCGCCGGGCCTGCGCGCCCGCGCCCACGTCATTTACCAGTCGGCGCCAGCGCTGGCGTCAGCGCCTGCAACAGTGGCAGCGGCGGCCCCGGAGCGCGCTGACACGCGCGACATCGCCATGATCGGCCACCTGCGCGACGAAAAAGACCCGCTCACTTTCATGCGCGCCGCCGCCCTGGTCACCGATCCCGCGGTGCGCCTGCTGCACGTGGGCCGCGCCCTCGACCCTGCCCTGGGCGAAGCCGCCCGCGCCACTGCCGCCGCCCACCCGCGCTACCAGTGGCTGGGCGAACTGCCCCACCCCGCCACGCGCGCCCTGCTGGCCGGCTGCCACGCCATGGCGATCTGCTCGCGCATGGAAGGCGGCGCCCACGTCATCATCGAAGCGGTGGGCGCCGGCGTGCCGGTGCTGGCCAGCGACATCAACGGCAATCGCGGCATGCTGGGCGACGATTACGCCGGCTACTTCGCCGTTGGCGACAGCGCCGCCCTTGCCGCACTGATCGCGCGCAGCGTGGCCGATGCCGCCTTCCACGCCCACCTGCGCGCCCAGTGCGCCGCGCGCGCCCCCTTGTTCGCCCCCGCTGCCGAGCGCGCCGCCGTAATGCAACTGGCCGGGCACCTGTGCGGCACTTAGTAGATAATCCCGGTGGCGACGCTGCTTCGCCACTTTTTTTCACACTCGATTACGGACCCGACCATGAACGCCCCCATCAAGCTCACTTCCTTTTCCCACGGCGGCGGCTGCGGCTGCAAGATCGCCCCTGGCGTGCTGTCCGAAATCCTGAAAAATTCGGGCGGCTTCCCCGTCCCCAAGGAATTGCTGGTCGGCATAGAAACGGCGGACGATGCCGCCGTCTACCTGCTCAACGATGAGCAAGCCCTGATCGCCACCACCGATTTCTTCATGCCCATCGTGGACGACCCGTACGACTTCGGCCGCATCGCCGCCACCAATGCGATTTCCGACGTCTACGCCATGGGCGGCACGCCCATCATGGCGCTGGCCCTGGTCGGCATGCCGGTCAACAAGCTGCCGCTGGAAACGATCGGCCTGATCATCCGCGGCGGCGAATCGATCTGCGCCGAGGCCGGCATTCCGATTGCCGGCGGCCACACCATCGATTCGGTGGAACCGATCTATGGCCTGGTGGTCCTCGGCCTGGTGCACCCGTCGCGCATCAAGCGCAATGCCGACGCCCGCGCCGGCGACGTCCTGATCCTCGGCAAACCGCTGGGCGTGGGTGTGCTCTCGGCCGCCCTCAAGAAGGACCAGCTGGACGCGGCCGGCTACGCCGCCATGATCGCCAACACCACCCAGCTCAACAAGCCGGGCAAGGCCCTGTCCGAGCTGCCGGGCGTGCATGCGCTCACCGACGTCACCGGCTTCGGCCTGCTGGGCCATCTGCTGGAACTGGCGCGCGGCGCCGGGCTGCAGGCGCACCTGAACATGTCCGCCATTCCCTTGCTGCCCGGCGTGGAACAGCTCGCCGCCGACGGCTATTTCACGGGCGCGTCGGGGCGCAACTGGGAAGCTTATGGCAAGGATGTGCGCCTGGCGCCGTCCCTGTCTCCTGCCCAGCATGCCCTGCTGACCGATCCGCAGACCTCGGGCGGCCTGCTGGTGTCATGCGACGCGGCCAGCGTGGACGCGGTGCTGGCCCTGTTTGCCGCCGGCGGCTTTGCCCACGCGGCCGTGATCGGCCGCATGGCCGACGGCCCGGCCACGGTCGACGTCCAGCCCTGACCGACCACGGCCCGGCCCCACTTGACAAGGGGGCCGGGCCTGCCGTACAGTAGATTCATGTTCACCTCCCTGCACCTGCCAACTTTCCTATCGCTAGCGCTGCTATAAGCAGACGCCCTGGCGCCGGCTCCCTGCCGGATTCGTATGCAGTCCCCGGAAAGTTTCAGATGCACAGCTCCTGCCGCACCACCATCGTTGGTTCCACCTCCTGCCTGTTCCTGCTATCGCTACCGATCGGTTGCCTGGCCTAGCGTTCCGTGGCCGCCCGGCAGCCTGTCGCCACAGCACCTTTCGCTCAAGCACACAACAGGAGTCACCATGCAGCCCAGCTACCAGAAATACCGCGCCTTCCCCGCCGTCGACCTGTCCAACCGCCAGTGGCCTGGACGCACCATCACTGCCGCCCCGATCTGGATGAGTACCGACCTGCGCGACGGCAACCAAGCCCTGATCGAGCCCATGAGCCCGGACAAGAAGCTGCGGTTTTTCGAGCAGCTCGTTGCCATTGGCTTCAAGGAAATCGAAGTGGGCTTCCCCTCGGCGTCGCAAACCGACTTCGATTTTGTGCGCAAGCTCATCGATGAAGACCGCATTCCCGACGATGTCACCATCATCGTCCTCACCCAGGCGCGCGAAGAACTGATCCGCCGCACGGTCGAAGCGGCCGCCGGCGCCCGCCGCGCCGTGGTCCACCTGTACAACTCGGTGGCCCCCGTATTCCGCCGCGTGGTGTTCGGCATGAGTCGCGAAGAAATCATCGACATCGCCGTCAACGGCACCCGCCTGGTGCGCCAGCTGGTGGCCGAACATCCGGCCACCGCCTGGGGCTTCGAATACAGCCCGGAATCGTTTTCCACCACCGAACTCGATTTTTCCCTGGCCATCAGCAATGCCGTCAGCGCCGCCTGGGGCCCCACCCCGCAGGACAAGATGATCCTCAATCTGCCTTCGACCGTCGAATGCAGCACCCCCAACGTGTACGCCGACCAGATCGAGTGGATGAGCCGCAAGCTGGCGCGCCGCGATGCCATCGTGCTGTCGGTGCACCCGCACAATGACCGCGGCACGGCCGTGGCCTCGGCCGAACTGGCCGTGATGGCCGGCGCCGAGCGCGTCGAGGGCTGCCTGTTCGGCAATGGCGAACGCACCGGCAACGTCGACCTGGTCACCCTCGCCCTCAACCTCTACACCCAGGGCGTCGATCCCGGCCTCGATTTTTCCGACATCGATGCCGTGCGCCAGCTGGCCGAGCAGTGCAACCAGCTGCCCGTGCACCCGCGCCACCCGTATGCGGGCGACCTGGTATTTACCGCCTTCTCGGGCTCGCACCAGGATGCGATCAAGAAGGGTTTCGCCCAGCAGCGCGCAGGCGCCTTGTGGGAAGTGCCGTATCTGCCGATCGACCCGGCCGATCTGGGCCGCAGCTACGACGCCGTGATCCGCGTCAACAGCCAGTCCGGCAAGGGCGGCATGGCCTATCTGCTGGAACAGGAATACGGCCTGGCCTTGCCGCGCCGCCTGCAGATCGAATTCGCCCGCGCGGTCCAGCGCGAAACGGATGCCAGCGGGCGCGAGATCGATGCCGCCGGCCTGTACGCGCTGTTCGCGCGCCACTACCTGGCGCCGAGCGCGCCCTATGCTTACACCAGCCACAAGATGACGGAAGACAGCGAGAGCGACGAGCCGGTCCAGATCGCGCTCACCGTCCACCAGCATGGCCAGCCCCTTCGCCTGCACGGCGGCGGCAACGGTCCCATCGACGCCTTCGTCAATGCGCTCGGTCTCGATATCAAGTTGATGGATTACCACGAGCACGCGATCGGCTCGGGAGCGGCCGCGCGCGCGGCCTGCTATGTGGAATTGCGTCTGGCGGGCGGTGCCACCGTGTTTGGCTGCGGCATCGATCCGAACATCGTCACGGCGTCGTTCCGCGCCGTGCTGTCGGCCGTCAACCGCGCGCTGGCCGCCAGCGCCGTGACGGCGTAGTCGCCAACGGCCCTAGTGCAAGCCCGGCCTGGCCGGGCCTTGCATGGCGTCTTCGATATCGCCCACCAGGCCCGACAGATTGCGCGGGCATGGCAGGTCGACATACGCCGAGGCCAGCTCGAGCGGATCGATCATGTTGGCGCCGTGCAGGCGGAAGCGGCCCACCACGCAGCGCCCGAACAGGGGCGAGCCCGGTACTTCATTGACGAACCACATGCCGTGATAGCGCTGGGCGAAATACTCGCCGATGTAGTACATCATGCGCGCCAGCAGCCAGCTGCGGTCGTCGGCGTCGGCAATGGCCATGTCGCGCAGCGCGCGCTCCACGTAGGGCAAGTATTGCACGGCGCAGGTGAGCACTTCGCGCGGCGGCTCGATCCCCAGCACGTCGATGAAATCGACCAGCACCGGTGCCAGTTCGGCATGAAGAAGGGCGAAGTGGGCCTGGCGTTCGACCGGTGTGGCGGGTTGTTGGGATAGCATGGTGTCAAAGGAAAAAATGGGCTGCAGCAAGCTTAACCGAAGCGGCTTGCCGCGCCCATCTTTCTCGCTGCCCCTGACGTATGGACCCAACAGGTCGTGCGCTGCGGACGAAAAAAAAGCTCGCCGAAGCGAGCTCTATTCCAATGTATTACCAATGCTTTAATCGCTGCCAGGACCCATGCTATCTGCGTGGTATCCGGCGTCCCAGGCGCCCATGCTATCTGCGTGGTGCCCTGACGTGTAACTCGACCAACGTATCCGGAACTACAAACCCCGCGTACTCTGCGTCATCTACGTCGGCAACATTACACTTGTTGCAACGCGGCGCATGGCGGCGGGTTGTGGCGCTGTTCAATGAACTTCACCACGGCCGAACTATAGCACACATTTTGTGCGACGCAACAACTATTTATTGCGGTGCGCGCGTGGTCATCGGCACCGGCGCCTTGTCCTGCTCGCGCCGCCCCACCCTTTCGTATTCGGAAATGACCTGGGCCCCGAACAGCAGCAGGATGGCGCCGATCTCCAGGCTGAACATGACGACAATGGCGGTCGTCATCGAGCCGTACACGACATTGACCTGGGACAGCGTGCTGAAATACCAGACCAGCACGTGGCGCGCGATTTCCCACAGCAGCGCCGCCGTCACGCCGCCAATGAGCGCGTGCGACAGCGACAGCCGGCCCACCGGCATGACCAGGTAGATCGAACTGAGCACGAGGATTTCTCCCGTCAGCCCCAGCAGGTACAGCAACACCCCCGACACGCCCCCCAGCGACCAGGCATAGCCGAGAAACTCCACACTCTCCCGCCCCAGCACTTGCAGGGTACCGGCCACCAGCGTGACGATCAGGATGCCCAGCCCCAGGGCCACGATGTAACAGTAAGGCAGCACGGCCGAAATGAAGAACTTGCGGCGCCGGATCGCGACGCGGTGATAAAAGATCACCGACATGGCGTTTTCCAGCGCCGTAAACGCCAGCGAACTGAAAAACAGCATGACCACCAGCAAGACCCAGGTCACCAGGTCGCGGTCGTTGAGAAAGTGCGCCAGCTCGGCCACCACCGCGCGCGACTGCGACGGCACCAGCCACTCCAGGTAGCGCGACAGCGTTTCCAGCAGCACGGCCTGGTCGATGAAATGCGACAGCACCACCACCACCAGCATCAGGAACGGCACGATCGACAACAGCGCGTAGTACGCCACCGCGCCGGCCAGCAGCAAGCCCTGGTTGGCGCGGAAGCCCTTGAGGGTTTGCCACACGAAGGCCAGCGGATTGTGCAGGATGTAGGCGTTGGCGCGCCGGTTCAGGATGCGCACCCGGCCCAGGCGAAAGCTCATCGCGCCAGCCTCAGGCCGGTAAATTGCCAGCGCGCGCCGGCCGGGAAGAAGTTGCGGTAACTGGCGCGCGCATGGCCGGGCGGCGTGGCGCACGATGAACCGCGCAAGACATATTGGTTGAGCATGAATTTTCCATTGTATTCGCCGAGCGCGCCCGGCGCGCTGGCATACCCCGGATAGGGGGCGTAACTGCTGCTGGTCCATTGCCAGCAAGCGCCGTAGAGTTGGTCGAGCGGGCCCGCTGCTGCCGCCGCGGGGTGCAGGGCGCCCGCATCCGGCGCCGGGCCGGCCGCGCCGGCGGCCACTTCCCATTCCGCTTCGGTCGGCAGGCGCGCGCCCATCCACTGGGCGCAGGCGGCCGCTTCGTACAGCGACAGGTGGGTGGCGGGCCGGGCCAGGTCCAGCGGCTGTTCGCCGTGCAGCGTGAATTCGCGCCATTGGCCGTCGCTATCGCGCCGCCAGTACAGCGGATGGGTCCAGCCCTGCTGGCGGATCACGTCCCACCCTTCGGCCAGCCACAGCGCCGGATCGCGGTAGCCGCCCGCCTCCAGGAAGGCCAGGTATTCGCCATTGCTCACCAGGCGCGAGGCCAGCGCGAACGGCGCCACCCAGACCCGGTGGCGCGGCAATTCGTTATCGAAGCAAAAGCCCTCGTGCGCATGGCCGATCTCGGCCAGCCCGCCGTCGAAGGCTTGCCAGGCCAGCGCCGGCGCCGCGCCGCCGGAGGCCAGCGCCGTGTCCAGATAGGCCGGCAGCAGCACGCTTTGCGCCAGCAAGTGCTTGACGTCGGTGAGCAGCAATTCCTGGTGCTGCTGTTCGTGCTGCAAACCCAGCTCCACCAGCGCCTCGACCGCTGCGCCACCGGCCAGCAGGGCCAGCATGCGCCGGTCGACATCGGCGCGGTAGGCGCGCACCTCGTTCATCGATGGCCGCGTGAGCAGGCCGCGCTGGGCGCGCGGATGGCGGCAGCCGATGCCGTTGTAGTAGGAATTGAACAGCACCCGGAAGGCCGGATTGAACGGGGCGAAGCGCGCCTCGTGCGGCTCGAGCACGAAGGTTTCGAAGAACCAGGTGGTGTGCGCCAGGTGCCACTTGACGGGACTGGCGTCGCCCATCGACTGGGCGCCGCAATCCTCGTCCGACAGCGGCTCGGCCAGCAGCAGCGAGCGGCGCCGCACGGCGCCGTAGCGGTCAGCGAGGCAGCGGGCGTGCATAGATCAGGGCGAACCACTGGGCCGGGTCGGTCCACGCATGGACGGTGCCGAAGCCGGCCCGTTCGAGCAGGCCCAGCGCTTGCGGCAGGCGGTACTTGTACGAGTTTTCGGTATGGATGCTCTCGCCGCGCGCAAAGCGCCGCTCGCCGCCGCGCCAGTGCACCGTGAGGGCCTCGCGCGCTTCCAGGTGCATTTCCACGCGCTGCGCGTCGGCATTGTAAAAGCCCTGATGGCGCCACTGGCGCACGTCGAAGTCGGCGCCCAGCAGCCCATTCACGTGGCGCAGCATGTTCAGGTTAAAGGCGGCGGTCACGCCGAGCGCATCGTCGTACGCGGCGTCGAGCAGCGCCGCATCCTTGACCAGGTCGACGCCGATCAACAAGCCGCCATCGCTGTCGCAGGCGGCGCGCAGGCGGTCCAGGAAGGCGGCCGCCTCGTCCGGCGTGAAATTGCCGATCGACGAACCGGGATAGAAGAACACGCGGCGCGTGGGACTGACCTCGTCGGGCAGATCGAGCTGCTGTGAGAAATCGCGCCCGATGCCCGTCATTTCGATGTGCGCGAAGCGCTGCTGCAAGCGCCCAATTGCTTCACGTAAAAAGTCGTAGGAAATGTCCACCGCCACGTACTGGGCCGGATGCAGCAGCGGGAACAGGCTGGCCGCCTTGGCGCAATTGCCCGCGCCCAGGTCGATCAGGGTGGCGTGCGGCCCCACGGCGCGCGCGATCTCGGCGCCGTGGCGCGCGATGATGGCAGCTTCCGTGCGGGTCGGATAATATTCGGGCAGTTCGCAAATCGCTTCGAACAGGCGAGAACCGAGCCCGTCGTACAGGAACTTGGGCGACAGCGCTGCCTGCGCGGCCAGCAAGCCTGCCTGCAGTTCGGCGCTGACGGCGGCCGTCGCGCGCGGCGCGGGCAGGTCGGCAAGGTGCGGTATCGTCATGGTTGAGTAGTCAGTCGCTGGTGAGTCGCTGGTTAGTCGCGGCAAGTAAGCCACGTGGTCAAGGACGGTTTTTGCTATCATAGCTGATTATGTTTTATTCAATGGGCACGCTTGCGTGTCCGCCACTTCGACAAGGGATCCCATGAAAAACTTCGCCATTGCCCGTACCGTCCACCAGCTGCTCGTCGCCGCCGGCCTGGCGCTCGCCTCGGCCGCCGCCCTGGCCCAGGCCACCCCCGGCGTGCTGCGCGTGTCCGCGATCCCCGATGAAAACCCGACCGAACTGCAGCGCAAGTTCAAGCCGCTGGGCGATTACCTGGCCAAGGCGACCGGCATGAAGGTCGAATTTACCCCCGTCACCGATTACGCCGCGTCGGTCGAAGGCCTGGTCACCAACAAGCTCGACATGGTCTGGTTCGGCGGCTTCACCTTCGTCCAGGCCAATGTGCGCAGCAAGGGCCAGGTCGTGCCCCTGGTCCAGCGCGACGTCGATGAAAAATTCCGTTCTGTATTCATCACCACCGACAAGTCCATCAACAAGCTCGACGACCTCAAGGGCAAGACCCTGTCCTTCGGTTCCGAATCGTCGACCTCCGGCCACCTGATGCCGCGCTCGTACCTGCTCGCTGCCAAGATCAATCCGGATACCGACCTCAAGCGGATCGCATTCTCGGGCGCCCATGACGCCACCGTGGCCGCCGTGGCCGGCGGCAAGGTCGATGCCGGTGCGCTCAACATTTCGGTATGGGAAAAACTGGTCGACGCTAAGAAGGTCGATCCGGCCGTCGTGCGCGTGTTCTACACCACGCCCGGCTACTACGATTACAACTGGACGGTGCGCGCCGACATGGCGTTCGCCCTCAAGAAGAAGATCACCGATGCCTTCCTGGCGCTGGACCCGGCCAATCCCGAACACAAGGCCATCCTGGATCTGCAAAAGGCGGGCAAGTTCATTCCCACCAAGGCCGACAATTACAAGTCGATCGAAGCGGCAGCCCACAGCGCCGGCCTGCTCAAGGAAGCCAAGTAAGCGATGAGCGCCGTGCGTCTCGAGCAGCTCACCGTGCGCCACCTGGCGGGCAGCCGCGCCAGCGCGCTGCATGGGCTCGACCTGCGCATCGACGCGGGCGAGCAGGTGGCCATCATCGGTCCCTCGGGCGCCGGCAAGACCACCCTGCTCAACACCCTGGCCTGCGCCCACCGCCCGGCCGGCGGCAGCTTCACGCTGCTGGACCAGGATCCCTGGGCCCTGTCCGAGGCGGCGCGCCACCGCCTGCGCGCGCGCCTGTTCCTCGCGCCCCAGGCCCCGCCCTTGCCGCCGCGCCAGCGCGTGGTCAATGCGGTGCTGGCCGCACGCCTGCCGCACTGGAGCCTGTGGCAGGCGCTGCGCTCGCTGTTTTCGCCGCTCGACCCCGGCGCGGCCCACGCCGCCCTGGCCCGCTTCGGCCTGGGCGACAAATTGTATGCCCGCGTCGACCGCCTCTCCGGTGGCGAGCGCCAGCGCTGCGCCCTGGCGCGCTTGCTGCTGTCCTCGGCCGAACTGCTGCTGGTCGATGAGCCGCTGTCGGCGCTGGACCCGGCCCTGTCCAGGATGACCCTGGCCACGCTGCAGCAGGAAGCGGCCGCGCGCGGCGCCACGCTGGTGTGCAGCCTGCACCAGGTGGAGATGGCGCGCGCCCACTTTCCCCGCATTGTCGGCCTGCGCGATGGGCGCATCGTGTTCGACGCGCCGCGCGACGCTGTCAGCGACGCCATGATCGCCGCGCTGTACCAGAATGAAGCGCTCGAACCCCTGCCGCTCGCGCCGCACGAAACGGCCGCGCCGCTGGCCGTGGGCGCCTGTTTCTGAGCATGCAGCTGCCGCCGCGCCTGTACCCCGATCCCGCCTGGCGCACCCGCGTGGGCGCCAGCGTGGCGGTCCTCGTGCTGCTGTGGCCTGCCCTGGTCTTTTCCGAATTCAAGCCCTGGTCGCTGTTCGACCTGCAAAGCCTGCGGGCGATGGGCAATTTCCTGCTCGGCTTTCTGCATCCGGCCTACGACGCCGATTTTCTCGCCATGGTGCTGCGCGAAACCTGGCAGACAGTGGCCATCGCCACCGCGGGCCTGAGCCTGGCCATGCTGGGGGCCGTGCCGGCCACCCTGGTGGTCACCGAACTGCTGTCGATTTCACGCCTGGGCAGCGGCCGCATGCGCCTGCCCGCGCGCCTGCTGCGCCAGGCGGTGCGCTGGGTCCTGGTGCTGCTGCGCAGCGTGCCCGAACTGGTGTGGGCGCTGCTGCTGGTGCGTGTCGTCAGCCTGGGCCCGACCGCCGGCGTGCTGGCCATTGCCCTGACCTACAGCGGCATGCTGGGCAAGGTATACGCCGAAATCCTCGAGTCGTCCGACGCCCACGCCACCGAAGCGCTGCTGGCCGGCGGCAGTGCGCGCCTGCCGGCCTTCCTGTACGGCGCCCTGCCCCAGGCCGCGTCGGAACTGGTGTCCTACACCGTCTACCGCTGGGAGTGCGCAATCCGCGGCTCGGCCGTGATGGGCTTTGTCGGCGCCGGCGGTCTAGGCCAGCGCATGGATGAATCGATGCGCCAGATGGATGGCGGCCAGGTGTCGACCATCCTGATCGTGTTCGTGCTGCTGGTCGCCTGCGCCGACCTGGTCTCGCGCCTGCTGCGCCGGAGGCTCGAATGAGCAACGTCCTGCACGGCACGGCGCTGCCGCCGGCGCCGCCCCGTTCGCTGTCCGGCTGGCTGCTGACGGCGGCCCTGGCCGCCCTGGTGGCAGCGAGCTTCGCCACCTTGCCGCTCAAGTGGGGCGAGTTGTTCACGGCCGAAGCGGCGGCCACCACGGCCGAATTCCTGTCCGGCTTTTCGCCGCCCGACCTGGACGCGCCCTTCGTGCGCAAGAGCGCCATCGCCACCGTCGAGACGCTGTCGATGTCGGCGTTGGGCACCCTCCTGGCCGCGGCCGCCGGCCTGCTGATGGCGCTGCCGGCCTCGGGCCGCTTCGGGCGCGTGCTGCGCGCGCTCAGCCGCGCCAAGCTCAATGTGCTGCGCTCGATTCCCGAATTGATGTGGGCGTCGCTGCTGCTGGTGGCGGCGGGCCTTGGCCCGTTTGCCGGCACGTTGGCGCTGGCCTTCCACACCAGCGGCGTCCTGGGTCGGCTGTTTGCCGATGCCCTGGAAAACGCCGACCCGGCGCCAGCGGGTGTGCTGCGCGCCAATGGCGCCTCGGCCCTGCAAGCGTTCCTGTACGCGACGCTGCCGCAGACACTGCCGCAAATGCTGTCGTACACAATGTACCGCTGGGAAAACAACATCCGCGCCGCCGCCGTGCTGGGCGTGGTCGGCGCCGGCGGCCTCGGACAAATGCTCAAATATCATCTGTCGCTGTTCCAGATGCCCAGCGCGGCCACCGTGCTCATTGCCATGCTGCTGCTGGTGGTGCTGGTCGACAGCGTCAGTTATGCGCTGCGGCGCGCCCTCACCCGTTAGGAACGGCATGCTCGAATTGCGCGACCTGAAAAAAACCTATGCCGGGCGGACCGTGCTGCACGGCTTGTCGCACGTGTTCGCACCAGGCCAGTTTGTCGCCATCATGGGCGAATCGGGCGTGGGCAAATCGACCCTGCTCAATCTGATCGCCGGCCTGGACGCCCCCGACAGCGGCGCCATCCTGGTCGACGGCGTGCCCATGGCCGCCCTCGACGACGACGCTGCCACGGCACTGCGCCGCACTCGCATGGGTTTCATCTTTCAAGCCTTCCATGTGCTGCCGCACCTGACGCTGGCCCAGAACGTGGCGCTGCCACTGTTGCTCAACGGGCAATCCCAGGCGCGCGCCGGCGAGATGCTCGAGGCCGTCGGCCTGGGCGGGCGCGGCGCCGACTTTCCACGCCAACTGTCCGGCGGCGAAATGCAGCGCGTGGCCATCGCCCGCGCCCTGGTGCACCGGCCCGCCCTGGTGCTGGCCGACGAACCGACCGGCAATCTTGACCCGGATACCGCGAGTTACATTCTGGACGTGCTGCGCGCGGAAGTGAAGGCCAGCGGAGCGACGGCAATCATGGTCACCCACTCGCATGCGGCAGCGGAACGGGCCGATTCGACCCTGTTGCTGACCCGTTCCGGACTGGAATTAGTATCTTTTACGCACTAAGCAATTCTTTTTGTTCAATTTTCCGCCAACTTTGCTGCGCATATATTCTTATCGTAGTATCATCAATATAACCCGCATGGCATAGTTTTCCGCCAATCAACACCAGCGGGCCGGAAGTTGACCATAAGTCGATCAGTCCCCCCACTCTACGATTGCAATTATTGGAGGAGAGTACGATGAACGTACGACAGAAGAAGTTGGAAATGATCGAGGCCATGAACCGTGCGCGGGCACTGGAACCATCGAGCTTCGTTCCGAACAAGCTGCTCGACACCTTGATCGAAAAGATGAACCTGAAGAACGACGCTGAATTGTGCCGCGTGCTGGAAGTGCAGCCGCCAATCATCAGCAAGATTCGCCATCGCAAGCTGGCGGTCGGCGCAACGATTTTGCTGCGCATGCATGAAAAGTCGGACCTGAGCATCCGCGACCTGAAGGAATTGTCCAACTCGTCGATGCATTAACAGTTTGTGCATTGCTGCCTGGCGCCGGCAGCCGATCGTGTATTCCAGATCGGCGGCGCCCCCCAGATTGTGCAGCAAGTTTGTCCCGTTCGTAGCGGCGCACCCAGCCCCGTGCCCCCGCTAGACCGGTTCCCCCTCCTTCAATCCTTCTTCGGCCGCCCGGTTTTCAGCTGCGGCAAGCTGGCCAGCACCTGCTGCAACGTTGCCATGTCGAGCTGACTGATCAGCGCAACGCCGATGCGCAGCAATTCACTCTTGCGAATCTCAAATCCCGCCTTCAAGCACGCTTTCTTGACCTGGCCCAGCACCGCGTATTCCTGTTCCGGCATGGTGAAGCTGTCGCGTACCAGCTTGGCCTTGCGCACCTTGTCGCGTGCCGCCTCCGGCGCGGCGCTGGCGTCCGGCGCGGCCGGCGTTGCAGCCGGCTTGCTGGTTTTGCCTGCCGGCTTGGCGGCTTCCTTGGCGGCGGGCTTGGCGGCCGGCTTGACGGTTGCCTTGACGGCCGGCTTCACCGCTGGCCTGGCAGGCGCCTTGGCAGTTGGCTTGGCAGTCGTCTTGGCGCTCGTCTTCGCGGTCGGCTTGACTGCGGGCGCGGCGACCGCTTTGCTGCCTGCGGGCTTGGCTGCTGCTGGCTTGGCGGGCGTCTTCGTCGCCGTGCTGGCCGTGCTGGTCTTGAGTGCCGGCACCTTGTGCCCGTTGGTTTTTGCCGTTGGTGATTTTGCCATCTGGAACTCCATCCGTTTTATTGAAATAAACAATATAAAGCATTTATCCCGATTCGCGCAACGGTACGCTCAAAGCGTGGTCGCCGTCCCGCTGGCAACGAAGGGCGCGCCGTGCGGCTCGCCCACGCACGCCAGTGCCAGCGTGAAGCTGGCGCAGTTGTGCGCGACCGTGAGCTGGCCGCCCATGCGCGCCACCAGCGCCTGGGCGATCGCCAGCGCGAGCCCGCTGCCGCCATGGCTGCGCGCATGCGCCCGCGCAGCCTCGCTGTAGGGCTGGCACAAGGCCGCGCCCTCTTCGGCGCTGATTGGCACGCCGCTGTCGCCCACGGCAAAGCGCACTTGCACCAGCGCGCCGCTGCGCGCCTCGAGCGTGAGCGTCAGGCCGATCTGCCCGGCCGCCGTGCGTTCCAGCGCATGCCCCAGCAACATGCCCAGCACCTGCGCCAGGCGCGCAGCATCGGCGCTGACCCACAGCTCGCGCACGCTGTCGCAGGCCAGCTGGCACGCCACGCCCTGGGCGCGCGCCGTCAGCGTGGCCGCGGCGTGCACGTCGGCCGCCAGCGCCGCCAGCGACAATGGCTGGGCCGCCAGCACCAGCGTGCCATTCTCAATCCGGTCCAGGTCCAGCACATCGTGATGGATTGCCAGCATGGCTTGCGCGCTGTGGCCGATGCGCGCGGCCTGTTCGCGCGTCTCGGCGCCGCCGCCGTGCTGGACCAGCGTGGCCAGCGCGCTGATGGCGCCCAGCGGCGCGCGCATGGCTTCGCTCACCTGGCACAGATAGGCCGCCTTGCGCGCGCCGGCCGCCTGCAGCGCCCGGTAGCCGGCGCTCTCCTGGCCCAGCAGCCGCACCACTTCCGCATTGTCCAGGGCAATCGCGCCCTGGGCGCACAGCAGTTCGATCAGCAGCACCCGCGGCGCCGTGAAGACGCCGGGCGCCAGGCTGTTTTCGAGGTACAGCACCCCGCCCAGGGCGCCATGGCGCAGCAGCGGCACGCACAGCAGCGAGCGCAGCTGGGCGCTGCGCACGGTGGCGTCGTCGCCAAACTGGGTGCTGGCGCGGGCGTCGTCCAGCAGCACCGTTTCGCGCGTGCGCACCACGAACTGCAGCAGCGCCGCCGGCATGCCCGCCAGCGCGCCCGCCGCCGCGCCCGCTTCCACGCGCACCTGGCCCGCGTCCATTGCCGCTTCGGCCACGCACTGGTAGCTGCCGGCCGCCGGCAGCAGCAGCACGGCGCGCGCCGCGCCCGCCAGTTCGAGCGCGCTGCGCAGCAGCTGGGCCGACAGCGCGGCCCCATCGAGTTCGCCCGACAAGGCTTGCGAGGCGCGCAGCGCCGCCATCAGGTCGGGCGCCAGCGCCGCGGCGCTGTCGTCGCGCGCGGATGGCGGCGACGGCACCCGCACCAGGCCCGGATACTGCCGTTCGAGCTCGCGCATCTTGCCGTAGGCGCCCCAGCGCGCGCAGGCGCCGAAGGCGTCGCGCGCATACGTGAGGGCGATCTTGTCGAAGCCGCGCTGGCGGTAGAACCCCGCCGCCAGCTCGGCCGCCAGCGCTTCGTGGTGCACGAAGCCGGCGCTGCGCGCCGACGCCAGCGCCGCATCGTAGGCGCGCATCGCTTCCATGTCGCGCCCGCCGATGCGCGCCAGTTCGGCCGCCACCAGCAGGTAGCGGTTGTCGAAATTGGCCGGACAATGGGAAGCCCAGGCCCGCAGCTTGTCCAGCTTGTCCTGCAGCGCCGCCATGAAGCGCACCTGGCGCTCGCGCGGGGCGTCCGGATACAGCGCCGCCATGGTCAGCGCATGGTAGAAGTGGTGGGTCGATTCATTCACCGACGCCAGGAAGAAATGCTGGTCCTGGGCCGCCGCCTCGGCCGCCTGCAGCGCTTCGGCATGGCGCCCGAAGGTGAAGGCGGCGATCTGGCGCATCAAGTGAAAGCGCGCGCGCGCCGCGCCATAGCTGGCCTTGTCCATCAGCGCCAGCGCCTCGGCCGCGCAGAAGCGCTCGTCGTCGAAGTCGCCTTCGGCGCCGGTCGCGCCCTGCAGGCACAGGGTGAGCTGCTCGTAGCAGCGCAGCAGCTGCATCAGCACGTCGTTGCCCTGCACCCGCGCCCACCCCTGGTAGTGGCGCGCGCGCTGCTGCACCTCGGCCAGCGCGGTGCCCGCCTCGTAGCTGTTCCACACCGCGATATGGGCCGCGTAGCCCGCGTGCGGCAGGTCGCCCGCCTCCTGGCAGGCGCGCTGGGCCTGTTCCAGCAAGGGCACGCTGTCAACCAGCCGCTGGCGCCAGCTGTGCACATAGGCCGCATGCACGAACAACAGCCGGCCGCTGCGGCGCGCCCCGGCGCCGTCGCGCGCGGCCAGGCGCAGCGCCAGCTCCGAATAGGCGAACGCGTCGGGAATGGCGCCCAGCGAGATGAGCATGATGGCGTAGCGCGAATAGGTCATGCAGCTGGTGGCCGTGCTGCCGAAGCGCAGGATGAAATTGAGCGCCTTGACCGCCAGCAGCGGATACAGCGCGGGCCGCGCCGAGAACACCGACGAGCCCATGTCCGACAGCAGTTCGCTGACGATCGCCAGCTCCGGGTCGGCGCTGCACGGCTGCTCTTCCAGCGCAGCGATGCTGCGCCCGTCGAGGTGACGCTGCACCGCGGCCTGTTCGGCCTGGAGTGCCTCGGCAATGTCGCCCGGCTCGTCGGGGAAGCTGATGCCGAACAGTTGCAGCGCTTCCAGCGCCACCGCCGCGGCCAGGTCGAAGCGGCCCGACACCTGGTACAGCGCCACGCGCATCAGGGCTACCCGGGCCAGGGCCAGGCGCGAGCTGGCGTGCGCGGCCAACTGTTCGAACAGCGCGCTGGCCCGTTCGAGGTTGCCGCACAGGTATTCGCATTCGGCCAGGGCGGCATGCAGGGCGAAGGTGCGTTCGAGATCGTCGTGCCAGGCTTGCTCCGGCGTCAAGCTGGCGGCCTGGGCGTAGTAGTGGCGCGCCGCGTCGAAGGCCACCGCGCGCCGCGCGCGCGCGCCGGCCAGGGCATTGAGGGTGGCCAGTTCGGCCAGTTCGGCCGCGCTTTCCAGCACCGGCAGGGCGCGGTTCAGATGACCGACGATGGTAAACACGTCGCCTTCGAGCGCCTCGGGCGCGCTGCTGGCGGCAAGCAGGCGGCCGATGTGCAAGTGCCGCTCCGGCAGGCTGGCCAGGCTCATCAAGGAATAGGCTGCCTCGTGCACGCGCTCATGCACGAAACGGTAGGCGGCCCCTTCGCGCGCGACCAGGTTCAGGCGCGTGGCCGGCCACAGGTTTTCATCGGCTTCGGGCATGCTCATGCCCGCGGCCTGGGCAATCGTCTCGAGCGCGGCCGCGTGGCCCAGGCAGGCCAGCAGCTTGACCAGTTCCAGCGTCGCGCTCGGCAACTGCTGCAGGCGCGCGATCATCAGGTCGACCACGTTGTCGGAAAACGCGCGCGCGCCGATCGCCTGCGCATCGAATTCCCAGGCCGCGCTGGCATGGGCGTAATGGAGCAGACCGCTCTCGACCAGGCGCGCCAGAAATTGCAGCGTGAAGAAGGGATTGCCGCCCGTTTTGGCATACACCAGCGCCGCCAGCGCGGCATTGGCGCCCGGGCCCAGCGCCGCGTTCACCAGTTCGGCCGTGGCAGCCTTGGACAGCGCCTCCAGCGTCACCTGGCGCACCTGCACGCCGCTGCGGCGCAGGCTGTCGCAGCTGAACGCCGGCGTCGGCGCCGCCGCACCACTGCGCCAGGCGGCTACCACCAGTACCTTGCGCACTTGTCCGTGGCTAAGCAAATGGGTCAGCAGCTTCAGGCTGGCCGGATCGATCCACTGCACGTCATCGAGGCACAGTACCAGCAGGCCGCGCGCCGTGAAGGCGCCAAGGAAGCGCCGGAACACCGTTTGCAGCCGTCCTTCCGCTTCGCTTGCCTCGACCGGGCGGGGTGGCAACTGGGCGCCGATCACGAACGCCAGTTCGGGAATCAGTTCCAGCATCAGGCCGGCGTTGGGGCCGAGCGCCTGCTGCAGGGCGGCGCGCCAGCGCGCCAGCGCCGCCTCGTCCTGACCCAGCAGATGGCGCACCAGCTGGCGCAGCGCCTGCGCCAGCGCCGCGTACGGCACATCGCGCTGATGCTGTTCGAAGCGCGCCGCCACCAGCACGGCGCCCGCCACCGCCGCGCCCTGGCCCAGGGCCTGGAGCAAGGCCGACTTGCCGGTGCCGGCCGGGCCGGACAGCAAAATCAGTTCAGGCGCCCCACTGGCAGCCACCGCGCGCGCGGCCCCGTCCAGCAGCGCCAGCTCTTCGCTGCGTCCCACCAGCTGCTCGGGGGTGCGCAGGCGCGCGGCCGCATCGTTGCAGCCCAGCGCGAACGGCACCGCGTGGCCGTGCGCGCTGACCATGGCGCGGCAATGCAGCAGGTCGGCGTGCAGCCCGGCCGCACTCTGGTACCGCTGTTCGGGACACTTGGCGAGCAGCTTTTGCACCACCGCCGCGCACGCGGGATCGGCGCCCGGATGGACATGCTGGGGAGCCGGGGGCTGCAGGGCCAGGTGGCAGCGCCGCCAGCCCGGTCCATCGTCGGCGGCAAACGGCAGCACGCCGCACAGCAGCCGGTACAGCAGCACGCCCAGGCTGTACAGGTCGCTGCGCGGATCGGCCGCGCCCGCGCCATCCTGTTCGGGCGCGCGGTAGATGGGTGACGGCGGCAGCGCCAGCGGCGCCGCGCTGCCCGCCACGGCGGCGCAGCCGAAACCGGACAGGCGCACGCTGCCGTCGGCGCCGGCCAGCAGGTGTTCGGGACGCAGGTCGCGGTGCACGATCTGGCGCCGGTGCAGCTGGGCCAGCTGACGCGCCAGCGCGCATGCCAGCGCGAGAAAATCGGCGCTGGCCAGGGCCGGGCCGGGTTGCAGGGGATCGGCGCCATCGTCGGCCATGACCAGGGCCAGCGTGGCGCTCGAGCGCACCAGGGCCAGCGGCAGGGCCGCCCACGCGCCATCGAGCTCGGCGCGCAGCGCATAGGCGTGCTCGAGGCGGGCGCAGGCGCTTGCGCAGCCGTCGCGCGCGACCGCCACCAGCACGCTGGTCTGGTCGGCATCGCGCACGGCGCGCAGCAGCACCTCGTGTTCATCGTCGCGCAGCAGTTGCACGACCGTGTATCCGGGCAGGGCCTGAATCAAGGTCTCCCCTTGCATTTTTCACATCAAATATTTGGGCTCAGGCAATGTAAGTATGCCATTACGCCCCGGCGATGGGTAGAAAAACGCGGCGGGAACTGGTAACACATTGTTAAAATTGACGGATGATCAAGCCATGCTGCGCAGGCTGAAGTCGATGCCCACTTCATCCCAGCATTCCTGCTCTTTTTCGATCCAGAATGCCAGTGTGGGGTGGCTGGCCAGGGCCGTGCGCCCGATCTCCAGTTCGATCCGGTTTTTCATGCGCAGCTTGAGGGCGCTGGCGCCGGCGTCCATGCGCGCATGCATGAGCAAAATGGCCATGCGCAGCGCCAGCACGGCCTTGGCCAGGTCGGGGTCGGGCAGCGTCTCGGCCACCTTGCGCAGATTGCCCTTCTGGGCCAGCATCAGGCGCGCCATCAGCTTTTGCTCGCGCGCGGTAAACCCCGGCAGATCGGCGTTTTCGATCAGGTAGGCGGCATGCTTGTGGTAGCCCGTCTGCGACACCACCAGGCCGATCTCGTGCAGCAACGCGCACCAGTGCAGCAGGCGCGCGGGCGCGGCCTCGGACGGCTTGAGCTGGGCGTACAGCAGCGTCGCTTGCTGCGCCACAAAGGTGGCGCGCACCTGGTCCACATGGAACTTGGCGGCCAGTTCGGCCACCGCCAGCTCGCGCCGGTCGCGCTTCATCGAGCGCAGGTACAAGTCCCACATCACGCCCATGCGCAAGCCCGCTTCGACCGCCGTGACCGTTTCGATGCCCAGTTCGCGCACCAGCGCGATCAGGATCGCCAGGCCGCCGATGATGGTGCCGGCGCGGTCCGGGCGCAAGCCCGGCATGTCGATTTTGGCCACCTGGCCGAAGGCGATGAAGCGCTGGCGCAGCGCATCGAGTCCGGCAGCGCTGAGGGCGCCGTCGCCCAGGCCGTTGCGCGCGATGATGTCGGCAATCGCCCGCACCGTGCCCGAGGAACCGTAGGCCACGCTCCAGTTGCCTGCCTGGTAAGGCGGGGCCGCGTCTTCGAAATGGCTGCGCGCCGACAGAATGGCCGCTTCGTACGAGGGCGCGTCGACCCGCCCGCCCACGAAGAACGACAGACTTTGCTTGACGGTGCCAATCGAGAACGATTCGACCCGTTCGATATCCGGTCCCCGTCCGAGTATCAGTTCGGTGGAGCCGCCGCCGATGTCGATCACCAGGCGCCGCTCGTGCGGGGCCGCCAGGGCATTCGAGACGCCCATGTAGATCAGGCGCCCCTCCTCTTCCCCGGAAATAATCTCGATCGGGTAGCCGATCGCCGCCTCGGCCGCCGGCAGGAAGGCTGCCGCATTGCCGGCCACGCGCAGGGTCGAGGTGGCCACCACGCGCACCGCGTCGAGCTTGTAGCCCGACAGCACGGCATTGAAATTGCGCAGGCACGCCAGCGCCGCTTCCATCGCGCCCGCGGTCAGATCGCCGCGCGCATCGAGACCGGCGGCCAGGCGGATCGGCTCGCGCATGCTCTTGAGCACGCGAATGGTATCGCCGTCGTGTTTGCCCACATGCAGGCGAAAACTGTTGGAACCCAGGTCAACGGCTGCAAACATGGACGCCTCGTGTTGTGGTACTGGCATCAAGGCAGCTCTCCGGCAAAAACGGCAACCGGCCTATGGTATAGAGCGTCGATGACAGGATCATGACAGCACCGCCGCAGCCGCTTCGCGCACCTGGTTGCGCCCGCCCTGCTTGGCCGCCTGCAGGGCCGCGTCGGCACGCTGGAACAGGCTCACGCTGGTGTCGTCGGCGCGGATCGTGGTCACCCCGAAACTGGCGGTCAGGCTGACCATGGCGCGCTCGGTCTTGATGGCGCCACCGGCGATAGCGGCGCGCATGCGCTCGGCCACCAGGACCGCGGCGGCCAGGTCGGTGCGCGGCAGCAGCAGGGCAAACTCCACGCCCACCATCCGTCCCAGCTGGTCCGAATCGCGCAACTGTCCCTTGCACACCTCGATCGCCTGACGCAGCACGGCGTCGCCGGCCGGATGGCCGTAGCTGTCGTTGATGCGCTTGAACTGGTCCAGGTCCAGCAGCACCAGCGCGCTGGGCGGGCCGGGCCGGCGCGCCAGCGCCATCCAGGGCGCCAGCTTGTCGAAGAAGCCGCGCCGGTTGGGCACCCCGGTCAGCGGATCGACCAGCGCCAGCAGCGCCAGCTCCTGCTGCGCCTGTTCGCGCGTGAGCAGCAGGTAGCCGAAGCCGCCCAGCAGCATCAGCAGATAGAAGGCGCCCGAGGAGATCGATTGCAGCATGCCGTTCGATAACCAGCCCCAGCCGCCTGGCAAGAGCAGCACCAGCACCCCGCGCGCGGCCACCACCACAGCCAGCATGGCGGTGGCCAGCACCAGGAAGCGGCGCAGCATGCTGCCGCCGCGCCAGCCGGTGGCCAGCGCCGCTGCGCACGACAGGTAGCAGGCGCCCAGGATCAGCGCCCCGGCCACCACGCGCAAACCCAGTTCGTCGATGAAGTAGCAAGCCAGGAACAGCCCGATCGCCAGCGCCAGCAAAGGATAGGTCACGCGCGCCCAGCGCGTGCGCCCGGCCGCTTCCCACAGCGCGCCCGCTTCCAGGGCCACGCCGGTAAACAGGACCGCGTAGCCGGCCGGGATCGAGACCGGGTCCGGCAGCACGCCATTACCGCGGAAGTACAGCAGCAGCCAGGCCACCGCCTGGCACTGGCGCGCAATGTTAAAGGTCGACAGCGAGACCGGCTTGCCATGGGCGAAGCCGGAAAAGAACAGCGCCGCGCACAGGGTCAGGTTGCCCAGTGCCAGCGCCAGCACCATGGTGGTGATATCCATGCGCGCGCCGCGCCCTAGGTTTCGTGTTCGACGTTGTCGCTGCCGTCGCCCACCTTGCTGGCCCAGGCCAGGCGGAAGAACTCGCGCTCTGCGTCGCTCGGCGCATCGTTCCAGAACACGATCAGGGTGCCCTTGTGATCATGCAGCTGGGTGAATTTTTCGATGAAGCCCGTGCCCATCCCGGCCATGTCGGCCAGCGCGACCACGTAGCCGTACACGCGCGTGAGCCGCTCGATCCGGTCCGGCTCCGTCAGGCTGTTGGTGGCGGTGATGTTGGGGTGGTCTAAAAACATGGCTCCTCCGTATGGGTCGGGGTCAGCTTATCAGAAACCCCCGCCCCGCAACAAGCCGCCCGTGCGGTCCCGCTCGGCGCTATACTCTATACTCGTCTGCGATGAATGCGCCGCCTCTCCTGCCGCCCGATCCCGCCCCGCTGGTCACCACCCGCGCCGGCCGCCGCCGCCTGGAGTTCCAACCCGGCGACGTCCAGAGCGAAATGCGCCTGGCCGCGCCCGCCGCGCTGGTGCTGGCCTACACGCGCGCCATCATGGCCTTCGCCCTGTTCGTGCCCCATCCGCGCCACATCGTCATGGTGGGCCTGGGCGGCGGTTCGCTGGCCAAGTTCTGCTACCGCCATTTTCCCGCCACCCGCATCACCGTGCTCGAATTGCGCGCCGACGTGATCGCCCTGCGCAGCGCATTCGCCGTGCCGCCCGACGATGCGCGCTTGACCGTGATCCACGCCGACGCCGCCGACTGGCTGGCCAGCCGGCGCGCCTGCGCCGACGTGCTCATCGTCGACGGCTTCGACCGCAGCGGGCTGCCGCCAGCCCTGGGCAGCGCGCGCTTTTACAGCCACTGCCGGCGCGCCCTGACCGACGGCGGAGTCATGGTGGCCAACCTGTTCAGCTACGACCCCGCCTGCCCGCGCATGCTCGCGCGCCTGGACCTGCTGTTCGATGGCCGCGTGTGCCGGCTGGACGGCGTGGCCGGCAACAACCGCATCGTGTTTGCCGTCAAGGCCAGCCCCGGCGCGGTGGGCGATGCCGTGCCCGCCGTCCGCCTGCAGGCCCGGCTGGCGCGCCGCCACGGCCTGGGCGCCGGCTGGCGCAACCGGCTCCTGGTGCGCGCGCTGCTGTTGTGGCTGGTCACCCGTAATACGTTCCAAAAGACAACAGACTGAGCAATAAAAGAGTTGCCCGTTCGCAATGTATTTGCTGATTTGCAGCGTTTTATGACACACTTGCGGGGCATTCAAAGGCGCCCGCGCGCGCCTCGCTTTCCTGGAGACCCATGCCCCGTCGCCCCCTGAAATTGCCGCTGACCATTGCAGCGGCGCTCACCCTTGCCGGTGGGCTGGCTGCCTCGCTGCTGCTGTTTGCCGCCGTCGGCAGGCTCGAGTTTGCCAATGCGACACTGGCCTTCCAGCAGCGCGCCAGCCTGCGCGCCACCGTCATCGGCCACGGACTGGACGATGCGGTCGAAGTGCTGGCCGTGACCAATCAGCTGTTTTCCTCGGTCGACGCGGTCACGCGCGAGCAGTTCGCCTCGTTTACCGCACCGCTGCTGGCGCGTCACCGCTTCATCCAGGCGTTCAATTACCACCGCTTCATCAGCCATGCGGAGCGGCCCGCCATGGAAGCCGAACTGGCGCGCGTCGTGCCCGGCGCCACCATCACGGAAATGGCGCCCGGCGGCACCCGCGCCGCGCCCTGGCGTGCGCGCTACAGCGTCGTCGACTACCTCGAACCGATGCAAGGCAACGAGCAGGCGTTCGGCCTGAACGTGGCCGGCAACCGCCTGCTGGCCGAGGCGCTCGAGCGCGCCATCGACAGCGGCCAGGCTGCCTCCAGCAGCCTGCTCACGCTGGCCCAGGACGGGCGCCACAACGGCGGCTTCGAAGTCATCATGCCGGTGTACCGCGCCGGCGCTCCCTTGGGCAGCGCCGCCGAACGCCGCGCCGCCGTGGTGGGCGACACCGCGGCCATCCTGCGCGCCAGCGTGCTGGTGCAGCAAATCCTGGCCGGCAGCGAGCTTGGCGTCGATCCGGCCGTGCGCCTGTGGGTGTTTGCCGGCGCCAGCGCCGATCCGGCCCACCTGGTGTTCGCCAGCGCCGACGCGCCCGCCAGCGCCGCCCTGGCCGACGATGCGGGCCTGCTCGAACACCTGCTCGCGCCCGCCAGCGGCAGCCGCTTTACCGCGACCCTGGACGTGGCCGGCCGGCCCTGGTTCCTGGTCGCGCGCGCCGCGCCCCAGCCGCTCCTGTCGGGCCACCTCAGTTCGCTGGCGACCCTGGTGGGCGGCATCCTGTTCACCCTGCTCATGACGGCCTTCGTGCAAACGCTGGTGCAGCGCTCGCGCCGCGTGCAGAACCTGGTCAACGAGCGCACCGCCGATCTGAAGCTGTCGAACCAGCGCCTGATCGATGACGTCGTCGCCCGCAAGCGCACCGAAAAGGCCCTGCAGGACAGCGAACAGCGCTTCCGCCAGCTGGTGTCGATGTCGTCGGACTGGTACTGGGAACAGGATGCGGCGCTGCGCTACACCAGCATCACCGGCGGGATCGCCGAAAAGGCCGGCATCTTGCCCGAAGACTTGATCGGGCGTACCCGTGCCCAGACCGTGGCCGGCCTGGCCGAGAGCGACTGGGGCCGCGCCCACCTGGCCCAGCTCGAGGCGCGCCAGCCGTTTGCCAACCTCGAATACGCGATCCGCGTGCGCAACGGCGAGCAGCGCTGGTTCTGCGTCAACGGCGAACCGCTGTTCGACGAGCACGGCCGGTTCACCGGCTACCGCGGCACCGGCACCGACATCACGGCGCGCAAGGCCAGCGAACAGCGCATCTACCATATCGCCCAGCACGACGTGCTCACCGGCCTGCCCAACCGCAGCCTGCTGCAGGACCGCCTGGCCCAGGCCGTGGCCTACGCCGCGCGCAGCGGCCACGCGGTGTGGGTCATGCTGCTCGACCTGGACCGCTTCAAGTATGTCAACGACAGCATGGGCCACAAGGCCGGCGACGTGCTGCTGATGACGATCGCCGCCCGGCTGCGCTCGACCTTGCGCGACACCGATACCGTGGCGCGCCTGTCCGGCGACGAATTCGTCATTTTGCTCACCGAGCACGACGACGAAACGCTGCAGCCGGAGGTGGTGCAGCGCCTGATGGACGCGGTGGCCCAACCCGTCATGCTGGGCAGTAAAGAATTCTTCGTCACCTGCAGCATCGGGGTGGCGGTCTGTCCCAACGACGGCGCCGTGGCCGACGGCCTGATCGAACACGCCGACATTGCCATGTACCGCGCCAAGGAACTCGGCCGCAACAACTTCCAGTTCTACACGCCGGCCATGAATGCCCAGGCGCTGGAACGGGTGCGCATCGAAACGGCCTTGCGCGGCGCGCTCGAACGCGACGAATTCGTGCTGCACTACCAGCCCCAGGTCGACCTGCAAAGCGGCGCCGTGGTGGGCATGGAAGCGCTGCTGCGCTGGCAGCATCCGGAGCTGGGCATGGTCGCGCCCGACCGCTTCGTGCCAGTGGCCGAGGAAACCGGGCTGATCGTCGCCATTGGCGCCTGGGTCATGCGCACCGCCTGCGCCGACAACAAGCGCTGGCAACACCTGGGCCTGGGCATGCTGCGCGTTGCGGTCAATCTGTCGGCGCGCCAGTTCGGCTCGCCCAAGCTGGTGGCCGACATTGCCGCCGTGCTGGCCGATACGGGCCTGGCGGCCGACTACCTGGAAATCGAATTGACCGAGTCGCTGTTCATGAGCGACGTCAGCGAGGCGGTCGAGACCCTGCACGCCATGAAGTCGCTGGGGGTGAGCCTGTCGATCGACGACTTCGGCACCGGCTACTCGAGCCTGTCGTACCTGTCGCGCTTCCCCATCGACGTGCTCAAGATCGACCGCTCGTTCGTTTCCGATATCGGCAAGGAAGGCGGCAAGCACAGCGGCAAAGACGGGGGCGACGCGCCGATTGTCGCCTCCATTATTGCTCTGGCGCACAACCTGCAACTGTCGGTGATTGCCGAGGGCGTGGAAACAGCCGAACAACTGGCCTACCTGCGCCGCCACGGCTGCGACGAAATGCAGGGCTACTACTTCAGCCGGCCCCTGCCGGCGGACGCCTTCGAACAGGTGCTGCGCCAGCGCACCTGCCTGCCGCAAGCCGAGCGCTTGCCAGAAAATCTAGCCGTATGAGAAATATTTCTATTTTTTCGTGGTGATTTGAGCATCATGGCAAGAAAATGGTCTATGATCTCAATCACACTAAAAATTTCCCGCAGCAAAGGAAAATCATGATCAATAACAACATTACGCGCGCCCCCCGCACCGACTTCCGCACCCGCGACGTGGTCAACCAGGCCATCGCCGCCATCCCGCAACTGGGTTTGCAGCAAGTGGCCGAATACCTCAACGCCATGAACGTGCCCCCGGAAATCGCGATCCGCACCCTGGTCTACCCGGAGCGCCGCCGCAACTACTAACAACGCACCACAGTCCCACAAGCAAAATCGGGGTCAGACCTCAATTCTGGAATGTTCCAGAATTGAGGTCTGACCCCGATTTTGCTTGGCCGCGTTATTTGAGCGCGGCTTGCGCTTGAATGTCGGCCAGCGATTCGCGGCCCTTGTCGGTCAGGGCGTGGCCGCCGCCATCGAGCGCGCTCACGTGGTTTTTCTTGCCCAGGAAGGCCAGCACGTCGGCATCGACCGGCGCGGCGGAATCGGCCAGCAGGGCTTGCATGGCCTGGATGCAGCGCCGCAGGAACAGCACCTGGCGCCCTTTTTCCGTCAGCGCCACCTTGCCATCACGTGCGTATTCGATCATCTTCAGACCCGACAGGCGCTTGGCATTGCGCCCAACGCAGGCATTGACCCGGTCATGCTTGGCGCCACGCTCGATGTGGCCGAGCGCATCGTATTCGTCGGTGGTCAGTTTTTCATTCTTCATTGGGGTGTTTCCATGGTCTGCCAAAAGTCGGCCCCCATGGTAACCGCCCGCGCGCTGCCGGGCAACCGGCAATCGCGCCGCCGCCGGATCTTAGTGCCAGAGGCGCACTGCCATCCAGACCAGGCCGATGCTCGCTACCGCCGCCGCCAGCAAGGCTGCCTGCAGCGGGCGCGAGTCACGCACCGCATGACGGCCAAGTGGAATCTTGTTGTGCAAGGAATTGCCCATGACGTTCTCCTGAAGGGACAAAAGATACCGTGATGATTGATTATAAGAACGAACCATGACCGCCCGGTGACTTGCACATCAACTATATTTTTTGTGTGGCCATAAAGCAACGCCTGTTATCATAAATGACTCAGGGTAACGAACGAACTGGCGCCCCCTCGCCTTGCTAGGATGGCGGCTCCGACCAACGCAGGAGTACCCCATGTCCACCCCGAAGCACGAACCTGGCGCCACCAGCCCCCCGCTGCACGATGAAGCCGACATCGGCAGCGGTGAAAAGACCCCCGCCCAGCACGAGACCGAGCAGATGATCCGGCAAATTCCGCCCCTGCCGCCCGCCGGCAAGGACCAGAAACAACCGACACAAGCGACACAAGCGACCGCCAAGGGCGAACCCGCCAAGCCTTGAACGACCCGCGTCGTTCTTGACGCAGCCCGCCCCGTGGCGGGCTAAGCTCAGGCCCGGATCGGCGGCTGCGGCGCGCGCGGCTCTTCCACCGGCGCGTTGGCGGGCGACGGCACATCTTCCGGTACCGGGGTCGGCTTGGGTGGCGCTTCGTCCGGCTCCGGCGTCGAATGTGCGTGCACCGTGCGGTTCATGGTCGCGCCGTGGCGCTGCGGTTGCGTGCCGCCGCCATGCCGGCTCTCGTGCGCCTTGACATCGTGCTCAGGTATTGATGGGCTCATGCTGTTCTCCGGTTGAAGGCGCGGCCGCGTGCGTGCCGGTCAGCGCCAGCAGGTTGTCCACTTCCGTGCGCGCCACTTCCAGGCCGGCCATGCAGGCGCCCGCCTCGGTGGCGTGCCCGCCCGCGCTTTGCGAGCGGCTGATCACGGAGGCCGGATCGCCATCCTGGCCGCCATCTCCCCACTTGCTGATGCGGTAAGTGAAATCCCACTGATCGCCATGGTCGCGCACGGGTGTGACGACGATGGTGTACCCCTTGTATTGTTCGGTTGCTGTATTCATGGTGCTCCTCATGGTTGGGGCTACCCTAGCATGCGCGCGGGCCACGTTCCGTTCGCCACCTCACGCCGGCGTCCATCTGGCCCGCTCTGCTTCCTGCGACCGTACAAACTCGGTATAGTTCGCCTCAGCTGCCGCTTTCACCCTTGTCCGGAACCGACCCGATGCCATTTCGCCTGCGCTCCCTGCTTCCCGCCCTGTTCTTCTCCAGCGCCGCCAGCGCCGCCACGGCGCCGATGACCCTCAACGATTACCTGGCCCTGACCGGTCCGGCCCCCACCGCCACGATCGCCTACGGCAGTGCGCCGTCGCAGTTTGCCGAATTGTTCCGCCCCAGCGGGCCGGGCCCCTTCCCCGTGGTGGTATTGATCCATGGCGGCTGCTGGACGGTGGAGTTTGGCGGCATCACCCAGATGCACAATGTGGCCGGTGCGCTCGCCGCGCGCGGCATTGCCGTGTGGAATGTAGAGTACCGCCGCGTCGACGAGCCGGGCGGCGGCTATCCGGGCACCTACCAGGACCTCAATGCGGCGCTCGACAAGCTGGCCGCCGAGGCGCCCCGCCATCAGCTCGACACCAGCCGCATCGTCGCCATGGGCCATTCGGCCGGGGGCCAGCTGGCCCAATGGATCGTCGCGCGCGGCAAGATCGCCGCTTCCAGCCCGCTGCACCAGGCCAGCTTCCTGCCGGTGCGTCACGCCATCAGCCTGGGCGGGCTGGCCGACCTGCGCCGCGAGCAAGCCTTGATCAAGACCAGTTGCGGACGCGACATGGCGCAGCTGGCCGGCACGCCGAGCGCCGAACGGCCCGACATCTACGCCGACACCAACGCCGCCGATCTGGTGCCCAACGGCAGCACGACCGTGCTCATCACGGGCGAGCTCGATACCATTTCGCCGCCGCGCGCCGCGCACGACTTCGCCGCGCGCGCGCGCGCCGCCGGCGATCAGGCCGAGGTCATCATTCTCCCCAATGCCAGCCATTATGATGAGATCGCCGCAAGCTCACCCGCGTGGAAACGGATCCTGCCGGTGATTGAACAGGCATTGGGCGTTGCCAAGTAGACGTTGACACGCCTGACGTTGTTGCCCTACAACGTAGTGAATCGGTAGCCGTGTAATTTAACGTCGCCATCGAATACCGATTCACAATTACATATGCTTGCCGTACCTTTTGCAGGCCAGCCTATTCCTCGCCGGCAAAGCAGTTGCCGGTCATGCCCATACCCGCATCGTTCCGTTTCATCATTGTCCGCACAGCGCGGTACGCGCTGGGTGCGCTGACGCGCATCGCCCACGAAAATTGAGGAGTGACCCATGTTCAAGAACAGCACGGTACGTACGCGCTTGCTGGCCGGCTTTCTGATGGTCGCGATCCTGGGCGCCATCGTGGCGGCCATCGGCATCGTCAACATGAGCAAAATGAATGCGCAGGCAGAACGCGCCTATGCCAGCGACCTGCTGGGCATATCGGCCTCCAAGCAAGCCAATATCGACCTGATGTACATTGCACGCGCGATTCGCAACGTCATGATTTCCCGCACGCCCGAAGAGAGAACGCGCTTCACGGCCCAGGCCGACAAATCGCGCAAACAGATGGCAAGGCAACTCGACACTGCCCGCCCCCTGTACCACACGGCAGAGGCCGCGCGCGTGTTTGCCGAACTCGACAAAGGACTGGTCGAGTACGACGCGGCTGTCGCCGAACTGATGCGGATGACTGGCGACAGCAGCCCCGAAGGCCAGACCGCGGCCGCCGAATTCGTGTTCGGTCCGTTGACGCAGAAGGCCGGCGTCGTGGACGAACGGCTCGGCGAACTGGGCGCCAACAAGGAAAAGGCGGCCGCCGCTTCCGCCGCCGAGGCGGCGTCGCTGTACCGCGAAAGCCGCCTGCTGATGATCGCGCTGGTCGCCTGCAGCATGGTCGCCGGTCCCGGAATCGGCCTGTGGATCACGTACGGCCTCACCCGCCAGCTGGGCGGCGAACCGGCCTATGCCGTCGAGATGGCGGGTGCGATATCGCGCGGCGAACTGGCCACCGTGATCGAAACGCGTGCGGGCGACCAGCGCAGCCTGCTGTTTGCCATGGAAACGATGCGCGCCTCGCTGGTCAAGATTGTCGGCCAAGTGCGCGGCGGCACCGAGACCATTGCCACCGCCTCCAATCAAATCGCGGTCGGCAATATGGATCTGTCGTCGCGCACCGAAGAGCAAGCCAGCTCGCTTGAAGAGACTGCCTCGTCGATGGAAGAATTGACCAGTACGGTCAAGCAAAATGCGGATAACGCGCGCCAGGCCAACAGCCTGGCCAAGTCGGCGTCCGAAGTGGCGATCCGCGGCGGCGCCGTGGTCTCCGAGGTGGTCGATACCATGGCCTCGATCAATGCATCGTCGCGCAAGATTGTCGACATCATCGGCGTCATCGACGGCATCGCCTTCCAGACCAATATCCTGGCCCTGAACGCGGCGGTGGAAGCGGCGCGCGCCGGCGAACAGGGACGCGGCTTTGCGGTCGTGGCCGCGGAAGTGCGCAACCTGGCCCAGCGCTCGGCCGCCGCCGCCAAGGAGATCAAGATCCTCATCAACGATTCGGTCGACCAGGTCGATGCCGGCGGCAAGCTGGTCGACCAGGCCGGCGCGACGATGGCCGACATCGTTCAATCGATCACCCGCGTGACCGACATCATGTCCGAGATTGCCGCCGCCAGCAGCGAGCAATCGATGGGCATCGAGCAAGTCAACACCGCCATCGTGCAGATGGATGAAGTGACCCAGCAAAATGCCGCCCTGGTCGAAGAAGCGGCCGCGGCCGCCAGCGCCATGCAGGAACAGGCTGCCACTCTGGCCGAGGTGGTCAGCATCTTCAAACTGGGCAATGAAGCGGCCGCCGTGCGCGCGCCAGTGGCGCACACGCGCACCGCCCCCCGCGCCGCCGTGGTCAGCGCTGCGCCAAGGCTGGGAACCGGCGCCAGGCCGCGCAAGGCGGCCGACGGCAGTGACGAATGGGAAGCATTCTGAGCCGCGACGCTCGGCCGGCTGTTGCGACGTAGCAACAACCGCTGCCATCGGCTTTCGCATAAGGAATTCCCGCTGAGATAGTTCTTTCCAATCGGCGCGCCCGGGCGTACCCTTTAGTGACCGGCCCAATCCCCGCCAGTGCTGCAGTCCTCGGCACCGTGCCGCTGCGATGTCACAGCTCCGCATGGACCGGCTTGCCCACCTCATGGGCAAGAAGTTGACCGAGCAACGTGCCCCTGTTTAACGTTCGCATTGACGGAGATTCTCTATGTTCAGTAACACCACGGTGCGTGCGCGCCTGCTGATCAGCTTTCTGCTCGTTGCCATCCTTGGCGCTCTGGTTGCCGCCATCGGCATCTACAACATGAGCAAGATGAACGCCCAGGCAGAGCGCGCCTATGCCAGCGACCTGTTGGGCATTTCCTTGGTCAAGGAAGCCAATATCGAATTGATCTACATTGGCCGCGCCAGCCGCAATGTGCTGCTGTCAACCACGCCGGAGCAAAAGGCCACCTTCAAGGCCGCCTCCGACAAGGCCTACAAGACCATGCTCGAACGCCTGGCCAGCGCGCGCCCCCTGTTCCGCACCGAAGCCGCGGCGCGCTTGTTCGCCGAGGTCGACAAGGGCGTCACCGATTATGAAGCGGGCCGCACCGAACTGATGGCCCTGGCCGATGGCGACGACAGCCAGGCTGCCGTCAATTATCTGTTCGGCCCGCTGGCTGCCAAGGCCAACTTTATCGACGAGAAGCTCGACGCTCTCGGCGCCAACAAGCAAAAGGCAGCCGCCGCCTCGGCAGCGGAAGCGACTTCCCTGTACCACGAAGCACGCACGCTGATGATCGTGCTGGTGGTGTGCAGTCTGGCCGCCGGCATCGCCATCGGCCTGTGGATCACCCACACCCTGACGCGCCAATTGGGCGGCGAACCAGCATATGCCGTCGAGATGGCGGGTGCGATATCGCGCGGCGAACTGGCCACCGTGATCGAAACGCGTGCGGGCGACCAGCGCAGCCTGCTGTTTGCCATGGAAGCGATGCGCGCCTCGCTGGTCAAGATTGTCGGCCAGGTGCGCGGCGGCACCGAGACCATTGCCACCGCCTCCAATCAAATCGCGGTCGGAAATATGGACCTGTCGTCGCGCACCGAAGAGCAGGCCAGCTCGCTCGAAGAGACCGCCTCGTCGATGGAAGAATTAACCAGTACCGTCAAGCAAAATGCGGACAACGCGCGCCAGGCCAACAGCCTGGCCAAGTCGGCCTCCGAAGTGGCGATCCGCGGCGGCGCCGTGGTCTCCGAGGTGGTCGACACCATGGCCTCGATCAACGATTCGTCGCGCAAGATTGTCGACATCATCGGCGTCATCGATGGCATCGCCTTCCAGACCAATATCCTGGCCCTGAACGCAGCGGTGGAAGCGGCGCGCGCCGGCGAACAGGGCCGCGGCTTTGCCGTCGTGGCCGCCGAAGTGCGCAACCTGGCTCAGCGCTCGGCCGCCGCCGCCAAGGAGATCAAGACCCTCATCAACGATTCGGTCGACAAGGTCGACGCCGGCGGCAAGCTGGTCGACCAGGCCGGCGTGACGATGGAAGAAATCGTCCAGTCGATCACCCGCGTGACCGACATCATGTCCGAGATTGCCGCCGCCAGCAGCGAACAATCGATGGGCATCGAACAAGTCAACACCGCCATCGTGCAGATGGATGAAGTGACCCAGCAAAACGCCGCCCTGGTCGAAGAGGCGGCCGCGGCTGCCAGCGCGATGCAGGAACAGGCCGCCACTCTGGCCGAGGTCGTCAGCATCTTCAAGCTGGGCAACGAAGCGGCAGCGGCCGCCACCGTCACGCCGCTGCGCCGTCCGCCAGCGCGCCCCGCTGCCCGCCCCGCCCCGCGTCTGGCGGGCAAGGCGGCCAGCGCCGGCGCGGCCCGCCAGAGCGCCAGCCAGGACACCGAGGAGTGGGAAGCGTTCTAGCCAGGATCGCTGCGGCGCGCGCCGGGGACCTGCAGCTGCAGGTCGGCCAGCGCCAGCGCCACGCACGGCAGGATCCAGCCTGCCTGTTTTTCTTCCGCGGACAGGCCCGGCCATTCCACGATGTACCTCACCTGCCCCTGCGCCATCCTGCACATGCAGGTGCGGCAAGTGCCGTTGCGGCAGGAACTGGGCAGCACGACGCCGGCCGCCTCGGCCGCAGCCAGCACCGTCTGCCCGCCTGCCACACTGCATACCCAGCCGGCGGGCAGCACCTGCAACGCATGGTGGTTCATCGACTTGTCCTCTTAGTACGCTGGCGCACAGACCGTTATATCCTCTAGGAATTAATCTGGGCCCATTCTGACTCGAGGGGCCTTCATGAAACACCTAGCATTCTGCACCATCGCCGCCTGCCTTTCCAGCGCGGCCCTGGCCACGCCCCGCGCCAGCGCGCCCGTCGCGCTCACTGCCGAGACGGTCAACGCCGCCGGCAAGGATGGTGCGCCCGCCAGTGGTGCAGCAGCCCTGCTGCGCGCCCAGATCCTGCTCGACCGCGCCCACTTCAGTCCCGGCGAAATCGACGGCGCCAGCGGCTCGAATCTGCGCCGCGCCCTGGGCGGCTACCAGCGCAAGGCCGGCCTGCAGCCCAGCGGCACGCTCGACGCGGCCACCTGGCAAGCCCTCAACGCCGATGCGGCCGATGCGCTCGCGTCCTATACGATCAGCGATACCGATGCCGCCGGTCCGTACGCGGCGATCCCGGAGAACATGGCCGACAAGGCCAAGCTGCCCGCACTCGGCTACGCCAGCGCCACCGAAGCGCTGGGCGAGAAATTCCATGCCAGTCCGGCACTGCTGCAGCGCCTGAACCCGGGCAAGGACCTGACCCGGGCCGGCGAGACGATTCTCGTGCCCAATGTGCTCGACATACCGGCCCTGCCCAAGGCGGCCCGCATCGTCGTCGACAAGTCCGAACGCACGCTCACCCTGCTCGATGCCGATGGCAAGGCCATGGCCCAATACCCGTCGTCGTCGGGGACCGACAAGGACCCGCTGCCGCTGGGCAGCTGGAAGGTCAATGGCGTATCGAGAAATCCCGTCTTCCATTACAACCCCAAGCTGTTCTGGGATGCCAGCCCCGGCGACCAGAAAGCCGTCATCCCCGCCGGTCCCAACAATCCGGTCGGCGTGGCCTGGATCGACCTGTCCAAGCCCCACTACGGCATTCACGGCACCCCCGTGCCAGCGGCCATCGGCAAGACCCAGTCGCATGGCTGCATCCGCCTGACCAATTGGGATGTGATGGCCGTTGCCGACGCGGTCGGTCCCGGTACCGCCGTCCTGATGCAGGAATGACCCGTCCACCCGCCGCCCAAGGAACCCCACCATGAAAACGCTCTTGACCTTTCTGGCCGGCGCCGTCGTCGGCGCCCTGATCTTGTTTGTCGGCCTGCGCCAGCTGGGCCAGGACCCGTCCGGCCCGGCCGTGATGGTGGCCGCGCCCGCGCCGGCGGCCGCGCCATCGAACCCTGCCACTGCCGCCACCGCGCTGGCCTCCACGCCCGTGGTCACGACCGACCTGAGCGACGCGGCCCTGCCGCTGCGCCCGGCCCCGGGCGCGCAGGCGCCTGGTTCCGATGCCCTGTCCACCATTCCGCAAGCGCACAGCGGCGACAAGCTGCTGGTGCCGGTCGAAGGCGTCAAGGCGGCCCAGCTGTCGGACAACTTCGACCAGCCGCGCGGCACCGAACGCCACCATGAGGCGCTCGACATCATGGCGCCAACCGGCACCAAAGTCATCGCCGTGGCGGACGGCAAGGTGGTCAAGCTGTTCACCAGCAAACCGGGCGGGCTGACCGTGTACCAGTTCGATCCCAGCGAAAAATACGCCTACTACTATGCCCACCTGGACCGCTATGCCGACGGCTTGAAGGAAGGCGCCCCGATCAAGCGCGGCGACTTGATCGGCTATGTCGGTGCGACCGGCAACGCCAATCCCGCCGCACCCCACCTGCACTTTGCCGTGGTCGAACTGACGCCGGAAAAGCAATGGTGGAAAGGCACGCCCATCAATCCCTTCCCCCTGATGGCGGACTGAATCGCAGCACCCCTCGTATCCCAAAGCACAACAACAACCAACCAAAAGGCACCATCATGAATCCAGCAAAAATCATCGGCATCCTGCTCATCGTCGGCGGCGTGCTCGGCCTGACACTGGGCGGCTTCAGCTTTACCAAAGAAACCCATCAGGCCAGCCTGGGCCCGATCAACCTGTCGGTCCAGGAAAAGGAAACGGTCAACATTCCCCTGTGGGCCAGCATCGCCGCCATCGTCGCCGGCGCCGGCGTGCTGGTGATGGGCTCACGCAAAGGCTGATGCGCCTGGCCGTCACGGGGACGGCTCGTCCACGTCGGCCCCGACATTGATGGCGGCGTAGGCGCGCTGAACGGCGATGGCTTCGCGGCTATCCATGCCGTACAGTTCCTGGGCGGCGGCAATCATCTTGGCGCGCGCATCCTTGTAATTGGTGATCGCGTTGAACTTGGTGGTGGCCGCCCTGAACCAGATCCGGAATGCCTTGTCCATGCCGATGCCGCGCATGGCGGCCGGCTTGCCGACCAGGTATTTGCTGTAATAGTCGCTCTGCTTGTCGGCCTGCGAGCCCTGGGCCAGGAAGTAGAACATGCGATTGTTCGGCCCGCTGCTGTAATGCACATCGAGCCGCTTGAGCGTACTCGACCAGGCATCGGGACTGCTGCCATCCTTGCTGGGCTTGTACATATAGCGCAGCGGCGTGCCGGTCTTGCTGATCTCCTTGCCCAGCACCCAGTCGTTGCCCGACACGGGCAGCTGCTCGCCGCTGGCGCCCGCGCGCGCATAGGCTTCCACCGCTTCGCCGCTGATATCCGAACTCGATTCGTTGAGCCCGCCCGACTCGCCGAAATACAGCAGGTTCGAGGTCGCGGCAGTCACCCCATGGCCCATTTCGTGACCCACCACGTCGATCGCGCCCAGGCTGTTGAACGACGAGCCGTCGCCAATGAACATGCATTTGCAGGTATCGCTGTAATAGGCATTGTCGTAAGCCGTGTTGACGTGGGCGGCAATGTAGGTCGCGGTGTTCTGGCCATCGAGCGCATGCCAGCCCAGCACGTTCTTGTGCATGTCGTAGGTGTTCATCAAGCCCCACATGGCATTGACGGCCGCGGTCTGGCCATTGGCGTCGGTGGTACTGCCGCCGGCCTTGTACTGCAAGCCGTCGCCCCATTCATTGGCGCCGTTGGTAAACACCTCGCCCGCGTCGCTGCCGTGATCGGCATTGGTGATCGCCATGCCGCCGTGCACCCCGCCGCTGCCGCGCAGCGGATCGACCATGCGAAAGCGCTCGCCATCGGCTGTGGTGCTGAGCGGGACCACGCCGTTGTACTGGCTCTTGCCGCTGCCGGCCACGGTTTGCAGCGCATTCCATTGGTCGATGATGTGACCGTCGCTGGCGCTGACCACCGTATCATGAAACACCGGCTGCTGCCCGACGCGCATGCGGGTGCGCACCAGGTAGGCCAGCTCGTAGGTGTCGACCACCTCGTTGACATCGAGCGCATTGAGTTCGTCCTCGGGCTTGTTGACGGCGGCGGGAGCCCGTTCCGTGCGCATGATCGGATACACCAGCAGCTCGGCGCGCGGCGCGGCCAGCGCCACCGCCCCCGGTGCGACCGAGCGCAGGGCCGCCGCGATCGCCTGCGCCGGCGTGATGGCCGGCTTGACATCGAGCGGGGCTGCCGGTCCGGCGGCGGCGCTGCGCTGCCCCGCCCCGGGCAATTTCTGGCGCCGGTCGGCCACCGATTCGGACAGGATCTGCCCGCCCGCGCTGGTGACCACCACGCTTTCCGAGCCGAACACGCGCAAGCCCCTGTAGGTATGATCTGCGCGCACCACCAGCGTGCCCGCCACGCCCGGGTGCTGGGCGGCGACGGCAAAGCCATGTTCGGCAGCCAGCCCGTCCTGGGCGCGGCGCGCCGCCAGTTCGCCCAGGACAGTTGCCAGGGCGGGCGCGCTGGGCTGCGCCGGACCCTGCATCAGGGGCAGGCCCGTGGCCAGCGCCGGCGTGGCAGCGAGGAACGCGGCCAGGAACGTGGTGCGTATCGTCATCTCGGTCTCCAATATAGAAGCGTGGCCCCCGGAGCGGGGGCGCGGCAAGGTCGATATTGGCGACATTCGGGAAGACATTTTTTGCCCTAGCGCAAAATTTGGCGGAAACGGCTTGTCGCTCCGTCATCAAAGCGGCATGGCGCGCCGCTAGGGCTTGCGCGCACGCCGCTGCGGCCGGTAGAACGCTTCCAGGTCGCGTTGCACCAGCGCCTGCCCCTGCGCGATCACGAAATCCTGGAACGTGGCGGCCACCTTGGCAATGGGGTGGCCGGCCAGGTGCATGATGTGCCAGTCCGCTTCGACCGGATTGCCCTGCATGGGCAGCAGGCGGATCAGGCCGGCCTCGAATTCGAGCGCGCACGCGTGCACCGACAGGAAGCCCAGCCCCAGGCCGGCCGACACCATGCGCTTGATCGCTTCGTTGGACGACACTTCGGACCCGAAGTCGAGGGCGTGGCCGGCGGCCTTGAACAGCTTCTCCACCGCCGTGCGCGTGCCCGAGCCGCGTTCGCGCACCAGCAGGTTGGCGCCCACCACGTCGGCCAGCGTGACTTTGCGCTTGCGCATCAGGGGATGGTCGGGACTGGCCACGAAGCCCATCGGATGGCGCGCGAAGCGGGCCGCATTGGTGGCGAATTCGCGCGGCGGCGTACCCATGATGGCCAGGTCGATCTCCTGACGCGCCAGCATGTTGACGATTTCGACCCGGTTGCCCACCTGTAGCTTGAGGCGAACATCGGGCCGCTCCATCGTAAACGGCACCAGCAATGGCGGCAGCAAGTGTTCGGCCGTGGTCACCGCGCCGATGCGCAAGGTACCGCTGGTGATGCCATTGAGCGCCGCCAGTTCGTCGCCGGCCTGCTCCCACAGCCGCAGAATGCGTTCGGAAAACGCCGCCATCACCTCGCCGGCGGCGGTGAGCTGGATGGTGCGGCCGACCTTGCGCGTGAGGGCCGTGCCGGCAATTTCTTCGAGCGTGCGCAGCTGCAGCGACACCGCCGGCTGGGTCACATGCAGGGCCTCGGCGGCGCGCGAAACGCTCTCGTGGCGCGCCACCAGAACGAGCGACTGGAGCTGGCGGAAGCTGGCGTGATACATAAGCAATTCCTTATTGATTATTGAAAAAGTCTGATTTCTCTTTTATCAAGCGCGCCCGTATATTACCAGTCAAGGGAGGGAAACTCATGCAAACCATCGTGATTGTAGGAGGCGGCGCCGGCGGACTCGAACTGGCCACGCGGCTGGGAGACAGCGCCGGCAAGGCCGGCAGCGCGCGCATCGTGCTGGTGGACCGCTGGCCCGCCCACTTCTGGAAGCCATTGCTGCACACGGTGGCGTCAGGCAAGCGCGACGCCCAGGCCAGCGCCATCGACTACGCCGCCCAGGCCTGCGAGCATGGCTTCGATTTCGTGCGCGGCGACGTGGTCGGCATCGACCGCAGCGCGCGCTGCATCCGCCTGGCCGCCCTGTGCGCCGACGATGGCGCCGAACTGCTGCCGGCGCGCTGGCTGGCCTACGACAAGCTGGTGCTGGCGCTGGGTGCGGTCACCAACTTTTTTGGCGTCCCCGGTGCGGCCGAGCATGTTCTGACCCTGGACGATGTGCCCCAGGCCCAGGCCTTCCATCAGCGCTTCATCGCGGGCTGCATCCAGGCCGGGGCCCGCAGCGGCGCCACCAGTGGCGGCACCAGCGGCGCGGCCCACGACGACGGCCTCGACATCGTCATTGTGGGCGGCGGCGCCACCGGCGTTGAGCTGGCGGCCGAACTGTCGCACAGCGCGCGCATCCTGGCGCGCTACAAGGTGCATGCGCTCGACCCGGTGCGCCATGTCCGCATCCGCATTCTGGAACGGGGGTCGCTGCTGCTGCCACATCTGCCGGCGCGTCTGTCGCGACGCGCGGCGCGCCATCTGCGCTCGCTCGGCATCAAGGTCCTGACCGACACCGCCGTGGCGCGGGTCGACCACGACGCCGTGATCGACACCGAGGGCGAACGCTACCGCGCCAGCATCACGCTATGGGCGGCGGGGGTGGAAGCGCCGCCGGTGTGCGCCAGCTTTGGCCTCGCGCTCAACCGCCTGCGCCAGATCGTTGTCACCCCTACCCTGCAGGCGCTGGACGACCCGGCCATTTATGCCATCGGCGACTGCGCCAGCTTTGTCTGCCCGATCAAGGGTACGGTGCCGCCGCGCGCCCAGGCCGCCCATCAGCAGGCCCTGTTTTTGGCCGAGGCGCTGGTCCGCGACGACCAGGCCAAGGCCGCCGAATTCGCCTACCGCGACTATGGTTCGCTGGTGTCGCTGGGGCCGCTGGCCGCGGTGGGCATGCTCAAGGGCGCGATCGGCACGCGCAAGATGGCTGTCGGCGGCGCCCTGGCGCGCCTGCTGTACGCGCTGATGTACCGCAAGCACCTGATGGCGCTGCACGGCTTCGTGCGCATGGCAGCGCAGACGGTGGCCGACTGGATCGTGCAAAAGCTCTCGCCCGCGGTCAAGCTGCATTAAATACCTGTGCTGCGGCGCAGGGCCAGCCGGCTCAGAGGGCGCCGGCGCGCTTTTCCAGCAGCGCGAGCGACCAAGCGCGCGCTTCATCGAAGGTATAGAAGATGGCGTGCTCGACCAGCCCTTCGTAGACGCGCGCGAAGATCGGTTCGAGAAAATCGCGCCCGTCCACCTCGGCGCCGGCCACGATGACGTGGGCGGCGCAGTGCAGGCGGGTGGCCGAATGGGCGACAATGCCGCGCAGGACGGCCAGCGCGTCGGGCGGGCACAGCATGGATTCACGAATCACGGCAATGCCGACCCACGGGCCGCTGGCAGCCAGCTCGCGCGCCGCCGGCAGGCAGCAGGTGCCCCAGTACTCGACCAGCTCCTTGTTCCACGGGCCGGTCACCTCGGAGACGATCAGGCGACCATCGACGCGGGTGGTGAACTTTCCATGAGGGCGAAACGCTGGTTGCATGGCGGGTGCGGCTGGATTGGCATGGACCGGACCATTGTAGCAGTGTCAGCGAAACGCACGGGTAAGCGGGCCGCGCCTGCGTGCCATGCGCGCGGCGCGCACGTCATCGACCCAGTCGCTGCCGCCGGCGGCCAGCGCGGCATCGATCACGTCCTGCGGCAGGCAGTACACCGATGCCCAGGCGGCACGCCCGTCCGCCGTATTGGTGGGAAAATCGCGCCGCTCGATCGGCCAGCCATACTTGCGCACCAGCGCCCGCACCACCGTATTGAGCGTGACCTTGCGGTGCTCGAAAATGCTGTCGACGCCGGTCATGTCGTCGGGGCTGAGCATGACGGCCAGGACCTGGGCGCGCAGGCTGGCCGCGCCGGCCGGGTAGGTTCCCGGCACGGGCGCGGCGCCGCGCTTGGGCGCTGCCCCCATCAGGGCTTGGCGGCAGGCGCCGGCGCAGGAACGGCGCTCGCCATCTTGTTGAGCACCACGTCGCCGCCCTTGATGACCACCACCACGTTTTCCAGCACGCTCACGTCGCGCGTCGGTTCGCCCGCCACCGCGATCATGTCGCCGAAGCGACCCACCTCGATCACCCCGACATCCTTGCTGGCCAGCGCTTCGGAGGCGTTCAGGGTGGCGGCCTGGATGGCCTGCAACGGCGTCATGCCGTAGCGCACCATCCAGGCGAACTGGCGCGCATTGTCGCCGTGCGGGTAGACCCCGGCGTCGGTCCCGTAGACCATCTTCACGCCCGCCGCATGGGCGCGGCGGAAGCCTTCGCGCTGGGCGTCGGCCACTTCGCGGTCCTTGCGCAGATTGTCTTCCAGCGTACCGTTCTTCTTGCCTTCGGTCTGGGTGTACTCGGTGTTATAGATGTCCATCGACAGCCAGGCACCGTATTTCTTGGCAAGCGCAATCCCCTCGTCGTCGATCAGGCTGGCGTGCTCGATCGTGTTGACCCCGGCGCGGATCGCATCCTTGATACCGGACGCGCCATGCGCGTGGGCCGCCACCTGCAAGCCCCACTGGTGGGCTTCATCGGCCACGGCCTTCATTTCGGCCAGGCTCATTTGCTGCTGGCCCGGTTCGGTGTTGTGCGAGAACACGCCACCGGTGGCGCAGATCTTGATGACCTGGGCGCCATACTTGCGCAGTTCCCGCACCGCCTTGCGTCCCTCGTCCGGGCTGTCGGCGTTGTACGGGCTGGCCTGCTTCATCGATGGCGGGAAGAAGGTCGAGTCGCAATGGCCGCCGGTGGCGCCAAACGAATACGCCGCCGTCACCACGCGCGGGCCGCGCACCTTGCCCGCACTGATGGCCTCGCGCAGGCCGACATCGTTCCACGCGTCCGCGCCCACATTGCGCACGGTGGTAAAGCCCGCATCGAGCGTCTTGCTGGCGTGCGGCACCGTCAGTACCGACCAGAAGCGGTCGCTGAACTGCAAGCCCGTGTAGCCGCCGTAGGTGGGGTCGCTGTCGAGGTGTACGTGCATGTCGATCAGCCCGGGCAGCAGCGTCAGGCCGGGCAAGTCGACCCGGGTGGTGGACGGCCCGGGCGTGAAGGCATTCGCCCCCTGGCCGATGGCGACAATGCGGCCGTCGCGGATCAGCACCTGGGGATTGGCGATGATCTTTCCGGTGCGCACGTCGAGCAGCTTGTCGGCCGACACCAGCACTTCATTGGCCATGGCCGGCGCGGCCAGGGCGGCGCCCAGCAGGGCCGCGATCAGGGTAGAACGGGGGATCAATTTCACTGAAGACTCCGGGTTGGTCGCCTGCACACCAGGCCAGCAATATTACACCGGGGCACTGGTTCAATGAAATATTTACACGGGGCGGGCAGCGCAGCGTACCTGCCGTATCGTGCGCGCGGGCGAGCCGTGCTATATTTTTCACCTCACCGGAGTCGCGCATGCGCCAGCCCCCCTACCTCCCCCGTCCCGATTTCCGCACTGCCAAACAGGTCGAGCAAGGCATCGCCGTGCAGGAGGCGCTCGACACGCACGCCGCCGCCCTGTTCCTGCAGTCGCGCGGCGTCGACATGGCCATTGCCATGCGGGTCCTCACCCGTCCCGACCAGCGCCGCCGCAGCCACTGAGGTCGGCGTCCCCGCGTAGGATTGAGACGACACCAAACTATTATTGTCGCTTACACAATCGCGTCGATTGCCCTTACACAAGCGCGTCCATCGGTCCGATGACGGTGGCCGTACCGTCGAGCTAAAGTATCACCATACCAGCGCGCACTGCGGTGCGACGCGACACTACCCGACAACAATAGCTCACAAGAGGCCCGCCATGTTCCAAGCGCACACCGAACGCAGTGTCAATCCCGCTCCTGCCGCCATTCGCCAGATCGTCCTCGGCGCCAAGGCCTCGCCTGCCGTGGCGGCGCCAGTCAGCCTGACCGGTGCCCAGCAAAACGAACTGCTGCGCGCCCTCGGCCGCGCCGACCTCGAACGCCTGTTCGCGCACCTGGAACTGGTACCGCTCAAAAAAGGCGACTACCTGTACGACGTGGGCAGCAAATTCGACTATGCCTGGTTCCCCACCAATGCCATCGTCTCGCTCCACTATGTGATGGAAGATGGCGCCACCACCGAGATCGCCGTGGTGGGACGCGAAGGCGTGGTCGGCCTGGCCATGTACGCCAACGAACGCGCCACCTGCGCGGCCGTGGTGCAGGTGGCCGGCTACGGCTATCGCCTGCGCACCGACGTGCTGCGCCAGATGTTCAGCGAAGGGGGCGCGTTTGCCGAATTGCTGATGCGCTACAACTTCGCCCTGTTCGCCCAGTTGGCCCAGAACGTGGTGGGCACCCGCCATTGCACCCTCGAGCAAAAGCTCAGCCGCTGGCTGCTGGAACGCCTGGACCGCTCACTGTCGAGCGAACTGAAGGTGACCCAGGAAACCATGGCCACCATGCTGGGCGTGCGCCGTGAAAGCATTACCTTGACCGCCGGCAAGCTGCAGGCCGAGGGCTTGATCCAGTATCGGCGCGGCACCATCGTCGTGCTCGACCGTACCGGTCTGGAAGCGTGCGCCGGTGCCTGCTACAAGGCTGGCAAGGTCGGTTTCGACCAGTTGCGCCAGCACCAATAAGCCGCACAGCACGGCGCGCCCCATCCAGGGCGCGCTTTTTTTATGCAGTCTGGATCAAAATGCAACATATTTGCCGCATTCCCCATTTATTTGCAATCTGCACATGCTTTCTTAGCTACAATAATTAGATTGGCAGTTAACACGGCGGATTGAATGGTGGTTTGCATCACGGGTAAGAGCATGCACGCGGCACGGAGAGCAGTTTGCTAGACGGCCGCCTGTCCCTGACCACCCCGGAAGGTATCCGACTGCTGCTGACCCCGGCGGGGCCATTCCTGCGCGCCGCCGCCTGGGCCCTCGATATCGCGCTGTTTGGCGCGGCCATGTTCCTCATTCGTCTGGTTCTCCCCAACGGCAAGCTCGGCAACGGCATCGCCCTGGTCCTCACCTTCATCCTGTACTGGGGCTATCCCATCGTGTGCGAGGTGTATTTCAGGGGCCGCACCATCGGCAAGCGGGCGACCGGACTGATGGTCGTGCGCACCAACGGCTTGCCCGTGGGCTGGCGTGAGTCGACCCTGCGCAACCTGTTACTAGTGGCCGACTTTCTGCCGATCATGTATGCCACCGGGCTGGTGTGCATGATGACCGATACCCGGTTTCGCCGTGTGGGCGACATCGTGGCCGGCACCCTGGTGGTCCACTGCGACAAACCGGCGCCCCAGCCGCAAGTGCCGAAGGCGCCGCCACTGGCCCTGCCCTTCCCCCTCAATGCCGACCAGCAGCGCACCCTGACCGACCTGTTCGAGCGGGAACATCGCTTGCCGCCCGAGCGCATGGCCGAACTGGGCACCATCGCCGAACCCCTGACCGGCGCCACCGGGGCCGATTCGGTCGAACGCATGCGCGGCTACGTCGCAGGATTGACTCAATGAAACAGCAACAATTCGTCGCCGACAACGAGGCGCTGTGGGGTGAGATCGCCATCATCCTCGCCGACAAGGATGCCGACCGGCGCGCCCTGCCCGCGCTGTACCGGCGCCTGTGCCAGTGCCTGGCGCTGGCGCGCCAGCGCGGCTATTCGCCCGCCATCGCCGAATACCTGCAAAACATGGTCAGCGATTGCCACCGTCTGCTGTACGGCGCCGCCATCGCCCGTCCCACCACGCTGCTGCGCTGGATGCTGGTCGATTTCCCCTGCCGCGTGCGTGCCGAATGGCGCCTGATGTTGCTCGCCTGCCTGGCCTTTTACGGGGTCGGGCTGGCGGTCGGCTTGCTGATCTGGTCCGATTCGCACTGGGCGTACAGCTTCACCGACCCGGCCACGCTCGAGGAATACCAAAAGATGTATCAGCCGTCGCGGATGAACATCGGGCGCGGCGGCAGCGAAGGCGACGTCCTCATGTTCGGGCACTACATCTGGAACAATGTCTCGATCTGCTTCCGCACCTTCGCCGGCGGCATTTTCGGCGGCATTCCTGCCTTGTTCAGCACCGCCTTCAATGGCGTGCACGGGGGCGTGATTGCCGCCTGGCTCAGCCGCGACCCGGTCACCCGCCACACCTTCTGGTCGTTCGTCATCACCCATTCGAGCTTTGAAATCACCGGGCTGCTGCTCTCGTCCGTGGCCGGCATGCGCCTGGGCCTGACGCTGATCCATCCTGGCCGGCGCACGCGCGCCCATGCGCTGCAGGTCGCCAGTACCGAGATGTTCCCCGTCATCGTCGGCGGCGCCCTGCTGACCTTTGGCGCGGCCTTCGTGGAAGCGTTCTGGTCGGCCTCGCCGTCGATTCCCGTGAATGTGAAATACACCGTCGGCGCTTGCTGCTGGGCGCTGGTGATTGGCTTTTTTGTGTTTGCAGGCCGGCGCCAGCAATAAGAAGCGGACAGAAGCGGACCCATGCAAATTGACCACCTCCAGATCGAACTGCGCCCGCGCACCAATGCGCAGGCGCTCGACCTCGGCTACGCCCTGCTGCGCTCGCATGCAGGGGCTGCCTACAAGGCTTACCTGGCGCTGTGGCTGCCGCTCATTGCCGTGGTGGCCGGGCTGATTGCCGCCTGGCCCGCGCTGGGCTGGCTGTGGGTGCTGGCAGCCTGGTGGCTCAAGCCCCTGCTTGAACGCGCGCCCCTGTATGTGTTGTCGCGCCAGGTTTTCGGCACCGCCGTGACATGGCAGGAAGCGGTGCGCGCCTGGCCGCGCCAGCTTGGCGGCGGCTGGCTGCGCCTGCTGACCTGGGGACGGCCGCTGGCACAGACGCGCTGCCTGTACCAGCCTGTGTGGCAGCTGGAAATGGCGCGCGGCAGCGTGGCCGCCAGCCGGCGCCAGGTGCTGTCACGGCAGTCGACCGCCAGTACCGCCTTCTGGTTTTGCATTGTCTGCTTTTTGCTGGAATTGGTGCTGCTGTTCGGCATGTGCGGCCTGATCGGCCTGTTCGTGTCCAAGAGCGAGATCAACAATCCCTTTGCCCTGCTGCCTGCGCTGTTTGGCGGCGGCGAAACGCTCTGGCCTTCCATGCTGATGCTGGCCCTGTTTGCCACCACCACGGCCATCATGGCCCCCGTGTATACGGCCTGCGGCTTCACGTTGTACCTGAACCGGCGCGCCAGCCTGGAAGCGTGGGACCTGGAGCTGCAATTGCGCCAGATCACCCGTCCCGTCGCGGCCCGTGCACGCGGGCGCACCGTGCCGGGCGCCGCCCTGCTGGCCGCCGTCCTGCTTGCCTGCAGCATGGGTGCGCCCGCCGACAGCCTGGCGGCCGCGTCCACGCCGCGCTGCACCATCCCCGAAGAACAGCGCGAAGAGCTCACCCGCAGCGCGGCTGTCTCGCCCGACCAGGCGCGCGTGCGCAAGGAGATCGACGCCCTGTACGCCACGCGCGACGTGCACGGCTGGGTCTGCGTGGAAAACTGGCACTTCAAGGACAAGACCGAGGATCGCAAGCCCAATCTCGCGCCGCCGCTCAAGCTGGGCGTGGTGGCCGATGTCTTCAAGGTGATTGTGATCGCCGCCGCCATCGGCCTGGTGGCCTGGCTGCTGTACCGCTACCGCGACCATTTCCCCGCCTTGCGGCGGCGCTCGGCGCCGGTGCGCGCGACCGAAGTCGGCGGGCTCGACATCCGGGCCGAATCGCTGCCTGACGACGTTGCTGCCAGTGTCAGGGCCTTGTGGTCCCAGGGCCAGCGCCGTGGCGCCCTGGCGCTGCTGTACCGCGCCACCCTGTCGCGCCTGGTGAGTGACGATGGCTTGCTCCTCACCCAGGGCAACACCGAAGGCGACTGCCTGCGCCTGGCCGCAGCCAGCGTGCAGCAGGCGCGCCTGAGCGAGGCCAGGCTGGCGGTTACGCGCGCCACCACCGGCATGTGGCTGGACGCCGCCTACGCTGCCCGCTGGCCCGACGACGCCACGCTTGAAGCGCGCTGCGGCCAATGGGAAGCGCAATTTGGCAAGGCGGGGAGCGCAGCATGAAGAGCTCGGTCAAATGGTTGATCGCCGTGATCGTCATCGGCTCGCTCAGCCTGGGCGGCACGCTCTGGTGGCGCACCTACATGGAACGGGGCTGGGGACCGGAGCACCGGCCGAGCGACGCCATGCTCAAGAACCGCATGCATGTCGCCATGCTGCTGCTGCAACGTCGCGGCCACACCGTCACCGTGGCCGGCACGCTGGGCGAAACCGGCATCGGCGCGCTGCCCGATGGCACCCTGATCATGGGCAACCGCTTCGGCACGCTGGCCCCCGCCAAAGCGGAACAGCTGCTGGCCTGGGTACGCCGGGGCAATACGCTGGTCGTGCAACCGCGTTACCTGAACGGGGCGGAATCGGCGCAACTCAAGGAAAGCGCTCGGCAGGACGATAGCGCCGACGACGAGGAAGACGACGAGGACGACGATGTGGTGACGGTCCCTGCCGACCAGGTTCCGAGCGCGGACGCTGCCCCGGCGGCATCCGCATCCGCATCGGCATCGGCCAGCGCTGACGCCGAAGAGGAAGAGGAAGATGAGGACGACGACGTGCAATCGGCCACGGTGACGACGCTGATCGAATCCGATCCCATCGCCGTGCGCTACGGCGTGCGCCAGACCTACCTGGCGAACAACCCGGTGTGCGCGGCCAAGCTCAAGGAGCAGCGCGCACGCAACAAGGGCCGCAACAGTTGTCCGACCCCGATTCCCGAATGCCAGGATCAAACCAATCCGGTGCTGGTGCCAGGCGCTGACCACACGCTCGAACTCGACTCCGAACGCAACGGCCTCGCCGTGCTGCAGGGTGCGCCCGCGCCAAGCTGGAGTGACGAAGGACACAATGCCGTGCGCGTGTATGACGAGGGCAAGGGGCGCGTCGTCATGGTGGCCAACAACTATTTTTCAAATGACAACCTGCAGCACAAGGACCATGCCGAATTCCTGCTGGCGGTGGCCGCGCTCAATCGCAGCGCGGGCCACGTCACGCTGGTCAAATACCTCGACGTGCAGCCATGGTATGTGCTGATGTGGGATCGCTTTCACATGCTGATGCTTTCTTGCGTGGCACTGCTGGCGCTGTCGATGTGGGCCGCGGTGCGCCGTTTCGGCCCGCTGATGCCGGCCCCGAGCGCCGAGCGGCGCTCGCTGATGGAGCATATTGAAGCGAGCGGCGCCTGGCTGTGGAAAGCGCGCGACGGCCGCGCCGTCCTGCTTGAGGCGGCCCGTGCCGAAACGCTGGCCCTGATCCGCCGCCGTGCCCCGGCCATGGCGCGCCTGCCGGAGACCGAGCTGGTCGCCGCGCTGGCCGAACAATGCCAGCTGTCGCCGGCGCTGGTCAGCCAGGCCCTGTATGACGAAGCGGCAACCGTGCCCCAGCAATTCACACGCCAGATACGAACACTTCAAACCCTGAGAAACCACCATGAACGATAGCATCGACAGCACCGCCCCGGCCATTCCAGCCGACCGCCTGGCCCAGGCAATCGGCATCATCGGCCGCATGCGCGACGAGATTCGCACCGCCGTGGTCGGCCAGCAAAGCGTGGTCGACCAGGTCCTGGCGTGCTGCCTGGCCGGCGGCCACGTGCTGCTCGAAGGCGTGCCGGGCCTGGGCAAGACACTGCTGGTCAAGGCCCTGGCCAAGACCTTCGCCGGCGATTTTTCGCGCATCCAGTTCACTCCCGACCTGATGCCTGCCGACGTCATGGGTCATGCCATGTTCGACATCAAGAGCCAATCGTTCAGCGTGCGCAAGGGACCCGTGTTCGCCCACCTGCTGCTGGCCGACGAGATCAATCGCGCGCCCGCCAAGACCCAGTCCTCGCTGCTCGAAGTGATGCAGGAGCGCCAGGTGACGATCGAAGGCCAGTCCTACCAGCTGGCGGCGCCCTTCATGGTCCTGGCAACCCAGAATCCGCTCGAAAACGAAGGAACCTATCCGCTGCCGGAAGCGCAGCTGGACCGCTTCCTGATCAAGGTGCGCATCGAATATCCGACCCAGGCCGAAGAAGAAGAAATGCTGCAGCTCGTTACCCGCGACCGCGTCGGCGACGCGCTCGAAGTGAGCCATGTGACGACCCTGATCAAGCCAGAAACGATCGTCGCGCTGCAGCAGCTGGTCGCGCGCGTGCGCGTCGACGTTGCGGTGGCCGCCTACGCGGTGCGGCTGGTGCGCGCCACGCGCGACTGGCCTGGCATCGGCATCGGCGCCGGCCCGCGCGGCTCGATCGCGCTGGTGCGCATGGCGCGCGCCATGGCACTGACCTCGGGCCGCGACTACGTGACGCCGGACGACATCAAGCAAGCGAGCCTGCCGGTGCTGCGCCACCGCATCGCCATTTCGCCGGAAAGCGAACTCGATGGCCTGTCCAGCGACGACCTGCTGCTCGGTCTGATCGAAGAAGTGGCCGCGCCGCGTGGCTGACGCACTCACGCCATCGCGCACGCTGCTGGTCGCCGCCGGCGGCTGGGCCGTGCTCGGGCTGGCGGCCAGTTTTGCCGCGCCCCTGGTGCCGGTGTGGCAAGGCGCCGGTCTGGCGCTGGCCGTCGCTGGCGCGCTCGACGCCTGGCTGTCGCGCAAGGCGCCGGCGATGCGCATCGAACGCGAGCTGGCCGGCGTGTGGCCGGTCGGGGCCTGGAACAAGGTCACGCTCAAGCTGCACAACGAGGCGGCGCGCACGCTGGCCTTCGACCTGTTCGACGATTATCCCGCCGCCTGGGAGATGGAAGGCCTGCCGCACCGCACCCGCGTCGACAGCGGCGCCTACGTCGCCGTCACCTATCGCCTGTGCCCGGACCAGCGCGGACCGGCCACCTTCGGCGCGCCGCACTTGCGCGTGACCTCGCCGCTGCAGCTGTGGACGCGCAGCCACCGCATCGGTCCGGAAACGTCGATCAAGGTGTTCCCCGATTTTTCGCAGCTGCTCGGCCACACCCTGAGCGCCACCGACCGGCGCGCCCCGACGGCCGGCGCGATCCGCAAGCGCCGCCGCGGCGAAGGCACCGACTTCCGCCAGCTGCGCGAATACCGGCAGGGCGACGCCATGCGCTCGATCGACTGGAAGGCGACGGCGCGCATGAACCGTCCGATCACCCGCGAATACCAGGAAGAGCGCGACCAGCAGGTGGTGTTCTTGCTTGACACCGGTCGCAGAATGCAGGCGCGCGACGCGCTGACCACGCACTTCGACCATGCGCTTAACGCCGTGCTCACGCTTGGCTTCCTGGCACAGAAACAGGGCGATGCGGTCGGTCTGATGTCGTTCGGTGGCGAGACGCGCTGGCTGGCCCCGGCCAAGGGCCGCAATGGCCTGGACCGCCTGCTGGCCGGGGTCTACGACCTGCACCCGACCGAGATGGCGCCCGACTACACCCAGGCCGCTACCGAACTGCTCAACCGCCTGTCCAAACGCGCCTTCGTGGTGATGATTACCAATCTGCGCGACGAGGACGACACGGCGCTGCGCACGGCGTGCGAACTGATCTCGACCAAGCACCTCGTCATGTGCGCCAGTTTGCGCGAAAAGGTGATGGACAGCGCGCGCGACGCCGAGGTGGAGAACTTGAGCGATGCGCTGCGCTACAGCGCCACCGTGCACTATCTGCAGCAGCGCAAGGAAGCGATCCGCCAGCTCGGCATCCGGGCCGACCGGCTGATCGACATCACGCCGGAGAAACTGAGTCTGACGCTGGTGAACCGCTACCTCGACATCAAGGAGAGCGGGCAACTGTAGGAAGATCTCGGCGTCGCAGCCCTGCCATGCCCCGCGTCCAGCGCTGCCCCGTCGCCATCGCCAAGGCGCGAGCCCATGGCGCGCTCCCAACTTAAGGACGCGCGCGCCCCAGCCTCCATAAAAAAACGTCGTCCCCACTTGCGCGGGAACGACGTCTGCGTGAACTGCCTGCCTGATCGCTTTAGTACTGCGAACCCGGCAACGCCGACGCTGGCGGCTGCGATTGAATCTGGGCCGCTTGCGCGCGCTCGACATAGCTCTGATACGCTGGCATCGCAATCGCCGCCAGAACACCAATCATCGCGATCAGGACTGGAACCGACCAGGCCGCAATAATGACACCCGTGGTGTTTTTGCTTGGCGGAAGGCCAAAGTCATTTGCCTGCTCATCGCCCGGCCCGAACAGCAGCCACAGCGAAATGAAGAAACTCACGAACGGAATCAGCATCAAGAGCGAGAACCAGCCCGAGTAATTCATGTCGTTAAACCGGCGGCGCGCAAAAATGAACCCGGTGGCCATATACAGCAGCCCGAAGACAGCAACAACGACCAGCATCAGCTTCGGACTGATGGCTGCCGTGATGCCAGCAAGAATACCGATCGCAAATAGTCCCACAATACCGGTCACGAACGAATACGCCAGATAGCGCACGCGGCCGATACGTCCGCTGAGGGTAAAGACGGATGGGTCATATTGCGCGTCAACATCAGCCACTTGGCCCAGATCCGCGTTAGGTGCATTGTAAGGATTACTCAAGTTCAACTCCGATTCAGGATTTTTTATAAGGGAAACATGAAAAGATCATACGAGCAGTAAATATACAGACTCCGTTGCTCAGCGGCTACTACCTTCGGGTTGCGACGGCGCCAACGGCGCTTGCACGCTCTGCGCCGCACGCGCCCGTTCGGTGTATTTTTTATAGGCTGGAACCGCCATCGCAACCGCAATCGCGATGAACAGGACGAGCACAATGGGGCCGACAATGGCCGCTGCGATCACCCCGCCAGCGTTGGGCGACGGGGCGGGACCAAAATCGTTGGGGCCCGGTGTGCCTTTTGCGCACAGCAGCCAGATCAGCATCCCGAACCCGACAATGGGCACCAAGAACAAAATCGACCACCAGCCCGACCGGTTCATATCGTTCAACCGTCGCCGGGCGTAAACAAAGCCGACTATCGTCGCGAGCAGGTAAGGCAAGAGCACAACGACCATCGTCAGCTTCGGACTGATGCGAAATAGCAGCGCAGCCAGCATTCCGCAGACCATCGTCAAGCCAAAGAAAACCGCAAACTGGAAACTCACGGCGTAAGCGATATAGCGAACCCGGCCAATCCTTCCATTTACCGAAAGCAACTGTGGCGCATAGGGGGCCAGGTCCTGCGCAGAGAAATCGGCCGCAGGGGCATGGTAAGGGTTGCTCAAAGTCAGCTCCGGCTATTAAAAATGGATTGCAACGAAAAGATCATACAGGCAATGTTGAACAAAGTGCAGCAAAATCCTGAGGCCCGCTGCGTTGCGGCGACATCAGTCCGCCTGGCGCGCGACCGGTGCTTGAACGGTTCCCTTCGTGTTCATCATGTGTTGGTATTTTTGATAGCCGAACACGCCAATGGCGGCGAGCGCGATGAGCATCACGGGTCCGGCAAGTGCGGCGGCCACCGTACCGCCAGCATGCGCCGTCGGCGGCGGGCCATAATCATTGGGACCGTCATCACCAGGCGCGCAGAGCAGCCAGAGCAGTAGGCCGAGTCCCACGACCGGCACCAGGTACAGGATCGACCACCAGCCGGATCGGTTCATATCGTTCAGACGGCGGCGGGCATAGACAAAGCCGAGCACAGTGACCAGCAGGTACGGCAGCAAGCCCACACCGATCGTCAACGCGAAGGAGAAACGCAACAGCAGCGCGCTCACCATGCCGAAAAACATCCGCAAGCCAAAAAGGATGGCGATCAGGAAGCTGATGGCGAAGGCAATGTAGCGAACGCGGCCAATGCGGCCATGCAGGGCCAGCAGCTGCGGCTCGTACGCGTCGTCGCTGGTGTAGTGCGGAGACAAATCCGACGCTGGTGCATGGTAAGGATTGCTCAATGACGCTCCGGGAGGGGGATGTTGCGTGGAATTGCAACGGAAAGATCATACAAGCAATGTTTAACAAAGTGCTGAAAAAACATTAACAAGTTGCTTGCAGACCACACTGTGTGTGTTTTGTTCAAAGGCGGCCGCGGAGGTCACGGCCGCCTTCCCTCCTGCGGACCTGCTTACTTCATGGTGTAGCTTTGCTGCGCGGTATCGATGGCGTAGTTCTTCGCCACGTCCCAGTACGTGAAGTTGTAGCGCACCACGTCACCGATTTTCAGCCCGCTGGCCGTGAAGGTATTCACGGTGCCTTCCTGGCGCATGCGGAAGTTTTGCTGGCCACCGCCGTTGACGGTGTAGTGAACATCGGCCCAGCTGGTCGTCGCAACGCGGAACAGCAGGCTGGTGGCGCTCGCCTGGCTGACGCTGCCGACCGTGCCTGGCGTTGGCGTCGGCGTCGGCGTCGGCGTTGGCGTCGGCGTCGGCGTCGGCGTCGGCGTTGGCGTTGGCGTCGGCGTCGGCGTCGGCGTTGGCGTCGGCGTTGGCGTTGGCGTTGGCGTCGGGGTTGGCGTCGGCGTCGGCGTCGGCGTTGGCGTTGGCGTTGGTGTGGCGATGCCCGTATCCCAGACGATATCGTCGATGGCAAACTGGAAAGGCGCGGTCGGCAAATTCGCCGCATCGCTCGAAATCTGGAACAGGTCCAGCATCGATTGCAGTGCGACCTTGGTCCCTGCCAGTGCCGAAACGGGAATCGTCGCCGTGCCCCACTGTCCATTGCGCACCAGCCCGTAAGCGGTGGTGTTGGCCGGGAAATTGATCGAATTCTGGTTCGTATAGGTATCTTGCACGCCGATATTGAACGCCACGTTCGCCGGCATCTTGATCTTGAGCTTGACGGTGCCGTTGCGGAAATTACTCATGTCATGCACCTGGCGCGACTGGATACTGCCGCCGAACCATTGATTGGCCGAATTGTAATTCCACGCGATCGCGTTGCTGCCTTCATACGGCGGAGTATTGCCTGCCACCACGGTGGCCTGGTTCCAGACGAAGATATCGCTGCTGGTGCCGGCGACCTGCTTGTTGTTGACAGCGGTGAGGTCAGTAAAGACACCGAACTTGCCCACTTCCGGCGTGGTCGGATTACCCAAGGTCACGGCGCCCTTGCCGTCGAGCTGATAGACCCGGACATAGTCGACATACATAGTTCCCGGCAACGGTGCCGTCACTTGGCCCGGACTGGCGGCATCGGTAAAATTGCCACCCACGGCCAGATTCAGCAGCATGTAGAAAGGCGCTTGCAGGCTGGTCGAATTGACCGGCAGCACATTGTCATACAGGTCGCGCTCGACGCCATTGTCGACCACGGTAAAGCGCATCTGCGACTCGGTCCAGTACAGGCGGTAGGTCACGAAGCGGTTGGCCAGCGAGGTGGGGGCCACGTACCAGCTCTTGGTGTTCCAGGCCGTGGACCCGGCGCAGCTTTCATTGCCAGGCACGCAAGCGGCGGGCTGGTAGGTGATGACGTTCGCGCCCACATAATTGTTGGCCGCTGGCGAACCGGCTGCCGTGCGGGCGCTGGCGCGATGGCCCATTTCCATCATGTCGATCTCGCCATTGCGCGGCCAGGTCTGCGGGCTGATGCCCAGCAGCCAGGCGGCCGGCCACAGTCCGGTTGCCACCGACGGCGTGCTGAGCCGGACTTCGACCATGCCATATTGCACCGCCACCTTGCCCGCGGTGGAGACTTTTCCGGACGTAAAGACATTGCTGCCGATGGTCTGGTTGCGCGCCTGGATGGCCAGCGCGCGGGTGGCCGGTTCGAATGGCACGCTGACCACCGACAGATTGTTGGGGCTGTAGTACTCGAGCTCCTGGTTGCCGTAGCCGCACAAATTGATCTGGCAACCGTTGCCGTCGGTTGCGGTCCAGCGGCTGGTATCGAGACTGGTGCCGTTGAATTCCTCTGACCACAGCAACTTGCCGATGACGGGACTGGTGACACTGGCAAGGGCGCTGCCGCCCCAGGCCAGCATCAAGGCTGTCGACAATGCCGACAGCACCAGCTTGTGCTTGTTTTCTTGTTGTTTCACGTTGACTCCTCCTGACTCACTTCACTGAATTGGACTGGCCTTTCAGTGCTTTTGAAAGCGCTTTCAGAAAGGACCGGGCCACGGCATGCCAATCATCGACTGGCCTGTTCTGCATGACGCTCAGCCACAGGAAAAGGAGCTTTGCGCAAAGGAAATTGGTATTGGAAGCGATTCCAATCGAGAAATGAATATATTCTCATTAACATTGACTGTCAACCAAAATGGCGGACGCCGGTAGCCACGGTTCCGCCCCGGGAGTATCATGGTGTTTCCCGGAAGAACTCCGTTTGCTCTGGAACCTGGCCATGAACCATCCCACCATCTCCCTCGCCTGCGTGCTCGCGCTCGGTACCCTGCTGCAAGGCTGCGCCGCCAGTTCGTCCGCGTTCTACGCCAACCCGAATGCGATCAGTAACGTCCAGCTCTGCCGGACCATGCGCAACACCGATGCGACAGCCAATCCCCAGTTTGCGGCCGACCTGCGCCGCACGGTGGCCGAGCGGGGCTTGTCCGACGCAGCTTGCCAGAGTCTGGTCAGCAAGCAAAATGGCACCATCGCTGCGGCCACCGTCATTGGCGCCGCCGTTGTCGGCCTGGCTTCGCGCAGCAACAATGTCGGAGTGGGCGTCGGGGTGGGAGTGGGCGTCGGTTCCGGCCCGGACCGGGTAGCTGACTCCGACTGGGACTGGGATGAATTTTCCACCCCGGAACACAGCCGCATGTGGGCCTGCCGTGGCATCCAGACCGGCCAACTGGTCGATCCCTCGCATTGCGCCGGCAAGGTGCAGACCGACTGGCGCTGGCCACAGAAATAAGTTCCGCGTACAAAGCAAATCGCGATGACGAATCGCAAGCAAACTTGCATCACGCATTTTGCCTTGTGAAATGCCGCACTCACCTGATGAAATATTGGGATTGAGGCAAAGTTTCTAATAATTAATGATTTTGACCCGGATTAGCCCTCGGTGGGCCATTCCTGTGTGTAAGTTTTGTATAATTCACCACTTACACATCCGGCAATGCCAATGTCACGACCGGGGCGCCACGCGCCTCTCCCGCGACGTCATGTGAATCCCACGGCGCCCTTGCAACGCTGCCGCTGAGTGCGGGACCTGGCGTCCCTTCCCTGAATCTACAAGCCGACAGCCGCGTCTGCCATTGCGACGTTGTTGCCGACCGACCCTTACATCGACCATGAAACGACAACTCAATATCTTCCATAAAGTCTTGATCACCCTGCTGATCGCGACCCTCGTCCCCCTGTGCGCACTGTGGTATCTCGGAAATTCCGCAGCCGAAAAGGAATTGACGGCCAATATTTCGGAAAACCTGGTCGCCACCATGAACACGGTTGCCACCGGCATCAATGCCTGGGATGAAACGAATGTGCGCGCGCTGCGCCAGGCCGCGCGCACCGCTGACCTGGTGTCGATGGACGGCGGCCGCCAGACGCCCGTGCTGGGCGCCATCGGCGTGACGTACGAATGGTCGTACCTGGTATTTACGGTGGCCACCGACGGCCGCAATGTTGCACGCAATGACGGCGGCGCGCTGACCAACTATGGCGATCGTTCCTACTTCAAGGCTGTCATGAGCGGCGACGACGTGGCACGCCAGGTGGCAATCGGCAAGTCCACAGGCAAGCCCTCGCTCATCGTCGCCACGCCGATCCGCAATGATGCCCGCGCCGTCGTCGGCGTGCTGGGCATGGCAATGAACCTGGGCGACATTTCACGCACGGTCACCGACATCCACATCGGCAACACCGGCCACGCGATCCTGCTCGATGCAGAGAACAAGGTCATCGCCCATGGCGACGCCTCCAAGGTGCGCACCGCGCTGCAGGACTTCAGCGGCCACCCTGCCCTCAAGGTCGCGACCATTACCGAACAGCCGAGCGTGTACGTGAGCGAAGGCGTCAAGATGATCGGCTTCCAGCGCAAGCTGCCCCAGGGCTGGTCGGTGCTGGTGGAACAGGAATACGGTGAAGCATTCGCCACCCTGGCCAAGATGCAGCGCGAGGCGCGCATCCTGATCCTGGTCACGATTGCCCTGGTGGTGGGCATGGCTTATTTGCTGGGCAAGCAATTGACCAGCCCGATCAACCAGCTGACGGCAATTGCCGAAAAACTCAGCCGTGGCCAGTTGACCGTGAACATTCCGCAAACCGGACGCGGCGACGAGATCGGCGCCCTCGCGCGCGCCATCGAGCGCCTTGGCATCAGCATCGGCATGGCGATGGATCGCCTGCGCAAGAAGTCGGCATAAAGGCGGTCCGACATGGCACAGCAAGAATTTACTCCTTTTGTAGAACTGCTCGACCGCATCGCCGGCTTTTGCGCCCAGGGCCACACGGCCACGGTCATGCTGGTCAGCGACGACAACCGCATGGCGCAGATTCATTTGCTGGGCGGACGCATCATCTTCATCCTGTGCCGCGGCCGGCGCGGGCGCGACGGGCTGGGCATCATGCGCACCATGCAGCGCGCGCGCATGACGCTGGACCGGCCCAGCGTCGCCAACAACGAGCCGCTGCCATGGTCGACCGAAGTCATTCTCGACTATCTGTATGGCAGTATCGAGCTCCTGCCCGAAGGCGAAGCGGGACCGACCCTGCTGCCAGGCATTGCGCGGCGCCAGGCCAGCCTGCCCGTGCGCCCCAGCGCACCGGTCTTGACGGCAGAACACCGCAGCGTGTTTGAAGCCACGCTGTCCAAGTACATCGGACCGATGGCCCAGATCGTCTGCGCCGATTATTTCGACGACGCGAGCGACCTGCGCGCGCTGGCCATCACGCTGGCCGGCGAAATCCCCGCGCCCGACCAGGCCGCCAAATTCCGGGCAGACATCGGCCAGGCGCTCTCGATCAGCATCTGATCAGCGAGATGCCGGGGGCGCAAAGGCAAGGTACACTAGTTGCCTGTCAACCATAGGCGCTCCCATGAAAAAGATTCTGGCCCTGTTACTTCTGTGCACGGCGGCCCTCGCCCACGCCCAGGTCGTCCCGCTGCGCGAACAGGCGCGCATGATCGATACCATCCTGGCCGAGCGCCTCGACCAGCTGCTGCCCGATCAGATGAAGTCCACCGGCATCGACATGTGGATCCTGGTCTCGCGCGAATACAATGAATCCCCGGTACTCAAGACCATGCTGCCGGCCGACTGGCTCAATGCCCGCCGCACCACCATTCTCGTGTTCTACCGCGCGCCCGCCACGGGGAAGGTGGAAAAGCTGGCCATCGCCCGGTATAACGTGGGCACCACCATCAAGGCGGCCTGGGATACGGCAAAATATCCGAATCAATGGGATGCCTTGACCGCCTTGATCAAGGAGCGCAAGCCGCGCACCATCGGCATCGATACCTCGGAGCACTTCGCCCATGCCGACGGACTGGACCACACAAATTATCTGCAACTCATGCGCGCCATGCCGCCCGGCTATGCCAAGCGCGTGGTGGCGGCCGACACGCTGGCCGTGATGTGGCTGGAGAGCCGCAGTGCGCGTGAACTGTCCCTGTATCCGCAACTGGTGGCGGCCACGCACAAGATCATTGCCGAAGGCTTTTCCGCACGCACCATCGTCCCGGGCACCACCACGACGGAAGACCTCGAATGGTGGTTCCGCCAGCGTATTCGTGACAGTGGCTACGACACCTGGTTCCATCCCTCGGTAGCGATCCAGCGCAAGGATGCCCAGGCCAATGGGAAATCGAACGATTTTTCCAGTCGCGAAGCGAGCAATGTCATCATTCCCGGCGACTTGCTGCATGTCGACATCGGCATCACGTATCTGCGCTTGAATACGGACGTGCAACAGCATGCCTACATGCTGTTGCCGGGCGAAACGCAGATCCCCGCCTCGCTCAAGGCGGCGCTGGGCCAGGGCAATCGCTTGCAGGACGTGCTGACCGGCCAATTCCGCCAGGGCCGCACGGGCAACCAGATCCTCGCCGCTGCGCTTGCGCAGGCCAAGAGCGAAGGCATCGTGCCGACAATTTATACCCATCCGATCGGCTACCATGGTCATGCCGCCGGCCCCACCATCGGCCTGTGGGACATGCAGGGCGGCGTGCCAGGCAGCGGCGACTTCCCCATGCATTACCGGACCGCCTATTCGATCGAGCTCAACGCCGAAACGTACATTCCCGAATGGAACAAGAAAGTGCGCATCATGCTGGAGGAAGATGGTTACTTTGACGAATCCGGTTTCCGCTATCTGGACGGGCGCCAGACGCAGATGATTGCGGTCGGTCGCGACAATGCCAACTGACGGCAATGCGTACGGATCATCCCACCGATTCGCGCTTGCTGCCCTTGGTACTGTGCGGCGCGATCAGTAGTGCGCTGGCCAGTTTGTGCGCCTGGCTGTGGGCGGTCGGCCATGGCAGCGGCGCGCATCCGCTGATCGCGCTTTCCGTTGTGCTCGGGTGCTGCGCAGTGATTGCATCGCAGGCAGCGAACCGCGCTGCTGCGTGGCGCGGGCTGTGGCTACTGATTGGCGTGCTCTGCCTCGTCACGGCATGGCAGACTTTCGCGGCCATGTTTGGCAGTCCTTCCCAATTGATTCCCCAGACACGCTCCGAAAACGCCGCCGGCATTGCCTTCTTCGTGCTGATCGCAGAGTTGCTCATTGGTCTGCTGGGACCAGTGTTCTTCGGCTTCTTATCGATCGTCGCCTTCTTCCTCGCATGGCTGCTGGGGCGGCAAGCCCCGAAGCGGATTGTCGCCTGAAGCAACGGTTGCCACTACCACGGCAACAGGCACGGATGGCTTGACGGACAGTCGGGAAACACCCGCATTCAAGCCCGTGGATCGAATCCGAACACCCTGAGCTCCTGGTCGCAACGGCAGGCGGCGGCCAGGCGCGCTGCCCACGCGACGGCAGCGTCGCGCGAAGGCAGTTCCAGAACAGCGAAGCCGCCATCGAGGGTGGGCGCCCAAGGAAAGCCGCCCGGTGCCACCTGACCGTTGGCAGCAACGAGCACGGGCGGCACGGATTCATCGATGCCGCCGGCGAACACATACACGCCAGCCGCCTTTGCCGCGTCAATGACAGCGCTGGCAGCACGGCCCACGTCGGCCAACTCGGCAGCTGGCACGACCATGGCGGCGCTTGGAAATGAGATCAGGTATTTCGCCATTGTAAGGTTGCTCGATCAGTGTTGGTATCGCGGTCGCCATCGGCGCACTGCGCGCGTGGCCCATGGCGTGAGATTACGAGACCTGATCGTTCTTTGCAACCGGCAGCAGCACAGCACCCCAATAGGCATCGGGGTCAGACCCGGCAACGGGGGTCAGACCCGGTTCGACTCCGTTGGCGCCGTCAGGCGCGCTTCAGCAGGCGCTGCAAGGTTGTTGGTGCCGGTTGGGTGTTGCGCACCACGCGCAGTGACGGGCGCCCCATTGGCGCTGCACTGGCTGGTGTAGGCGCGTTCCCGTCCACATCGATCTTGAATGACTTGACAGAATCGGACAGGAAGGTGGCGCGTTCATCGAGCGCCATCACGGCTGCCGCGATTTCTTCCACCATGGCGGCATTTTCCTGCGTGCTTGCATCGACTTCGGCAACCGCTGAAGCCAGACCGCTGATTTCGTCCGATTGACCATTCGAGGCAGCGGTTATTTGCGCCACGATGTTCGAGACTTGCTGGACCGAATGAACGATATCGCCCATGGTGTCGCCGGCCCGATTGACGAACGAAGCGCCCTGCTCTACATTGCCGATCGAAGTTTTGATCAGGTCGCCAATTTCCTTGGCGGCGGTGGCGCTGCGCTGGGCCAGGTTGCGCACTTCGGCGGCGACCACGGCGAAACCGCGGCCTTGTTCGCCGGCCCGCGCCGCCTCCACCGCCGCATTCAAGGCAAGGATGTTGGTCTGGAAAGCGATGCTGTTAATGACTTCGGTGATCTCGCCAATTTGACGGGACGAAGCGGTAATTTCCGTCATTTTTTCCATCGCTTGCGCCACGATCGACTCGCCCGAACTGGCGACCTTGAGCGCATTCGCAGACAATTGGGTTGCCTGATGAGCGCTGGCAAGGTTGGCACTGACCTTCTCTGCCAGCGAGTTCATGTTTTCCGACGTTTGCTGGACGGTACCGGCAATGCGCGAGCCCCGTTCAGCCAGGTCATTATTGCCTGCGGCGATTTCGGCGGTCGCATCGCTGATCGATTCAGCCGATTCGCGCACACCGTGCACGATGGCGGCCAGCGCGCTGATGCCGGTACGGAAATTGTTCAGCGATTCGGAGATTTCGTCATTGCCAGTGGCAGCCGAGGATGGAATCAGATCGCCGCGGCCGAGCCGTTCGACGCGGCTGGCAATGCCCTTGAAGCCGCTCTGGGCGGACATAAAGAACGACACCAGGCAATACGCCGCGACCATCAGCGCAAGCGCGACACCGACAAGCATGACCAGGCGCTCGGTGCGCAACTGTTCCTGCCGTTCCGCCAGTTCCGCGTCCAGGCCGCCAAGGCTGCTATCGCGGATACTAACCATCTTGGCAAGGGCAACCGTTCCGCCGTTGAACAGCGCAGTCGCGTCCGCGCTGGTACCGCTCATGATCTCGCTTTGCACACGGGCCAGATACTCGTCGAGTGCGCCAAACAGGGATGTATCGATATGGGCAACCAGATCGGCGCGCGCGGCGCCGGCGCGGGCGATCGAAGCCTGGGTACCGGCGCTGTCCGCCTTCACCAGCGCGATGAAGCCGGCAAGGCGCAGGCGCGTCGCGGCCAGTTCCTCGGGTTTGGCGGCGGCATAGGCCGCCAGGCCACGCAGCGGTGCCAGGTTGCTGATCAACGAAGGCAGCTTGTCGGTCGCCGCAATCATCAGGTAGTAGCTGGCCACGTCGGGGTCGAGCGCCAGCTGCGAACGCTCGCTGATTTGCGCCTGGTACGCCACAATGGCATTGGCCAAGGCAACATAATTGGTCGTGATCTGACTGACTTCCGTGTACTGCGTTGTGCTTGCTTTTTGCCAATCGGTTTTGATTTGCTGGAACGATGGGGCCAGCTTGAAGGGATCATCCTTTGCCAAGGCTTGCTCGACCTTGGCCAGTGCGGTCTCCACCGCGGCGGCACTCTGTGTTGTGCGCGCCTCGTCGCCCTGCTCGAGCAGCGTCTGCAAGGCCAGGCCGCGGTGATGCAGCGTCAATTCCGAGACGGGACCGATCAGGCGGAATTGCTCGACTCCGTCGCGTTCACTGGCAACAAATTCCAGGTCCGCATTCGCCTTGGCCACGTACAAGTAGGACAGCATGAACAGCGGCACCAGCAAGGTGGCGATGATCAGCGTGAACTTCGCGGGCATGCGCATGGAGCGCATCAGGCGTTTTCCTGGGGCGAAAAAGAGTTTCAGCATGACGGTACTCCGGCTTGAAGCCGCTCCATAAACAGGATCACCGGAGGTAGCCGCTGAGCCTGCGAGTTAAGAAAATCCAGGAATAGGTTGCCTGGCATCGACGAAACTCGCGGGTCTGGGCGAGGAGGAACGCGGTAAGTATTGGGCGCAATAACGCACTTTCCAAGAGATTAGTGTACAGATGAGCTTGTCATATGGCAACTAAAGTTGTTGTTATTGTTGCGCTACGCCAACGCTGACACGCCTCAGATGGCGCATCGTCGCCTTGCACCGTCTCAATCGCGCACTTACCGTGCGCGTGCGCGGCGGGCGGCCAGTTTGACGCAATACATGGCGGCATCGGCTTGCGCGACAGCGGCCGTGCTCGACGCAGGTGGCGCGTCGAAACTGGCGAAGCCGACGCTGGCCGTGATCGGAAAACCGGCGGTGGCCATGCTTCGGGCGATCTCTTCCGCAATTTCCTTGCAAAACGCACCGCACTCTTCGCCCGGCATGCCAGGCATCAGCATGGCAAACTCGTCGCCGCCAACGCGTGCCGGCGTATCGGAGATGCGTACCGAGCGGACAAGGATGGATGACAACAGGCGCAGGGCATCGTCGCCAGCGCGGTGTCCTCGGGTGTCCGTAGAACGTCCTTATGACGGAGGGCAGCGTAAGCGGCCTACCCCCCTTGCTACCCCCCTGTCGAAATCGTAGTTTGAACGGCTTTGCAGGCCGTTTAAGCAGCTTTAGAATCATCAGCTTACATTATCGCCACAGTCTGAGCCTCTTGAGCTCGGTCAAAAACATCACGCCGCAGGACGGCAGAAACAACTCAGCAGCCGCCCCCTTCCCGACGACCCCACTCATGTACATGACGGGGCAAAACTTAAGTCCTTCCCATACATCAGCACCGTATCCTTGAACATGTCATGCCGTTTCTGGAGCCGCGATCTGGCACTCTTCGCGATAGGTACGAGCAAACGTGGCAATCGGGTTCGATGCCGTCGCGCTTACGCATACACACGCTACCGTTCCTTATTGACGGGTAAGCTCCGTCCAGCGTTACTCTGATGGGAGTTCTATAGTTTGGCCGGCGAGATCTAGTGCGGCTTCCCTGTACCAATTCGCAAGCGATGCCCTTTCTTCTGCATCGAGCTCACCTGTGACCGTTTTCCAGAAGCAATTAAATTTGTCGGTGCCCGTCACTAAATCTTCGGCGAAGTCAGCAATATATTCTGGTAGATCGGCAGTCGCTTGCCGAAGCTGCTGATCCCAATCGGAATTTGAACACAACCACTCCTCAGTCATGCCGTCAGTGTCCAACTCCAAAATGCGCACTGCTGATCGGACCTCACTAAGAACACGTTCCCCCAACGATTCAGTGGCAGATTCAGCGCCGCTCCTCGTTAGGTGCAGGGTCAAGCTTACTAATATTGATGTATCGAATTGGACTCTCTCCACATCTGCATCGCGCTCAGCAATATTGCGTAAAACGTCGAGGTCTGATTCCGAAAGTTCACTCGAGCCGAGAGCGGCAAAAAATTTGCCCTCCGTGCGGTGGATTCTGGCGGGAGCGAACGAGATCATCCAATAATCGTGTTCCCCGGCTAAGAACTCGACCGTCAATGTGCGACAGACCATTTGCAGATGCAACTTTGTATGGCTTGGCGTCCGTAATCCGATTAATTCCCACTTTGGGAAGAACCAATCGGAACTCAACAGCATGATTAACTTATCGATTGATTTATTCATTTTATTGGAAATGCTGGCCTATCTGGTATGGGTGCTTTGAGGAGTTCCCATGCATACGGCGGAATTCTGCAACCAGCCGCTAACATTTTATTGATAATATTTCTTAAACGGTTTTTCCAACCAAGGACTTGTTCACCATGACCTCGCCAACTGCCGGCACCTGGCGGTAGTGTGGGATTTGCATCCCAGCGGGCCAAATTGTAAAGATTGAGGTTGTCAACATACATTGCAGCCAGGCGATCCTCGACGATAAACATCGCTTCATATAAATCTGCCATGAGCTTCTTGCACTTTTCATTGTCGTCGTCATCTTTATGGCAATAAGCATATGTCACCATGCCGGCGCCAAAGGCGCCAGTTGCTACAGCAACTACCGGGCCAAGTCAAACGACCGGCTTTGGAGCCACGATAACGGCGGGTGCAGAAGGAGGTACGAACAACCCGCTCGGATCACTATTCGATATCGGATTAGCTCCAGCATATCCATAGGTATTGATGCCGCCGCGTAGCCCGATCGGATCAGACTGCACATACCCCCCTCTCTACCCCCCGTCGATAGCTGGATTTTAGCGGTTTCGAGCAGATCGTGGCGGACGTCGAACTTGAGCTGGCTCCTATGAAGGAGCAAAAAAAAAGCTCCCGTGCGGGAGCTCTTTCTCTACAACTGGCGGAGAGGGTGGGATTCGAACCCACGGTAGGGGGAAACCCTACGCCTGATTTCGAGTCAGGTACATTCGACCACTCTGCCACCTCTCCGGTGTTTCATTTGAACTCTTGGCCAGCTAAGTAGCACAAGGGTGGTCTTCAAATTCTTTTCGCTAACTACTGCGAGGACAAGATTATAGCAAAGCCTGAGAAAAACGGAAGAGGGAAATCGCAAATAATCCAAAATCCCCCTCGTCGCCCCTCACGCGGCCGGGATCAAGCGCTCCAGACCACCCATGTACGGGCGCAGCGCCTCGGGAATGATGACCGAACCGTCTGCCTGCTGATAATTCTCCAGCACGGCGACCAGGGTACGTCCCACCGCCAAGCCCGAACCATTGAGGGTATGCAACAGCTCCGGCTTGCCCTGGGCATTGCGGAAGCGGGCCTGCATGCGGCGCGCCTGGAACGCTTCGCAGTTCGACAGCGACGAAATCTCGCGGTACGTGTTCTGCGCCGGCAGCCAGACTTCCAGATCGTAAGTCTTGGTCGCGCCAAAGCCCATGTCGCCCGTGCACAGCGACATCACGCGGTACGGCAAGCCCAGCCCCGTCAGAATCGCCTCGGCGTGGCCGACCATCTCTTCCAGCACATCGTAGGATGTGTCCGGATGCACAACTTGCACCATTTCCACCTTGTCGAACTGGTGCTGGCGGATCATGCCGCGCGTGTCGCGCCCATAGCTGCCCGCTTCCGAGCGGAAGCATGGGGTGTGCGCCGTCATCTTGATCGGCAATTGATCGGCAGCGACGATTTCATCGCGCACAATATTGGTCAGAGATACTTCCGACGTCGGGATCAGGTAGAAGGTCTCGCCCTCGCCTTCGGCGCCGCCTTTTTTGACCGAGAACAGATCGGCTTCGAACTTCGGCAACTGGCCCGTGCCGCGCAGCGAATCGGCATTGACCATGTACGGGGTATAGCATTCGGTATAGCCATGCTCGCCCGTATGGGTGTTGAGCATGTACTGCGCCAGCGCGCGGTGCAGGCGCGCGATGCCGCCCTTCATCACCGAAAAGCGCGAGCCGGTCAGCTTGGTGGCCACGTCAAAGTCCAGGCCCAGCGCCGCGCCCACGTCCACGTGATCGCGTACCTCGAACGTGAAACTCGGCGGCGTGCCGACCTTGCGTACTTCGACATTGCCGGTTTCGTCGGTTCCCACCGGGACCGAGGCGTGCGGCAGATTCGGGACCGACTCCATGAACGCGGCCAGCTTGGACTGGACCACGGTCAGCGCGGTCTCGTTGGCCTTGAGTTCATCGCCCAGGCCGCCGACTTCCGCCATCACGGCGCTCGTGTCCTCGCCTTTACCCTTGAGCATGCCGATCTGCTTGGACAGCGAATTGCGCTTGCTCTGCAGTTCCTCGGTACGGGTCTGGATGGCTTTGCGCTCCGCTTCGAGGGCGTTGAACCCTGCCACGTCGAGCTGGAACTTGCGGGTCGCCAGACGCGCTGCGACGTTGTCGATATCTTTGCGGAGAAGTTGGATGTCTATCATTGTCGAATTGCCGGTATGTCGAAACCGCAATTGTACCAAGAGGACAGGCGTTGCCAGCGATTTGCGTCAGGGGCAAATGCCGCGAGGTTCATACCGGCGTATGAACCTGAAGAGGTGAGGCTGAAACGGTCAGTGCGGATGCACCGGATGCGGCTTGGGTACTGCAAACAACGAAGGTGCGGATCGGCTCAGATGGCTGCCGCCTTCTCGGCCGCGGTCAGGCGCTTGGCTTTGACGACAACCACACTCATCTTGCCTTGGGCGACCACTGCGGCAGGGCTTGCCTGTGCAGGGCGGACGGCTGGCACGTGGGCGCTGGCGTAAGCGGCGAAGTTGGCGATGACGGCAGCGGCAATGAAGACAGCTTCGAAGTTTTTAAGGACTTTCATGATGTGCTCCTGTGGGTGGTGAAGTGGTTTGGTATGGTTGTACTTTACCCACCAGCGACCGCACATGCCACCGGCGTGCGACGAAACGGAGAAAACACGGGACAGATTGCATTTTTCCGCGAACCAGCCGTTGCCCGCCCTACCCGGTACCAGCGCTCTCGTCCAGGCTGCGCAGCCAGGCCAGCTTTTCCGCGATCTTGGACTCGATCCCGCGCGGCACCGGCTCGTACCAGCGCGGCTCGGCCATGCCCTCAGGCAGATAGGTTTCGCCCGCCGCATAGGCGTTGGGCTCATCGTGGGCATAGCGGTACTCGTGGCCGTAGCCGAGCTCTTTCATGAGCTTGGTTGGCGCATTGCGCAGATGAACCGGCACTTCGCGCGACTTGTCCTTTTTGACGAAGGCGACCGCGCGGTTGTAGGCGTTGTAGCCGGCATTGCTCTTGGCGGCAATGGCCAGGTAGATCACTGCCTGACCCAGTGCCAGCTCACCCTCTGGCGAACCGAGCCGTTCGTAGGTGGCGGCAGCGTCGTTGGCGATCTGGATCGCGCGCGGGTCGGCGATGCCGATATCTTCCCACGCCATGCGCACGATGCGGCGCAGCAGGTATTGGGGATCGGCGCCGCCGTCGAGCATGCGGCACAGCCAGTACAGGGCGGCATCGGGATGTGAGCCGCGCACCGACTTGTGCAGGGCCGAAATCTGGTCGTAGAAATTGTCGCCGCCCTTGTCGAAGCGGCGCGAATTGAGCGTCAGGGCATTGTCGACAAACTCGCCGGTGATGCGCGTGATGCCGGATGTCTCGGCCGAGGTGCGCGTTTGCTCGAGCAGATTGAGGAAACGGCGCGCGTCGCCATCGGCATAACCGATCAGGGTGGCAATGGCCACATCGTCAAAATCGAGCTGGCCCAGCCCGTTCTTGCGGGCCCGCTCGAGCAGCTGCAGCATCTCGCCATCGGTCAGTGCCTTGAGCACGTACACCTGGGCGCGCGAGAGCAGCGCCGAATTGACCTCGAACGAGGGGTTTTCCGTGGTCGCGCCAATCAGCGTGACCAGGCCCGATTCCACGAACGGCAGCAAGGCGTCCTGCTGCGACTTGTTAAAGCGGTGGATTTCGTCGATGAACAGGATCGTGTGCTTGCCGTTGGCCAGATGGTGCTCGGCCTGCTCGATGGCAGCGCGGATATCCTTGACGCCCGACAGCACGGCCGACAGCGCGATGAATTCGCAGCCGAAGGCGTTGGCCGTCAGACGCGCCAGCGTGGTCTTGCCCACGCCGGGCGGACCCCACAGAATCATGGAATGCGGCTTGCCGGATTTGAACACCAGGCGCAGGGGCTTGCCTTCGCCCAGCAGATGGCTCTGGCCGATGACTTCCTCGATGGTTGCCGGGCGCAATGCTTCGGCCAGGGGCGGCGCGGGCTCGGTCTTGAATAAGTCGTCCATGCAGGCTAATTGTCGATAATGAGCGCGTAGTCTAGCGCATGGCGCCCTCGCCTGCGCGGCAGTTGCGCAAGCGCGTTCACGCGCCCTTGCGCAGCACGCGGCCGAAAGCGGTGTCGGTTTTTTCGCCGGGCATGGCTGGATCGATGGCGAACTTGCAGCTGGACAGGTAATCGGCCGCGTCCGCAGCCACGCTGTCGCTGGCGCCTTCCGCCTTGATGCCGACCGGCTGGCCGGCGGCATCAACCAGGAAGCGCACCAGGACCCCATCCTTGCCGGTGGGCTGGTGGTTGAAGGCATCGAAGCCGGCAAAGCGCGTCGATGGCGCGCAACTTCCCGCCACCAGTTGCGGGCGCACGCTGGGCGGGCCGGCCAGGGTCCAGACAAACTGGATGGGGAAGGTGGCGTCGCGCTCGGCCTCGTCCAGGTTGGCCCTGAATTTACACTGAACCAGCGAAGCCAGGGCCGCGTCGTCGAGCACTTTCCAGCTGCTGCTGCCGATCACGGACGCATCCTCGATCCCGCCCTCAGCATTGATATGGAAATGCAGCAAGGTAATGCCTTCGACCTCGTAGCGGCGCGCTTCACGCGGCCAGTCAGGCGTGGTACACGAGGTGGGGCTGGCCAGCAACCCGGCTGGAAAGGCATTGGCCAGCACCCGGTTGGGGCGCGTCTGCCGGCCCGGCGCGATAGTCCACAGGACCAGGCCGGCAAGCGCGGTCGCGATGGCGATCTTCTTCTTGTTCATGCCAGCCGCAACGCTCAGTTCTTGAAGACGTCTGCGCCCTTGGGGACTTCAAACTTGAACTGGGTCGGTCCGAGCGCCGGATTCTTTTCGAACTTGGGGAAGGCCAGCTGCGAGGTTTGCCCGAACGAATCCTTGAGCTCCATGGCCGCCGGCGTGCCATTCTTGAGGCCGATGCTGATCTGCTGGAACTGGCTATCCTTGGCCTTGGGTTTCGCATCGAGCCATTCCATGCCGTCGCGGCTGCCCGCTTCCGTCAGCGTGAAATTCTTTTCCAGATCGTTGCTGCCGAACAGGATCGCGGCGGGCGACGAACCGAGCGCGTCGCCCAGCTTCCTGACGGTGACCTGGTTCAAATCCTTGTCGTAAATGAACAGCTGCTCGCCGTCGGCCTGCAGCAACTGGTCGTAGGGCTTGGTATACGTCCAGATGAACTTGCCCGGACGGGCAAACACGAACGTGCCGCTGGCATTGTCCCCGGCCTTGGCGCTGCCGGCCTTGCGCACCTGGTGCTGGGTGAATTCGCCGCGCGCCGATTTGGTGCTGCTGACGAAGCTCTTGAATTGTTCCAGCGCGGTGGCCTGGGCGCTGCCGGCACATGCCAGACCCAGGGCCAATGCGCCAAGCGCGGATTTGACGAAAAATTGCATTGTTGCCTTTCTTATTGTGCTGCACGGGCACGATCGCCCTGCCCGGTTAACGGCCGGGCCGACGAAGCGTGCACAAGCAGGCGATTATTCAGCGCTGGCGGCAGGCACCAGGATGTCGCGGTTGCCATTTGATTGCATGGCGGAAACCACGCCGCTATTTTCCATTTGTTCCAGCAAACGGGCCGCGCGATTGTAGCCAATGCGCAGATGGCGTTGCACCAGGGAAATTGATGCGCGACGATTCTTGAGGACCACCTGGACCGCCTGATCGTACATCGGATCGGCTTCTCCGCCGCCTTCGCCGGCCGGCGCGCCATCGGCACCGCCCTCGCCTTCGAGGGTGCCGCCTTCGAGGATACCTTCGATATAGTTGGGTTCGCCCGTCAACTTGAGGTGCTTGACCACGCGGTGCACTTCCTCATCGGAGACGAAGGCGCCGTGCACGCGGATCGGCAAGCCGGTGCCCGGTGGCATGTAGAGCATATCGCCCATCCCCAGCAGCGCTTCGGCGCCCATCTGGTCGAGAATGGTGCGCGAGTCGATCTTGGACGAGACCTGGAACGCGATCCGGGTAGGAATGTTCGCCTTGATCAGACCGGTGATCACATCGACCGAGGGACGCTGGGTTGCCAGGATCAGGTGCAGGCCGGCGGCACGCGCCTTCTGGGCGATCCGGGCGATCAATTCCTCGACCTTTTTGCCGACCACCATCATCAGGTCAGCCAGCTCATCGATGATGATGACGATGGTGGGCAACTTTTCCAGCGGTTCCGGCGAATCGGGCGTCAGGCTGAAGGGGTTCGGGATATGTTCTTCCCGCTTGGCCGCCTCGGCAATCTTGGCGTTGTAGCCGGCCAGGTTACGCACGCCCAGTTTGCTCATGAGCTTGTAGCGCCGTTCCATCTCGTTCACGGCCCAGTTCAGGGCATGGCCGGCCTGGCGCATGTCCGTCACCACGGGCGCCAGCAGGTGCGGAATGCCTTCGTAGACCGACATTTCCAGCATTTTCGGATCGATCAGGATCATGCGCACGTCGGCCGGGTCGGACTTGTACAGCAGCGACAGGATCGTGGCATTGATCCCCACGGATTTACCGGAACCGGTGGTACCGGCCACCAGCAAGTGCGGCATCTTGGCCAGATCGGCGATCACGGCCTTGCCCGCGATATCCTTGCCCAGTGCAACGGTGAGCTGGGATGGGCTGTCGTTGTAGACCTTGGAGCCGACAATTTCGGTCAGGCGCACGATCTGCCGCTTGGGATTGGGCAGCTCGAGCGCCATGTAATTCTTGCCGGGAATGGTTTCCACGACGCGGATGGAGGTGAGCGAGAGCGAACGCGCCAGGTCGCGCGCCAGGCCTACGATCTGGCTGCCCTTGACGCCCGTGGCCGGTTCGATCTCGTAGCGCGTGACGACCGGGCCCGGATAGGCGGCCACGACCTTGGCTTCCACGCCAAAGTCCGACAATTTCTTTTCGATCAGGCGGCTGGTGAATTCCAGCGTTTCCACCGATACCGTTTCCTGCACGGCAGGCGGCTCGTCCAGCAGCGACAGCGGCGGCAGGCTGGAGTCGCCCGGCAAGTCCTGGAACAGGGCCGCCTGCTTTTCCTTTTGCACCCGCTCCGATTTGACCACCTCGACCACCTGGGGTTCAATCTTGACGGGTGGCGCGGCAATATGCTTTTCTACGTGCTTGGCGCGCTCGATCACCACGACTTCATCGCGCTTGACGGCCGCCACTTCGCCCTGGCGCCGGTCTTCGCGGTCCTGGTAGCGCAGGCGGAACCATTCCACGCCGGACTCGATGGTGGCACCAATGCGCTCGGCCACCGACATCCACGACACGTGGAAGAACAGGCTGAAGCCCAGCCCGAACAGCAGCAGCAGCAGCAAGGTGGCGCCGGTAAAACCAAACGCATTATTCGAGGCATTGCCGATGATCTTGCCCAGCACCCCGCCCGGGGCGCGCGGCAATTGCACGTGGAGCGACCACATGCGCAGGTATTCGAGGCCGACGCTGCCGATGAACATCAGTGTAAAGCCCACCCAGCGGATGGTCGCTTCATGCTGGTGCTCGGGGTCGGTTTCCTTTTGCAGGACGTATTTCTGGGTCAGCGTGCGGTAGCCCTTCCACACCAGGCGCAGGAAGCAAAAACACCACCACCAGGCGGAAAAACCAAAGATGAACAGCATCAGATCGGCCAGATAGGCGCCGGCGCGGCCACCCATGTTACTGACGGACGTGACCTCGACCTCGTGCGACCAGCCCGGATCACCCTTGTTGTACGTGAGCAATATCATCACAAAATAGACGAAGATGGCGGCCAGCGCGATCCAGCGCGCTTCGGACAGCAGGCGCACCAGACGGTTCGGCAATGGCTGCCGGATGGTCTCTTTGCGGGTGTAAGTCGAGGCTTGAGGTTGGCTATTCTTGGTCATTGTGCTGCTGGTGAAACTGCGATCCACCCATTCTAAGCCATATATTGACCGGCAGGCCCATGATTCATGCTCGGACGCATCATGGAATATAATGCGGGGAGAATGATTTAGCCCCAAAACCGTCGTCCTGACGACGGCAACTTGATTCCAGCTGGACCGCCCCCAGTTTCCTCCAATACACACCTGAGCGAATCCCATGACCACTTCCAAACACGCCAAAGTCCTGATCCTCGGTTCCGGCCCCGCCGGCTACAGCGCCGCCGTGTACGCCGCGCGCGCCAACCTGAACCCGATGCTGGTCACCGGTGTCGAACAAGGCGGCCAGCTGATGACCACCACCGACGTGGAAAACTGGCCGGGCGACCCGATGGGCGTGCAAGGTCCGGAACTGATGCAGCGCATGCTGCAGCACGCCGAGCGTTTCAAGACGGACATCGTGTTCGACCATATCCACACGGCCAAGCTCAACGAGCGCCCTTTCCGCCTGATCGGCGACAGCCAGGAATTCACCTGCGACGCCCTGATCATCTCGACCGGCGCCTCGGCCCAATACCTGGGCTTGCCATCTGAACAAGCCTTCATGGGCAAGGGCGTGTCGGCCTGCGCCACCTGCGACGGTTTCTTCTACCGCAACCAGGAAGTCGCTGTCGTCGGCGGCGGCAACACGGCCGTCGAGGAAGCCCTGTACCTGTCCAATATCGCCACCAAGGTCACGATCATCCACCGCCGCGACAAGTTCCGCGCCGAAGCCATCCTGATCGACCGCCTCAACGCCAAGGCAGCCGAAGGCAAAATCGTCATCAAGTACAACCACACCCTGGAAGAAGTGACGGGCGACGACAGCGGCGTTACCGGCATCAACATCAAGTCGACCGTGGACGGCACCATCACGCCGTTGAGCGTGCACGGTCTGTTCGTGGCGATCGGCCACAAGCCGAACACCAGCATCTTCGAAGGCCAGCTGGAAATGAAAAACGGCTATATCGTCACCAAGACCGGTCTGGAAGGCATGGCCACGGCCACCAGCATCGCGGGCGTGTTTGCCGCCGGCGACGTGCAGGACCACATCTATCGCCAGGCCATCACCAGCGCCGGTACGGGCTGCATGGCGGCGCTCGACGCCCAGCGCTATCTGGAAGCACTGGAAGACTGAGGCACGCCATGCCATCGATGAAGGATTTTGCCGATCTGAAAGCCTTGAAGGCCACGCTCAAGGAACAGGACCAGGCGCGCGCCATCGAAAAGGCCGAGCGCGAGCAGCGCGAACAGGTTGCCCGGCAAGAGGCCGGCCTGTTCCGCAACGCGCTGGGCGGCGTCAAGAAATTGCCGGAATCGAACCGCTACGTCCCCAATGCCCCGCCCGGCATCAACGTCACCCTCAAGCCCGCCCGGCCCCGCACCCAGGCCGAGGACGATGCGGCTGTCCTGCGCGAATCGCTGTCGGATGCCTTCGAAGTCGACCACCTGCTCGACGACGACCCCAGCCTCAGTTTTACCCGCGCCGGTGTGGGCAGCGACGTGGTGCGCAAGCTGCGCAAGGGTGTGTGGCCGGTGCAGGACGAGCTCGATCTGCACGGCATGCGGCGCGACACTGCGCGCGACCAGCTGGGCGACTTCCTGGCGCGGGCAGGCAAGCGCAAGCTGCGCTGCGTGTGCGTGATCCATGGCAAGGGCCTCGGTTCCGCCGGGGGCGAGCCGGTGCTGCGCTCCATGGTGCACAGCTGGCTCGAGCAAAAGGACGAGGTGATTGCGTTTTGCGCCGCCAACGTGGACGGCCGCAGCCACGGCGCCCTGATCGTCCTGCTGCGCGCGGCCCTCACGGCCAAGATCGGCTGAGCGGCACCACGCCAGCTACCAAGTATCCATACGGCATGTTAGGCTAGCGGGGTTCGCCACTGTCCCGTTGACTGCATGACCCTCATAAAGTTTATTGAAATCCTGGCGATTCTGGTGGGCGCGTTCTCCGGCTTCATCGAGGCACGCCGCAAGCGCATGGACCTGGTCGGCGTGTTCACCGTCGCCTTCATCACCGCGTTTGGCGGCGGCACGCTGCGCGATATCCTGCTCGACCGCCGTCCCCTGTTCTGGGTCACGCACCAGGAATACGCGATTCTCATCTTCGTTCTCGCCCTGATTGCCGCGCCCGCCATCCGTACGCTGCGCCAGGTCGTCTCCGAACGCATGATCGTCATTGCCGACGCGGTGGGGCTGGGATTGTTCTCGATTGCCGGCGTTGCCTCCGCGCTGGACGCGAACATGCCGATCTTTATCGCCTCGATGATGGGCGTGATCACGGGAATTTTCGGCGGCGTGCTGCGCGATATCGTCTGCAATGAAGTCCCGATGGTGTTCCGGGACGGCAAACCCTACGCCATTTGCGCCTTTATTGGCAGCTGGATGTATTTGCTGATGAAAAAATTCGGTGCGGAGCCCGATTTCGCACTCTGGTCGAGCGCGACCGTGATCACGGCCTTGCGCCTGTTGACGTGGAAGTTCGATATGCGGATGGGCCGCTAGCGCCATCGGACGGGACGCCCCGCCGGCTGGCAGCGACGTAGATCAGTTCGATGGACAGCGCCGCGATCGCATAGCAGATGGGGGCATAGTCAAGCGCGGCCAGCCACAACCAGTAACCGTCCTCATGGTTGCGCGAAAACACTTGGACGACAGCCAACAGCGCCCCCACCATCACAACATTGCATAGAGCGACGCCAGCGTGTCCCAGCGGGGCCAACCAACGCCGCAGCACCCCAGGGGAACGCGGCACCAGTCCGTATCGTCCCCAGAACAGAATCAGCATGATGCCAAGCGCGGCCAGTACAGCGGCAGCGCGAAAGCCGTCCTGCGGTCCAAACGACCAAAGCGGTGTGTCGAGCGAATAGCTCACGATCCAGGTCGCCGCCAGCAGCACAACCATCAGTACATTGAGATTCGCGAGAAACCTGGGGACGGTGCGCATGAAACCCTTCAAGACCGTCGCCTGTCGCATCTGACCTTACACCGCTTCCGGTCCCGTCTCGCCGGTGCGGATACGAATGACCTGCTCCACATCCTGCACAAAAATCTTGCCATCGCCAATCTTGCCCGTGCGCGCAGCCTTGATGATGGCGTCCACCACCTGCTCGGCCATGCCGTCGTCGACCACGACTTCGATTTTTACCTTGGGCAGGAAGTCGACCACGTATTCAGCGCCGCGATACAGCTCGGTGTGCCCTTTCTGGCGACCGAATCCCTTCACTTCCGTCACGGTCAGCCCGGTAACGTTGACATCGGCCAGCGCCTCGCGCACTTCGTCCAGCTTGAACGGCTTGATCACGCAGGTAATCTGTTTCATCCCAATTCTCCAAAAATAGACGGTTCACGTTCCGCTATTCTAAACGTTTCAGCGCCCCGCACCCAGCCAGTAGGGCAACCACGCCGCCAGCAGGATCAGCGCCAGCCCGGCGCCAATGCGCATTCCGTAACGCCGGCCGCCGGCCGCAAAGGCTGCCACTGCCTTGCTCAGCGTATTGGCCGACAGCGCCAGCAGCAGCGCCAACGCGATGGCGCGGGGCGATGCGGCCCCCGTGGCGCCCAGCGAGAGTACCGAGGCCGCCGCCGCATGAAAGTCCAGCAGCCCGGCCAGGACCGCCCCGGCCCAGGCGCCCTGCTCGCCCGCCCAGGCGTTGGCGTAAGCCATGAGGATGGTGGCCGCGCTCAGGATGGCGGCAAAGCCGAACGCGCGCCGCAGGCTGAGCGCGCGTCCGGGCTTTTCCATGGCAGCTGTCCCGGCGCCCTGCGTCGCCAGGCTCGCGCCGGCCAGCAGCAGCGCACTGGCCCCACCGGCGCCGATCATGGGCGCCAGCGCCGCCACCTGCGCCGGCGCCACTGCCAGTACCACGATCAGCAGCAGGACGAAGGTGGCCACGTTCGACAGCAGCGCCCCGCTGACACACGCGCCCAGCAGTTCCGCATGGTTTTTCGCGCGCGCCCCCATGGCGGCCGTGGTGGCAAGACTCGAGACGAACCCCGACGCAAAGCCCGACAGCGCCATCCCGACCCGGGCGCCGGCGATCCGCAGCGCCACATGGGCCGCCGATTCGATGGCCATGATCATGATCGCCAGCAGCAGCAGGCGGCGCGGATGAATGCCCAGCAGCCAGGCGTGCCCGGCATCGGGGAGCAAGGGCAAGACCACGAGAGCGGCCGCGCCCAGGATGAGCGCGTCGCGCAGTTCGTAGCCCTTGAGCGAGACGCGTGCGAAGTGATGCATCCGGCTGCGCAGGTTCAGCATCGCCGCCACCACGACGGCGGCGCCCGCCGCCAGGTGCGGATGGGCCAGCGCGTTCACCCCGAGCAGGTAGCATACAAACAGCGCCAGCTCGGTGGTAATGCCCGGGTCGTCGGAGCGGTCACGCCAGTACGCAAGCGCACTCAGTGCCACAATCAACAGCGCCCCCATGGCCACCACGGCGGCACCGGAGATCGCGGCCAGGGCGCCGCCCAGCCCGGCCAGGCCGAAACTGCGCAAGCCCGCATAGCCGCGCGTCGGTCCGCTTCCCTTGTGGCGCTCGCGGTCCAGGCCGATCAACAGCCCGCATCCCAGCGCCACGGCGAGGCCGGTAAGAGTTGCCGTATCGAATGTCGATTCCATGTTTCCTCAATTTTTGACTTGCATCAAGCACAGCTAATGACCTGGCGCACAATCCAGACTACATTGAATCAATCCCCCATGATTTGAAGGAGTATGTCGTGTCCACGCCTTTCCCACCCGACCTCACCCATATCGAAACGGCACTGCGTGAACGCCGCAAAGACATTCTCGGTGCGCTGTACACGCGCCTGCACCATGCCGACGCACCCGACGACATCGCCATGGTCAATTACTTCGAGACAATTGACGACCGCGCCAGCGCCGCCTCCATGAACGATACCGAAGTGGCCCAGCTCGGCCACGAGATGGCCGAACTGCGCCAGATCGATCTGGCACTGGCGCGCGTGATCAGCGGTGACTACGGCGTCTGCGCCGGCTGCGGCGCCGGCATTGCCGCCGCCCGGCTCCAGGCCGAACCGTCTGCCACCATGTGCCTGGCCTGCCAGAGCGCGGCCGAACGAAAAGGTTCGCCAGGCTGACTGCCCGCCGCGCCGGATCGTGGTGCGCCGATCAGGCTTGCACGGTGACCAGGTGCTCGAGCGACTCGGCGAACGCCAGCGCGTACAACAGCTCACCGGCCGATTCCGCATGCAGCGTCAGGAGGGGCTGCCCCACCTCGACCGCGCTGCCGATGGGAGCATGGAACAGCACCCCCGCCGCCGGCGACTTGGGTGCGCCTGCCAGCTTGGCCACCTGGGCCAACTGGCGGTTGTCGATGGCCACCACGGTGCCCTTGTGCTGCGATGCCAGCACGTGCGTGTATGCGGCCCGCGGCGGAACCCGCATGCCGCCCTGCGCCTCGCAGATCGCCTGGAACTTGCGCCACGCCGCGCCCGAAGCCAGCGCATCGCGCGCCATGGCCAGGCCCTGGCCCGGCCCGGCCTTGCCGCCCATTTCCAGCACCGCCGCGCTGAGCATGAGCGCGCGCTCGCGCAGGTCGTCCGGCGCATCCGCCTCGCCCTGCAGCACGGCCAGCACGTCGAGCGCTTCGAGCGCCGGGCCGATGCCGCGCCCCACCGGCTGGGAACCGTCGCTCTGCACGGTCGTCACCGCGATTCCCATGGCTGCCCCCACGCTGGTGAGCCGCTCGGCAATGGCGCGCGCCGCCTCGGCCGAACGTACCTTGGCCGTGCGCCCCACCGGAATATCGATGACCACGTGGGTGGAACCGGCCGCGATTTTTTTCGACAGCACCGACGCCACCAGCATGCCGTCGCTGTCGAGCCCCAGCGGGCGTTCGACCCGGATCAAGAGATCGTCGGCCGGGCTGAGGGCCACCGCGCCGCCCCACACGATACAGCCGCCTTCGCGTTCGACCACGCGCCGGATCTCGGGCAGCGTCAGCGTGACCGGCGCCAGCGTTTCCATGGCATCGGCAGATCCCGCGGGCGAGGTGATCGCCCGCGACGACGTCTTGGGAATGGTCAGGCCGCACGCAGCCACGATCGGCACCACCAGCAGCGTGGTCCGGTTGCCCGGCAGCCCGCCCACGCAGTGCTTGTCGACCACCATGCCGGTATCCCAGTGCAGGCGCTGCCCGGCGCTCACCATGGCCCGCGTCAGCGCCACCGTTTCGGCGGCGTCCAGGCGCCCGCCCGAACAGGCGGTGATGAAGGCCGCCAGTTCAAGGTCCGAATAGCGACCCGCGCACACGTCGCCGATGATGGCCCCGGCCGCGTCGCCGCTGAGCGGCCGCCCGTAAATCTTCGCGCGCACGGCCGAAAACGACATCAACGGCGCCGGATGCCCCACCGCCACGCGGTCGCCATCGGTGCCGCCCAGCGCACGCCAGGCCGCCTCCGACAGGCCGATCTCCGCCTCGCCCAGCAGGTTGAAGTGAACCACGTTGAGCGTGGCGATGACCCGCTTCTGGCCATGCCGCAATTCGATGCGCGACTGCGCCTCGAAGCCTTCCGACTTGCACACATGGCAGTCGCTGCGCAGGTAGACCACCAGTTCCTGGTAGGTGTCGATGCCCAGGCGCCGCATGCGCAGGGTCGGTGCGCCGCTCATGGCAACTCCACTTCGTCGAGGTAGCCGGGCACCTCGGCCGCCCAGCCCAGTTCATCCTGCATGCGGCGGCGCAGTGCCTGTGCTGCCGGCGGCTCGCCATGGGTGATGAAGGTGCGCTGGGGACACTGGCGGAAATGCCCTAGCCAGTGCAGGATTTCGTCGGCATCGGCATGGGCCGACAGGTTGGCGATCTGCCGGACCTGGGCCCGCACCGGCACATACTGGCCATGGATCTTGATGGCGTCGACGCCGTCCAGCATGGCCGCCCCGCGGGTGCCGCCCGCCTGAAAACCGGCGAACAGAATCGTGTTGCGCGGGTCCGGCGCGAATGCCTTGAGGTGATGCAGCACGCGCCCGCCTGTGGCCATGCCGCTGGCCGCCACGATCACCATCGGCACGGTGCGCTCGTTGAGCGCGATCGATTCTTCCACACTGTTGACGATGGTTGCGGCGTGGCGCATGGCCTCGCACTGCTGGTGATTGAGGCGGTGCTGGCGCAGGTGCTTGCGGTACAGGGCGGTTGCATCGGACGCCATCGGGCTGTTCAGATACACCGGCAGGGCATGGGGAATCTCGCCCTTTTCCTTGAGCCGGAAAATATCGTACAGCAGCGACTGGGCGCGCCCGACCGCAAACGAGGGAATGATGGTGACCCCGCCGCGCGCTGCCGTCTCGCGGATGGTCTGGCCCAGCAAAATCAACGGGTCGGCTGGATCATGGCGCTTGTCGCCATAGGTCGACTCGACCACCAGGTAGTCGGCGCCGGCAATCTCGGCTGGCGCGACCATCACCGGGTCGTTCAGGCGTCCCAGGTCGCCCGAAAAGACGATCTTCCTGCCTTCGCAATGGAGCGTGACGATGGCCGCGCCCAGGATGTGGCCCGCCAGTGCCAGCTCCGCCTCGATCCCCTCGGCGACGTCGATGCGCGCACCGATCTCCACCGGGACGAAGTACTTGAGCGCGCGCACCGCATCGGCTTCCGAATACAGCGGCAGCGCCGGCGCGTGCTTGGCAAAGCCATGGCGGTTGGCGTAGTTGGCTTCTTCCTCGAGCAGATGGCCGCTGTCGGGCAGCAAAATCTTGCACAGGTCGTAGGTGGCGGCGCTGCAGAAAATTCTGCCCCGGAACCCCTCGTTGACCAGCAGCGGCAAATAGCCGCTGTGGTCCAGATGGGCATGGGTCAGCACCACCGCGTCGATTTCCGACGGCGGCACGGGAAAAGCGCTGCGATTGCGCAGACGCAGCTCCTTATAGCCCTGAAACAGGCCGCAGTCGAGCAGGATCTGGCTGTTACCCGAGCTGAGCAAGTATTTGGAGCCGGTGACGGTCCCGGTTGCACCAAGGAATTTGAGCTTCATCGCAACACCTTTCCATCATGGATAATGGAATATCGTGTATCTCAGCGGCAAAAACCTTGCGGTGGATCAAATACGATCCACTTGCCTATGCTAGGGAGTCCGGTACCCGCTTCAAGTCCTCGAGCCAGACGGTCGCTTCCGCGTCGCTCGGGGCGCGCCAGTCGCCGCGCGGCGACAGCGAACCGCCATTGCCCACCTTGGGCCCGTTCGGCACGCAGGACCGCTTGAACTGGCTGGTCTGGAAGAAGCGCCAGACGAAGGTGCCGAGATGGCGCTTGATGGCGCCGATGTCGTACTTGTCCTGCCAGGCGGCGTGCGACAGGAAGGCCACCTTGGACGGCGCAAACCCGTAACGCAGGATGTAATACAGGTTGAAGTCCTGCAGCTCGTAGGGGCCGATGGTGCTTTCCGTGCTTTGGGCTGGCCTGGTGTCGCCCGCCTTGCCCGGCACCAGCTCGGGGCTGATCTCGGTGTCCAGTACCGCCAGCAAGGTGCCGGAACCTTCGCTGCCGATCTGCCCCGTCTCGGCCACCCAGCGCACCAGGTGGCTGATCAATGTCTTGGGCACGCTGGCATTGACGTTGTAGTGCGACATATGGTCGCCCACGCCGTAGGTGCACCAGCCCAGCGCCAGTTCGGACAGGTCGCCCGTGCCCACCACGATCGCGCCGTTGAAGTTCGCCAGCCGGAACAGGTGGCTGGTGCGCTCGCCCGCCTGCACGTTTTCAAACGTGATGTCGTACTCCTCGGCCCCCTCGGCATACGGATGACCAAGATCCTTGAGCATCTGGATGCAGCTGGGACGGATATCGATTTCGTGGGCCGTGGTGCCGACCGCCTCCATAAGCTCGCGCGCCTGGCGCAGCGTGCGCTCGCTGGTCGCAAAGCCGGGCATGGTGTACGCCAGGATGTTCGAACGGGGCAGCGACAGGCGGTCCATCGCCTTGGCGCACACCAGCAGCGCGTGGGTCGAGTCCAGGCCGCCCGAAATGCCGATCACCACCTTCTGCATGCCGCTTTGCGAGAGCCGTTGCACCAGCGCCTGCACCTGGATGTTGTAGACCTCGGTGCAGCGCTCGTCGCGCAGGGTCAGTTCGGCCGGCACGTAAGGAAAGCGCGCGATGGTGCGCGCCAGGGGCAGCGCCCGCTCGCGCGCGATGGCCAGCTCGAAGCGCACCACCCGAAACGCCGCCACTTCCTGCGCATGGCGGCGCACGGAATGGGCAAACGTGGTGGTGTGCATGCGTTCGCGCGACAGGCGCTCCAGGTCGACGTCGCCAAAGATGATGTGCGAATCGTCCTGGAAGCGGGCCGCCTCGGCCAGCAGCTCGCCCTTTTCGTAGATCAGGGCCTGGCCATCCCACGCCATGTCGGTGGACGATTCCCCCATGCCGGCCGAGGTATACAGATAGGCCGCCAGGCAGCGCGCCGACTGTTGCGCCACCAGCTGGTGGCGGTAGCCGCTTTTGCCCGCCAAGACGTTCGATGCCGACAGGTTCACCAGCACCGTGGCCCCGGCCAGCGCGGCAAACGAGGATGGCGGAATCGGCACCCACACATCCTCGCAGATCTCGATGTGAAAGCGCAGGTCGGGCACGTTGGCCACCTCGAACAGCAGGCCCGCGCCGAACGGCACTTCCTGCCCCAGCAGCGTCACCTGGCTGGAGATGGCACTGTCGGCTGCACTGAACTGGCGGGCCTCGTAGAATTCGCCGTAATTGGGCAGATAGCTTTTCGGGACCAGGCCCAGGAGGCGGCCATTGGCCACCACCGCCGCGCAGTTGAACAGTTGATGGTCCACGCGCAGCGGCAAGCCAACGATCATGGCCACATTCAGTCCGGCCGAGGCGCTGACGATGGCGCCCAGCGCCGCCTCGCAGGCGTCCAGCAGCGCGGCCTGGTGGAACAGGTCGTCGCAGGTATAGGCCGACAGGCCGAGTTCGGGAAAGGCCACCAGCACGGCGCCCTGGTCGCGCGCCTGTCCGGCCAGGGCAATGGTCTGCGCCGCGTTGAAGGCGGGATCGGCGATCCGGCAGCGCGGCGTGGCCACGGCGACCCGGGCAAAGCCATGCGAATACAGGTTCAAGAAGTCGTTCGTCATCCGGTCTATCCTGTGAGTGGCAGCCAGGCGTGACGCGCCAGTCAAACGGCGCGCGCCTTTTTGCGTAGAATGGTTCCATGAATTATCGCACGCATATCGCTTCTTCCCTTGCCGAGATCGGCCAGGCGGCCTGGGATGGGCTGGTCGCCGCCGAGGCCGACGGCAATCCCTTCCTTTCCTACGCCTTCCTGCACGCGCTGCACGAATCGGGCAGCGCCTGTCCGGACACCGGCTGGCAGCCGCAATTCATGACACTCTACGATGGCGACGTGCTGGCCGCGGCCATGCCCCTGTACGTCAAGATGCACAGTTACGGCGAATACGTGTTCGACTGGGCCTGGGCCGATGCCTACCAGCGCAGCGGCGAGAATTACTATCCCAAGCTGCTGTCGGCGATTCCCTTCACGCCGGTCACGGGCACGCGCCTGATGGCGCGCGACGATGCGGCCCGCGCCGCGCTGATCGAGGTCCTGCGCGGCACGCAGAAGGCGTCGCGTGTCTCGTCCACCCATATCCTGTATCCGCCCGAGGCTCAGGCCAGGGAGCTGGAGGCGGCCGGCTTCATGCTGCGCAGCGGCGTGCAGTTCCACTGGCTCAATCAGGGCTACCGCGACTTCGACGAGTTTTTGGCCACGCTGGAGAAAAAAAAGCGCAAGAACATCCGCGCCGAGCGGCGCAAGGTGATCGATGCGGGCGTCACGCTGCGCCGGGTGGCGGGGGCCGACACGACCGAGGCGGACTGGATCCTGTTCAACCGCTGCTATCAGCGCACCTACCGCGCGCACCATTCCACGCCCTACCTGAACATCGATTTTTTCCTGCGTATCTGGCGCACCATGCCGGACCAGATCCTGCTCGTGATCGCCGAGCGCGCCGGCCAGCCGGTGGCCGCCTCGCTGGTCATCCACAACGCCACCACGCTGTATGGCCGCTACTGGGGCGAGCTGGAACACGTGCCCTGCCTGCACTTTGAAGCGGCCTATTACCAGCCGCTGGAATTTTGCATCGAACGGAAAATCGCCGTGTTCGAGGGCGGCGCCCAGGGCGAGCACAAGATGGCGCGCGGCTTTCTGCCGACCCGCACCTGGTCGGCCCACTGGCTGGCCCACCCCGGATTCTCCGATGCCATCGAGCGCTTCCTGGAGCGCGAAAAAGGCGGGATTGACGACTATATCGACGAGCTGAACGACCGCAATCCGTTCAAGGAAGGCGGCTGAAGCGCCCAGTTGCGGCACCGTCGCCCTCGCCCAGGCGGGGGCCATGGCGCCCATGCGCACCCAGGCAAGCTACCCCGCCCGCCGCATCCGCCCCGCCGGCTTGTCGCCATCGTGCACAAACAGCGCCGGCTGGCTGTCGGCATAATCGCGCAGCATATTCCACACCGCCCTGACCCGCTGCAGCCGATACAGATCGGTGGGCGCGGCCAGCCAGAATGAGCGCTCCGCAAAGAACTGATCGAGCACCGGCACCAGCCGGCCGTCGTTAGGCACCGCATACGGCGGCGCCATGATCAGTCCCATGCCCAGCGAGGCCGCCTCCACCTGCGCCGGCATGCCGGTGCAGCACAGGCGCCGGCGCGGCGTGAAGCCCAGCTCGTCGAGGTAACTGAGTTCGCGGCTGGCCAGCCGGTCCTGCACATAATCGACAAAATCATGCTGCGCCAGATCGGCATGCTCGCGAATCGGCTTGTGGCGCGCCAGGTAGGCGGGCGAGGCATACACGTACAGGCGGAACGTGGCCAGCTTGGTGATCATGTAGCGCCCGGTGGTGGGCGGATCGAGCATGACGCCCAGGTCGGCCTCGCGGTTGGCCAGGTTGGCAAAGCGCGGCAGCACCAGCAGGTCCACGCTCAGTTCGGGATTGGTTTGCAGCAGATTGACCAGCAGCGGCGGCACCACCCGCACCGCGAACAGTTCCGGCACGCCCAGCCGCACCACGCCGTGCACCGCCACTTCGGCCCCGCTCAGTTGTTCGGTCGCGGCCAGGGCCGCGCTTTCCATCGCCTCCGCGTGCGGCAGCAGCGCCTGGCCCATGTCGGTGAGCTCGTAACCTTCGCGGCTGCGGTCGAACAGCGTGGTGCTCAGTTGTGCTTCGAGGCGGTCGATGCGGCGCGCGACGGTGGTGTGTTCCACCTCGAGCCGGCGCGAGGCGCCGGACAAGGTGCCGGCCCGCGCCAGTTCCAGGAAAAAGCGCAAGTCCGTCCACTCTGGCAGGGTATTCATGGCAGTTGTCTCGTTATTTTGTATTTGTGCGACATATTGTGCACCAGTGCACAAGTGAACACCAAACCGCGAAAACAACACGTTGCGCCGCATCAAAAATGCGCGCATTTTTGTACGTACGCCCAGCGACCGCACTGGTGCACGCGGTATTGTGCATTAATGCACAGTCGTTGGGCGCATCGTTATCTTTCGAACAAAAACGAATGAAGGCACACTGCATGCCATGCGATCCCGACCGCATACCACGAATAAAAAAACAGGAGACTTGCACCATGCGCTTTACCACCACCCAGTTGACACTGCTGAACCGTTCCGTCGCCGCCGCCATCGCCCTCATGGGCAGTTCTGTCGGGGTCGCACATGCACAGACCGATGCCAGCGGCGCGCCCGCCGCAGCGGCAGTCGACAAGGCAAACGTCGTTGTCGTGACCGCCCGCCGCCGTGAAGAAACGCTGCAGGACGTGCCGGTCTCGGTCACGGCCATCAACGCCGACACGATCTCCAAACAAGGCATTCCGGACATTACCGCCCTCGCCCTGTCGCTGCCCAGCACTACCCTCAAGGCTTCGCGCGCCACCAATTCCACCCTGACCGCCTTCATCCGCGGTGTCGGCCAGCAGGATCCGCTGGCCGGCTTCGAAGCCGGTGTCGGCATCTACCTGGACGACGTCTACCTGGCCCGTCCGCAGGGCGCCGTGGCCGACATTTACGACGTCGAACGCATCGAGGTCCTGCGCGGTCCGCAAGGCACCCTGTACGGCCGCAATACCATCGGCGGCGCCGTCAAGTACATCACCCGCAAGCTCGGCCCCAAGACCGACATCCGCCTGCGCGGCACGCTCGGCAACTACGGCCAGAAGGAAGCGGTCGTCACCGCCAGCACGCCTGTTTCCGAATCGGTACGGATCGGCGGCTCGTTCGGCAAGTTCACGCGGGACGGCTTCGGCAGGAACCTCACCACCGGCAAGGACAACTACGACAAGGACGTGACCGCCGGCCGCATCTCGGCCGAATTCACACCCAACAGTGCCTGGTTCATCCGCATCGCCGCCGACGCCACCCAGGACGATTCGAATCCCCGCAACGGCCACCGCCTGATCCCGGGCCGCACCAGCGGCGCACCGGTACTGGAGAACGTCTACGACACCACGGCCAACCTGACCACGGCCCTGGGCCGCGAACAGGAAGTCAAGGCCAGCGGGATTGCCGCCACCGTCGAATATCGCCTGAGCGACACCCTGCTGCTCAAGTCCATCACCGCATCGCGCCGCGACAAGTCGTACGCGCCGATCGATTTCGACTCCATGCAGCTGACCGACTTCCATGTGCCGGCACTGTACAAGAACAAGCAGTTCAGCCAGGAGTTCCAGGCCACCTACACCGGCGACAAGGTGCAGGGCGTGGGCGGCATCTATTACATCGACGCCAACGCCTTCAACATCTTCGACACGGTCCTCAACGGCGCCTTCCCCAGCTCGACCTTCACCAAGGGCGACATTGACACGAAAGCCTGGGCCCTGTTCGCCGACGCCAACTACAACGTGAACGACGCCTTCAGCGTCGGCGTGGGCGGCCGCTACACGGTCGACCAGCGCAAGGCCAGCATCCTGCGCCAGATCTACTTCGGCCTGGGCGGCACGCCGCAGCTGGGCAACCCGGCGGCCGTGCTGTTCCGCACCGACACCGACTTCACCCACGGCGAACTGGAACGCGAAGACAAGAAGTTCACGCCCAAGGTCAGCCTGGCCTACAAGTTCTCGCCCGAGCAAAACCTGTACAGCTCGTGGGCGCGCGGCTTCAAGGGCGGCGGCTTCGACCCGCGCATGAACGTGGTCGGCACCAAGATCAGCCTGGCCACGGCCAAGGCAGGCTACAAGCCGGAAACCATCGACACGCTGGAACTGGGTCTCAAGTCGGCCTACAACAACAGCCGCATCCTGACCAATATCGCCGTGTTCGACAGCAAGTACAAGGATGTGCAGATCCCCGGTTCGGTGGCGGTCGACACCAACAACGATGGCATCGACGACAGCTTCGCCGGCGTGACCACCAATGCGGGCAAGGCCAAGATCCAGGGTCTGGAAATCGAAGCGACGGCCCGCCTGACCGACCAGTTCAGCGTGTCGGCCATGTACAGCCACCTGAACGCCCGCTACACCCAGTTCCTGACGTCGCAAATCGTCGGCGGCACGCCCACCATCGTCAACGTCGCCAACCAGCGCTACTTCCAGAACACCCCGAAGAACTCGGCCAACCTGCGCCTGAACTACGACATGCCGCTGCCGCTGATGGGCAACAACGGCACCCTGACGCTGACGGCCGCCGCAGCCTACCGCGACGACACCCGTCAGTTCGAGTACGCCTCGCTGCTCGACCAGGAAGCCTTCACCCTGTATGACGCGAGCGTGATCTGGACCAGCGCCGACGGCAAGATCCGCGCCGGTCTGCACGGCAAAAACCTGGGCAACGAGCATTACAAGACCGGCGGCTACGTGTTCCCCACGCTGGGCTTCGAAGGCACGCTGACCGCGTTCTACGGCAATCCGCGTACCGTCTCGGCCAGCCTCGAGTACCGCTTCTAAGCGCTGCGCCAGCGATTTGTGCAGCACCTTGCGGCGGACCGTCCAGGTCCGCCGCCGGGCAGCTGCGTCCCATTTCTCAGGATAGAGCCTGCCGTGTCTTCTTACGCCGACCTCAGTTTTACCAGCACCGATGGCCTGGCGCTGTACGCACGTGACTACCCTGCCGCCAGCGGGCCAGCGCGCCTGCCGGTGATCTGTCTGCACGGCCTGACCCGCAACTCGGCCGACTTCGACGAACTGGCCCCGTGGATCGCCAGCCTGGGCCGGCGCGTGATCGCACTGGACGTGCGCGGGCGCGGCCATTCCGCGCACGACCCCTCGCCCGCCAACTACAACCCCATGATGTACGCCGGCGACGTCATCAAACTGGCCCACGACCTGGGCATCGAACGCGCCGTCTTCGTCGGCACCTCCATGGGCGGCATCATCACCATGACGCTGGCGCTGCGCCGGCTCGGCCTGATCGCCGCCGCGGTCCTCAACGACGTCGGCCCCGTCATCTCCGAAAAGGGACTGGCCCGCATTGCAGGCTACGCGGGCAAGGGCTGCGCGCTGGCGAACTGGGACGAAGCGGCCGCGTACATACGCGACATCAATCAATCCGCCTTCCCCGGCAACGACAGCGACGAATGGCGCAAATGGGCCGCGCGCGCGTTCGCCGAAAATGCGCAGGGCCAGCTGGTCCTGAGGTACGATCCGAACATCGCACTGCAAATCCAGACAGGGCGTCTGAGACCGACGTCGTGGATGGCGCGCATGGCATTCCGGCGCCTGGCGCGCAACCGCCCCGTGTTGCTGGTGCGGGGCACACTGTCGGACCTGGTCGAGGCGGAGCAGGCCAGCTACATGCGACGCGCCGCACCGGCCATGCAGTATGCGGAAGTACCGGGCGTCGGCCATGCGCCCATGCTGACCGAGCCGCCGGCGCGCGAGGCGATCGCGCAGTTTCTGGCGCAGGTCGATTGAACACACGATTTTAGGAGACAGCATGAACAAACACACCACCATTGCACTGGCCCTGCTGGCCGCCTTTGGCGCCGCCAGCGTCACCCCGGCCCTGGCGGCGGACGACCTTAAAGTCGCCCTCATCGCCGGCAAGACGGGCGTGCTCGAAGCGTACGCCAAGGAGACCGAGACCGGCTTCATGATGGGCCTGGAATACCTCACCGGCGGCAAGATGGAAATCAACGGCCGCAAGCTCAAGGTCATCGTCAAGGACGACCAGAGCAAACCCGATCTGGGCCGCACCCTGCTGGCCGAAGCCTATGGCGACGACAAGGTCGACATCGCCGTCGGCACCAGCTCGTCCGGCTCGGCGATCGCCATGCTACCGGTCGCCAAGGAATACAGGAAGGTACTGATCATCGAACCCGCCGTGGCCGACGCCATCACGGGCGACAAGTGGAACCGGTACATCTTCCGCACCGCGCGCAATTCGATGCAGGACGGGCTGGCCGCCGCCTCCACCCTCAAGAGCGGCAGCGTCGCCTTCCTGGCCCAGGACTACGCCTTCGGCAAAGATGCCGTCAAGGCCGGCAAGGAAGCGCTGGCCGCCACCGGCAGCAAGGCCACCGTCGTGCACGAGGAGTATGCGCCGCAAAATGCGAGCGACTTTACCGCGTCGGCCCAGCGCATCTTCGACGCGCTCAAGGACAAGCCGCAGCCGCGCGTGCTCGGCATCGTCTGGGCCGGCCCCAACCCCATGAACAAGCTGGCCGACATGAAGCCGGAACGCTACGGCATCGCCCTGGCACCGGGCGGCAACATCCTGCCCGTCATGAAGACCTGGAAGAATTACGCCGGCACCGAGGGCACCATCTATTACTACTACGCCTTCCCGAAAAACAAAATGAACGACTGGCTGGTTGCCGAGCACACCAAGCGCTTCAAGGCTCCGCCCGACATGTTTACCGCGGGCGGCTTTGCCGCCGCCAGCGCCGTCTACACCGCGCTGTCCAAGGCCGGCTCCACCGACAGCGACAAGCTGATCGCCGCCATGGAAGGCATGGACTTCGACACCCCCAAGGGCAAAATGACCTTCCGCAAGGAAGACCACCAGGCCCTGCAAGCCATGTACCATTTCCGCATCAAGAAGCAGCAGAAGGATGAGTGGGACCTGCTCGAACTGGTGCGCGAGATTCCCGCGTCCGAACTGCCGCTGCCGGTCAAGAACAAGCGATGAGCAAGCCGTCCCTGTCGACCCGCGACCTGACGATCCGCTTCGGCGGCCACGTCGCGGTCAACCAGGTCACGGCCGATTTTTATCCCGGCACGCTGACCGTGATCGTCGGTCCCAATGGGGCCGGCAAGACCACCTATTTCAACCTCATGTCGGGCCAGCTGCCGGCAACGGCCGGCCAGGTGTTCCTCGACGGGACCGACATCACCCGCAGCGGCGCCGCCCGGCGCACGCGCATGGGCATCGGCCGCGCCTTCCAGCTCACCAACCTGTTCCCGCACCTGACGGTGATCGAGAATGTGCGCCTGGCCGTGCAGAGCCGGGCCGGCATGGGGCTGCACTTCTTTTCGGTCTGGTCCAGCCACGCGCAGCTGATCGAACGCGCCCTGCATTACCTGGAGCGGGTGGCCCTGGCCGACCGCCGGGACGCCTATGTCGCCTCGCTCTCGCATGGCGACAAGCGCAAGCTGGAAGTGGCCATCCTGCTCGCGCTGGAGCCGTCCGTCATGATGTTCGACGAACCGACGGCCGGCATGAGCGTGGACGAAGTGCCGGTGGTGCTGGACCTGATCCACCAGGTCAAGGCCGCTGGCGACAAGACCATCCTGCTGGTCGAACACAAGATGGATGTGGTGCGAAGCCTGGCCGACCGCATCATCGTCCTGCACAACGGCACCCTGGTCGCGGACGGCAATCCGGCCGAGGTCATGGCCTCGGCCATCGTCCAGGAAGCCTACCTTGGAACACCCGAACATGTCTGAACCGATTTTGCAGCTCTCCGGGGTGCACACGCACATTGGCGAATACCACATCCTGCAGGGCGTCGACCTGACGGTGCCGCGCGGCGGCCTGTCCGTGCTCCTGGGCCGCAACGGCGCCGGCAAGACCACCACCCTGCGCACCATCATGGGCATGTGGAAGGCCAGCGCGGGCACCATCCGGTTCGACGGGCGCGACATCGGCGCCCTGTCCACGCCCGACATCGCCCAGGCCGGCATTGCCTATGTGCCCGAATCTATGGCCGTATTTTCCGACCTGACGGTGCGCGAAAACCTGTATCTGGCCGCGCGCAGCGGCGCCCTCGACCAGGGCCGGGTGGACTGGATCTTCGGCTTTTTCCCTGCGCTCAAAAAATTCTGGCACTATCCGGCCGGCAACCTGTCGGGCGGGCAGAAGCAGATGGTCGCCATCGCACGCGCCATCGTCGAACCGCGCAAACTGATCCTGATCGACGAGCCCACCAAGGGACTGGCCCCGGCCATCATCCAGAGCCTGATCGCCGCCTTCCGCGAACTCAAGGAAACCGACACCACCATCCTGCTGGTCGAGCAGAACTTCAGCTTCGTCAAGTCGCTGGGCGACAGCGTCTCGGTGATGGATGACGGCCGCGTCGTCCATGCCGGCGCCATGCGCGACCTGGTGGCCGACCAGGACCTGCAACAGCGCCTGCTGGGCCTCGCGCTCGACTCGCACCAATAGACAGACCGGAAAGACCGCCATGGACCTGCATATTCCCCCCTTGGTGCTGCCCGCCGCACCGGCCGCGCCCTCCGATACCGCCCTGCCCGCGGCCAAACGCGATCTCGCGCCGCTGCTGCTGGTGCCGGTACTGATGCTCGCCATGCTGCCGCTGGTGGGCAGCTTTCCCACCTGGGTCACGCTCACCGTCGCCGGGCTGGCCATGGGCATGATGATCTTCATCATGGCCAGCGGCCTGACCCTGGTGTTCGGCCTCATGGACGTGCTCAATTTCGGCCATGGCGCCTTCGTTTCGGTCGGGGCCTACGCCGCCACGCTGGTGCTCATTCCCATGCGCGGCTGGCTGGAAGCCGATTCGCTGCTGATGAACCTGGGCGTGCTCGCTCTTGCCGTCACGGTGGCGATGGTCGCGACAGCGCTGCTGGGCTGGGCGTTCGAGCGTATCATCATCGCGCCCGTGTATGGCCAGCACCTCAAGCAGATCCTGATCACCATGGGGGGCATGATCGTGGCAGAGCAACTGATCAACGTGATCTGGGGCGCCGAGCAGATCGCCCTGCCCCTGCCGACCAGCCTGCGCGGCGCCATCGTGCTGGGCGACGCGGCGATCGAAAAATACCGGCTGGTGGCCGTCGTCGTCGGCCTGGTGGTGTTTGCCGCCATGTTCCTGGTCCTGAACCGCACCAAGATCGGCCTGCTGATCCGCGCCGGGGTGGAAAACCGCGAAATGGTCGAAGCGATGGGCTACCGCATCCGCCGCCTGTTCGTCGCCGTGTTCGCGGCCGGCTCCGCACTGGCCGGCCTGGGCGGCGTGATGTGGGGGCTGTACAAGGAAACGCTCACGGCTGCCATGGGCAGCGAGATCATGGTCATGGTCTTCATTGTGATCATCATCGGCGGCCTGGGCTCGGTGGGCGGCTGCTTCATCGGCGCGCTGCTGATGGCGCTGGTGGCCAACTACGCCGGCTTCCTCGCACCCAAATTCGCGCTCGTATCGAACATCGCGCTGATGATCGCCATCTTGCTGTGGCGCCCGGCCGGCATGTATTCCAACCTGCGCCGCTAGAAAGAGCACCATGCTGACCCGACTCCTCTCCGGCGACAAGCCGCGCAGCCGCAGCCTCGCGCTGGCCCTGCTGATCATCTTCCTGGGGCTGGCGTTCGCGCCTTTCCTTACCAGCGGCGCCCGTCCGCTCAATACCGCCGCCACGATCTGCGTCTACATCGTGCTGGTGGCGTCCTACGACCTGCTGCTCGGCTACACCGGCATTGTCTCGTTCGCCCACACCATGTTCTACGGGATCGGCGCCTACGGCGTGGGCCTGGGCCTGTCGAGCGTGGACGAACCGACCTGGATGGCCGCCTTCGCCGGCCTGCTCGTTGCCCTGGCGGTGGCGCTGCTGCTGGCACTGGTGGTCGGCCTGTTCGCCCTGCGCGTGCGCGCCATCTTCTACGCCATGATCACGCTGGCCGTGGCCTCCTCGTTCGCCGTGCTGGCCTCGCAACTGTCGGACTTTACCGGCGGCGAAGACGGCAAGACCTTCAGCGTGCCCGAGCTGCTCTCGCCCGGCTACCGCCTGATCGACAGCGAGGTATTCGGCCGTGCGCTCGACGGCAAACTGATCACCTACTACATCGTGTTCGGCGGCTGCCTGCTGCTGTTCCTGTTCCTGCTGCGGCTGGTCAATTCGCCATTCGGACGGGTCCTGCAGGCGATCCGCGAAAACGAATTTCGCGCCGAAGCGCTGGGCTACCGCACGGTCGTCTACCGCATCTGGGCCAACTGCCTGGCCGCCCTGGTTGCCGCACTGGCCGGCGCGCTGATGGCGCTGTGGCTGCGCTACGTGGGCCCCAAGACCATGCTGGGGTTCGAAGTCATGACCGACATTCTGCTCATCGTCGTCATCGGCGGCATGGGCACCATGTACGGCGCGGTGATCGGCGCCACCCTGTTCATCATCGCCCAGAACTACCTCAAGGCGCTGATGGCGCAGGGCTCCGATTCCCTGGCCGGCATGCCGCTGCTCGCGCAAGCCCTGCACCCGGACCGCTGGATGCTGTGGCTGGGCGTGCTGTTCGTGCTGTCGATCTACTTCTTCCCTGCCGGCATCGTCGGCAAACTCCGCGCCCGCAAACCCGCCCGCGCCTGACCATCCAAAGCAACAACGGGGTCAGACCTCCATGTTGGAATACTCCAACATGGAGGTCTGACCCCGTTGAGGCACATCTTCAATCCACATCAATGTTCGGTATCTTTCGGGTCCTATGATTTGAACATCAGGGTCTCGCAGGTATCGCTTGCGAGTGGGCTTTTCTCCGCTTCTTTCCAGGAACACATTCTCATGAATGCAACGTCGAAACTGCTGGCAGCGCTGGTACTCGCGTGCGCGCCGCTATGGTCCGCTCCCGCCCACGCCTCGCCCATCGTGACCGTGCTGGCGGAATCGTTTGACGATGTGTCGCGCCTGGACGGCTGGTATCGCGACAATCGCAGCACGCCGCAAGGACTGTCCTGGTTTCAGGGGAACCCGGGCATCTTTGCGGCGCAGCAGGGTCCCGCATCGTCCTATATCGGGGCCAACCACCTTAGCGCGGCCAACGGCAGCGGCACGGTCGACAATTGGCTGATCACCCCGACCGTGGTGCTGTTTGGCGCGTCGGCGCTGTCGTTCTTTACCCGCACCGATGCCTTGCCGGGCTTCGCCGATCGTCTGGAGATACGCTTCAACCCCAATGGCGCGAGCAGCGATCCCGCCGATTTCACGCTGCTGCTCGACACGATCGGCGGCGCGGCGCCCTACCCCGTCGACTGGCAGGGCTTTCTGCTGCAGCTCAATTTCTACGGCACCGGGCGCTTCGCCTTCCGTTATCTGGGCGATGCCGCAGCGCTCAACTACATCGGCATCGACAGCGTCACCGTCACCACCGTGCCCGAACCTGCCATCTGGCTGATCCTGGCGGCAGGGCTGTGCGCGCTGGCGCTGCAGCGCCGTCATGCGAAGGAGAACGCACCATGAAAATCACCCTCCTGATTGCCGCCTGCGCGCTGTGCGCCGCCTTGCCGGCCGGCGCGCAGCAAGGCGCCACCGTCGTGCGCGACAAGGAAACCGGCCAGCTACGCGCCCCCACCCCTGCCGAACTGAAGGCGCTGCAGGCACGCAACCCGCCGCCGCCAACCCTGGCGCCACCGGTCCCGCGCCTGCGCGCCGACGGCACCCGCAGCGTCACGCTCGGCGAACGGGGCATGGTCTACTCGGTGGCTACCCGCAAGGCGGACGGCAGCGTCGAGCAGCAATGCGTCCGGGGCGAGCCGGCCGCCACAGGGGAGATCCATCATGACAATCCTTGAGCGCCACTGGCTTCGCCGCACGGCGCTGGCCATGACGTTAGCCGCTTGCGCCATCCATGCCCAGGCCGCCACCACCATTGTCATCGTCAACAGCAACGAGGCCGGCGTCGGCTTCAATGATCCCACCCCGACCGCACCGGTCGGCGGCAACCCGGGCCGCACGCTGGGCGAGCAGCGCCTGATCGCGTTCCAGCACGCGGCCGATATCTGGGGCGCGACGATCACCAGCGCCGTCCCGATCCGCATCGCCGCCTCGTTCGAAGCGCTCCCCTGCGACGCCGACAGCGCCGTCCTGGGCGCCGCCGGCGCCACGGAAATCTTCACCGACTTCCCCAACGCGCCCAGGGCCAATACCTGGTATCCGGGCGCGCTGGCCAGCAAACTGGCCGGCACCGATGTGGCCACCCCGGGCCAGGCGCATATTCGCGCGCGCTTCAACGGCCGCCTCGGCCTGTCTCCGGACTGCCTGCCCGGCACGCCCTTCTACCTGGGAATCGACAACCAGCACGGCGAGCAGATCGACCTGGTGGCGGTGCTGCTGCACGAGATGGCCCACGGCCTGGGCTTCCAAAACTTTACCGACGAGGCCACCGGCGAGCTGTTCGACGGCCGTCCGTCGATCTGGGACTATTTTCTGGTCGACAGCCGCAGCGGCAAGACCTGGGTCGAGATGAGCAACGAAGAGCGCCGCCTGTCCGCCATCAGCGGCAGCTTCCTGGCCTGGAACGGTGCGCGCGTCACCAGCGCCGCGCCCCAGGCGCTGCTGCCAGCGCCCAATCTGAATGTCGGCGGGCCGGCCGCCGGCGGGGCGGCAGGCAACTACGACGCGGGCGACGCGTCCTTCGGCCCGCCCCTGGGCGCGGATGCCGTCAGCGGCGAACTGATGCCGGTGGTGGACCAGGCGGACGGACGCGGCCTGGCCTGCGACCCGCTGGACGCGCAGAACGCACTGGCCGTGCGCGGCAACGTCGCCCTGGTCGACCGCGGCACCTGCGCCTTTACCGTCAAGGCGCGCCATGTGCAGGATGCGGGCGCGCGCGCGCTGGTGGTAGCCGACAATGCCCCCGGCCCCGCGCAGCCGCTGGGCGGCGCCGATCCGGCCATCACCATCCCGGCGCTGCGTATCAGCTATGACGCCGGTGTCGCGCTCAAGGAGGTGCTGCAGCGGCGCGCGCGCAACCGCTCTGGGGTCCTCGCCAGCCTGGGCGTCGATCCGCAGCGCCTGTCGGGCACCGACGCGGCGCGCCGCATGCGCATGTACAGCCCCACCGAACTGGCGCCGGGGTCGTCGGTATCGCACTACGCGACCGAAGCGCGGCCCAACCAGCTGATGGAGCCGGCCGTCAATCCGGACCTGACCCACGCGGTCACGCCGCCGCGCGACCTCACCTATCCGCTGCTGCAGGATATCGGCTGGGAATAAAAAAAGGCTGGGCGCGCGAGCGGCCAGCCTTTTTGAGCAGCGTCGTGGACGCTTACACGTTTTCTGCCTTCTTGAAGGCGGCAACGCCATTGAGGATTTCCTGTTTCGCGTCTTCGGGACCGAACCAGCCTTCGATCTTGACCCATTTGCCCGGCTCCAGATCCTTGTAGTGCTCGAAGAAGTGCTGGATCTGCTGCAGGCGCAGGTCGTTCATGTCTTCCGGCTTTTGCCAGTGCTTGTAGATCGGCAGGATCTTGTCGACCGGGACCGCCAGGATCTTGGCATCGCCGCCGGCTTCGTCGGTCATCTTGAGCACGCCGATCGCGCGGCAGCGCACCACGACGCCGGGAATGAGCGGGAACGGGGTAATGACCAGCACATCGCACGGGTCGCCATCGTCGGAAATCGTGTTCGGCACATAGCCGTAGTTGCACGGATAGTGCATCGCGGTGCCCATGAAGCGGTCGACGAAGATCGCGCCCGATTCCTTGTCCACTTCGTACTTGATCGGATCGGCATTCATCGGAATTTCAATGATCACATTGAAATCGTTCGGCACGTCGCGGCCGGAAGAGACTTTGTTCAAACTCATGGGGGATCCTTAGTGCGGAAATGAAGTGATGGCGTGATTATAACGAAAATTCGGGGAAGATTGGTGCGCCGCAGCAACGGCGCGCCGATTCTAGAGGATGCTGGCCAGTGCGCACTGGCGGTAATGGGCGTTCGCCTCCTCCTGCTGGCCCAGCGCTTCATGCATCTGCGCCAGCTTCAGGTGGGCTTCGCGCACCATGCGCGCCTCGGTGGCGTCGGACAGGGCTTGCTCGAGATAGCGCTGGGCCTTGCCCCACAGTTTCTGCTTCAGGCACAGGGAACCGAGCGTGAGCGCCAGCTCGGCGTCGGTCGGGCGCTGCTTGATCCAGGTTTCGCAATGCTCGATCTGGGTGAGCAGCGATGCCGAGCCGGCGCCGGCCGCCGCATCGCGGTAGGCGCGCACGACGCGGTCGTCCCATTCCACGCGCAGCGCTTCTTCGGCGGTGGCGCGCGCCTCTTCGTGCAGGCCGCGCGCATTGAGTGCGGTGGCGGCGCGGGCGGCGATGTACGGCTTGACGCGGTCGGCCGACGGCACCGTCGACCAGACCCGCATGATCGATTCGGCGTCGTGCGAGCTGTCCGACAGCAGCGCTTCATAGGCCAGTTCGCGCAGGCGCGACGACAGGGCCGGATGCAGGGCCTTGTGCTTGTCGAGCGAACGCACCAGGCGCAATACCTCGGGCCAGTTCTTGGCCTGCTGGTGCGCCTTCATGGACCATTGCAGGGCGTGGATATGGCGCTGGCCGCTGGCATTGAGTTCGGCCACCGCATCCAGTGCCGCTTCGGGCTGGTGGTCGTCGACCAGCAGTTCCGTCATGGTCATCAGGCGCGCGGTCTTGAGGCTGGTGTCGTTGACGACGCCGGCCAGCCAGTTGTCGCGCCGGCTGGACTGGCGCATGCGGTGCGCTGCGCGGGCGCCGATCAGCGCGGCCAGGCCGGCGTTCTCGGGCAGTTCGGCGGCGCGCATGGCGGCCTTTTCGGCATGGCCGAAGCGGCCTTCGAACAAGGCCTTGAGCGCGTCGCGCAAGCCCTTGTTGCCGTCGCGTTCACGCTTGCGCTGGCGGTAGGCGGCCACCTTGCCCGGCATGGCCACGGTCGCACGCAGTGCGCGCAGCATGCCGTACATGACGATGAACAGCGCGACCGTCAGCACCACGAACAGATTGAGCGACATGTCGATCCGGTGCGGCGGGTAAAAGAACACCACGTTGCCGGGATTGAAGCGCGCCGTCACGGCCACGCCGATCGCAGCGGCCATCAGGGCGACTAACCAGAGAAGTAAACGCATGGCTTAAGGCTTCGACTTGTAGTTGCGCACAGCGTTCAGGCTGTCCGACAGCGATGGCATCTCGATCGCAAGGTTATGGGCCTGCACCTGGCGCAGCAGATTCTGCGCGCTCTGGGTGCTGGCGGCGTGGACGTCGAAGTACTTCGACAGCGCGTCCTGCACCGCCACCAGATCGGTGCGGAAGGCAGTCTCGTTGCGCGACATGAGGGCCAGGCGGGCGTTGAGCAAGCGCAGTTTAAGATTTTCGCGCATGAAGTAGGCCTGCTCGGGCGAGAGCATCAGCGCTTCGGGCGAATCGACCTTGCGCACCCGGATCAGCTGGCGGATATCGGTCCACATTTCGTCGGACCAGGCGCGCCAGGTCGCTTGCGCGCGCGCGGCATAGGTGTCCGGCACGGGCGCCGCGGGCACTGCGGGCGCGGCCTTGCCGTCCGGCTTGGCCTTGCCATCCATCTTGCGCGCCCGCACAACGGGCGCCGGCAGCACCGGCTTCTCGTCGGCCAGCATCGGCAGCGCATCGATCAAGCCAATCGCATTGTCAATGCGCAGCGCCACCCCGACCGTGTCGACGGTCGGCAAGGCCTTGAGCTTGTCGATATCCTTGGCGATGGCGCGGCGGATGGTGATGAACTGGGGTTTGTCGGAACGCGACAGCGAACGGTCGGCGTTTTGCAGCGCGATCAGCGCGCCCTGCACATTGCCCGACAATTGCAGCTGCTGACTGGCGGTCGACAGCACCTGTTCGATTTCCGCCAGGGCCCATTCGTCGCGGTTCTTCGACAGATCCTGGTACAGCTGTTCCAGGGCCAGCTGCTGGCTCTGGGCTTCCTGCTGGCGGTTTTCCAGCACGCTGACTTTTTCCTGCAACACCTTGGCCAGGTCTTGCACCGAATTGGCGGTGGCTGCCGTCTGGGCGTTGATGACCTCGCCCTTTTGCACGCTGCGCGCCATTTCCATGCGCAAGCGCTGCAGGTTGTTGCGGGTCGACCAGGCGTGGGCGGCAAGCAGCAGCGCAATCACGATCACCGACACCGTCAGCGGGCGCTGCAAAATGTCGGTAATGGACGGGCCGGCCGGCGCCGCAGGCGGTGCGGGCGGCGGCGGCGCGCTTGCATAGCCCGGCTGCGGCGCGGGCTGGGGGGCGGCGGCAGGTGCCGGCGCTTGTTCTGGAATGGTAGGCAATTCGTTCATGGTCGTGATTGTAACGCGGCAAGCAGGCGTTCGTCGCCTGATCCACACAGTGTCAGTCGGGACAATCCAAGCGAGGCCGCCGTTTCGGCAATCCTGGCATGCGGGACGATCACCCGTTGTTGTTGCATTTTTGCTACATATTCAGGATCGCCAAGGTCGGCCACCAGCGCCATCAGGCCGCGCAGCGCTTCGGAACTGGTCATGATCCAGTCGTTCGGGCGCTCCAGCAAGCGCTGCAGGCGCAGGCGCAGCGCCTCGGTCATGGGCGGCACGCTGCGCCGGTAGGCGGCCACGGTCGTGACCACCGCGCCGGCCGCGCGTAAACCGTCGGCCATCAATTCGCGCCCGCTTTCGCCGCGCACGATGAGCACCTGCCGCCCCTTGAGGCCCGCCAGGTCGATCGTCTGCAGCAGGTTTTCCGAGTCGCTGCGGGCCGGATCCCTGGGGCTGACGATGCGGGCATTACCATCGTCCACGCCGTGGGCAGCCAGGGCCGCGCGGCTGCCCTCGCCCAGCACCGCCACGGTCACGCCGCCTGGCCAGCGCGCGATATGGGCAAAAGCGGCATCGATCGCATTCGGCGAGACGAACGCCACCATGGCGAACTGGTCCAGCCTGGCCAGGGTCGCGATCAACGTGGACTGGTCGGCCAGCGGGAAAATCTCGAGCAGGGGCAGGATCTCGACAGGACGACCCAGCGCGCGCACCTGCCGCGCCAGCGCCTCGGCCTGGGCGCGCGGGCGCGTAATGATGACGGGATCAAGCGTCAAGGGCGTCGGCCTCGGCTTTGCAGGCGGCGAGAATGGCGTTGGCGTCCTGGTCGGCGAGCAGCCGCGATACCTGTTCGCCGAGCGCCTCGGGCGCGTCCGCGGGGCCGGACAGCTCGGCGCTGGCCATGCGGGTGCCGTCGGGCGTGGCCACCATGGCGCGCAGGCGCATGTTGCCATCGGCCACGGTGGCAAACGCCGCCAGCGGAATCTGGCAACTACCGCCGAATACCTTGGACACCTTGCGCTCGGCAGCGACCGCTTGCGCCGTGGCCAGGTGGTTCAGGGGCGCGAGGATAGCGCGCAGGTCGATCCCGTCGCCGCGCTCGGCAATTTCGATGGCCATGGCGCCCTGGCCGGCGGCCGGCAGGCTGTGCTCGGGTTCGAGCAGGGAGCGGATGCGCTCGGGCAGGCCCAGGCGCTTGAGGCCGGCGGCGGCCAGGATGATGGCAGCGTAATCGCCCTTGTCGAGCTTGCCCAGGCGCGTGTCCAGGTTGCCGCGCAGCGGCTTGATCACCAGGTGCGGAAAACGCGCCGCAATCAGTGACTGGCGGCGCAGGCTGCTGGTGCCGACCACGGCGCCGGCCGGCAAGTCGGCCAGGCTGTCGTAGTCGTTGGAAACGAAGGCGTCGCGCGGATCTTCGCGCTCGAGCACGGCGGCCAGGGCGAAGCCCTCGGGCAAGTCCATCGGCACATCCTTGAGCGAATGGACGGCCAGATCGGCCCGGCCTTCGGCCATGGCCACTTCCAGTTCCTTGACGAACAAGCCCTTGCCGCCCACCTTGGACAGGGCGCGGTCGAGGATCTGGTCGCCCCGCGTCGTCATGCCCAGGATCTCAATGCTGCACTGCGGATATAATAGTGCCAATCGCGCGCGAACATGCTCTGCCTGCCACATGGCCAGGCGGCTTTCACGCGAAGCGATCACAAGCTTGGAGGGCGGCTGCGTCGTTGTCTCAGTTGCTTTCAAAACGGATTCTTTCACTGTCGTTAAACCCTAACCGGCATGGCGTCAGTTATCGGCTCTTGCATAAGATCACAAATTTTATCATGCGCCCCCTTTGCAGAACCTGGCCATAAGCCTTTGCACCAACAATTCACTCTGGTCCAACATGGTAAATCTAGCTGCTGCACAAGAAACCCAACCTGTCCTCGACAAGGACGCTCCCCTCAAAGAAGACATTCGCCTGCTCGGCCGCCTGCTCGGCGACGTCCTGCGCGACCAGGAAGGGGAAGACGTGTTCAACGTCGTCGAAACGATACGCCAGACGGCGGTGCGTTTCCGGCGCGAAGCCGACGCCAAGGCCGGCGAAGATCTGACCGCCCTGCTCCACAAGCTCACGCGCAACCAGACCATTTCGGTGGTGCGCGCATTTTCGTACTTTTCGCACCTGGCCAACATCGCCGAGGACCAGCACCACATCCGCCGCCGCCGCGCCCACCTGCTGGCCGGCTCCGCGCCGCAGCAAGGCAGCGTCAGTTTTGCGCTCAGCAAGCTGAAACAGGCTGGCGTCGATGGCCAGACCGTGCGCACCTTCTTCCAGGATGCGCTGATCGCCCCGGTGCTGACCGCGCACCCGACCGAGGTGCAGCGCAAGTCGATTCTCGACGCCGAGCACGACATCGCGCGCCTGCTGGCCGAACGCGATCTGCCGCTCACGCCCAAGGAACGGGTGGCCAACACCGCCCTGCTGCACGCGCGCATCGCCACGCTGTGGCAGACGCGCATGCTGCGCTACTCCAAGCTGACGGTGGCCGATGAAATCGACAATGCCCTGTCTTACTACCGCATCACCTTCCTGCGCGAACTGCCCGGCCTGTACGACGACATCGAAGAAGAAATCGGCAGCCACTATCCGGACCAGCCTGCGACGCTAGGCGACGCGGCCTACGTGCAGATGGGCAGCTGGATCGGTGGCGACCGCGACGGCAACCCGAATGTCAACGCCGGGACCATGCAGCACGCGCTGGTGCGCCAGGCCACCACGATTCTCGATTTTTACCTCGACGAAGTGCATTCGCTGGGCGCCGAGCTGTCGATTTCGACGCTGATGGTCGGCGCCAGCGCTGCCCTGCAGGCGCTGGCCGAGGTCTCGCCCGACCATTCGCCGCACCGCAGCGACGAGCCGTACCGGCGCGCCCTGATCGGCGTGTACGCGCGCCTGGCCGCCACCGCGCGCGCGCTGGGCGCCACCAACATCCTGCGCAAGGAAGTCGGCCACGCCGAGCCCTACGCCCAGGCCAGCGAATTTGCCGCCGATCTGGACGTGCTGGCCGATTCGCTGCGCAGCAATCACGGCGCGCTGCTGGTCAAGCCGCGCCTGGCCACGCTGCAGCGCGCCGCCGGCATCTTCGGCTTCCACCTGGCGTCGCTGGACATGCGCCAGACCTCCGACGTGCATGAACGCGTGCTGGCCGAACTGTTTGCCACCGCCGGCGTCGAAGCCGACTACGCCAAGCTCGATGAAGCGGGCAAGAAGACGCTGCTGCTGGCCGAACTGGCGCAGCCGCGCCTGTTGTATTCGCCGTATGCCGACTACAGCGACGAGACCGAATCGGAGCTGACGATCCTGCGCGCCGCCAAGGAGATCCGCCAGCGCTACGGCGCGCGCGCGATCCGCAACTACATCATCTCGCATACCGAAGAAGTATCCGATCTGCTGGAAGTGCTGCTGCTGCAAAAGGAAACCGGCCTGCTGCGCACTGGCCCCCGCGATCTCGACGCGATGGTCATTCCCCTGTTCGAAACCATTCCCGACCTGCAGCGCGCGGCCGGCATCATGGATGAATGGATGGCCATCCCGCTGGTCAAGGACCTGATCGCCAAGCAGGGGCAGCTGCAGGAAGTCATGCTCGGCTATTCGGACTCGAACAAGGATGGCGGCTTCCTCACGTCCAACTGGGAGCTGTACAAGGCCGAGATCAACCTGGTCCAGATCTTCCAGCGCGCCGGCGTCAAGATTCGCCTGTTCCACGGCCGTGGCGGCACCGTCGGCCGCGGTGGCGGACCAAGCTACGAAGCCATCCTGGCGCAGCCGAAAGGCACCGTCAACGGCCAGATCCGCTTGACCGAACAGGGCGAAATCATCGCCTCCAAGTTCTCCAACGCCGACATCGGCAGGCGCAACCTGGAACTGCTGGTCGCCGCCACGCTGGAAGCGAGCCTGATGCCGCATGCGACCGAGGGCGACGTGGCCCAGCGCCTGGCCGGCTTCGAAGCCATCATGGCCGACCTGTCCGAGCGCGCCTACAAGGCGTACCGCAACCTGGTGTACGAAACGCCGGGCTTTACCGACTACTTCTTCGCGGCCACGCCGATTGCCGAGATCGCGGAACTCAATCTCGGTTCGCGTCCGGCATCGCGCAAGTCGACCCGCCGTATCGAAGACTTGCGCGCCATTCCCTGGGGCTTCTCGTGGGGCCAGTGCCGCCTGCTGCTGCCGGGCTGGTACGGCTTCGGTTCGGCCATCACGCAATGGCTGGAAGAAGGCCAGCGCGAACAAAAGATCGCTACGCTGCAAGCGATGTACAAGGAATGGCCATTCTTTGCCACCCTGCTCTCGAACATGGACATGGTGCTGGCCAAGACCGACCTGGCGATCGCCTCGCGCTACGCCGAACTGGTGGCCGACGTCGCGCTGCGCGAGCGGATCTTCAAGCGCATCGCCGCCGAACATGGCACCGCGCTGCGCTGCCTCGAGAGCATCACGGGGGCGCATGAACGCCTGGCAGGCAACCCGCTGCTGGCGCGCTCGATCCAGAACCGGTTCGCCTATCTGGACCCGCTGAACCACTTGCAGGTCGAACTGATCCATCGCCACCGCGCGGTGGCGGGCGACCCGGCGCAGATCGATGAGCGTGTCCATCGCGGCATCCATTTATCGATCAATGGCGTTGCGGCCGGCTTGCGCAATACCGGCTGAGTCAACAGCGGCTGAGTCAACTGGAGCAACGACAAGCGCGCCCGAAGCGATTCCGGCGCGCTTTTTTTGTAACCAAGTATCGCAATAGCGCAGCCAATTGCTCTTCACGCCCGACCAGCGTACAACAGTGGGCGCACCTTGACGCCATATCAGTTTTACCGCGAGAGTGTATGCCAGAACAATGTCGCTTACGGGTCGCGGTCGCATTCAGCGCGCTGTGCCTGTTCCTCGCCACCCCGCTGCAGGCGGCCGTCGTCCACGTCGCGTTCGGCGAAAAGATACCGCCCTTCTGCTTTCCCGAGACCGACAGCGGCATCGAACTGGACGTCATGCGCGAAGCGCTGTCCTTTCGCGGCCACACCATGGTTCCCCACTACTACCCGTTCGCGCGCATCCCCGTCTCGTTCAAGGCTGGCACGGTCGACGCCGCCATGACCGACCTGGGCGAAGACATGAGCGGCGTGGGCGGCCATTATGGCGACCCGGCGGTGTTGTACGACAATGTCTTTTTTACCCTGAGCGAGCGCAAGCTGAGCATCCGCAAGCCGGAGGATTTGAACGGGCTCACCGTGCTCTCGTTTCCCGGCGGCCTCAAGCGCTATCCGCAGTGGCTCGACGCTGTCAAAAAAGCCGGCCACTACTACGAACAGAACGACCAGGCCCTGCAAGTGCTCACGCTTGACCGCGGCCACTACGATGTCATCCTCAGCGACCGCAACATCTTCCGCTACTTTACGCTGCAGTTAAAGCGCGAGCGCAGCTTCAAGCGCAAGCGCGTGACCATCCACGCCTTCGTCAAGGTCGATCCCATGAACTACCGGCCCGTGTTCCACGACAAGCAGATTCGCGACGATTTCAACGCCGGCTTGAAGCACATGAAAGACAACGGTCGCATCGACGCCATATTTCAACAATACTTGTTTGAACCCAAAAGCGAATGATGCAATTTTCCGGAATTGAAACAATTGGAGAGAGTTGATGTCAAATCGCTATGTAAAATAGATCGTGGATAGTAACCAGGGTGCGACGACCTCGCATCTCTCTCCTGACTAGCCCATTTGCGCACCTGAAGAAATTCACGTGCGCTTTTTTTTGCCCGATTGAATGCGTTGCTTACGCACCGCAGAACAATGGCAAATAGGTCAGCAGTATTGCGATTGGGCAATTTATTGATGGCGATGCGGCGAAGAATTCGCTAACCTAGTCGCATGCATGATGAAAATTGCCGCCGCCCCTTAGCCAGAACGATCCACACCCTGTGCCTGCTGACGCTCCTTGCCTTGCCAGCCTACGGCCAGACCCCGCCCGCTGCCCCGCCTGAACGCATCGCCGCGCTCAAGGCGCAGCTGGCCAACGACAAAAGCCGGGTGCGCTGGGAAGATGTGGTCGCGCTGGCCGATCAATGCCTGTATGCGGCAAAGGCGAGCGGGCGCGATGTCTGGGTCGGTGTCGTGCAGCGCGACCGGAACGGCGCCATGCCCGCGCAGCTCGACGTGCGGCAGGGCGTGCAGAATGGCGTGTTCACCCTGCAGCACCGGATCGGGCGTACGATAGTTTGGCCCGATGCCGCGCCGCAGTGAGCGGCGCGGCATCGGGAAACCTCGGATAAGCGCTTATGCAAACACTCAATTTCATTCCACATGGCGAATACAAGCTCCGCCTCGAGGGCCGGGTCCTGATATCGGAACTGGTCGGCCCGTGGAACCTTGAGCTGGTCAACAACTGGATGAAGGCGGCGCATCCGATCGTCAAGACGCTGGCGAGCACAGGACCACACGTCCACATGACCATCGTGACAGGTTCTCTGCTGTGCCCACCGGAGGCGCTCGACCGGCTGGCCGAAGTGATCGTCTATACAACAGCGCACATGCGCTGCGTGGGCAACCCGGTCGTCGCGGCGGCCGATGTGGAGGGCCGCGCCCTGTTCGAGCTCATGTATGCGCGCATCTATGAAGGCAGTCCGCCGCGGGGGCTGTTTCTGGACTACGAGAGTGCGATGACATGGTCGCTGGCGTTGCTGGGCGACCACGGAGCATGAGCATGCAGCGCGTTTATGTTGCTGCGCCAACACCTCCGCGCCTTTTCGATTGCCATGCAGCGCAGCCCACGTTAAATTGAGAAGTCACACCATCTCTTCTGTAAAGAAAATCCCCCTGATGAATATGCTGATGCATCCCGCCCACCGGCGCATGCTGCGCGCTGTCGTGGCATCCACATTTGTGCTCATGTCAAGCGGCGCCACCACGCACGCCAGTGCGGAACCGGGCCTGTATTTTGTGTCCTTGTACGATGTGGAGGGTCAGACCTCGATCGACGTCAAATACTGGAATGCGCACTTGCGCGGGCATCGGGCGGCAGCGCCCGATATCGGCATCGGCTACGGCGTCACCAGCCGCTGGTACACCGAACTGTATGGAACGTGGGAGACGGAAGATGGCGGCCCTTACCAATTTGAGGAAATCGCCTGGCAGAACGACTATATGCTGACGCAGGGTCAATACGATATTGATGTGGCGATCCACACCAAACTCGAGCGCCCACAAGATCGCAGCGAAGGCTATGCCCTGGAATGGGGCCCGGCGATGAAAACCGATATCGGGCGCGTCCAGCTGAACGCGAACGTGTTCCTGCAACGCAATTACCGGGTAAGCGCGCCGGATGCGGTCAACCACACCGAGCTGACTTACCAACTGCAACTCAAATATCGCGCCAAGGGCGCTATCCAGCCAGGGATTCAGGTGTATGGCGAAGTGGGACCGTGGAACCATTGGCTCCCGTCCCGCCAGCAATCGCACCGCGCGGGCCCGGCGCTATTCGGCAGCGCCCACTTCGGCAAGCAGGAACTCAAGTATGAGGCAGCCTACCTGATCGGACGGAACGAAGCGCAGGCGGCAAAAACGTTTTCCATGCGTGCGCAGTACATCTTTTAATGCACGGCACCGATCAAGCGTTATTGCCGCGTCTTTTACAGCGGTTCCTTAAAGCGATGCCAACTTGGCAGTCGCCCTTGCCGGTACAGGCACATCGAACTCAAAAGCATCCGCATCATGCAACGCCCATTCGCCCTCTCCAAGCAAATGCAGCACATGGGTGTGATGTCGCAGGACGGCTGGCCGGTGCGCAATACTGATCAAGGTTGCCCCGCTCTCCCGCAGCCGCGCGTACAGCGCCGACTCGTTGCCACTATCGAGTGCACTGGTCGCCTCATCCAGAATGACAATACTGGGAGCGTGCACCAGCACACGGGCGAAGGCAACGCGCTGCTGTTCGCCGACTGATAACAACTTTTCCCAATCATGCGTGGCGGACAAGCCGCCCACGCGCTCGGCCAGATGCGGCAAATAGACCTGGTCGAGGATATCGAGCAGCTGCTCGTCGCTGAGATCGGAATCGACACTCGGATAAATCAACTGACTGCGCAGCGAACCAGACTGCAGGTAGGGCTGCTGCGGGAGGAAGAAGAAATCTTCGCGCGCAGGATGATGGATCAAGCCGCTACCGTTCTGCCACAGCCCCGCGATCGCCCGCAACAGCGAGCTCTTTCCGCAGCCGCTGTCGCCCGTGATCAGCAATGCATCACCTGGTTGCAGGGCCAGGCTGAGCTTGTTGATCAGTACCCGCTCCGAGCCCGGCGGACTGAGCGTCAGTGATTCCAGGGACAAATGCGTCGCCGCACGCGAATCGATGCCTGCGGGCGCAACCGCCACCGCAGTGGGGGCGCCGTCGTTGGGCAGCACCAGTTCCGACAACGCCTGCAAGCGGCCGACGCCGGCCACGAAGCGGCTCAAGCCTTCGAAATTATCGACAATGACGCCGATTGCGCCAAGCACGGCAGTGAAGGCACCCGCCGCCTGCGTGGCCTGCCCTACTTCCAGCTCGCCGGACAGCACCCGCTGCGCCAGGATTGCCGCGGGGAGCACCAGGGTGAGTTGACTGAAGGTGCGCTGGTACAGGTTAAGCGATCGCTGCTTCTTGATGAGTCTGTCGTAGTTCTGGATGACTTTATTGAGCTTGCTATCGATATGCGCGCGTTCTTGCGTTTCGCCGCGATAAAAAGCGATGGATTCGGCGTTTTCGCGCACGCGCATCAGGCTAAAGCGCAGGTCCGCTTCGCGTCGCAGCTGCCAGAAATTCAAGTGGATCAGCGGATTGCCGAACGCATACAGCGCGATACCCGTGCCAACCAGTGCGTAGACCAACAGCACGCCCACCAGGAGGTGGGAAATCGACCACAGTACCGCACTGAAAGCGACCAGCTGCATGGCAGACCCGAGGAAGATCAACAGGAAGTTGATCGATCTGCCGGTAAAGGTATTGATGTCTTCGCTGATGCGCTGATCGGGATTATCGATCTCGCTGTCGGTTCCCAGAGCGTAGTACTTGCGGTCCTTGAGATAGCCGTCGAGAAAGCGCCCAGTGAGCCAGCGGCGCCATTGATTGGCGAACAGGTCGCGCATATAGTAATAGAAGGCGTAGATTGGCACGGCGAATGCCAGCACCAGCAGGCAGGCCCTTACCGAAGCCCAGAAACGGTCGCCTTCCTTCGCCGCCAGCGCCGAGGTCATCTCTCCCGCTTGCGTGTTCAGCATCACGGCAAATCTGGTTTCGAAGAGCATTAAGACAATCAACAGCGTGAGCAGGCCCCAGGCGCGCTTTTTCTCGTCGCCTAAAAAATACGGTTTGGCGACGTCGATAAACTGTCGCCACGCGGCGAGCGAAAGAAAGGCAGTACGGCGCCGCTTTGGCGGCGGCGGGGCATCGTCCACGGCGGGACTGGTGCGGGCTGAAGAGGCTGCTGTCATTGTCTGGTGTTGCGGAAGAGTAAGTGTTTCTTGAGCATATAGTCGGGGAAATTTTCCTTCCGTGCGGGAACAGACATAGCGCGACATCTTGGCCCTCGCAGGATAGGCGAGTGACACGTATTCACGTACACTCGAAATAAATCCCCCATCAAGGACATCGCGATGAAACGATTGACGCATTTGCTTGCCTGTCTCGCGCTCATTCTGCCGGCAGCGTTTGCGCATGGCGCAAGCTTCAATTGCTCCAAGGCGAGCGGTAGCGTGGAATCACTGGTCTGCAAGGACCCAGCCCTGACGGCGCGCGATGAAAAACTTGAGGCTATCTACAAGACTGCGTCGGCGAAAGCGAAGGGCACGCTCGCGACCCGGTTACGGCAGGACCAGCGCAGCTGGATCAAGGGTCGGAACGAATGCTGGAAAGCGAACGACACAACATGGCTTACCGCGAGTTGGACCGTTGGTTCAGTGAAGGAATGCGTTGACGCGCAGTACCGCATGCGCACCTCGGAATTGCAGGCCGTATGGCGACTGTTGCCGCCGCAGACGCTCGCCTACAGCTGCCAGAACAATCCCGCCAATGAAGTTGTCGCCAATTTTTTTGCGACCGATCCGGCCACCCTCCGGCTCGAACGCGGTGACCGCACGACGACGTTGTGGCAAGTTGGCGCACCGAGCGCGGGATTGTATGAGGGACAAAATGTCAGCGTCGTTCACCAGGAGCAGCAGTTGACGCTGCGCTTGCTCGATACCACCACCGGCAAGACTGACGCTTTACAGTGCACGCCGAAATGAAGGGTATCTGCTTTGGCGTTGTGCTGCGCAGGTAGCCTCACCAAAAAAATAGCCCACGCAATTGGTGGGCTATTTCTTTTCCGGCGATGAAGATGGATATTGCTTCAGCCTGCGCCGACCATCATCTTCGTCCCAGCTTCGTTACGCGGCGACGGCCTTGAGCGCCGCATTGAAGGTTGCGCTCGGCCGCATCACCGCCGTCACCTTCGCTTCGTCGAGCTTGTAGTACCCGCCGATGTCGGCAGGCTTGCCCTGCACTTCCAGCAGCTCGGCAACGATCTTTTGCTCGTTCTCGGCCAGCGACTTGGCCAGCGGCGCGAAGTGCGCAGCCAACTCGGCGTCGTCCTTCTGCGCGGCCAGTTCCTGGGCCCAGAACAGCGACAGGTAGAACTGGCTGCCGCGGTTGTCGAGTTCGCCGGTTTTTGGCGACGGGGACTTGCGGTTGTCGAGCAGCTTGCCGGTGGCCGCGTCCAGCGTGGTTGCCAGGATTTTGGCTTTCTTGTTGCCCGTCTTGAGGCCCATGTCCTCGAAGCTCACTGCCAGTGCCAGGAATTCGCCCAGCGAATCCCAGCGCAGGTGGTTCTCTTCGACCAGCTGCTGCACGTGCTTGGGAGCCGAGCCGCCCGCGCCCGTTTCGTACATGCCGCCACCGGCCATCAAAGGCACGATCGACAGCATCTTGGCGCTGGTGCCCAGTTCCAGGATCGGGAACAAGTCGGTCAGATAGTCACGCAGAATGTTGCCAGTCACCGAAATGGTGTCCAGGCCGCGGCTGACGCGCTCGAGGGTGTAACGCATGGCGCGCACTTGCGACATGATGCGAATTTCCAGGCCGCTGGTGTCGTGGTCCTTGAGGTAGGTCTCGACCTTCTTGATCAACTCGTTTTCGTGCGGACGGTACGGGTCGAGCCAGAACACGGCAGGCATGCCCGAGTTGCGCGCGCGCGTGACGGCCAGCTTGACCCAGTCGCGGATAGGCGCATCCTTGACCTGGCACATACGCCAGATATCGCCCTGCTCGACGGTCTGGGTCAGCAGCACTTCGCCGGTGGCCAGATCGGTGATGTTGGCAATGCCGCCTTCCGAGATTTCGAAGGTCTTGTCGTGCGAGCCGTATTCTTCCGCCTTTTGCGCCATCAGCCCGACGTTCGGCACGGTGCCCATGGTGCGTGGGTCGAATGCGCCATGCCATTTGCAGAAGTTAATGATTTCCTGGTAGATGCGAGCAAAGGTGCTCTCCGGGATGACTGCCTTGACTTCCTTGAGGCGGCCGTCGGCGCCGTACATTTTGCCGCCGGCGCGGATCATGGCTGGCATCGACGCATCGACGATCACATCGTTAGGCGAATGGAAGTTGGTGATGCCCTTAGCCGAATCGACCATGGCCAGCGCCGGACGATTTTCCTGGCAAGCATGCAGGTCGCGGATGACTTCTTCGCGCTGCGAGGTCGGCAGGTCGGCAATCTTGCTGTACAGGTCAGCCATGCCGTTGTTGACGTTCACGTCGAGGCTGTCGAACAAGGCCTGGTGCTTTTCGAACGCTTCTTTGTAGAACATGCGCACGCAGTGACCGAACACGATCGGGTGCGACACCTTCATCATGGTGGCCTTGACGTGCAGCGAGAACAGCACGCCGGTCTTGTGCGCGTCTTCGATCTGCGCTTCGTAGAAGGCCAGCAGGGCCTTGCGGCTCATGAACATCGAATCGATGATCTCGCCGTCGAGCAGCGACACCTTCGGCTTGAGGACGATCGTCTTGCCGCTATTGGTGATCAGTTCCATCTTGACGTCGCGGGCGCCCTGAATGGTCAGCGATTTTTCGCCGTGGTAGAAGTCGCCGCTGGTCATGTGCGACACGTGGGTGCGCGATGCCTGCGACCATTCACCCATCGAGTGGGGACTCTTGCGGGCGGCTTCTTTGACGGCGCGTGGCGCGCGACGGTCGGAATTGCCTTCACGCAGAACCGGGTTCACGGACGAGCCGATGCAGGTGCCGTAGCGCGTCTTGATGGCTTTTTCTTCGTCGGTTTGCGGATCTTCCGGGTAGTCGGGGATGGCATACCCCTTGTCCTGCAATTCCTTGACGGCCGCACGCAGTTGCGACACCGACGCGCTGATGTTGGGCAGCTTGATGATGTTTGCTTCCGGACGCAGGGTCAGCTTGCCCAGTTCGACCAGCGAGTCCGCTACGCGTTGCTCAGGGGTCAGTTGTTCCGGGAAGGCGGCCAGGATACGCGCCGCGACCGAAATGTCGCTGGCCTGGACGTTGATGCCGGCCGGCTTGGCGAAGGCGGTCACGACGGGCAGGAAGGCGTGGGTGGCCAACAGTGGCGCTTCGTCGGTCAGAGTGTAGATAATGGTTTGATCACTGCTCATGGGCTTTTACTCGGTTCTGGCGAACGGTTAATTCGCGATATTGGAGATACGTTCGCCTGCCCGTCATGCGGACAGCCGACACCTCTTGTCCGGTCGAACGACCGCGCTAAAGCGCTATTTTATCGCAGAGAAGCCCACTTGGATTCACATGGTGAGAAATGATTGCACGATATGCGTGAGAAAACAGGGGTTTCGCCCCTTTAAGGCGAGATTTGACCTCGCGTCCAGGCGGATGGTTGAGCGGCATCAAAAGGGGTGTCGGTCGAGGAACTGCGCACGGCGACAGCGAAACTGCGTCGTCGGCGCTGCGTTCTACGTTGATTGGCGCCAGCAAGGGCTGTTGGCGAGTCTGCTAGCCGGCAGGGCTATCTCGCCATGCCCGAATCAGGATGTGGATATTGTCGATGATGGTGCGGCTGATCTGCTTTAACTGGATTTCGTCAAATTGTTCCAGTTCCAGTACTTTGAGCGTCGGAAGCCTGAAGGCATAGAACACATTCATCTGCCCTTGCAGGGTGAGCGAACGAATGCGTACGACGGGATCGTCTTCGCTCGTTCCGCATAGGGCAGCGACCAGTGTCGTGAACGTGCGCATTTGCGCCAGACGGTACTCCAGGAGGGTTTCATCGGGAACGCCATGCGGCCCATTGCCTGCCTGATCCTGGGTAATGAAAAGGCGGATGTGCGACGCCTGTTCGTTAGCGAGCAAAAAGCCGAGGCTGTATTCCACCAGGGATTCGAAGAGCGACATCAGGACGTCAGGCGCGGCATTGCTGTGCACGGCCGCGAGGATCGCGTCCATGCGGTGGTCGAATGAAGCGCGCGCAAAGGTGTGAATTTCGGCAGCGCAGGCCCGGTACAGGCCTTCCTTGCTCTTGAAGTGGTAGTTGATCAGAGGTGCTAAAACGCCTCCCCGCTGAGCAATTTCGCGGGTGGAAGCGGCCTCGAAGCCGCGCTCGCCAAATAATGTGATGGCTGCGCTGATGATGCGCTCGTGGGTTTCTGCACTACAGGCATACGCCGAACGCGCTTTGTGGAGCTTGTCATTTTCCATGCTGCTTTAGCGTTGCACGTCGCCGCTCGCCTAGTAGTCGATCAATGATTCTACCATCATCGAAATTATTTTCTTGATGCAATTTTTATCAAGTGATAAAATTTGATCGATTGATCAATTAAAATGCGTACACCCCGTACGTCGCCACCAGCGACAAACACCTATCAATCGGGCGCGCCTGACAGCGACATCGATGCTCGGCGCACTGGCGCCATCGACGGCCGCACAGGTATTCACCCCTCGCACTAACTCAGGAAACACATGAAATTTATCGGACGGACCGTGCTGACCGTTGTCGTGCTCGCCCTTGCGGCTTGCGGCGGCGGCAGTAGCAGCAGCAACAGTGGCGGAAGTGGCATTGGCACTGGAAGTGACAATAATAACGGTGGAAGTGGTATTGGCACCGGCAATGGCAGCAACAATGGTGGAAGTGGCATTGGCACCGGAAATGGCGGCAATAGTGGCGGCAACGCCAGCACGCCGAGCCAGCGTATCGCCGCTGCAATGGCAAACGGCGACCCATCGGGCTTGCAAAGCGGCGACGCTGCAAGCCTGCTCGACCAGGCCATCGCCGAGGCCAGCAGCCAGCGCAGCAAGCAGACTGCCGCCCTGGCCTCGATTTACGGCGAGGTCAACGACCTGTCGCTTTCGATCGGCAAAAGCAGCGCGAGCATTGGCGTACAAAGCTCCACCTCGGCAGTGCCTTACATCCTTGCCGACAGCGGCGCAGGCATGGCCGCCATCACCATGCAAGGCAGCGGCCGTGGCATGGCGTATGGCGCCGACACGCTGCAGTGGATGGCCGGCACGACCAAGGAGCAACAGCACTTCCCACTGTTTCTGCGCACATTTACCTGGCTGATCACCGGATCAGGCAGCGGTACGCTGCCCGCAACGATCAAGTTCGCAACCGCAGGCTATACCGCTTCCACCGTCAGCAGCTTTATTACCCGTGCTGGCAAAACGCCGGAAGCGCTGAACTGCGCGGTAGCCGATAGTGCCAACACATGCTGGAAAAATGCTGACGTCATCGTGTTTGGTGGTGGTGTCACGGCAAGCAGCGGGCTGACCACGTTGGTGCAGCAATACCTCGCCGCAGGTAAAGCCGTGATCTACATGCATCCGGGCTGGAGTCAGTCCGGCGGCGGTTCGCAGGTACTTGCCGGCATGGGCATGACACTGGGCGGATACCCTGGAAATTATTTCGCCGATACGAATGGCGTGTCGGTCTCGACCAGTCGCACGATTGCGCAATCGCTGTCGGTCGCGGACAAGCTCGGCCGTCTGGTGAGCTCGCTCAATCTGCTGAAAAATGACACGTTGGCGCTGGACCTGGCCAGCGACACTGGCGCACTCGCGCCCTATGCGGCGATGCTCAACGAACTCGCCATGCTCAATAACGCGCGAATCAAGATCTTCGGCAGCGATGAAAGCTACCTGTTGCACCGACTGCTGGTACTGTGGGCCGACCAGCAGCGGACCTCGACCGAGTATGGAAAAATCAGCCGCACCAATGTACCGACCTTCCTGCGCACCTATGCGAGCGACGCGTTCTTATGGTTCGCTCGCAGTGCCACTAAAGCGGCCACCGCCGGGCAGGGAGACTATATGCCGGCAGCCGCGCAGACACTCGTACCCAGTACTGAATGGGAGGAGCTTGAAGTAACGTTACCGCAAACGAGCGGCATCACGTTGATCGGCCGCGGAGCAATTCCGGCCAAGGGTGTGCAGATCGAGGTAGTCGACGCCGCCGGGACCAGTGCCCTGGGCATCCAAACCAGCTACCTGCGCAGCTGGGGCAATCCGCTCACCGATGCAGGCAATACCTACGCACGCCCGCTCCGGCCTCATTCATTCAATGTCGCTTTAGGTAGCGGAACAACGTCCTTCGTGGCACCCAACGGCGGGCCACTGATGCTCAGCTACAGCGGCGCCACGGTCGACACGGTGGTCAAATTGCGCATCAAGGGAACGGTCAAGTACTCGCACTTCGACTACACGCGCTCGATGAGCGACAGCGAGGTGGCGGAAGCCTCGGCCGCGCTCAAGGCCGGCACATTCGGGTGGCAGACCACGAAAGTCAAGGGCGGCGAGATCCAGCAGATCATGAAGTACGCAAAAAGCACGATCGGCAATCTGGCGCCCGAGGTCTATGCCAACAGCTATATTCGTGATGGCCTCTTCATGAGCAACCACATCACCAATGGCTACAACGACGCCGGCATGACGACGGAGGTATCGTCACTGTGCGCCACACTGAGCTGGACGTGCGATGGCAGCGTGCACAAAGAGCCGGTCGTGCAGCATTTTGTGGGCTGGATTGCGACCTGCGGCTTTCTGTGCTCCGGCAATCCGATCGATGGCTCGGCGGGCATTGGCCTGGGCTGGGGATATGCGCACGAAATGGGGCACAACACCGTCCAACGCGTGATGCGCATTACGCCGGACGGGACGCACGGCTGTGTCGCCGAATGCGACAACAACATCCTGGCCAGCGCATCGGCGATGCGCGTGTGGGAAACCCACGGGCTGGAATTTAGCAGCGGACATCCGCTTAATCACGCCGGAATGTATGCCGCGATCGTCGCCAACCGCGCCACCGCGCTGACTGGCGATGCCCAGGTCGGCGACATGGAGTCGCGCGTTTGGGGGACCACAGGCAACGCCGGGATCGTCACGGACCAGAATGTCATGCGCACGGTGCACTTCCAGCTCGCCTTCCTGTTTGCAAAGTACCGCAGCGGGCTTGTGCAGCCGAACATGACCAGTTCCCTGAACTATTTCAGCCTGCTCAACAAGGGGGATCGCCTGGTCGCCAGGTCCTTTACCACCGCCACGGCGGCAAACTTTGGCATGGGACGCTACGCCAACAATACGGTGACCAACCACGACCTGCTTTACATGTTGAGTTCGAAGATCATCGGGCGCGACCTGCGCAAGATTTTCTCGATGTACGGCATTCCGTTAGGGAGCAATGCATTGGACTCGGTTGCCGACCTCGATCTGCCTGTGGCACCACGCAGTTTCTACGCGCTGCCGGCCGGCAAACACAATCAGCTGGCAACGGGACAATGGGTGGACCTGGAAAACACGACACCGGCTTGGCCGTTCTAAGCGGGGCATTCGCTTAACGGGACAAAGGTTGTTCGGGACGATGGCGGGGGCTTTCATGCCCTCGCTTTCGCGTTTAAGTTCCAAATTGCGCTCGTTGGCTCCTCAAATACGGTCCACGCGATCGGGTCGCCGCCGTGTTCGAACGTGTAGGTTGCAGAATTGTTGGCCCACTCAGCCAACCGGGATGGTTGACTCGCTGAACCTCCTACCGTCTTTTTTTCCGCCCCCCGATTTTCAGGCCCCAATCGCCCGTTCCCGGCGGGGTGGACATGCCTTGTCCTGAATGACGTCCCAGGGTGATCCTCCCATTTTTAAAACGGGCTATTATTAGAGGCTACGAGGAACTCATACGGGGTCAAACCCGGCAATCGTACTCCGGGCCCGCAGAAAAAGGGAAGAAATCACAGCCAAAAAAATAGCCCACGCATCGGTGGGCTATTCTTTATTTCTGGAGGCGAGGACGGGAATCGAACCCGTCTAAACGGCTTTGCAGGCCGTCTACATGGCTTGAGAATCAATTACTTACAGCTCAACCTCCGGTTAGACCTCTTGCCCATGTTCAATGCCGCAAGTCGCCGCACGACACGGTGGTACGCCCAAAGTGACGGTTGATCACGGCGCATGCCAACTAACTCGATCTCAGGTTGCAAGAAATGCTGAAATTGCGTCGCCGGTACCGCTTTTGCGTACAGCCAGCCTTGGAAGGCTTCGCACGCATGCTCGCGCAAGAACGCCAGCTGGGCTTGGCACTCCACGCCTTCGGCCACCACCGTTATGCCGAGGCTATGAGCCAAAGAAATGACGGCGCGCGCGATCGCAACATCGTAGGCGTTTTCTGGAATGCCGACCATAAAGCTGCGGTCTATCTTCAACTGCGTGATCGGGAGCGACTTCAAATACGCTAGCGAGGAATAACCGGTACCGAAGTCGTCCAGCGAAATACTGCACCCTTTCGCTGCCAGACGGGCCAGTTGCGCATGCGCCAGCTCTGGATGGGACATCGCAATCGACTCCGTGATTTCGACGCACAGCCACTTCGAGTCCGTGCCCGCCAAACGTAGCGCCGCTTCCACCTTGTCGTCGATCCCGCCCTGTCGGAACTGCTGCGCGGAAAAATTGACCGAAACCCGAATCGGCGTGCCCGCCGCGGCCCACCCTGCAATCTGTTCGCACGCAGTGCGCAAGACCCAGTCCGATAGCGGCAATATCAATCCGGTAGACTCGGCAATTGGAAGAAAGCGTTCGGGCTCGACCTCGCCCAGTACCGAATCACGCCAACGTACAAGCGCTTCGGCACCGATCACCTTGCCACTAATAACATCGATTTGTGGCTGAAAATGCAGTTCCAGCTGTCCTTCGGCCATCGCCGCCTTCAGGCGTGTGTGGATCAGCATATCGTCCTGTGCCTGGACATTCATTTCCTGCGAATAGCAGGCATATGCACCACGTCCCGCCTGTTTTGCCTGGTACATGGCCAAGTCCGCAAAACGTAGCAAGGAATCGCTGTCGTTTGCGTCACCTGGAAAGAATGACAGCCCTAGGCTTGCCCCGGAATAGACATCATGCCCCGTCAAGTTGAACGCCGATCCCAGTTGGGGGAGAATCTTGTCCGCGACATGCAATGCTTCCTCCGCACTGTCCAAATCGCCCAGGCAAATCGCGAATTCGTCACCGCCTAGTCGCGCGAGAATGTCATTCTCACGCAAAACCTTGCCGATCCTTTCGCCTACTTGCACGAGCAGCTCATCACCGGCGCTATGACCGAAGCTGTCGTTGATCGCTTTAAAATAGTCGAGGTCGAGAAAGATGACTGCAACGCTTTTTCCGGCGCGGCCGGCCCGCGCGATCGCCTGGTCCAGCTGATAGTGGAAGAGCCAACGGTTGGGAAGGCCGGTAAGTTCATCATGTGTCGCCTGATGCCTGAGTGACTCTTCGTGCAACTTGCGCTCCGTCAGGTCACGCACAAAGGCGATCGCGTATTGCCGTCCCGAGTCGTTGAAGTTACCCAAGGAAATATCGACCGGCATCGTGCTTCCATCCCGCCGTTGAAGCCCGAGGTCTACCGCTCCCATCGCTCGCGAGCGGGGCGCAGCAAAGTAACTGCGTACGGCCTCCCCGTGTCGGCTACGCAAGTGCTGCGGTAACAAGACGGCGACGTTCTTCCCGATCAACTCGAACGGTCGAAACCCAGTCATGCTTAGTATTGGCGTATTTACCCTCAGGATGGTTCCGGTCTCGTCCACCCAAAGGATGCCGTCCGGAGCGGCATCGAGTATGGTCGATTCTCGCAAAGACTGCATCTCCAGCTGTCGGACGGGTTTGCGCAGCGCTTGGTCGCAAACTGCATCGAACAAATAACAATATGCGGCAACTTTATAAATGTGGCCGAGAAGATTGGCACCGTCCGTATCGACCACGCCAAGCTGCGTAAAGAACATGGACGACATGGCAAGCAGCGCGGCAGCAAATGCCAAACTGCGGACATGTTCACGTTCAAGAGCGCTTCTTCGCAGCAGCAGCGAGGCAGTAGTCGCGACATTGAGTGCAACCACACACCATTCGAGACGCAGCTTGACTGCCGTCATTCCCTGACCTGCCACAAAAAGCGGCGTTATCTGCCACGGATAGGCAAGGCCGAGCAAAGCGAGTACGCCAACCAGCGCCAGGACAGCAGCGAGCGCGATGCGCTTGCTGTTGGGGGAGACGACGCTGGCAGGGGGCCATAGTGCATATCCAAGCAAGGCCATCGCCGACAGCAGTCTCGCCGCCAGCCAGAAGAACATGGACTTGTGAGCGCTGTTGGGCGTGAGGGCATCGGGCATGCCAGCGTAACTGAGAATATGCAGGTAGTCGAGCAAGCCGACGCCAAGAAACGCGCCCCCCAGAACAACGACTGCGCCAGTGCGCGCGCTGAGTACAGCTCTGTATCCGACGAGAAAAATCAATAGCGCCACTACCACGGCCACGAGCTCGACTGCACCGTGGAAGAAGACGAAATCTGCTTGGGAGAAGGTCAAGATCGATTGATGTTGCGACACTGTCCAAAGCAAAGGAAACGCCAGAAGAAGCAAGACGTACGCCGACAGGTCTAGCGCTGACACCGTCCGTCCCCGTGCTGTACGATTCCTCATCCCGAAAAACGCCTCTGCCTGAGTAAGTGCTTGTCAAAAACGTCAAAAACGAAACGGTTCCCGGATCGGTAATGATTTCCACCCACCACGAACCGGCACGCTAATGCGGTCATGCCACGCCACCATAGGATCCTAGCCTCCTTCGCGGAACAGCGTTCCCGGGGTCTTGCCCTGATCATGTCCTGCATTGTTCACCATTCAGTGTCGGCGTTCCGCCAACATTTCGTCACGCCCTTATCCTGCCGGCATATCCAACAGACTGGGCCAGGATCGGTCTCTGGAACCTACCGAGCTTCATGGCCTTGCCAAGAGCGATTCGATCGAAGGACGCCCGGGCCACAGTGCCAAACCCCTCGGCCGCGCAGAACAAATAGATGCTTTGACTGATGTATCCCGTATCAAGTGCGGCGTAGAACTCGTGCTCGACGCGGGAGCCGCCTTCCACTCCATCCAAGTTGGCGACGAAGATAAGATCGAGGGGCGCAGATGCCACGAACTGCTGATCTCCCGTCTGCGCCCGAATATCATCTCCCAGCACAGGCATCAATACGTGCATGGACGGGTCGTACCGAAACAGTCCGTTGACCATCGCCGCATAAACCACAATGGCTTGCTTGTCTTGGCAAGACGGAGCGGTACGCCCTGGCTCTTGCGGCCGGTGATCGCCAAATCCCGCCCATAAAAGGCGTGACAGCATATACAAGCGCAGTTCAGCTACGTCAAACAGGCGGCACGAGGAGCGATGCAGCAGCTCGTCGAGCAGGGCCGAGCTCGGGGGCGGGAAATCCGCGCCTGTCGCCAGCGAGCTCGGGCAAACCAGCCGTATCGTCGCTGGAAATCCAGATGATTGATTCATGCCGCTTTTCTCCCGATGAGGGCAACGCTGATGGCGCCCATGCGCGACACACGCAATCGCCACAAGCCGCGTCGGCGCTTGACGCGGCTGCACACCTATTTCGGATAGCCGATCGTTTGCGACAACAGCACTTCTTGATCGTGGCTCAACCCGAGTGCGTCGGCAACTGCAGAACGATCGATCCAGGCGCGTATCACGGTCGCCAGCGCATTACTGGCTGCGAACAAATACACGTTCTGCGCGATCGCTCCCGCTGCCGCATAGGAATATAAGGCACGCTGCCCAGCCGGGACCCGTGCCAGACGTGCGTGATCGGCAATGAGAATCAAATCGAGCGGCGCTTCGTCGACGAAGTCCTGATAGCCCGTCACACGGCGCAGGTCAATGTCGGCGACGAGTACAAGCCGGTTTCTATCGGCATCGTAGCGGTATGCGCCGCCAGGCAGCGCCACATAAACGTCAACTTCCCTGGCATCCAATGCCGACGGTGCCGTACGCCCGCCGTCGCGGCGATTGACGCCATATGCGGCCCACAGCAATCCGGACAATAGCGGCAGGGGCAACGCATCGGCAGCGAATTCCCGCAAGCTCTGGCGCTGGGCCAGCGCTTCCATCAACGGCAGACCGCCGCGCTTTTCCGGATCCGGAAGCACAATTTGCGATACCGCGTCGCCAAGCGCAGGCTTTGGGCGCAAGCGCCCCATCATGCCAAGTGCAATCTTGGTCAAGGTGCTCATGGGCTTGTCCTCATGTCTTCACTTTTGGTGCATCGCTCTTGTGCCACGCAGCCGGGGCTGCGCTCAGGCAATTTAATTAATCACTATCTTCTTGCTCTGTACGGTGGATTTTTTAGGCAGCGTCAACGTCAGAACACCATCCTGATACGCGGCCTCGACCTTGCCGTCATCGATCTCATGGGCCAACATAAAGCTGCGGTACTGTTGTCCGACGTAACGCTCGGTGCGCACGATTGTGTCCTTGACCTTCTGCTCGCTCTCCTTCCGCGTTTCGGTGGAAATGGACACTTGGTTGTGTTCGACTTCGACGCGGATGTCCTCCTTTTTTACGCCAGGGATTTCGGCCTTGACGGTATAGGCGCGCTCATTCTCGGTCACGTCGATTTTGATCTGCGGCTCACTAGCAAGATCGCGGAGGGATGCCAGATTAAATTCTTGCAACAGGCCGTCGATGCCGTGCATCGGTTCGTAGCGCGCCAGACGGGCGAAGGGGTTAAAGTGAGTCAAGTTGTATGCCATGATGGTCTCCTTAAAAAGTTCAACACAATACCGGCCGATGTGCGGCCGCTCACGCTCTTGAGCTTCGCTTTCCTTCGACGAAGAAGCGTCCGCAAAAAAGGCGTTCTTCCAATCCAGACGCGACAGCCTAGGTTTCGACGTCGCCAAGTCAGCTGATTCCAATATGGGGCTGTCAAGGACACATGTCCACCAGGGAACGTGATGCATGTCAAGCGAACACTTCAAACACACCAAGTCCGCAGGAACATCGTTCACGCAGACACCGTCGCAACCGGTCACATCGCATCGGTGCGAATTTGATGCACATCATTTTTTTCGGCGCTGCAGCATGTCATCCTGCCATTGGTCCCGCGCAACAGCGCAACCGCAGACGGCAACGCATGCGCGCGTCGTGCTGCGCGAAGAAACGAGCGACACGGCCGAACAGATGTCCGTGAATTACGGAGAACCACAAATGGAATTCAAGGATTACTATCAGTTACTTGGACTTGAACCCAACGTGGCCAGCGCCGACGTCAAAAAAGCCTACCGCAAGCTGGCGCGCAAATTCCATCCTGACGTGAGCAAGGAAAGCAACGCCAGCGAGCGCATGAAAGAGATCAACGAGGCCTACGCCGTGCTGTCCGACGAAGACAGGCGCGCCGCGTACGACCAGCTTGCCGCGCAAGGCGGGCGCGACCAGCCCTTCCAGCCACCGCCCGGATGGCATGGAAGCGACGGCGCGACCATGGAGCAGGCCAGCGATTTCTTCAACAACTTGTTCGGGCAAGCCGGACGCGCACGCCAGTCCGGCGATTTTCGTACGCGTGGCCAGGATTTGCACGGCACCATCGACGTGTCGCTGCAAGACGCCTACCACGGCGCGGTGCGTGAGGTGTCGATGCGCATACCGGCGCTCGACACAAACGGCCAGATCAAGACGCATCAGCACACGCTCAACGTACGTATCCCCCGCGGCGCGCGGGCGGGCCAGCATCTGCGCCTGGCCGGCCAGGGCGGCCCCGGTTTCGGCGGCGGACAAGCCGGTGACATGTTTCTGGAAGTACGCTTTGAGCACGATGCGCGCTTCCGGGTCGAGGGCCGCGACGTCTATCAAAAGGTAGAAGTCACGCCGTGGGAAGCGGCACTGGGCGCCAGCATCGAGGTCAGCACGCCGGCCGGCGCCATGCAGGTCAGCGTGCCGGCCGGCTCGCAAACAGGGCGCAAGCTGCGTCTCAAAGGGCGCGGCATTCCGGGTGAGCCGCCAGGCAACCTGTTTCTGGAGCTGGAAGTAGTGCTGCCTATGCCCATTAACGACGCGCAACGTGCGCTTTACCAGAGCATGGCGCGGGAGATGGCATTCAATCCGCGCCAGAAGATGGGAGAACATGCATGATGAAGAACGAGGTCGTCAACAGCGAACTGCTCGGCGACATGAGCTTGAACGTCGCAGAATTGGCCCTTGCCAGTGGAACAGATCCGGACTGGATCATCACCCGGGTCGAAGCTGCGCTCATTGTCGCGCGCGATGGCGAGCCCGATAGCTGGCGCTTCGGCAGCGCCGACTTGCGCCGTGCGCGCCGGCTAGCCGGCGCGGAACGCACGTTCGAGATTAATGAGGACGCTGCCGCCTACATTGTCGACCTGCTCGAAGAAATCGACCGCCTGCGCCAATGCGTGTAGTGCAGGCGTGCACCTGGTCTCACGCTAGTCCATCCACTGGCCACCATTGACGTCGAAGGTAGCGCCGGTGATAAAGCCGGCCTGTTCGTCAGCCAGGAAGGCGACCATGCGGCCGATATCGGCAGGCGTTCCCAGGCGGCCCACCGGGATCGCGGCCACGATGGTGCGCATCACCTCCGGCGCCACAGCGGCCACCATGGCAGTGTCGCAATATCCAGGCGCGATCGCATTGACGGTGATATTTTTTCGCGCATTCTCCAATGCGAGCGCTTTGGTGAAGCCAAGAATCCCGGCCTTTGCCGCGGCATAATTGCTTTGCCCGACCTGCCCCTTTTCGCCGTTGATCGAGCTGATGTTGATGATGCGGCCGAATTCGCGCTCGCGCATGCGCCCGATCACATGGCGCGACATGTTAAACACCGAACCGAGGTTGGTATCGATGACGCTGGCCCATTGTTCATGACTCATGCGATGGAGCACGCCGTCGCACGTGATGCCGGCGTTATTGACGAGGATGTCAATCGAACCCAATGCCTGCTCCACCTGCCCCAATCCGACAGTGCAGCGGGCGAAATCGGCCACGTCCCACTGGAACACGGGAATACCGCTGGAATCGGAAAAGATGTTTGCCAAGCGGGTATCGCGGTGATAAACCGCCGCCACGCGATGCCCGGCCGCTTGCAGGGCAAGTGAAATGGCTTCCCCCAAGCCGCGCGTGCCACCGGTTACCAAGGCAAGTCTGCTCATGATGCTGTTCCTTTATGTGGCCAACGGTGTAAGCGCACCTGACTGTCGGAACACGCTCTCCCCTGCGCTAGCCGCACGGCACCGGTGGACCGGCTAGCAACGCCGCAGCGCTGGACAGACCGAGCGGATTTCCCGCTAGCTGCAATGCGACGGCGAACGCCGCGTCCATGGTAGCCAGATGCACCTGGAACCAAAGCGGCAGCAGAAATACCGCCTTACGCGCGGCGACCAGATCGTCGGGCGCTATACTGTGCAAAGTCGCTAACACGCGTGCATGCTGCTCCCGATGCGACGCGATGCCAGGGTAGTCCATCTCTTCCATCAACCGCTCTTCCTCACGGAAGTCATTTTCCAGCTGCTCGACCAGCACCGGCAGGCCCAGTTCGAATTGCGTATCGGGCTGCTCCACCAGACGTGCGATCTGTGCGATCAACGCTTGATGCGCAAGGTCCACTGAAGGTATGCCAAGCGCCATTTCCGGCTTCCATAGGATGCGTTCCATTTTCTCTCCAACTCTACGGTTTGACGCCTGAACTCGCGGGCGGGCGTCATCCGGTTAGACACTGCAATACGCGTTCAATGTAAAGGTGAAAAACGTCGGCGTCAGCACAAACGTTTGATCCAAATCAACTAGGCGAACAAACCGCGCATCCAAGCGCGCCATGCTACTCGGGAACGTATGGCTAAACCATCGTTGAACTGCGGAATTTTGACCGTTAAAGTTCAGTCGTTTGATTTGAATCATATCGCCGCAGTGACCGAGACCCGGTTCGGCGCTACCTTCCAATACCATGTCCTGGCCTAATCACACGCACGGCACCATGCTGGAGCGAATCGTCCCCTCTTTACTGCGCCGCCGCGCCGCCTGACCATGCCGGACACCCCCATCGAAACGGTAACGCGCGCCCAGCAAGCAGGCACGGAAAGGCAGGCCAGTGCATGGCAAGGTGCGAGCAATCGAGCCTATCCCGAAACGTGCCTGCCCGCGGCGCAGACCGATTGGATCCTGAACGCGTGGCTGGGCCGGCTTACTGGCCGGGTGTCGCCTGCAGCCGTGAGCAATGCCTATGTTGACTGGCTCAGCCATGTGCCGTTGGCGCAGTCAAAGCAGCTGGCCTTGCTGCAACAGGCGTATGCCAGTCTGCAGCGCTGGCAGCACTTGGCTATCACGCAGTCAAGTGCGCCGGGCGCCGAAGGACCAGACTGCATTGCGCCCTTGGCCCAGGACAAGCGCTTCGCAGACCCTGCCTGGCGACACTGGCCATTTCACCTTCTGTCGCGGGGATTCTTACTCAATCAACAGTGGTGGCATCGCGCCAGCACGGGCGTTCGCGGCGTCTCGCAACATCACGAGGATGTCGCCACTTTTACGATGCGGCAATGGCTCGATATACTGGCGCCCTCGAATTTCCCGTGGACCAATCCGGTGGTGCTGGACGCGAGCTTGGCCAGCTGCGGCGCCAACCTCGTCCGCGGTCTCGGCTTTGCTGCGGCAGACTGCCGCGCCAGTGCGACCCCTCATGCGCCGCGTCCGAGCCGCTTCAAGGCAGGCGAGTCACTCGCGCTCACGCCAGGCAAGGTTGTACTACGCTACCTGGTCGACCAAGGCCACACCGTGTTCATGATTTCGTGGAAGAACCCGCTGGCGGCGGGCCGTGACTTGTCAATCGAGGACTATCGCCAGCTGGGCGTCATGGATGCGCTCACCGCCATCACCAGCAGCACGGGTGCGGCGCAAGCCGCGGCTGCGGGCTACTGCTTTGGAGGCAGCTTGCTTGCCATTGCCGCGGCGCGCGTGGCACGCGACGGGGACCATCGTCTGGCCAGCGTCACCCTGCTCGCCTCGCAAGTTGATTTCAAAGAACCAGGGGAGCTGTCACTGTTCATCGACGAGAGCCAGGTCAGCTTCCTGGAGGCGGCGATGTGGTACCAAGTCTATCTCGACACCCGCCAAATGCCGGGCGCCTTCCAATTGCTGCGCTCGAACGACCTGATCTGGTCGCGCCGCCTGCATCATTACCTGCTTGGTTTGGCTGAACAGGATACCGACCTGCAGGCCTGGAACGCAGACACCACCCGCATACCGTATCGCACGCACTCGGCGTATCTGCGCCAGCTTTTCCTGCATAACGATCAGGCCGAAGGGCGTTACATTCGTGGCGGCAGGCCGATCGTACTGAGCGATATCGCGGTGCCCCTGTTTGCCGTGGGAACCCTAAGCGACCACGTGGCGCCCTGGCGCTCCGCATTCAAGCTGCATATGCTGGCCGACGCCGACGTTACCTTCCTGCTGACCTCTGGCGGTCACAATGCCGGTGTGGTGGCGCCGCCAGGCCTGCCTGCGCGCAGCTACCAGGTGGCCGAGCATGCGCGTGACACCACCTATCTGGACCGGACCAGCTGGCAGCAAATGGCGCCGCGCCGCGAAGGTTCCTGGTGGCCAGCCTGGGAGGCCTGGCTTGCCGAGCGCGGCGGTCGATGGATCGCACCGCCCGCCATGGGCGCGCCGCTCGGTGAAGCGCCGGGGCGGTATGTCATGGTTACCTAGGACGAAAAATCGACGCAAAGCGCGACGCGCCGATCACAGGTCTGGACACAAGCAATCAAGGAGTTGACATGACGACGCAGACCACAGATGAAATGGAGCTAGCGGCAGAAATCCTGACGCTCGCCACCGAAATGACGTTCGCATCGATCCGGCCTGACGGCACCCCGCACGCATCGACAGTCAGTTTCGCCAGCAGCAACCTGACAGTGTATTTCGCCGTCGCCATTGACTCCCAAAAGGCTTTCAATATCCAGCACTGCAATCGCGTCGCATATACTGCGAACACCCGCTATCGGAGCTGGCATGAGATTCGCGGACTCGCGGTCGATGCAATCGCCCAACTTGTCACCGGCGTTGACGAACTGAGTGTCGTGAGCGCGATGCTGCGGCAGAAGTATCCGGAATTCTGCTCCATTGTCGACAACCCGGCGCAGCTACCCTGGCCTGGCATGCTGTTCATTCGCTGCGATCCGACCGATATTGTCATGCTCGATTACACGCAAGGGTTCGGCCACACCGTGTACTTTCAAACCGAACTGGCAAGTGACGTGGCAACAAGCCACAGCCCAAGCGGGCGAGGCGAGATCAGGATCGCTGAGCGTGGCCCCGGCGGCCGCAAGCGGACATGGTGAAGGGCGCCTGTGCCGATGCACCCTCAAGGTCGCACGCAGCCCGATGCTCGACATGCTGACCGCTGGGGCGGCGCCGTCAAATGGCGATACCGTCGGCGCGGCGCTCATGCGCCACGCGGCAGATTCAGCACAGGCGTCGATGACGCGGCCCGGCACTGGCCAGCAGGGTCTCACGAGCACCGAGGCCGCTCGGCGCCCGACCCTCGCCAAAACGAAGCAAAGCGAGCGCTAGCTCAGGCGCGGCCCGGCGCGCGTGGCAATGCCGCTATTGCGCCGAACATGCATCATCAAGTCAGACAGCCTCACTTTCCCGTGGCCAGTGCTTGACGATACTGCTCAAGCTTTGCCGCGTAGTCGCACGCGTCACCATAGGCGAGAAACTGCGCGTATCGCGCATGATTACCGAGCATCTTGCGTGCGTGCTTAATCGGACAAAAGTATTGCTCGGTTCTCGCAACGATCTCGGTGCAATACGCGATCAGGCCGGCACCATACGCACAATAACTGCAATGAAATCGTTCGATCACATTCAGATAGGCTAGGTGCTGCCGGTCGAACACGATATAGTTCGCGCGGCGTACCTTGGCGATCCGGTAGATGGGAAAACAAAGTAACTGATAGGCAGTGATGCATAGATCGACAAACACGAGCGGGACGATCATCGCGTAAATGACAGGCCCGGTAATCAGATTTTGCGGTCGGTAGGTAAACAGCCATTGCAGCAGGCCGCTTTTGAGCCTGCTATGTTTGCGGCGAATCGCCGCGTCGAATTCAATGCGCTTTCCCTTGATCTTGAAGAACATTCTGCTTTGCTGGGCGTGCAGTTCTTCGGCCAGCTCATCTTCCAGCTCGCTCATCTTAACCAGCAAGTAGCGTAGTTTATCGCTCATGACTTCCTCTCTAAAGGCGGCGGAGCCCGGCGTGACAAGCGAATCGAAGGTCCGGCATTGCTCGATCGCGTCGAATCAGCGAGGTCGACCGCTTGCGCCGACAGGCCGCGTGAGACGCCGATGCAGCTTAACCTGGCCTGGAATTGACGGAAATCAGACCTTCTCATCAATCTTGATGCATCTGAGTTTATATTAACTTTCCGCTGTCCATGACGCTCCACCGGCGGCACCACAGCCCCCATCACTCCACTTACATCGGGAGAATGCCATGCATTGGTCGTCCAGTCTTAGCAGCGGCAGCGCCGTGATCGACCATGCGCACCGTCGCTGTATCGGGGCGCTCGAGAAGGTGGAAAGGGCGCCACATCATCAGTTTCTTCTGCAGTTGCAGGCGCTCATCGAGACCTTTCGTCGCTGTTTTGACGAAGAGGAAAGATTAATGGAAGCCATCGGATTTCCAGACCTGAATCAGCATCGCACCGGTAATCCCCCCATTAATGATGCACGCCAAAAGTAGAGGCTATGCGGCGAGGGCCAATTTTTGAATCGGCGTGATGCCACCAAGGGCCATGTGTGGCCGGTCGTGATTGTAAGTCCATAACCAGCGT
>Ga0209023_10000094_pt1 | contig 156625 bp, 132 predicted proteins | sample LakOneMetagenome_FD_187468 | JGI IMG/M metagenome (GOLD analysis project Ga0209023, IMG submission 187468) | Freshwater and sediment microbial communities from Lake Erie, Canada (SPAdes) (version 2) | ecosystem: Environmental > Aquatic > Freshwater > Lentic | place: Lake Erie, Canada...
TTAGGATTAACAGTTAACAAAGCACAGCTTGATACGTTGGTTGGTGGTGTCCATGGAGCACAAACTCCACTTACCACACAACGGTAAGCTCTGCCATTCATCGCATTGGTAACAGGTCCTACGGTAAGTGTTGTAGTAGTAACACCGCTGTATAAACCACCATTGGCCAGGTTGGTCCATGTACCCGGACAACCGGTTAAACTTTCCTGCCATTGGTAAGTAAGTCCTGTTCCGGTTGCACCTACAGTATAGGTAGCATTGCTGCCTTCACACACCACAGTAGCTGCTGGTTGAGTAGTAACCACAGGGCGCTTGTTAACAGTAATGGTAATGTTGGCCGAAGCGGTACATCCGCCTGGCACCGTTGTACGGGTTACCGTATAGGTGGTTGTATTTTGTGGAGAAGCCGCAACAGGGTTCGTAGTCGTTGAACTTAAACCCGCAGCTGGTGTCCACAGGAAAGTACCGGTTGAAATTGGTCCGGCACCAGCAGAAGCACAGTTGGTAAGTTGCCCTACTTCACCGGCAGTTAATGCACGGTTATACAGGCGGAACTCATCCAGGCTTCCTGTCATCGACAAAGAAGCTGAATTATAACCACCCACCAGGAATGGAGCCGCTGCTGAAGTATTGAAAGTAACGGCATAGTTCTGGAAGAACACACCGTTCTTATAAACATCGGTACTGGTTCCGTTATAAACCACAGTCACCAGGGTGGCCGCAGGATTTACACCGGTTATTAATATATCGCCCGATCCGCCTCTTAATAACATATTATTGGTCAAAGCGGCACCGCCATAAAATCCACGGAACACACTCGCTGCACTGCTGTTACCAAACAGGTAAGATGGGTTATTATCTACCTGGTTTGCACCAAGCCAGAACGACATCGTGAACGGACCGGTAAAGTTGGTATTCCAGCCGGTATTCATATTATTGGCATTGGCCGCCCCGCCTGCACCTATCAGTGCAGTACCGCATTGGCCCGTACCTCCCTGCGTCTGGTTACCAATAATAGTTCCGGTTGCACTTCCCGGAGGCGGAGCACTGGCAAGGTTTGGTACAGTATTTCCGGTACCATCAAATTTGTAGTACAGTATTTCTGGTACCGGCGCAGCTGCTGCCCCGGTCTGGTCTCTAACGGTCAGTAATGTTGGATCACCTTCGCAGATCGTAGTACCTGGGTCTGCAACAATTACCAGTGGAGGGTTAGGTGTTACTGTAATGGTAAACGTTCTTGGAGTACCGGTACAGGTTACCGCACCATTGGTATAAGATGGTGTAACAGTAATGGTACCCACATTTGGCGTGCTGCCCGGGTTAAGAGCCGTAAAGGCCGGTATATTGCCCGTGCCGCTGGCACCTAATCCAATTGTTGTATTGCTGTTAGTCCAGTTAAACACCGTACCTGGTACAGTTCCGGTAAATACTACAGGAGCTGTTAGTACTCCAGGGCACAACGATTGGTTGGCCGGCTGGTTAACTGTCGGTGTCGGGTTAACTGTTATGGTAAATGTTCTTGGAGTACCGGTACAGGTTGTTCCTCCATTGGTATAGGAAGGTGTTACTGTGATAGTACCAACGATTGGCGCTGTAGTCGCATTGGTACTGGTAAATGAAATATTACCGGTTCCGCTGGCTCCCAGGCCAATGGCTGTATTTGAATTTGTCCAGTTATAAACCGTTCCCGCTACCGCACCGCTAAAGGTTGCAGTGGTTACCGTTCCAACGCACACAACCTGGTTGGCCTGTGCATTTACGGTTGGGGTTGGATTAATGGTTATAGTAAACGTTATTGGAGTACCGGTACAGGTTACGCTTCCGCCTGTATAAACAGGTGTTACTGTTATTGTACCTGAGATTGGTGCTGCCGTTGCATTAGTGCCTGTAAAGGCTGGTATATTGCCGGTTCCGCTGGCTCCCAGGCCAATAGCTGTATTGCTGTTGGTCCAGGTAAAGCTAACTGCTCCGGTTGGGCCTGTTGTAGGACTGGTAAAGTTAACAGGCGCTGTTAAAGCTCCGTTACATACTGTCTGGCTCGTTACTGCATTTACAACAGGTGTTGGGTTAACAGTAATAGTAAACGTTTTAGGAGTGCCTGAGCAGGTAATAGAAGTCAGGTAGGTTAAGATCACCTGTCCGTTTCCGCTTTGTACGCCGGCATTGTTCACCTGGGCACTGCCCAAATTAAACGATCCGCCGCCGCCGCCAGAACCCCAGGTACTGCCGCTCCAGTTATTTCCGCCGCCGCCGCCATTGTATCCGCCGCCGCCGCCGCTGGCACCACTGCAGCCACCTGCACCGCCGCCACCGCCAAATCCGCCCGGTATATTTACACTTCCGCAAGGGTTAAATCCGGTTCCGCCGTTGCCGCCATTCAAAGGAGTTAATCCCCCGGTAGCTCCGTACGTAAATAAGCCGTTTCCTCCGTTCGATAACCAACCGGCTCCACCACCGCCACCGGCAGGGTAAGATTCACCGTTAAGCGTTCCGGCTCCACCGCTACCACCATTTCCGCCTGAACCACCTGCAGTATTGCCCGATCCGTTTATAGAATTAGTAGGTGTATTGGTTGCTGAACCAGGCCCGCCTACTGATGCATTTGAATTGTTAGATGTTCCGCCACCACCACCGGCAGCTACTAAAAGCACATTTCCGGTATTCTTCCACACAAACGAACCGCCGCCACCGCCGCCATTTCCATTTGAATAAGAACCGCCGGTACCACCAACCAATACGCTGATAGTTTCACCCGGCGTAACCGCAACGGTACCCTTGATACTTGCGCCAAGGCCGCCACCGCCGCCACCCTGTGCACCATTTGCTGTAACATCAATAGATGTTACACCGGCAGGTACGATAAAGCTTTGCAGCGATCCTGTATAAGCAAACGTTTGGTTAACGGGTGATGCAGAACTTGTGATCTGAGGAGTAACAGTGATCGTAGCAGTCACCGCTGCATTGGTAGCATTGGTTCCGGTAAACGACGCTATATTACCCGTTCCACTGGCAGCTAAGCCAATGGAAGTTGTATTATTGGTCCAGTTAAATGTTGTACCTGGTACCGAACCCGTAAAGTTCACAGCAGCTGTGGCTGTATTGTTACAAACCGTCTGGCTGGCTGGCTGGTTCACATCTGGCGTTGTGCCAATGGTTAACGCTGCCTGGCCCGCCGGGCGACATGCCGGGTCAATAGGTGTTGGTGTTAATATCGCATATACAGTATAGTTTCCTGCAGGTATCGTTGCACTGTTCGCTGTTGCTACAGTTCCACCACTGGTCAAAGCCCCGTTGGCAACAGTTGCTATAACCGTACCACCCACATAAGGGTTAGCCAATGGAGATGCAGAATACTTAAATATGATTCCGTAAGTGATACCCATATTGGTTAAACCCGATGCAGTGAAACTTACATTACTTCCGGCACAGGCCGCACCCGATGGGTTGGTTGCAAATGTTGGTATAGTAGGACAAACACTGCAACCTCCAGGACCACTCAAAGCAAAGTTGGCTGTTGCTGTACATCCATTGGCCGCAGTTGCTGTTACGCTGTAAGCACCTACCGTTAAACCGGTCTGGTTCTGGCTCGTTGGGTTCACACCCGATCCTGTCCATACAAATGTGTAAGGACCAGCTGCACCACTCATGGTTAATGTAATAGAACCATCCGCCGATACGCAGGTCGTTGGTTCTACCTGGGTACTGCCGATAACAGGTACCGGGTTTATTGAAATAGTAACTGAACCACTCATGTTAGCAGTACAACTGGTAGTAGCATTAGTGGCCACTACGGTATAAACACCCGCTGTAAGCTGGTTTCCGAAACTTATTGGCAAACCGGTGGTTCCTGGTACCGGAGCACCCACATTGGTTACCCCGTTCAATACCAGCTGGTAATTAACACCGGTTTCTGAATTGCTCAATCCTACCGGTACGCCCACTCCGCCGGCACAATAAGGACCGCCGCCGGTTACATTATACGCAGTTGGTAACGCATTTATAGTAACAGTTGCCGTTGTCGCAAATAGAGGACAAGCCCCAACCGCCGGATTGGTATAAGTAATAGTATAGGTATTAGGTGCACTGGTTGCCGGTGTAATAGTTCCAGTCGAAGGATCAATGGTTAATCCCGCAGGTGAAGCCGTATAAGTTCCTCCGGCAGCACCGGTTCTGGTCACCGTAATTGGTGCAGCGCTTTTACAAACAGCCGACGGTGTATATGAAATGGCGGCCGTATTATCAGAAACGGTTACTGTTGTTCCTGAAGATACAGAACAGCCCGACACAGCATTAGTTGCAGTAACCGTGTAGGTAGTGGTAACTGTTGGAGTTACCCCTGTAGGATTTTGTAAACTGGAAGTATAACCTGCAGGTGTCGACGTCCATGAATAACTTGGAGGACCCGAGGGAGCTGTAATCAAGATATCATCCACATCCAGGTAAAACTGATCGGGATCAGAATAGGCGTTCCATGCAAAATAATAGGTTCCGCTCGATGCAGGGGTAAATGTAGCTGATTGCTGTAAATAAGTAGTGCTGGTAACTGTTCCTACATTCTGTACAACAGTTGTCTGGGCTGCTGCTGTCTGCGCATTGCCCACAGTTACTCTCAGTTTTTCAGGGAATGTTGTTCCTGAATTTCTGTACCACGATGAAATTGTATAGGTAACACCACCGGTTAAACTCAATCCAGGTGTGATCAGGTATGCAGTAGCAGCCTGGGTAGTATTCCAGTTATATTCAGCCGCTCTGGCGCCTGTTCTGGCTGCACCGTTGGTTTGTGGTACCGCCCACAAATTACCTGTACCGGTGTTAACACTTACCCAACCGGCTGGTATACCCGCCACACTTTCAAATCCTTCAGATAATATGGTAGTAGGAGGCAGGTTGGAAGTAGCCGAAGAGAAAAGGTTGATGGAGCTTCCTATACAGATACTGTTGCTGGAAGCACTCACACTCGTGATCGTTGGTGAGTTATTCACAGTTACGGTAACTGTTGCTGTATTCGTACATCCCGCACCATCGGTACCGGTAACTGTATATGTCGTTGTAGTTGCAGGATTTGCAGTAACAGTAGCACCCGTAGTGCTGCTTAAGCCGGCTGCCGGAGACCAGCTATAAGTACTGGCGCCCGAAGCAGTCAGGTTAACACCCGTTCCGGCAGAACAGATACTGGGAGCCGGCGGGTTTACCGCCACTGTCGGAGGTGCATTAACCACCACTGTAACCTGGTTCGAAGTTGCCGTAGCTCCGCCGTTGGCACAGGTTACCACAGCTATATAATAATAGGTTCCGGGTGTTAAAGCACCTGTATTATAACAGGTTCCACCGGCACAGGCTATATTGGTATATGGTCCGCCCGACACTGCCGAAGATTGCCATTGAACAGAAATACCGGCAGCTGCCGTTTGACCAGTAAGGCAAATAGTTGCCGACTGCCCAGAGCATATGGGTGAAGTGGTAGAAGCTACTCCGGCAGTAGGAGCGCCTGCACAGGCTGTCGCTATTGTACCGGTAAATTCATCCGCTCCTATATCCGGGGTAGCGCCCCTGGTATTTCCATCATAATCATCCGTGTAGGTAGCAATTGTTGCTGCCCCGCTTTCAATCTGGGTAGCCACAGCAGGGTTAATATGCAGGAAATTGGCAGATGCTCCCGATGTACTTAAAAACGCAGGATCCTCTGTTACTGATGCCGTTTCACGGGTACTTACCCTGGTTTTAAATGCCGCCAGGGTCTGGTCTGCATTCGTGCCATCATAATAGATCAGCCTGTTTGCACAGGCCCCGCCTGCAAAAAACAGGTTGTTATTAGATGTAGTGGCGTAATTATTCAGATTGGTACTGGCCGACCTCCTGAATGCACTTGTAAAACCGGTTCCTTTAGGAACCGAATTATTTACAATGATATTGTTCCGCAAATTCAGCGCAGCAGTGGTTGCCGTCGTACTGAATGTATGAAACAGACCCGATGTAGAGAAATTTGTACCGGAAGAACTGGCGTTCAGATAAACCGTATTATAAAAAATATTTAAGTTAGACGAAGTGGTGGTAGATGTTAGATTGATACCCCTAACCGCATCTGTTGCACTGCTGGTTGCAATGGCACGAAGGTCGCCAACCAGGTTATTATAAACATTTACAGTGGTACCGGCTGCAATGGTAATACCATTCGTAACACCGCCGGCGTTATTAGACTGCAGGTTATAAACCTTATTCTTATAAATGCTGGTGTTTGCACCGGTCGAGTGAATGATACCGCTTACCGTGGAGGCACCCGTAGTACTCAATCCGCTCACTTCATTATTAAATACACTCAACCCAAGGCTGGCTGTAGAATTACCAAGCTGAATACCCGTTACCGTTCCGGCACCGGTTAAGTTCGAAACCACGTTATTGCTTACAACACTTCCAACGGCACCATAATTATGATGAATTCCAAAAATAGTGCTGGTACCACCTGTGATATTGGAAACGGTATTATTGTTTACCAGTTCAATCTGGCTGGTTGCTGTGGCCTGGTAAATACCATAAACAGTAGTAGCGCCCGTTACGGTAATACCCGAAAAATTATTGTTGTTGATATTGGCAGTACCACCGGTTGGCGATCCAAAATTATAATATCCGTAAACAGTACCACCGGCACCTGTTTTATTGAATCCTCCGTTTATAACATTACCACTGATGGTTTTGTTATTGGTAGCATTGCTTGCATAAATAATATAGGCAGTACCGGTTGTGCTGATATTAGAGGCATTAATTATATTGTTTTGTACAGTCTCTAAAGTGGCGGCAACGGTTGTTGCCAGGGCAATGCCATAGTTGGTACCGGTGGTAGCACCGGTAGTCAGCAATTGTATAGTATTGTTGTTTATATTAACCGTGCCGTTACAGGTGGTATATATAGGAGCTACAATGGAAGAACCGCCGCTCTGTGTAAGTTTTATATTATTTGAATTAATAGAAACGTTCGAATTGGTACCGGCAGCATATACACCAATTAACTGGGTAGAACTGGCCGATGCACCACCCAGGGCATTGTCAATGGTATTATACATGGCCGAGGCCCCGTTTTGATTCACCAGGTAAATACAAAATGAATTGAATAATGCCGTAACGCCCATTGTTTTTACGGTATTACCAGTGGCAAGTGAAGCACCACCCACATCGTTGTTTTGATCATATAGGGTATAAGGTGAAGCTGCAGCAAAACCTAAGATCCAGAACCCTTCATTAACATTGCTGATAGTATTGCTGTAAAACTTATTGTTACTATGTGTATCACCGGCTGCTGTAATGGTCAATGCCGTGGCATTGGTTGCAATATTATGTGCAGAATAAATCCCGAAAGATCCGTTGGGATTCGAACGGTCTAATGTTACCGAACAGTTTTTAATGGTTACATTCTGGCAACCATCAAAAGGGGAAGCGGCATTAAGATTAACCAGGGCATATCCCCACTCCATGAACGCCGCACCGCTGTTGGATGCATTCTCCACCAGGTCAATACCATCTATAGTTACATAATCGGCACCCGCAATTTTAAAGATACCGTCACTTGTGGTAGAAGTACCGCCCGTAAATGCCGTGATCAGAGGGTTTGCACCGGCACCGTTTTTTTGGATCACTACGGTATTAGCTGCACTTAACGTTGCATTTAATGCCGTGGTTCCTAAAACATATCCTCCCGAAGGAGCTGTTTCAGTATAACCCGCCGCAATATTAAATACTACGCCGCCGGCACCTACCCCTTGGGTATTCAGGTCTGTTATAGCCGCCGCAATAGTGGCATATGTTCCGGGAATCGTTTTAACGCCTGTAAGCTGGGCATTGGTAACTGATGCAAACAAAACAGTAAGCAACAGAAAGTAGATTTTCTTCATAAACAGTGTTTAGGTTATAGTTAGGGCATGTCGCACAAGGCAACAATGCGGAAAGATATTCCATTTTTACTAACAAAAAATTTTTCGGTAACAATTTTTTAATATTACAGAATTCTGTTATCGGCAAATAATCAACAATTTAGGTTTGCTTATTCACTTAAAATGTAAAGGAAAATCAGACCAGGCCTGGTCAGGTACAATGATTTTTTAATTTATCCGGAACCGGGAAAAGAAGAGTTATAAAAAAAGATTACTATGCCCCAGGTAAACAAATATTCCTTCCGTTGTCTGTTCTATCTTATATGTCTTCAGATGATAGCCCTCGCCGCTTATATTTCTACCGTTGTTAAGGCTGAATTTGTATTTGTGTAGCGGACAAACCAGGTTTCCAAGGGCATCCTGGTGGCCATCTGACAATAAAGCCCCGGCATGGGGGCATTTTTGAGCACAGGCAAAAAGCCGGTCCTGCTGCCTGGCAAGGCATATTACTTTACCATTTACTTCCAATTCGGCCAGCCCGTTGCTGTTAAAACTAATTTCGGAGATGTTGCCGGCTATTTTATGCCACTGATTTTCCATCTATTTTGCCCTCTCTAAAAAATTCGTGTAATTGGTGTAATTCGGATCAATTAGTGCTATCGCCCTTAGTAAAAAAACTCGGCTTTATACGGGTAGCGTATCCGGTACATTTCCCTCACCTCGTTCAGGATCACCTGCCTCAGTTTATCCAGGTTGCTGCGCTCTGTAGCCGAAATAAATACACAGTGGCCCTTGGTCTCATTTTGCCAGCGCTGTTTCAGGTCGTCCAGTATTTCAACCTTTACAGCAGGGTCAAGCCATTCATCAAATGCCTCCTGCTCGTATTTATCCATCTTATTAAATATAGTAATTACGGGTTTATCGCCTGCGCCCAGCTCGGCCAGCGTTTTATTAACCACATTCAGCTGATCTTCATACTGTGGATGAGAAATATCTGCAACATGCAACAGTACGTCTGCCTCCCTTACCTCGTCAAGCGTACTTTTAAAGCTTTCAACCAGGTGATGCGGCAGCTTACGGATAAATCCAACTGTATCGCTCAGTAAAAAAGGGGTTTGCTCAAAAACCACTTTACGGGTAGTGGTATCCAGGGTGGCAAACAGCTTGTTTTCGGCAAAAACCTCGCTCTTGCTCAAGATATTCATCAGGGTACTTTTACCCACATTGGTATAGCCCACCAGGGCCACCCGTATAAATTCACCACGGTCTTTTCGTTGGGTAAATGCCTGCTTGTCAATTTCGGCCAGGCGTTTGCGCAGCAGGCTTATCTTATCTTTTACAATACGGCGGTCCGTTTCAATCTCGGTTTCCCCCGGGCCCCTGGTACCCACACCGCCACCCTGCCGCTCCAAATGCTTCCACATTCCCTTCAGGCGGGGCAAAATATACTGGTATTGGGCCAGTTCTACCTGCGTTTTTGCCTGGGCTGTTTTAGCCCTGCTGGCAAAAATATCCAGTATCAGGTCGCTGCGGTCAATGGTTTTTACATTCAGCTCTTTTTCAATATTCTGAATCTGGGAGCCGGTAAGTTCATCATCAAATATCACCAGGCTGATATTTCCCTTTAGCTGTATATATTGCTTTATTTCCTCCAGCTTTCCCTTACCCACAAAGATCTTACTGTCGGGGTGGGGTAACTTTTGAGTGAATCTTTTTACAGCAACTGCCCCCGCTGTTTCTGCCAAAAATGCCAGTTCATCCAGGAATTCATTCACCATGGGTTCGGTTTGCTCCTTATAAACCAGTCCTACCAGTATGGCTTGCTCTTCCTGCCTGATTATTTTTTTAGTCTCTATCAATCTACTTTATTTAATGTTGTACAAACAAAGGTATTAAAAACGAAAGCGTTCCGGCTTATATACGGAACGCTTTCGTTTAATTATTACTTATTCATTAATTTTTTGCAGCTGGCATCCACCTGGCCATTTCGGGGCAGGATTTATATTCATCATCTATCAGGATATAATAGGTAACTACTTTTTTATTGAACCATTGTTCCAGCACTTCATTCTTCTTCTCTTCCAGTGCCCTTTGTGCCACACGGTTATAATCGTCTTTCAGGTTTTCCCTGTGTGGCTCTGTTCTTGTTTTTAAATACACAATGCGTACCCCTTTCTTTCCTCTTTCATCAACAAACTCGGTGGGGTGAGAGTATTGCCCTACTTTAAGGTCTTTCAGCATGGCAACCATATCTTTATCCAGCTGGTCAATGGTAACATAAGTACTTCCGTCTCTTCCGGTAATTTGCCCGGCAGTGAATTTACTTTGCTCATCATCGCTGAATTTGGCAACAGCGGCGCCAAAATCCATTTTGCCGGCCACCAGCAGATCCCGTATCGAATCCAGTTTGGTAACTCCTTCTTTCATTTCAAAAGAAGTAACCTGCGGAATAATTAGGATATGCCTTACAGATGCATCATCACCCGCCCGGCTTACCAGCTGCATAATATGATAACCAAACCTGGTTTTAAACGGATTGGATATCTGCCCTGGTTTTAAAGTAAATGCCTTACCCAGCCATATCGGGTCCAATTCTTTGGAATAACGGTTAACATCATATTGCCCGCCGGTTTCCTTACTGCCCGGGTCCATGGTGTAAATACTGGCAAGCGAGGCAAAATCGCTTTTACCTGACTCTACCTGCGCTTTAATATCTTTCAGCTGCTCAATAGCATATTCCTCGGCATCCCTGTGGGCCTTGGGAAAGATAACGATCTGGCTGATCTCCACTTCACTTTCGTACAGGAATAAGCTGTCTTTAGGTATCTTATTGTAAAATTCGTTTACTTCTTTAGGCGTAATGCGGACATTTTCCACCACTTTATTGCGCATGGCTTTGGCCAGCTCCTGGTCACGTATCGGTTCCCTGAAATCTTCTTTAAGTTGATAGATGGTTTTACCGGCTACTTTTTCCAGCTCTTCCTTTGAACCAAATTGCGATATAAATGCCCGGATCCTGTTATCAATGATCGTTTCTACTTCTTCATCTGTTACCGGAAGTGAATCTTTTTCGGCCTGAAGCACCAGGGCCTTAATACCCATGGCCTGCTCCAGCATGGTGCAACGGGCATTGGCCGGTATCTCAATATTCTGGCGCTGCATATCGATAATACTGTTATCAATATCGCTTTTTAAAATAACCTTGTCGCCAACAACGGCTACAATTTTATCGGCAACAACTTTTTTAGGCTGACTGTTCTGTGCAAATGATGCAGAAACAAAAGTGAAAGATGCAACCAGTAATAGTAAAGAATTCTTCATCAAATAAATTTTATTCGTTCTGTTCTTGCTCATCCTGATGTAAGAACAGCTTCAAAAATAACCCTCTGTTTTAAAACCCTGCCCGGGCAGGCGTTCATTTAACAAAAGATTGAGAAAGGAAAGTCACCAGGCATTGGGCATTAAAAAGAACAAGACATCATGCCTTCCTCTCTCCGCAACCAATGACTAATGACCAATTACTTCTTTTAAAGCGTACGTTTTACTTCAATCTCTTCAAACGCTTCCACTATATCGCCCACTTTAATATCGTTATAATTACGGATGGTTAAACCGCACTCCATGCTGGAAGTAACTTCTTTGGCATCATCTTTAAACCTTTTCAGGCTTCCCAGTTCGCCGGTGAATATTACAATACCATCACGGATAAGCCTGATGCGGTTGTTCCTGGCCATTTTACCGTCCAGTACAAAACAACCGGCCACACTTGCTTTATCAAACTTGTACACTTCCCTTATCTCAACATTCGCCAGTATCTTCTCTTCAACACTTGGCTCAAGCATACCTTCCATCGCACTCTTAATTTCCTCAATTGCGTTATAGATAATAGAGTATAGCTTGATCTGTATCGCTTCCTGCTCAGCCAGTTTGGCTGCCTGCATAGATGGCCTTACGTTAAAACCAATGATGATGGCATCCGATGCATTGGCCAGCGTAACATCACTTTCGCTGATGGCACCCACCGCTTTATGAATTACACGAACCACAATTTCTTCGGTGCTTAATTTCTGTAAAGAGTCACTTAAAGCTTCCACAGATCCATCCACGTCACCTTTGATAATTACATTCAGTTCTTTAAAGCTTCCCAGTGCCAAACGACGACCTATCTCATCCAGTGTAATATGCTTACGGGCACGCATTCCCTGTTCACGTAATATCTGTCCGCGTTTGTAAGCATTTTCCCTGGCATCACTTTCGTTCTCGTATACTTTAAATGTTTCACCAGCCTGTGGCGCACCATTCAATCCCAATATTAAAACCGGGGTTGATGGAGGAGCTGTATTCACACGCTGATTACGCTCATTGTACATGGCTTTTACCTTACCAAAATACTGACCAGATACGATCATATCTCCAACCTTCAGGGTTCCGTTCTGAACCAGGATGGTGGCAACATAACCGCGGCCTTTATCAAGCGTAGCTTCAATAATGGTTCCATTGGCTTCCCTGTCGGGGTTTGCCTTTAATTCCAGTATATCTGTTTCCAGTAAGATCTTTTCCATCAGCAGGTCGATATTCTGACCTTTTTTGGCACTGATCTCCTGGCTTTGGTATTTACCACCCCAGCTTTCTACCAGTACATTCATACCGGCAAGCTGTTCTTTGATCTTTTCGGGATTTGCTCCGTCCTTATCCATTTTATTGATAGCAAATATCATCGGCACATTGGCTGCCTGGGCATGCGAAATGGCTTCTTTGGTCTGCGGCATTACTGCATCATCGGCAGCTACCACAATAACTGCAATATCTGTTACTTTGGCACCACGGGCCCTCATGGCCGTAAAGGCTTCGTGACCGGGAGTATCTAAGAAGGTGATATTTCTTCCATCGGGTAATGTTACCTCGTATGCACCAATATGCTGGGTAATACCTCCGGCCTCACCGGCAATAACGTTGGTATTGCGTATATAATCCAGTAAAGAGGTTTTACCATGATCTACGTGACCCATGATGGTAACAATAGGAGCCCTTGGTTTCAGGTCTTCTTCACTGTCTTCTTCCACATCCATATCCAGTTCACCGGCATCTTCCACGCCAATAAACTCTACTTCATAATTAAATTCGCTGGCAACCAGCTCAATCACATCTGCCTCCAGGCGCTGGTTAATAGAAACCATAATACCCAGGCTCATACACTTGCTGATCACGTCTGCAAAACTTACATCCATCAAACCGGCAAGCTCACTAACTGAGATATACTCTGTAACCTGCAGCTTATTGCTTTCTTCTCCTCCCATTCCTGCCTGCTCAGCATGTTCATCTCTTTTTGCTTTACGGTATTTGGCTTTCAGGCTCTTTCCACGCCCGCCTGCACCGGCCAGTTTGGCCTGTGTTTCCTTCAGTTTATCCTGTATCTCTTTTGCATCAATAACCTTGTCTTCCCTGCGGCCCGGTGCGCCGGTTGCAGGCCTGTTAAACCTGCCGGTACCGGTTTTATTTTGCGTTCCGGTGCCAATGGCCGGCCTGCGGTTTTGTGTTGATTGCTGCGATTGCTGCGTATCGCCCGGTTTCTTTTCCATCGGGATACGCTTACGCTTGCGCTTTTCATCAAGACTGCCTTTTTTAGGCCTGGTATCGTTATCTACGGGTAATTCAATTTTACCCATGATCTTAGGACCTTCCAGTTTTTTGGCCTTAATATTTTCTATGATCGGGGCTGCATCTTCTTCTTTTACAACAGGTACTGCTTTAACCTCCTCAACCTTTTCTGCAACTGGTTCTGCTTTCTGAATTTTAGGTGCATCCTCTACCGGCTTTTCTTTCTTTTCTTCTTCTTTTTCTGTCGTTTTTTTGGCAGATTTTTTTGGTCTTGTGGAAGAGTCTATCTTATCAAGATCTATCTTATCAAGAATTTTCGGAGCTTCCAGCTCGGGAGCTTCAATTTTTGTCAGCTCGGGTCCTGCATCTTCATCCTTATCAGATTTCTTCTTTTCTGCCTTTACTTCTTCCTTTACAGGTTCGGCAACCGGTGCCGGTTCTGCGGCTTTGGGCTCTTCGGCAGGTTTTGCCTTGGTCTCTTTTTTATTGAAGGAAAGATCCTGTTCGTCTTTTTTCTTCTTTACATCGCTGGCGCCGGCTCCTTTAGGCAGATCTATCAGCATCGCTTTTTCGTGCGCTGCTTTTTCTCCCTTATACTCGATCTGCAATGCATTATACATTGCTTCGGTAAGTTTTGAGGACGGGTTCAGGCTTTCGTTGAATCCTTTGGACACAAGAAAGTCTATCAAGGTATCTTTACCTATGTTAAACTCCTTGGCCGCAGCCATTAACCTTGGTGTTGTTACTTCTGACATTCGTTTTGTTATTCGCCCGTTATTAAAAAAGGGACTTATTTTTCTTTTAATTGTTCTGTACAGTGTCCCGCCGAAATGTAAAACCCTGTTCCTTTCTTTATTCTTTTCCAAATTCTTCAGTCAATATTCTTCTTACTTCTTCTATTGTTTCTTTTTCCAGGTCTGTTCTGCGTTCCAGTTCTTCTGCAGTTAATTCCAATACAGAACGTCCTGTATCGCAACCAACCCTTTTCAATTCGTCAATTACCCATGGTTCAATTTCATCTGTAAATTCATCCAGGTCAATATCAAATTCTTCAACCTCTCCTTCATTATCGCGGAATACATCTATTTCGTAACCGGTAAGCTCACAAGCCAGCTTTATATTTACGCCCCTGCGGCCAATGGCCAGCGAAACCTGGTCGGGTTTCAGATATACATTGGCGTGCATTTTTTCATTATCCAGCTCCATGCTGGTAATTTTTGCAGGCGTTAATGAACGTTGTATCATCAACTGGGTATTGCTGGTCCAGTTTATTACGTCAATATTCTCATTCTTCAGTTCACGCACAATACCATGAATACGGCTACCCTTCATACCTACGCAGGCACCTACCGGATCGATCCTGTCGTCATAACTTTCTACTGCTACTTTTGCCCTTTCTCCCGGGTCACGAACGATCTTCTTAACAACAATCAGGCCGTCAAAGATCTCAGGTACTTCAATTTCCAGTAATTTTTCCAGGAACGAAGGACTGGTACGTGATATAATAATTACAGCCTGGCTGTTCTTTAATTCTACTTTTTTTACTACGCCTCTTACATTTTCGCCTTTCTTGAAATAATCAGAAGGTATCTGTTCAGATTTAGGAAGCAACATTTCATTTCCCTCCTCATCCAGTAACAGTACCTCTTTTTTCCAAACCTGGTAAACCTCACCACTCACAATTTCACCCACACGCTCTTCATATTTCTTGATCAGGATATTCTTCTTCAGATCGTTGATACGTGCAGCCAGGGTTTGCTTACCGGCTAAAATAGCACGGCGGCCAAACTCTTTCTGTATATCAACTTCTTCATACAATTCTTCACCAACCTGGTAATCAGGCTCTATCTTAATGGCATCTTTATACTCAATTTCAGTAAGGGTATTGTACAGATCGTCATCATCAACTATGGTACGCCTGCGAAAGATCTCCAGGTCACCTTTTTGATCGTTCACAATTACGTCGAAACATTCATCGCTGCCGTATTTTTTACGGATCAGTGTTTTAAACACATCTTCCATCACCTTCATCAGCGTTGGACGATCGATGTTTTCCGCATCTTTAAATTCCTGAAAGGAGTCAATTAAATTAATACTTGCCATATTCAGCTCCGGCTATAGTCCCGATAGCTATCGGGAGGATTATTTCCCCGCCAGAATTGGGGTTTTATTTAATAATTAAAACTTGATCTGTATTTTGGTTTGCTTTATTGCATCAAAAGGAATTTCTTCTGTTTTCACGATTGCCTTTTTTCCTTTTCCTTCTGTATATTCTATGGTTATGTTCTCTTCTGTAACCGCTGTCAATTTCCCTTCTTTTTTCACTTCATCCTTCATGGTCACTTCCACATCCCTGCCAATATTTTTTTTGTATTGCCGCAATAGTTTCAACGGCTCATCCAGGCCGGGACTGCTAACTTCCAGCGAAAAATCACCTTCGGGATACATGCCCATCTCTTCCATGATCTTGTACAGGGCACGGTTTATTTTAATGCATTTTTCTATACCCAGTCCGCTATCCGCATCTAAATATATTTTAAAATTGTTGGTGGGCTTTACTTTAATGGATACCAGAAAAATATCGTCGTAAAGCAGGGGCCCAATCAATTTTTCTACCGCCTGTATTTGTGTGTCCTGAGTCATGATAAAAGAAGAAGGGAACGCCACCGTTCCCTTCTATTGCTTCTTTGTCCGATGCAAATATACGCAATGAAGCCGTAACTGCCAAACACTATGTTATTTATCTGCCTTTTCTACCGTTTCTAAAATTTAACAGCCTTGGATTTAATAGATTAATAACTTTGACCCATGTTAAAAGTATTATTTGAGCTTTTTGTACTATACCTGGTATATAAACTCATTTTCGATTTCATTATTCCCATGTATAATGCCACCAAACAGGCAAGCCAGAAAATGGGCGAAATGCAGCAAAAGATGAACGAGCAATTTAACCAGCAGCAAAGACAGGCCAGTACGGCTGCTTCAGCCGAAAAGCCCTCCAGGCCGGCCAAAGATGATTATATTGAATTTGAGGAAGTGAAATAAGTGCTGCAGCGGGTTAGCAAAAGCATAAAACTTACAGGGCATTCAATTCTAAAAACTCTATTCTTTCTGTTGGTAAAAGATGGTGCGTTTTAAAGCCCATATTTGCTGCCGTTTCTATATTCATCCAGGTATCATCAATAAAAAGTGTTTCCGCGGCTTTCAGGCCTGCTTGCTGCAAAACAAATTCAAAAATGGCGGCGCCGGGTTTGCGCAGGCCAATTTCATTAGAATACCAGGCTTTGGTAAAATAGGCATCCAGCAAGGGTTTGCCGGTTTCCCGGGTAAATAGTTTTTTAAAGCATTTTAAGTGGATGCTGTTGGTATTACTTAACAGGTAAAGTTTGTAATCAGCCGATAAGTGCTCCAATACCTGCAGACTTTCAGTTCTGAAATGCAGAATGAGTGCATTCCAGGCATGATCGATCTCTTCGTTTGAAAGTGGCAGTTCGGTCCTTTCTTTAATCGCTGCATAAAAATCAGCTTCGCTTATATGGCCTGTTTCCAGTTTTTCAAACAAAGCATCTGCTTTAAACTGCGAAAACATAGCTTCAAACTGGGATAATCCCAGTTTTTCAAAGGCATCAATGGTTTTTTGATAGTCAATATCCAGCAAAACACCTCCCAGGTCGAAAATGATATTTTTGGTAGTTGCCATAATAATTAAAAAAGCGCTCCGTGTTTTTCGGAACGCTTTGTGGGCCCACCTGGGCTCGAACCAGGGACCACCTGATTATGAGTCAGGTGCTCTAACCAACTGAGCTATAGGCCCTTTCTTCGGTTTAAAATGAAGAATGAGGGTGCAAATATAATAAATGCCGTTTTAAATAAGCGTTTCCATTAAATATTTATCACCCTGGTGGTATTAAATTCCTTTTCATACCCAACAAATTAATGAATTGACCCACAAATGGGCCTCCAAATAAAGCCTAAGCTGTTTAATTTAACGCTTCATTAAATTATTTGCCGTTAATTTGCAGCTTCAAAATTGATTATGAAGAAATTAGTACTAATTGTTTTTGCCCTTGTAACTGTATCTGCAGCCAATGCGCAGGAAAAAAAGAAGATCGGTGGTTTTATGAACAGAACCGGCGACCATTTAATGCTGCAGCTTACCAGCGACTACTGGATGGGAACGCCAGACAGTATCGACAGAAGGATAAATGGTTTTGCCCGTGGTGCCAATATATATGTTTTACTTGACCAGCGTTTTAAAAGTGCCCCGCAGTGGAGCGTTGCTTTCGGGCTGGGTGTTGGTACCAGCAATATGTATTTTAAAAATACCGTGGTTGATATCAAAGCAAAAACAAATACACTGCCTTTTACCAATGTTGATAGCGTAAATCACTTCAAAAAATATAAACTGGCAACTTCTTACCTGGAAATTCCGCTGGAATTACGCTATACGCTTGACCCATGGAATGAAATGAAGAGTATTAAGTTTGCCCTGGGTGTAAAAGTGGGTACATTATTAAATGTGCATACCAAGGGAAAAACTTTGTTAGATAAAAACGGTGCTACCTTAAATAATTATACTGCCAAAGAAACCGGCAAAGGTTTCTTTAACTCTACCCGTTTTATGGCTACTGCAAGAATTGGCTATGGCAACTTCTCCTTATTTGGGGCTTACCAGCTGAATAATATTTTTAAAGACGGCGTGGCCGCAGATGTTAAGCTGGTGCAGATTGGTTTAAATTTCAGCGGATTATAAAATCAGCTTATTCAATACAATTTTTAATCCTCACGATCAACACGTGAGGATTTTTTCTTTGCGGCTCTTTTTTAATGTTGTAACTTTGCGCCTCACTCCACAACATGAGCGACGAAATTAAACACGAATGCGGCCTTGCTTTCATTCGTCTTCGAAAGCCTTTCAGTTATTATCAGCAGCAATATGGCACCGTAATGTATGGCCTTAATAAGCTATACCTGCTTATGGAAAAGCAGCACAACCGTGGCCAGGATGGCGCCGGCATTGCCACCGTAAAGCTGAATACCGAACCGGGCTATCCTTTTATGCACCGCCTGCGCAGTGGCGCCAACCAGCCCATTGCCGATCTGTTTGCACAGATAGGAAAGGAATATAACGAGGTTGAAAAATACCAGCCCGATATTAAAAACCATCCAGGCTTAATGAAGGGACACCTTAATTTCCTGGGCGAGGTTTTGCTGGGACATTTGCGCTATGGCACCCAGGGTAAGAACAATGCTGAGTTTTGCCACCCATTTATAAAAAGACACACCATACCATCCAGGAACCTGGCTTTGGCCGGCAATTTTAACCTGGTAAATACTGAAGAGCTTTTTGCCCTGGTAAATATCGATCCGGGAGAGTTTCAGCGCCAGAGCGACCTGGCGGCCATGATGGAAGTACTGTATCATTTTGTGGTAAAGGCCGATGAGGCTTTTCCGGGTGCAATGGATATTACCCGGGTTTTGAAAAAAGCCGTACCACTATTTGATGGAGGTTTTACTTTTAGCGGTATGCTGGGCAATGGAGATGCTTTTGTAATGAGGGATGCCCACGGCATCAGGCCTGCCTATTACTATGTAAATGACGATGTAATTGTAGCAGCCAGCGAAAGAGCGGCTATTCGTACTGCTTTTCACCTGGAAGAAAATGAGGTACAGGAACTGATGCCGGGCAATGCGCTGATCGTAAAAGCAGATGGCAGCTATACGGTAGAGCAGGTGGTAGAGCCCAAAGAACGTAAGGCCTGCAGTTTTGAACGCATTTATTTCAGCCGCGGCAGCGATGAAAAGATATATAAGGAACGGACCAGGCTGGGACATCTTTTGAGCGACCGGGTACTGAAAGCCATTGATTATGATCTGAAGAACACGATCTTCTCTTTCATCCCCAATACGGCAGAAACTGCTTTTTACGGATTAATTAAAGGGGCTGAAGATTATCTGAATAAAATAAAGATAGAACGTATTGTAAGCTGGGGTAAAGATTATGACGAAGAGAAGCTGGCTGAAATGGTGAACAGGAGGATACGCATTGAAAAGATTGCCATCAAGGATGTGAAGCTGCGAACTTTCATTACTGAAGACAGCAGCCGCAATGAAATGGTACAGCACGTTTACGACATTACATACGGAACAGTAAGAAAAGGTATTGATACCCTGGTTGTAATTGACGACAGTATTGTACGGGGAACTACTTTAAAAGAAAGTATCATTCGCATGTTATCCAGGCTGGAGCCTAAAAAGATCATCGTTGTTTCATCGGCTCCGCAAATTCGCTATCCCGATTGTTATGGAATTGATATGAGCAAGATGGGCGACTTTATTGCATTCAGGGCTGCTGTTGAATTACTGAACGACACCGGGCAGCAGGATGTGCTGAACCAGATGCTGGATAAATGCAAGGAACTGCAGCGTAATAATCAATTGCATACCGAAAACATTGTGCAGCAGCTTTACAAAACCTTTACACCTGAAGATATCTCAGATAAAATTGCGCAGCTGATCACAGCTTCGGACATACATATTCCGGTAAGCGTAATTTACCAAACCATTGAATCGCTGCACGAAGCCTGCCCTACCAACCTGGGCGACTGGTATTTTACCGGCAAATACCCTACACCCGGCGGCAACCGGGTTTGCAACAAAGCCTTCATGAATTATATGGAAGGAAAGAATGTAAGAGGATACTAGGTTAAAAGTTATAGGTTGAAGGTTGAAGCAGTTTTATCTTCAACCTGTCCTGCTTTTTGTTACAAGAAATTTAGTTGAAAATTTCGTTCAGCAAACCGGCCAAATGCACGCCCCCTTTTAACAGCTGCTGGTTAACAACCCCAATAAATTTAAAGTTGTACTCATAGCTTAAATTGGCATCTGGTTTTGCATCTGCATAAATCTTTTCTGCCTGTTGATAGGATTGCCATATCCAGTCGCTCACTGGCTCTGCCTGCCATTCTTTTCTTAATGCCTTGGTTGTATAATTTATAGAAGATGCATATTCGGTATAGCTCAGTTGCTGAAAGTCTATCAGCTTAGAATCCCATACCGTATGCAGGTTAGATGGTTCTTTAAACCAGTTCACTTTCACCCCGTTTCCGCCACGGTCTTCGGCCCGGCCTATATGCAGGGGCTGATGAATATCACCTACAATATGTATAAGCAGGCGCAGGTACAACACTTTTTTATCCTGCTCCAGTTCTTTATTCTTAAGTTGTTCTGTTAACCAGTTTATTTTGGTGTAAGCATCTGTTACCGTATCTGTTGCCAGGTAATTCTTCAGGTCTGTTTCGCTAAGTCCTGGTTTCAGGTTAATGTAATGCCATACATCCAGGTATTTATAAGATGGGTCAGACTTTATAAAGTCCGGCCAGTTACTTGACATGGCAACCGATTCGTTACCCAGTATCTTAAATATTTCACGTTTGGCTGTTTTAGTAAGATACGAGTCTGCTATCTGCCCCACAATGCGATGGCCCAAAACGCCCCATGCCATGCTGCAAAAAGGCAGGTACAAAAACAAAAACAGTATTGTTAGTTTTTTAAACAGGTTCGTCATTGCTATAAAATTTGAATTGTAAAGCTAACTCAAAGGCCAGAATATTTTGTGTCCTTACAATATTTTTATTCAATTACCTCAAACAACAGTACCTGTGCTTTTTCAGCAATAGTAAAATTATTGTCGGCAATAAACACCAGTGTTTTGTGGCCATTAGGTAGTATCGGCCCAAATGTTACACCTTCAATATTATCGGTATAAATTCCCAGGTCGTCCATATTCAGCAGGAGCGTTTTTTTTGCGGGTACAAAAGAGTGATTGTTTTTTAATACCATGGCACTTACATCTGTAGCAGCATTCAGATCGGCAATAAAAACACGTATAGTGCTGGGCAGTCGGCCTGTTGAAAAAGAGCGTTCAATAACCAGTAATTTATTATTTCCTAAACTAAGTATATCAGGCACCCCGTTGATCTTGAATTCATTTTCGGGTTTGGCTGCAAAAGCCACAGGCGCCAGTTTATAGGCATACTGGGCTACACTTTTTTTCTCTCTTGTTTCAAATTTAATAATTCGTATAAAAGCATCGTTGTCTACAACTTCGGCCCTGGGCCCGTCTTCATACAGGGGCTCTTCTACATTTACGTACAGTGTTTCATAATTATCGGCAAAGCTCATGCCTTCAAACACGCCATTTCTTCTCGGGCCTTTTTCTGTGGCATGCATTTTCATTATTTCGGGCAGGGCAAAGCTGTCAATGTATTTCCCATCAGGTCTTATCATTATCACAGAAGGGTTTGTAAGCACCGTGTCATTTGCTTTTACAATTCTTTCTCCTTCGCTGCTCCATACCAGGTATTTTTTTGCTGCATTGTATCGTATTGCTTCCGGGTCCGGTGTTTTAAAGCGGTCTTGTATGTTATTGGGATAAACCTTGCCGTCTGCCTGCAGCATGTTTTCTACATCGGTAAAAGCCAGGCTGTCAATCCCTTTGCCGGAAATAAAAATTTTTGCCTTGTAAAACCGAGCCGGGTTTTTATCACTCCTGTCATCGCTTACCAGGTAATACAAATCATTTTTTGCATCATAGTCAATACCAGACAAACCCCCTACGGTAGTATTTTTATATTTAAAATTGAAGGGGATATTATAGGCGTTGATAAATTTCAGGCTGCTGATATTGGCATTAACCTGGTTTATTTTTTTTGATGATGAGCATGAGAATAAGAACAGGCTTGCTGCTATCATTAAACCTGGTTGCAAATAAGAAAGACCCATACATGGATTTGTGCGTAAAGTATGAAAACTTTGCTGATGTAATTACGCGGATGAATTAATTTTTTTACTTTTATACAGATGCCTGAAGCTGTTTAAAGCCTATGCTGTTTCTTTTCATGTTCATTCTATAAACTAATTATCTGAAAAAAGTTTTTATTATACGCCATGCCAAAAGTGATCAGCGTTTTTTTGGTAACGATTTTGAGCGGCCACTGAATGAAAGAGGTAAAGCAGATGCTCCTGAAATGGCAAAGCGCCTGCTTCTTAAATCCTTCAAACCCGATGCCTTGATTGCAAGCCCTGCAACGAGGGCTAAAAGAACTGCTGAACTATTTGCAGAAACACTGCAGATACCTGCTGCCGATATTATTTTCATGTCTGCACTATATCATGCCCCTGAAGAAACCTTTTATGATATTATTTCTGCCTTACCCGATACGTTGAATACTGTGGCTGTTTTTTCTCATAACCCGGGTATTACCTATTTTGTAAACAGCCTCAACACAAAGATCAGGGTAGATAATATGCCTACCTGTGCCATTTTTGCTGCATCAGCTGATATTACTGAATGGGCTTCTTTCGCCAGGGCTAAAAAAGAAGTTTTATTCTTCGACTATCCTAAAAACCCATACTAAATATTGAACCGAACCAAAGATTTTTTGTTGTAAACAACCAGAATGTTCCTTTTTACGTTTGTACTATGGATAAGCCAAAACCATTAATTTGTATCACTATTATAAAATCTCTGTTTATGAAATTATTTCTTGCAGTATGCAGCCTGTTGATATCGGTTACCAGTTTTTCTCAAAAAAGTGATTACCTGGTTAAAAATAATGGCGATACTATTTGGGGCGATATAAAACTGGAAAATAAAAAATTTTATGTCAATGGTACAAGCCAGTCAGAAATTAATGCGGATGAGGTTAATAAGGTTAAAAGCAGCAGGTATAAGGGCTCTGTTGTATTAAGGTGCAACCTGGTTTTATATGTCGATAACCTGTCTGACCTGGAAATTGATTATTACAAGAAGGAGGCTGTTGACACTGTGATGATACTTGACGAGATTTATACCACCCCAAAAATAAACCTGTACTATGGGGTAAATGATTTTAAGACCCCTTTTTATTTCTATAAAACTCCTTCAGACCCTATACCTGTTCAGTTAGTAATTCGCTATTATTTGCAAGGCGGGCTTGCCAATTATAATGACGACCGTGCCAGGTATCGTGGTCAAAAGTCAAAAGTGAGCATTGTTGAAGACAAGGGATATGTAAATCAGTTGTATGCCATTATGGGCGACTGTAAAAAAATACCCGATGCCATGTGGGAGCTTTTGTCTTATCGTGATTACAGTTTTAAGCAGATCATAAAAAAGTACAACAAGTGTAATTGATCAGCATTTCAGTTCAAAGTAAACCGCTGTTTCGTTTGGGTTATGATAGTACGCAGCAATTTCATAAAACCCATAGTTTTTATACAGGTTAATGGCAGCTGTCATATAGTTTAATGTATCCAGCCTGATAGTGTTATAACCAAATGATTGTGCAAGCTCAACGGCCTTTTGCAACAGCATTTTTCCTACGCCCTTTCTCTGAAAAGCAGGCTTTATGAACATGCGCTTTAATTCGGCTGTGCTGCTATCAATTTTTCGTACTCCAACACAACCTATACATTCATTGTTTAGCTTACACAAAACAATGCCGCCTTCCGGCTGGCCGTACATAATTTTTAATGCTGCCAGTTCTTCTTCAAAATGCTGAAAGCTTAAATCAATATTCAGCCAGGCTGCATATTCTTTAAAAAGTTCTGAAGCAATTTTGTAATCCTCATCTGTATATGCAATTAAATAATCAGCCATTTTTAAACTGTTTATTGGCAAGATAAACACCACTGAAAATAAGTGCAGCGGCAACTATTTTATACAAAGCCAGTTGCTCATGTAAAAAGAACATGGCAATAAGTGCAGCAAATACCGGTTGGGTATAAATATAGAATCCGGCAACAGAGGCTCCCAGTGTTTTTATACCGTACAGGTTAAACAGGTAAGCTAAAAAAGTACCCGTTATTACAATAAGGCCCATACTTGTAAAATCAACTGCGTTGTATTGCTGCCAGGGAATTTCTGTAAATTCCGTCCAGCCAAAAGGAAGTGCCAGTAACAAGCCTATTGTAAATATCCACCTGAGCACCACTACAGCATTGTACTTCAGCATTAATGGTTTTACTATAATGAAATAAATGGTATAGGATACTGCATTGATGATGATAAACAGATCGCCCAGCAAAACATTGGCTCCGTTACCGGCGTTATCTTTTGCCAAAATTAAAACCATGGCACCGGAAATGCCCAATGCCAATCCGGCAATCTTTAAAAGGCCCAGGCGCTCCTTCAGTATCCAGGCTGCAATAATTACAATCAGGATAGGTGTGATGAGCAATAACAGGGCCGCATGAATTGAGTATGTTAAGGAAAGACCTTTTATAAACATCAGCTGGTTTATGGCAATACCAAAAAGGGCGCAAAGAAAAAGCCGCATCCGGTCTGGTTTCTCGATTTTAATATTTACCGGCTTCAGTAAAAACAATATCCAGAATAAAATTACAGAGAAGCCTATCCTTACCACATTTAAACCAAAAGCCTGTACAAGCCCATTGTTGGTAAGGTGTTTTACTGCTGAAAGATTTATAGCAAAAAAGATATTTGTAAAAACCAGTGCAATATGTGCTATGCTTTTCCTGTTCAAGTAGTTTGTTTAAATTATCTGAAAATACCCTGCAAAAATACGTCAATAAAAAAGCTATTGCGCTTTTACACACAATAGCTTTATACTTACTAACCCAATAAGCATTTATTTATAAGCGATTATCAGATCGCCTGTGCTTCTTTGATCTTTTCCCTGATCTTGGCTTCAATTTCGTTTGCCATTTCAGGATTATCAAGCATTAATTGCTTTACAGATTCTCTTCCCTGGCCAAGTTTATCGTTATTATAGCTGAACCAGCTGCCGCTTTTCTGCACAATGCCCAGTTCTACACCCATGTCAATGATCTCACCCACTTTTGAAATGCCTTCGCCATAGATAATATCAAATTCTGCCAGCCTGAATGGAGGCGCTACCTTATTTTTAACCACTTTTACTTTTACATGGTTACCAATAGAATCATCGCCGTCTTTTATCTGCGCCATGCGGCGGATATCTAACCTCACTGAAGCATAGAATTTTAATGCATTACCACCGGTGGTTGTTTCGGGGTTACCAAACATAACGCCTATTTTTTCACGCAGCTGGTTAATGAAAATGCAGCAGCTGTTTGTTTTGTTGATGGTGGCTGTCAGTTTTCTTAAAGCCTGGCTCATTAACCTGGCCTGCAGGCCCATTTTGCTATCGCCCATTTCGCCTTCCAGTTCGCTTTTAGGTACCAATGCTGCCACAGAGTCAATTACCACTACATCCAATGCTCCTGAAAGAATCAGGCGGTCGGCAATTTCCAGCGCCTGCTCTCCATAATCGGGCTGAGAGATCAGCAGATTATCAATATCTACACCCAGCTTTTGTGCATACACACTATCAAATGCATGCTCTGCATCAATAAATGCACACATGCCGCCTTTTTTTTGTGCCTCTGCAATTACATGAATTGCCAGGGTTGTTTTACCGGAACTTTCCGGTCCGTAAATTTCAACCACTCTTCCTTTAGGTAAGCCTCCAATACCCAGGGCCATATCCAGGCCAATGGAGCCTGTTGAAATAACTTCCTGCTCTACCACTCCCTTATCACTCATCATCATTACCGATCCTTTGCCAAAATCTTTATCGATCTTGTCCATCGTTAATTTTAGCGCCTTAAATTTTTCTGATCTTTCTGAATTGTCTGTTTTGCTCATTGTCTGAATTTTTTAGTTGATGTATCTGTTTTTTCGTTGTAAATGTAAATTCTGAACCAAAGATATGGATTTAATTTTATCACCACTAATTAATTTAGTATTTTTTTGATAATTTATTTAGTTGGACTGGGCTGCCACAAAAAAAAGACCCATCCCGAAGAATCGGGACGGGGATGTGTTCAAGCATGAGAAAAATCCACAAGGAAAAATTCCCTTGTTCTCAAAAAGGTTCGGTCTTAAAAAACGGGCCTGATAATTTTATATATTTTCAGAAAAGACCGTGTTCGGAATTAATAGACAAATAGAAGACAGTTTTTTGACATAAAAAATACCTCAAAGTGGTAATAAAATGGGGTAAAAACACCCTTTTTTGCCCCCATATTCACATAAAAAATAATACCATGGCGGTATTGCTGCAGATATGCAAGTTATTTTTAATTGCTTTTTTGCCCGCTAATTTTTCATTTCGGTGAGCCTTTTTAGCATAAAATTCTTTCCGTTATTGTAGAAGATATCATCGAGTAATTTGTCTGTCTTAAGCTCCTGAAATCCATTTTTATTGAGTCCTTTTTCCAGTTCTTCCCTCATATCATCTTTTAGTTTTTGCAAACCATCGGCAGTTTTGCAGCAATCAATGGCATTTATCAGGCCGTCAAAATCGGTACCAATACAAATTTGTTTGGCTGCTTTTGCCAATCCTATTGATGCATGTTTACTGCCCACCCATAAAATATGCAGTATGTTATTGATGAGGAATTTGCGGTGCATATCAGGGTACAGGGATTTATCAAGCACATCCAGATCTTCACTTGCCCATACATTATTATCATCAGGCCATACGTGTAGGTTTGCCGGTGTGGGACCAAAAAAGAAATCAGCTTCCAGGTGGCTGATGTATTCCACATCGTGCGGCACTATTACATTGGTAAGGCCGCTGTCATCGGCAAAACCTAAAATGCGCTGATCGAATGAAAGGCCTATGATACCTTCCGACAGGAAAATATTTTCTATATCCTCATCATACAAATTAATGCTGCTGCAATTGTGGTAAACATCATTGTAAAACCTGCTTTTAGGCTTCAGATGAACAAGCTCATAAACCGGGCCCTTATCTTCCGGAACGGTATAGATGTATTTAACACGGTCTATTATGGGTAAGCCGGTTGTGCCTGCATGCGTACAGATCAATGGCTGAACATATCTGGGTGCTGCATCGGGCAATCTGAATGTACGGTACAGGTCCAGCCTGGCTTTCAGACTCATGTGTTTAATATCTACCAGTATCTTTTTACTTACCATAGCGTTAATTACTTCTTTGCCCCAGTTTGTAATTCCATTACCCGTGGGGTAAAAAAATGCCGGATTAAAAAGCTGAATGCCGTAAGCATGATTACAAAACTGGTTTTGCTGCATGTGGCATATATTCATAGATACTACGGTGTTTTGCGTAGTAAATGCATTAAAGTTCTGTGTAAACTTTTCTTTGGCATCCAATGCAAAAGGATCATCAAAAAAACAATGCAGACCCTCTACAATAATGATCCCGAACACGGTGTTCTGGTCGGTTTCATCAAAGTCAGATGCTTGCTTTACAATTGTAAAACCAGCACCCGGTATGGGTGAAGCAGCGCTGGTTAACCACCTCAGCTCCTCGTTGATCAACTCAAAGGAGTGTACGCCCGTGGTAAGATAAGTGAGTTGTGTTTTGTCTATCAGGTTTATTTTACCCTTGTTCACAATTCCTTTTTCGCCCAGCACCCTGCCAATTTTTTGTTCTGGTGCATGCAGTATTATACCAATCATCCGCACATCGTTTTGAAATAACTGGGTAAGGTTCGATTGCGAATTAAGCACTTCGTTGAAGAGTGTATTTATTTTGATCGTCCAGCCTTTTGCAATGCCAAGCCGTGCATCAATATAATCCCAGGGCGATGGTTTGGTTGCTGGTTTAGAAAACTGTGGCTTTAAGCCAGGATGGCAATGAAAATCGAAGAATGGCATAATGATGAGGTTTAATAATATTAAATATACTCATTATGTTTTTAAAATAAAAGTGAATTTTTATTGGCCCGGTGAGTAAAAAAACGAAAGCCCTCCGTTAGGGAAGGCTGTTCATTTTCAGGGGTTTTACAGGTTCTAGAGGTAGAATTCCACTATAGTGCAATCTGTTTTTCTTCTATCAGTTTGCGCAGGTTCATTAAAGCATAGCGCATACGGCCCAATGCTGTATTTACACTGCAGTTCAGGATGTTTGAGATCTCCCTGAATTTGAGGTCGGCAAAATGCCTCAGTATTATGATCTCACGCTGATCTTCGGGAAGCAGGCTTACCAGCTTCATGATCTTATCTCCGCTTTGCGTTTTCATTATTTTATCCTCTGCGCTGGCTTCCGAAAAATTCAGTACATCAAAAATATCTGCGCCTTCGCTTGTTCTTATAACAGGCTTGGTTTTTATTTTTCTGAAATGATCAACACAAAGATTGTGTGCTATACGCATGGCCCATTGTACAAACTTGTTCTCTTCTTTGTACTTTCCGGCTCTGAAGGTTTCAATCACCTTGATGAACAGATCCTGGAAAATATCTTCGGCCAGGTATTTGTCTTTAACCAGTAAATAAATAGAGGTATAAATGCGCACTTTGTGGCGGTTTATCAATACTTCCATAGCGTAAGTGTTTCCTTCATTAAATAAAGCAATGAGTTGCTCATCTGTAAGGTTGATCAGGTTTTTCATAATCAGTTTTTTTGTTGTTTAGGATGTTGGATAATTCTTAGTCAAATGTCTTACATAACAAATAAATAAAATGTAGTTCAGTTGTTTAAAATCTTGTCGTCATATTTCTATTTGATGATATGCAACGGGTCAGTTTAACACCATTTCTTTTTCAGTCATCATTTTACACAGGTTGTTAAGTGCCAGTTTCATGTAGTCTAATGCCATGCTCAGCGTACATTTCATGGTTGCAGCAGTTTCTGTAAAACTTAATCCGCCATAGTGGTTCAGCAGCATCACTTCTCTTTGTTTTTCGGGCAGCAGTTCAATCATGCTCTTGATCCTTCCATGACTTTCATGATAATTGCCAGGGTGCATTGCTGTGGCAGGTAAAGGAAATTCAATCTTATCTGTAGTATCATTCAAAATAAAAGCATGGCTGTTCTTTCTTGCATGATCCAGGCAAAGCTGTTGAGCAATACGGGTGGCCCACTGCAAAAAATTTCCTTCTTCTGCTGCTTTTCCGGCAATCATGTTATTAATAAGGCAGATGAAAACTTCCTGGAAGATCTCTTCAGCAGCGTGTTTGTTCTGTACAATATTATAAATGGAACGATAAACCCTGTCTTTATATAATTCAACAAGGGTTGCCATGGCATTAGGGTCGCCGTTGAGATAGAATTGGATAAGCTTCTCATCAGGCATACTGGTAGGGTAATTCATAGGTTTTGGTTTACTGGTTTGGATATGGATATTTATAAAACGTAAACATACGGTGAAAATAAAAACCTGGATGTAGAACGGTATTTGAATTGTTATAGTAAAATTTCTATAATTGATTTTGGCTTAGCATAAAGCGATACAAATTCTATAAGTCCGCTTCCGTACCTTCGCCCCATGAAGTATTTAGATGAACTGAACGGACCGCAGCGTGAAGCCGTAACCCATGTGAACGGACCATTGATGATCATTGCCGGTGCAGGCAGCGGCAAAACAAAAGTGCTTACCACACGTATTACCCACCTGATGGCTGCACACAAGGTTGACAGCTTTAATATACTGGCCCTCACTTTTACCAATAAGGCGGCTGCCGAAATGAAGGAAAGGGTAGAGAAGATACTGGGCAATACAGAAGCACGTAATTTATACATCGGCACTTTTCACAGCGTGTTTGCAAGAATACTTAGGGCAGAAGCCCCTAAGCTGGGCTATCCAAGCAACTTTACCATTTACGATACAGATGATGCTAAATCGGTAGTAAAAACAGTCATCAACGAACTGATGCTGGATGATAAGCAATACAAACCCAACGTGGTTTACAATAGAATTTCTTCTGCAAAAAACTCATTGATAGGGCCGGTTGAATATATGAATGACTGGGCCCTGCAACAGGAAGACGCAAGGGCAAACCGCCCCGCCATTGGCCAGATATATGATGCCTATGTAAAGCGCTGCTTTAAGAATGGCGCCATGGATTTTGATGACCTGCTGTTCAAAATGTACATCCTGCTTAAAAATTTTCCGGATGCTTTAAGTAAATACCAGCGCAAGTTTAAGTACATCATGATAGATGAGTACCAGGATACCAATACAGCCCAGTACGAGATCATTAAACTGCTGGGTGCCATGCACGAGAATGTTTGCGTGGTGGGCGATGATGCACAGAGTATTTACAGCTTCCGTGGTGCTACCATTGAAAATATTTTACAGTTTGAAAAGGATTACGATGAAGTGAAAGTGATAAAGCTGGAACAGAATTACCGCAGCACAAAAAATATTCTGCATGTTGCAAACGAGGTGATCGGCAATAACAAAGGGCAGATCGAGAAAAAACTTTTTACCGATAATGACCAGGGAGAAAAAATTTCGCTGGTACGCACCATGACGGATAACGACGAAGGTAAAATGGTGGCCGATACCATACAGGAACAAAAATTACGCAATCATTATTACAATAAAGATTTTGCCATCCTGTATCGCACCAATGCCCAAAGCCGCAGTTTTGAGGAGGCCTTACGCCGCATGGGCATTGCCTATCGCATATACGGAGGCATGAGCTTTTACCAACGCAAGGAAGTAAAGGATTTTATTGCTTACCTGCGCCTGGTAGTAAATCCCAGGGATGAAGAAGCATTAAAACGTATCATCAATTTCCCCGCCAGGGGTATTGGTAAAACAACGGTTGACAAAGCCGTGCTTTTTGCCAACGAGGCCAACCTTACCATGTGGGATATTATGACCAATGCAGCCATGTATGGTTATAAAAGCGGAACGCTTGAAAGCATCGACAATTTTGTTACGATGATAAAAATGTTCCAGAGCGAGCTTACGAAAAAGAATGCATACGACCTGGCTGTGATCGTGGGCAAGAGCACTAATATTGTAAAAGAATTATTCAACGATAAAACCACCGAAGGTTTAGCCCGTTACGAAAACGTACAGGAATTACTGAACTCCATTAAAGAGTTTACCGAAACACCCATGAATGAGGAAGATGGTGAAGTGGGAGATAAAAGCCTGGGTGCCTACCTGCAACAAATTGTTTTGTTAACCGATGCCGATGGGGAAGATAAAGAAAACCAGGATGTGGTAAAACTGATGACCATACATGCGGCCAAGGGTTTGGAGTTCCCGGTAGTGTTTGTGGGTGGATTGGAGGAATCTTTATTCCCCAATGCCATGAGCATTAACACACGGGAAGACCTGGAAGAAGAGCGTCGTTTATTTTATGTAGCCATTACCCGGGCCAAACACAGGCTATGGCTCAGTTACGCCAATGCACGTTACCGCTTTGGGCAATTGCAGCAAAATGATCCCAGCCGTTTCCTGGAGGAAATTTCAGAAGATTACGTAGATAAAAGTTATGCCGGCAGTGCCAACTCAAACAGCGGCTTTGGCTGGAACCAGGGTGCTGCCAGGGAACGCATGCAACGGAATTTTGGAGGCGGCGGGTTTAACTCCGCTCAACGTGCCGAAAAACAATACGGTGCTCCTCCGGCAAAAAAACCGGTTGAAACGTTTTACTCAAAACCTGCAACAAACAAAGCAGTAGAACATACCCCTTCTGAAAATTTTGAACCCAGCGATACCAGCAACCTGCAGGTGGGCAATAAAGTTGAGCACATGAAATTTGGTTTTGGCGAAGTAATGAAAATGGAAGGCGCCGCACACAATCCCATTGCTACGGTAAATTTTGAGTTGAATGGTGAGAAGAAGATCATGCTGAATTACGCCAAGCTGCGAATTGTGGAATAGCCAATGAGCAACACACTTTTATACATCAGGCTTCGGCAGCTTAACAGGGAGGCGAATGAGCTGGGCCTTTACACGCCGATATTTATTGCAATTGCTGCCGTTCTTTCTTTTATCAGTTATTGGCAATACAATCACAACCGGCAAGCCTGGCTTATTGTGATATTGTTATCGGCAATTTGCCTGGTCATTCAATACAACCGAAAGGATAAAGCTTTTATTTATAAGCAGCTTGATAAACCACACCTGCAGCTGTTTTTAGAATACCTGGTTCTTACTCTGCCTTTTTCAATTACAAGTATTGCCAGCAAAAACTGGTTTTGTTTTCCGCTGCTGTTGTTGGCGTTAGCCTCTATTCCCCTTTTAAAATTTCAATCTAAACACAGGGCTGTATTTAAAGATCTTTCTTCAATAATACCGGCATCCAATTATGAATGGATTAGTGGTTTAAGAAAGCAATACATAGCATTCATCAGCTTATACCTGTTTGCTGTAGCTTTTTCCTGGGTCAGAATATTTCCGCTTTTCCTGTTATGGTTTCTTACGATCATGGTTTCATCTTTCTTCCTCGAAAATGAACCCGTTCATATTTTAAGAGCAGGCGATAAAACTGCCCGTGAACTTTTATCAGGCAAAATAAAGGTCAACATAAAGTACATCCTTATTCTTTACAGCCTGCCGGTAATGATCAATGCTATATTTGTTCAGGAATTTTTGATCATAACGCTATTGTTCATTCCTGTTCAGCTTGCACTCATAAGCTTTGCCATCTGTTTAAAATATAGCAGCTACAAACCCAATACAAACCTGTTGGGCAACAATATTGCTTTTTCCATTATCGCCATGTTATCGGCAGTACCCTATTTTTTACCGGTGCCGGTTATTTTTACCCTTGTTTATTTTTTCAGGGCCGAAAAAAATCTAAAAACATATTTACATGATTAATGTACAAAACCTATCTGTTAGTTTTGATGGTCACGAAGTGTTGAAAAACATCAGCATTGATTTTGAGGAAGGCCTTGTGCATGGAATTGTTGGCCTGAACGGCGCTGGTAAAACAACATTCTTCAATGTTTTGGCCAAAATGCTGAAGCCAAATTCAGGTGAGGTTTTGCAAAACGGCACAGCCCTTACCATTAAAGACAGTGCCTATCTGGAAACCAGCAATTTCTTTTTCTCCAGGATAACCGGCAGCGAGTATTTAAAAATATTTAAACAAACAAATGCTGAATTTAACCTGGAAGCCCTGCAGGAATATTTTAAACTTCCTTTGGATGAACTGATTGAGAACTACTCAACCGGGATGAAGAAAAAGCTGGCCCTGCTGGCCGTTTTAAAACAAGGCAAACCCATTTTCATCCTGGATGAACCTTTTAACGGGCTTGACCTGGAAACGAATAAAATTCTTGAAATAATTATTTTGTCGCTGAAGCAAAAACAAAAGACGGTATTTGTTTCATCACATATAATTGATCCTTTGCTTAGCATCTGTGATAAAATTCACCTGCTGGAAAATGGCTGCTTTGTAAAAACTTACCAGCAGACAGATTTCCTGCATATTGAAGAAGATCTTTTTGGCAAGCTTAAAGCAGAGGCAACCGAAGCTATTTCAAAAGCTGTTTAGCCGGCAGATTCTCTTTCGAAATCCGAAAAATCTCCCTTTTAACAGCCTTTTCAACCCAAAACAGCACATTTCTTGTTAGTTTTGCAGTTGAATTATTAAACAGAAGTTTTATGATCAAGACAGGAAACCCCGTTATAAGTATATATACCGAAATGACTCCAAACCCGGAAACGATGAAGTTTGTAGCTAACAAACTTTTATACCCGGGCAAGAGTATCGATTTTGCAGGCGAGGCAAGTGCCAAACCATCTCCGCTGGCGCAGGAGTTATTTACCTTTCCTTTTATCAAAGCTGTTTTTATAGCCAGTAATTTTATTACGCTTACCAAAACAAATGATACCGAAGACTGGCAGGATGTGATTCCTTCTATTAAACAGTTTTTAAAAGAATACCTGGAAGAGGGCAAGGTTGTAGTGAATGATGAAGAAGTTGCCGCCATGAAAAGCGAAAGCAGCAATACCGTTAGCGCCGATGATGATGATGTGGTAAAGCGTATTAAAGAATTGCTTGAAAATTATGTAAAGCCAGCTGTTGAAATGGACGGCGGTGCCATACAGTTTAGAAGCTATGAAGACGGCAAAGTGAATTTAATGATGCAGGGAAGCTGCAGTGGTTGCCCAAGCAGCATGATCACATTAAAAGCCGGTATTGAAGGAATGATGAAGCGCATGATTCCTGAGGTGAAAGAAGTGGTGGCTGAAGCCGAGTAGGTTATTTGTTAATTAGTTTATAAGTAAAGCACTTCTTAATTGAAGTGCTTTTTGTTTTGTTTATATTTATCTTCTGAAATTTTTAAATGATCATTGCCCATGAAGTGTCTCTTTCTTCCGTTATTCATATTCATTTCGTTCTCAGCATTTTCACAGTTATCTGACCAGGAAATTTATGATCTTAAAAATGGAAGAGTAAAACCAGATACCAGCTATGTTTACGATCTGCCATTTCCAAAGGGAAGTAAACATTTATTGATACAGGCTTATAACAGTAAAATGAGCCATACCAAAGAATTAAGCCTCGATTTTAAAATGAACCCCGGAAGCAAAATTTGTGCAGCAAGAGATGGTGTGGTTATTGCAACCAAGGACGACAGTGATGCAGGTGGATTAAATGACAGTTATTTAAATCAAGGGAATCATATTATCATCAGGCATACAGACGGTAGCGAGGCCATGTACTGGCATTTACAAAAAGATGGCGTGCTTGTTAATATTGGAGACACGGTGCAGCAGGGAGCCCTTATCGGCTATAGCGGCAATACAGGTTATAGTGCTTTTCCACATCTTCACTTTCAGGTATATGACAATACCGGAAAAAATATTGCAACACGATTTTATACCAAAAAAGGAATTATTTACCTGAGGCCCGGCAAATGGTATAAACAGGCCGGCAGATAGTATGGAAAATAAACGAAACGAATTTTATCCAAAAGACCGAAAAGCCTGGAGAAGCTGGTTGCAGAAAAATTATGCAGATAAACATCATGTATGGCTTATCATATACCGCAAAGCTGCAGGCAAACCTACAGTAACTTATGATGAAGTAGTGGAAGAGGCTTTATGCTTTGGCTGGATAGACAGCAGGCCAAACAAGCGGGATGATGAAAGTTATTTTCTGTTTATAGCGCCACGAAAGCCCAAAAGCCCCTGGAGTGCTTTAAACAAAAGAAGAATTGAAATATTGCTGCAACAGAATAAGATTGAAAAAGCCGGGCTTGAAAAAATTGATGCGGCAAAAAAAGATGGCTCATGGATGCTACTTGACAAGATAGAAGCGCTGGAAATGCCTGTTGAATTAAGCCGGGCTTTTTCTAAAAATAAAAAGGGACTTAAGAATTTTGAGCAGTTTCCACCGGGGGTAAAAAAGCAGATATACCAATGGATCATCAGTGCTAAAACTGAACAAACCCTGCAAAAACGTGTTACAGAAACAGTAGTACTGGCCGAAAAAAATGTAAGAGCAAACCAGTGGAAGCCGAAATAAAAACTATGTATTGTTCAATAAAATCAATGTTGTGCCTTCTCTTTACAATAACAATAGCTGGTTGTTCTGTAAGTAACAATCCTGTGCGTACAGAACTTAAGTTGCTGCAAAAAGGAAAGATCAAAGACGACAGCAGCTTTGTGTATCACCTTCCGTACGAAGAAAACAAAACTCATTTGCTGGTGCAGGGATATTTTAGCCGGTACACACATAAAAACAGGGCTGCGCTGGATTTTAAAATGAAGAAAGGAACTAAAATTTGCGCAGTACGGGATGGCATTGTTGTACGCCTGAAGGAAGATGGAGATAAAGGTGGCAGTAATGTTAAATACCGTGCCTTTGGAAATTTTGTGGTAATTCAGCATGCAGACAGTTCCAGGTCTGGCTACTGGCATTTGCAAAAGGATGGCGTACTGGTGAATGTGGGCGACACTGTAAAGCAGGGCCAGGTAATTGGGTTTAGTGGAAGAACGGGTTACACTTATTTTCCGCATCTGCATTTTATTGTATGGAGAAGTGATGGAAAAGGGCAATGGACACAAATCGGCAGCCGTTTTCAAACCAACAAAGGAATCCGTTATCTTCGGCCTTTCAGATTTTACCGAAACACAAAAACAACCAATTAACCAGTTGAGTACAACAGAAATTTACCAGCAGTTTATAACAGACATGTCTCACACAACTTTGTTGGAGTATATAGCTGTGTTTGCAGGCATTGCCAGCGTTTGGTATTCCCGTGCCGAAAACATTTTGGTTTACCCCGTTGGGCTGATAAATACCATCATCTACATCTATATTAGTGCAACGGGCCATCTGCTGGGTGAAGCAACCGTAAACTTATACTATACCATCATGAGTATTTCCGGCTGGTACATGTGGACCAGGAAAGACCAACGAAAAGAGATTGTGCTGCACATCACTTACTCCAATAAAAAAGACTGGCTACAGCAGCTTGTTTTTTTTCTGTTCTTCTATGTTTGTATTTTTTCAGCTCTAACTTACGCTAAAAAAGCGTTTTCTGATGGCGTTATTCCCTGGGCCGATGCCTTTGCCTCTGCTACGGCTTTTACCGGCATGTGGCTGATGACAAAAAAGAAAGTAGAAAGCTGGTACTGGTGGATTGCTACCAATATTGCCTCTATTCCTTTATACTTTGTAAAACATTATGTGTTTACCAGTGTTTATTATGTGGTGTTACTGGTAATGGCAATATTTGGCTTATTTGAGTGGATGAAAAAATCAAAACAAATAAAAAATGAGTTACTGTAGATTCATTGGTTCGATGAAGCCAGGAGAGCAATCGGTTCACAAAATTTATCATGATACCCAATATGGTTTTCCTATAGATGACGATAATGAGTTATTCTGCCGGCTGATACTGGAGATAAACCAGGCTGGCCTTAGCTGGACCACCATTTTAAACAAGCAGGAAAGCTTTCGCAAAGCCTACCATAATTTCGATATTAAAAAAGTAGCGGCCTATAAAGAAAAAGATTTTGAAAGGCTGATGAATGATGCCGGCATCATACGAAACCGGCTTAAAATAAATGCAGCCATTGAAAACGCTAAAACAATTCTTGCCTTACAGAAAGAGTTTGGCTCTTTTAAAAACTGGCTGGCTCATCATCACCCTAAAAACAGGGAAGAATGGACAAAGCTCTTTAAAAAAACATTTAAGTTTACCGGTGGCGAAATAGTGAATGAATTCATCATGAGCACCGGTTACATACCCGGCGCACATGACGAGAACTGCCCCATACATAAAAAAGTTTTGAAAGCAAAACCTATGTGGAATACTAAGTTAAAAAAATGATCAAAAAAGTAGTCGTTATAGGACCTGAATCAACCGGTAAGAGTACCTTGTGTAAACAACTTGCAGGGCATTTCAATACCACTTTGGTAGAAGAGTATGCCCGGGAATATCTTTTAAAGAACGGTACAGATTATACTTATGAAAATTTACTGGATATTGCCAAAGGGCAAGTCGAGAATGAGGAATCGGGAATTGGTAATTGGGAAGCAGCCAACCACGAACCACTAACCACTAACCACAAACCTGTATTCATTGATACCGACATGTATGTAATGAAAGTATGGTGCGAATTTGTTTTTGAAAAATGCCATCACTGGATACTGAACCGCATTGCCGAAAGAAAATATGATCTGTATTTGCTTTGCAATATTGATATTCCATGGGTAAAAGATGAGTTAAGAGAATATCCCGACCTGATAAGGCGACAAAAACTGTATTGTTATTATAAAGATATTCTTATCAATCAGCATGTTCCCTGGGTTGAGATCAGTGGAAATTATGAAGAGCGGCTGGAGAAAGCAATTAAAGCGGTAGATAATTTACAATAAAATTTATCTCACAATCTCCTGTACATCCGGATCGCCGGCCAGGTTACCCATCTGCCGCATAATATTACCCGAACGCCCGGCTACATAACCACTCAATGGCTTTACTGTAAAGCGTTTGGGATTGGGTAAACAGGCCGCAATCTGTGCCGCTTCGGCAGCGGTTAAATCTTTTGCATCTTTATTAAAATATTTACGGGCAGCAGCCTGCACACCAAAAATGCCCGGGCCCATTTCTGCAACATTTAAATAACGCTCCAGTATCGTTCTTTTGGTCCACAGGCTTTCGATGGAGAAAGTAAAAAATACTTCAATGCCTTTTCTTAAAAATCCGCCTCCCTGCCACAAAAAAACATTTTTTGCCACCTGCTGGCTGATGGTACTGGCACCCCGCACTTTGTTAGGATGGCGTTTATTATATTTCATAGCAAGTTTTATTGCTTTAATATCAAAACCATCATGATCGGGAAACTGTTGATCTTCGCTGCCAATAACAGCCAGTTTGATGTTGCTGCCCATATCATCATAGCTAACATAATCCCTGCTAAGGCCATAGCCCTGAAATATGCTGCCAACCTGCGTTAAGGTAATAAGGGGGTTAAAAAATATTCCCAGTAACAAATACAATGTAGAAGATATATAGGCTATAAAAAAGACTTCACGCAATACAATAGCCGCTTTCTTTACAAACTCAATATGGCGAAGCCAGAAATAATAAGTAAGCCCCACAACCAATACAACTGCTAAAACAACCAGCATTTTAGTTTTTAGGTTAGCAACCGGAAAATCGGCCACAGAGAATTTTTGTACAATAAAAACCAGGAACCAGGTTATATGTGCTATGAAGACCCAGAAAAAGATCCTTTTCATCCACATCCATGTTTTTTTCATGTTTACTGGTTTTTCCGCGGGTTTGCGGGGTTTACTGCAATATACTAATTAGGCACACTTAATGTATAACGAAGATCAGCTTTTGTTATTACTCATGTTCATATAAACCAGTTTGTATTTTCTGCCAATGATATAGGCGTTTCCATGTTTTTTTCCTTTGGCCATAAAATAGCCCAATGTTCCCAGCCCGGCAGATGCTATCAGTAATGGCGCACTGAAATTTTTTCTGTCGGCCACATACACAATACCGCTGGCTAGTGTAAGTACAGCGCCACCGCCCAATAAAGCAGCACCGCTTCCCTTTACATTAAAATTGGTTTTTTCTTTGCGGCCAATAGCAGCCAGCTGGTTGTAATGATATTTATACCGGTAGCTTCCCACGGTATCAATAATATAGGTACCAATATTAGTTGGCAGGTAACGTACAATGAACTCCTGCAGGTACAATGTATCATTTTTAATACCATTGATATGGGCGTTTATAAATGAGCCGCTTTCAGATGTAAAGGCAATATCCATTCCGCTGTAAATGGAAGTAATAGTTCTGTTGTTCTTTTTTAGCTGAATAAAATCTGCCGATTGTGAAAAGGAAGTTATGCTGATGAAAAGAAGAAGGATTGGCAGTATTGGTTTCATGCAGCAAAATAAAAATTGAAACAGCTCTGGTACTAATATTAACTGTTAATTTTTTACCAATCTGTAAATAATACCCACCAGTATTGCCAGGGCAAAAATAAGATACAATGCACCCGATACCCGGTTAATGATAAGGATAACCCGGTCGCTTAGTTTTTTTCTGATATAGCCAGCGCCCATTACCTTCCCCACATCGGCCATCATATTAATACCCATACAGGTTGAAAAAATTATGATGCGGTGGTACAGGTTTGTGCCGGCGGCCAGGGTAGCTGCCCAAAAAACCCAAAAGGAAATAACGCCGGGGTTTATGGTATTAATAATAAAGCCCGAACTCATGATAGCAAAATAGTTGGTCTTTTTGCCGGTGGGGGTGTATTCATCTCCTGCAATATCAACCGGCTCCCTTAGTCGTTTTGGTTCTACCTTTTTAAAAAAAACAAAGTAAATACCCATACCCATTAAAAAACAGCAGCCCGCAATACCAATAGGTACTTCAAAAACCAGCAGCTTCTTTATCACTTCGCTGAAACCATTACTGAGTATGATCCAGATAATATCACTAACCCAAACCCCTATTATAAAACTAAAACCACCCCTGCGGCCATGGTTAATGGTTTGTTTGATAGTTGTAAATATAACCGGGCCCACAGAAAATATCAGCAGCAAGCTTATCACCAGTCCTTTTAAAAACGCATCAACCATGCGCTAAATTTAAGAAAGGATTTCTAATAACTGGCATTCAAATTATAGCTGCTGTTTTTAGATGACGGTTTAATTAAGATTCATTTAACAACTACAACAGCAATTCGGTTTATTTTTTGCCGTTGAACAAACAAACCCTTCACATGAATACAAGGCTACTTATTTAATTTACCACAACGCTGCTTTCTTACTTTAACCAAAAAACTAAAACGTTTGAAAGCGAAAACAACAGCCATTGTATTCATTGTCTTTTTATTTTCAACCCTAAAAAGCAATGCCCAGTTTTATAAAGACATGAGTGTAGGCCTCAATGGCGGCATTTACGTTTACCAGGGCGATCTTACACCCCAGGCCCTCGGATCGTTCAGAACAATACAGCCGGGATTTTCTTTGTTTGCAAAAAAACCGATCAACTATTTCCTGTCGGCCCGCCTGCACATGAGTTTTGCCCGCTTAAAGGGCGATGACAGCCGATACAGCGAACCTGCTTACAGGAAACAGCGTAATTTTTATTTCACCAGTTCGGTTAAAGAGTTTTCAGGCCAGCTTGTTTGGAACATACGGGGAATGAATTATGAAGACAGGGGTATTCAGCCCTATATATTTACTGGTGCCGGTGTTTCTTTTATTAAAGTAAGAAAGGATTACAGCCGCATGGATCCTACAGTTTTTGGAGAAAGTTCGGATGTGCTGACCGGTCTTATTGCTGATAACGCACATGGTACACCAAGAGCTCTTTTTTCGGTACCGGTTGGTGTTGGGGCCGAGTATCCAATATCAAACAGGTTCTCTGTAAATATTGAAACCTCTTACCGTTTTATTTTTTCTGATTACCTGGATGGTTTTAGTAAATCGGCCAACCCAAAACTGCAGGATCATTACCACAGTACATCTGTAGGGTTAATTTATAAATTTGGAAACAGGGATAAGGGGATTGGTTGCCCGGTGATAAGGTATTGATTTATTACACGAATTTGCAGGCGCAAAAATGAATTCGTGTAATTCGTGTTTTTAAAATTCATGTAATAAAAATTAAGAAATCTTCTCTCCTTTTAAAAAATTCTGCCAGTCTTCCAGCATCTTGCCTTTCAGAACCCTGGGGAATTTGTGCTGGCCGCCTTCTTTACCCTTTGCTTTCATAAAATCCATAAATGTGTGTTCTGGCAAAACAGTAACTATAATGTCTTTTAAAGCATGGCGACGTTCTACTTCATAGTCATCGTTCAGTTCTTTTATCCTGGAGTCAATGCGCATTTTCAGGTCTTCGGCATCGGCCTTATCATCGGTAGCCACATACCATTGGTGTGCAAAAAAGTTGCCATGCGGCACACCGGCAACGGTAAATTCTGGTATTGAAATGTTCAGGTCGTCACTCACCATTTCAATGGCTTTGTTCATATTATCTACACTCAGGTGCTCGCCCACCAAACTTAAAAAATGTTTGGTGCGGCCGGTAATAACAATCTCACTTCTTTCCTTATCAACCAGCCTTACCGTATCGCCAATAGCGTAACGCCAGGCACCTGCATTGGTGCTTATCAAAATTGCGTAATCCTTATCTTCCTCAATCTCATGTATCATCAATGCCTCCGGCTCGTCAATCATATTTCCTTCTGCATCAAAATTGTGCTGATCAAAAGGTACAAATTCAAAGAACAGGTTGTTGTTCAGCGCCAGGTGCATGCCAGCTGCATCCTGCCTGTTCTGGTAAGCTAAAAATCCTTCGCTGGCTAAGTAGGTTTCAATATATGTTATAGGCTTACCCAGTAATTTTTCAAATCCCTTTTTATAGGGCTCCATGGCTACACCACCGTGCACATAAAAAGCCAGGTTGGGCCACATTTCATGAATGTTCTTCAGTTCATATTTTTCAATGATCTTTTCCATGCACAACTGCAGCCAGGCGGGTACGCCTACAATAAAACCAATATCCCAGTTGGGTGCATTATTCACCACTTCTTCCAGCTTGGTGGCCCAGTCTTTTACTTTGGCAATTTTTTTACCCGGCTTAAACAAGCCAAGCCCCTGGAACCAGAAGGGTATATTTCTTTGCTGAATACCACTCAGGTCGCCGGCAAAATAGGTAGGACCTTTTTGTAGCTGGGTGCTTCCACCCAGTATCAGCCAGCCTTTACCTACCGAACTTTTAGGTACATTTTCGTACTTGGTTAGGCTAAGCAGTTGATTAAAGCTGGTAACGGTGTTACTTCTTATCAGGTCTTTGGTAATAGGAATATACTTGCTGGTAGCATCGCTGGTGCCGCTGCTGAGTGCAAAATATTTTATCACACCGGGCCAGCACACATCCGGAATTCCCTCTTTTGCTTTATGCCACCAGGCATCATATATTTTATTATAGTCGAATGTGGGAACGTTTTCCTGGAATTTTTTACCGGGATGGTTGCTCATTAACACATCATCAAAACGGTAACGCTGGCCAAACTCGGTAAAACGGGCTTTTTTTAAAAGCTTCTTAAGCACTTTAATTTGCTGGCTCCTGGGATTGCTGATGGGTAAATTGAGGGCCCTTGCAATAGATTTTGGAAGCTTGATATCAAATAAAGGCATCTGCAGTTATAAGGTTAAACAACAAAGGTAAAGATAATGAAAAAGAAAGTCTATATCATTTAATAAGTAACAGGATGCAAACAGGTTAGCAATTAATGATTAAATTTGTCATCTAAAAAAAACTATATGAAGAAGATCATTATTATGGTTGTGCTTTCGCTCAGCCTGTTTAAGGCACAGGCCGATGAAGGCATGTGGCTACCAATGCTGCTGGGCCAACAGGTGTATGCAGATATGGTAAAAAAAGGTTTGAAACTTACCAAAGAACAACTGTACTCCATCAACAAATCATCATTAAAAGATGCCATCATTATTTTTGGCGGTGGCTGTACCGGAGAGATTGTTAGCAGCCAGGGTTTGATATTTACAAACCACCACTGCGGTTATAGCGCTATTTCAGGTGCAAGTACAGTAGAACATAATTATTTACGTGACGGTTTTTATGCCTTTAATAAAGACCAGGAAATAAAAAGTACGCTTACCGTTCAGTTTTTGGACCGTATTGAAGATGTTACCAAGCAGGTAGAAGACCAGTTAAAAGGTTTAAGCTGGGCCGACAGGGTTAAAAAAATTGCAGAGGTTTATAAAGCTATTACCGATAAAGTTGCCGATAAAGAAAATGAACTGGCAGGAAGGATCTACCCGATGTTCAAAGGCAACCAGCACATCATGTATGTGTACAAAACTTACAGGGATATCCGCCTGGTAGGTGCTCCACCTGAAAGCGTAGGTAAATTTGGCGGCGATACCGATAACTGGGAATGGCCACGCCACACCGGTGATTTTTCTGTTTTTCGTGTGTACACCAGCAAAGACGGAAAGCCTACACCTTACAGTGCAGAAAATGTACCTCTGAAACCAAAATATTTTTTACCAGTAAGCATCAAAGGAATTAAAGATGGTGATTTTGCCATGATCTATGGCTATCCCGGTGGAACCACCCGTTACGAAACGAGCTATGGCATTAAGCTGAAAAATGAAATTGAGAATCCTTCTTTGGTGGGATTGCGTGATGTGCGTTTAAAGCTGATGCATGAGCAAATGATCAAAGATCCAGCAGTAAAATTAAAGCTGGCCGATAACTACGCCGGTGTTGCCAACTACTGGAAATTCTTTGATGGCGAAACAAAGCAGCTGATCAAGTACAAAGTGTATGACCAGAAGCAGGAATTTGAAAACAAATTCAACGCATGGGCAAAAGGAAAGCCTGAGTATGAGAATATCATGGCTGAATACGCCAAGAACTATGCTGCATGGACACCTTACAGCAAAATGCGCCAGTATTTAAATGAAGGTATCCTGGGATCTCCATTGGCAGGCAATGCATCCAGGTTAATTTCTTTGGAAGATAAACTGATAAAAACAAACACGCCAGCTGCCGATCTTAAAAAAGCTATTGATGCTGCCACTGCTGCACGTGATGCGTTTAAAGAAAGCGAAGATTTGCCAAGTGATGAAAAAATACTGGCAGCAACCGCTATGATGTTTTATAACGATGTTGACAAAAGTCAGCACCCGATAGGTTTTTACGAAGGAATGAAAGCAGCTTATGGCAGCCTGAATGATGAAGCTACGTTTAAAGCCTGGGCACACGATGTATTTGCAAAAACGATGTTGCTGGATGATGCCAAATGGAAAGCATTTACGGCAGCCCCTACGGCTACTGCACTGCAGGAAGACCCTGCTTTTGCTTATGCAGCAGCTTTTTCAAAAAATTACACCAGTAAATATTTATCCCTGCGTACAGATTTTATTAATAAGAACGATGAACTGGGCAGGGCATACCTGAAGGGTGTGATGGAAATGAACCCGGCAGCAGTTAATAAAATGTATCCCGATGCCAACTTCAGCATGCGTGTAAGTTATGGCAATGTAAAAAGTTACAATCCACGTGATGCGGTACATTACGATTATGTGTGCACAGGTAAAGGCATCCTGGAAAAATATGTTCCGGGCGATTATGAATTTGATCTGCCGGCAAAGCAAATTGAATTATTTAAAAAGAAAGATTTTGGCCAGTACATTGATAAAGTAAGGAATGACCTGGTGGTTTCATTCATTACTACCAATGATATTACCGGTGGTAATTCAGGCTCTCCTGTAATTGATGCCAATGGTAATTTAATCGGCCTTGCTTTTGATGGTAATTACGAAGCCCTAAGCCATAAAATTGCATTTGACAAAGATCTGAACCGCACCATTAATGTGGATGTGCGTTATGTACTTTGGTGCATTGATAAATTAGGTGGTGCCAAAAATATTATTGATGAGTTGAAGTTGGTGAAGTAATATCTGGAAGACAATTTTTGAAAGAAGCCGTCTCACTAATAAAATGAGGCGGCTTTTTATTCACTGTTATTTCCGGTTTCTGTTTTAATTACTGATGTTTAAATCAGTCCGGTATTGTAGTAAGGTTTAAAATCGATAGCAAACATCCATCCCTTCTTTTTTAATTTGCCTGGTTTGTATCATACCGCTCTTTATAGTTTATCACACTGCTGGTAAAAAAAACTTCTCTTTTTCAAATACTGCTGCAGCAGGTATTGATAAATCTTATTACTGCCCCTTGCCGCTTTTATATATCCCACACGCAGCACAGGGTCATTGTTGGTTTGCCTGGCCCGGGCAACAGCCTCCTTAAATTTATTGCGTTCAACCCTTTGTGCAGGGCTTGCTTCAATAGTACTCATGTCGGGTACTTTGGTAACTACACCCTTATCGGCATAATGTTTTATCAGCATCGTTTTGCCAATACGGCCCCAAACCTGGTTTAGTAAAAAAGAATTACTGATCATCGCCTGTTTATTAGTTGGCAGTAAAGCTAATAAATGCACAGGTATGTCGTATACGTGTTTACACGTATTGTAATTCATAGGGAAGCTATAGATCAGGCATTCATCCTTCGCTCCCTATATATGGATGCCCCGCAGATGAGCCATGGATAAGCTATGGAAGAGCTTTGATAAAGCCGACCCTGCTGTATGTAAAATGAGGTTGCAGAAAGGCCAGGTACGATCTGTCTTTTGGATCTCCCCGGCCAGGGCTGTCTTAAAACTAAAATTTTGCTGCAAAACGGGTAAAAATACTGATAGGAAAATCAATAATTTGCTTCTTACCGCCTTCCCGCCCATTATCCGTTTCCTTACCTTTGAAACAGCCTCTTTTTTTTACGAGATTTTTTTCGCCGCTGCCTCCCCGGTCTGTATCGCCCCTTCCATAAAACCCTGCCAGGCATCTGATAAATGCTCGCCGGCAAAATGCGTTTGCATAAACGACTTTTGTAAAACCGGCAACACACCAAACCATTGTCCGGTCCCGTATAAAGCGTAAGCTCCCTTGGAATAAGCATCATCTCCCCAATAATAATTCTGCTGTTTTTTCAGCATTTTTTTGGTGTTGCCAAATGCGGGCTTCAAACTCATATTTATCATTTCGGCTTTCCACTCATCGCTTTGCGCTTGTATCACTGGCGCTTTATCGCCAATGGCGTAAGATATCAATACTCCTTTTTTAGATTGTTGATTTTTGGTGGCATGATAAAAATAATGTCCGGGCATATCAGTCACCATATCAAAACTTTCATCTTTCCAGAAACGATTAGAATACAGCAAGGCATTTTTATTTATCCTGGCATATTGCAATTCATTCATAGCATTTCTCATTTCGATGGGTAATGCCGGCAGCCAGTTTATTTGTTTGGCACTAAACGTTGGTATGGTGCAAATGATCTGGTCTCCTTCAAACTCACGGCCCTGGTCGCAGGTAACTTTCACTTTGGCATCGCCCTGTTCTATTTTTTCTGCCTTATGCTGTAGCAATATATTTTCTGCACCAATAGCATTTTGTAAAGCATAGGCCAGCTGGCTGTTTCCGCCGGCAATCTTCAGGTCCATTTCATTGGTTGCATTGCTTTCGGCATATTCGCCCAGGGCTGCATAGGCGCTTACGTGCCGCAGGCTTTCGCCAAAATCGGTACTATCCATCAGTTCCCTCAGTTCAAGATCGGCACCATCGCAACCATTGTTTACCAGGTAACGCCACCAATCCATTTTATCCAATTTCCGTGCACCATCGTTGGTAAGTTTTTTATAGTCGATTTTTAGCTGCTCAAATTTCGCTTTCCATGTTGAAGAAAAATCCCATTTACCCTTGTCAAAAAAAGTACCGTTTCGGATAAGCCTGGTATCAAAATGATTATCTAAAAGTGTCAGTTTAAATTCATCACACAGGCTGCGCATTCTTTTATGCGACTTGCCAACCCATTCTCCTCCCAGTTCTATCACCAGTTTTTCTTCTTCATCAATAGTATGGCTGAACACACGGCCACCAATGCGGTTCCTGGCTTCCAGTATTACAAAATCAATTTTTCGTTGCTTCAGCTGCCAGGCTGCCGCCAGGCCTGCAAAACCGGCGCCAATGATGATAACCTTTGGTTTTTTGGTAATATAGAAATTTCCAAAAGCCTCTGCACCCAATAAGAGGCCTCCGCCACCAAGCGCAACATTGCGTATGAATTTTCTCCTTGAAAGCATACAATTAGTTTTGTGTAATATCTGAACTTACTACAGTATTTGCAAGTATAAAAATTATTCTTTTGAAAACGGGTGAACCGATCTCCACATGCGGTACAAAACGATCACCGGAAAAATAACCCATGCCGCATTGGCCATTAAAACCCTGGCCAGTTCTGGTGTGGCGTGTTCACCATTTATTTCTTCAAACAGGATAATGCTCACATTGGTAAGCATTACCGATGCCCAGATGATAGCGCCAAAGCGTATCCAGTTCTTTCCTTTTATAAATGCATAAATAGCAACGGCATAAAAAGGACCAAAAAACAAACTGTCTATCCAGATGGTTGCACGCCACCAGGCGGGCCTTGCCATCAGTACAGGATCAAATTTCTTTCCATACCAATGCACCAGGTCAACCAGCCAATGTGGTGGCCACGCAGGATATTGAAAGTTATTGACATCGGCAATTACCAGCTGCTCAACATCTATCATGTAGGTAATAAACAAAAAATTGATGATAAAGAAACCGATCAATGCAATATCAACCGGCCGTTTTTTTAAGGGAATCTGTTCCAATGCCATATCTTTTAATTTATTTGATAACGAATAAAGAATTTATTTTTGACAAAACTCAATTTTTTTATGCCGATACTTAATATAGAATTTAAAGCCAGGGCAAAAGACATTACTGCACCGGAAACCATATTACAGCAGCACGATCCACGGTTCATTGGCGAAGATCACCAGGTTGATACTTATTTTAATGTACAGGCCGGCCGTTTAAAATTGCGTGAAGGCAATATTGAAAATGCCTTGATACATTATGAACGGGAAGATTTTGCGGGGGCCAAATCGAGCCATGTTCTTTTATATCAACATCAACCCGATAAAACATTGAAAGAAATTTTGGTAAAAACGCTGGGAATTAAAGCGGTGGTTGATAAAAGGCGTAAGATCTATTTCATCAACAACGTAAAATTTCATTTTGATACCGTTGATGGGTTAGGAAGTTTTGTGGAAGTGGAAGCCATTGACAAAGACGGTACGATTGGCAAAGAAAAATTACAGGCGCAATGCGATGAGTATGCTGCTTTGTTAAGCATCAAACCTGAAGATTATTGTTCGCTTTCTTATAGCGATATGGTTCTGCAATAAATATTTACAACACTTTTAATTATCAATAAAACGGCACCACCAGTTTACTGGCATCTTTACCACCGGTAATAATTTTTGCTTCAATTATTCTTGGTGCATTGGTTGTTTCGTGGCTTACTTCGCCACCAAAGCCATAATTCTTTTCGTTCCAGGGGTTATTGGCTACAGCAAATTCAAAGCGTAGTTTGCTGCCTTTGGCAACCTTTTTTATATACACAAACAAATTCGTAAACCGCAGGTTTACCACTTCTCCCGGCTTTGCCAGCATTGGCTTGTCGCCTCCATTACGGTAGCGTACCCTTACATAATCATAGCCAATATTCCTGCTTTTTCCATCAGGTGCTATCTCATAAACAGTGCAGGTAAAATCTGCATCAGGTACATTCAACATTGCATTTATTTCAGGCGTAATTCTATCAGAAAGAATGATATCTTTTTGCAGCGGTGCTGTTTCAAACAATACAGTATATGGCCAGCTCATGTACAGCGAATCGCTGAAAGGCTGTGCCGATTCAAAAAGCATAGCCGAATCTATCGTCATCGCAACATCGTGCTTATAATGTATGCTGCTGGTTTGTGCAGGCTTATTAAGCGAAAGGCCCATCAGGTCTTTACGGTTCTTATTGGGCACATTATCCCTGGTTAAATAAAAAACCAAAGAATCTTTAGTCAGATTTTTAAAAGAACTGGTGCCTTGCCATTTATTATTGCCCGTTTCAAAATAGGTTATCTTATCTTTTATAAACGCAGGTTTTGTCTTAGCTTTTAAAACCCAATCAAACCATTGCAGCACGTATTTATAAATAGGTATCTGGGCTAACTTTTCCAGGTCTTCGCCATTTTGCACCTGCGCAGGTTGCCATTGTGCAGCTCCATGTTCGTAAGGGCCTATCAGCATGTAATGGTTATCTTTTGCTTTATTGTTGCCATATTGCATGTGGTTATTGTAGTAATAAAGCGCTCCGCTTTGATCTGCATCGTAATAACCGGTAATCGTAAATACGGGTATATCAAGCGCTGCATAATCTGTTTTGTTTGGTAAAATGTTTTTCCAGTAATTATCAAAGTCGGGGTGACTTACCCATTTTTGAAAAACAGCATTGGGTAAACCTGCTACCGAATCTGATTTATAAAATGGAATGTGTTTTTTATAAACTTCATAGGCCTTATCGCTCCAGAATTTTGAATCCCCAAAAAGGGCATCGTTTAATTCTTTACCACTAACATAAGTTCCCCATTGCAAAATGTAAGGGTAAAAGGTATTACTGCTCCGTGGAAAATCAACGCCAAAACCAACAGCCACCATAGGATTGATAGCTTTTAAAGCCGGATGTTTATATTGTTTACGAATAGCCTGCCATTGCGTAAACCCAAGGTAAGAGCCTCCGCTGGTAGCTACTTTGCCATTACACCAGGGCTGTTTGCTAACCCAATCAATGATATCATAAAAGTCTTTTGCATCATCTTCATAAGGAATAAAAGTTCCTTCGCTTTCACGGCGGCCACGGGTATCGGTATAAACAAAAACATAACCATTGGTGGCAAATACATTGCCCCGTGTGGCTTCGTTGCCCGATGGGTATGGACTTAGCGAAATAATGGCTGGTTCTTTTTCGGTAGCAACTTCATTACGATAAACATAGGCATTTAACTTTACGCCATCCCTCATTGGAATTTTTACCTGTTCCTCTTTTACCCGTGCAGGCGAAAGCGTGTATAATAAATTTTCGATGGCCGGCTGATAGTTTTTACGCAAAAAATAATTCCAGTAAGCGTAGATCAACGAAGTGGCAGTTTGGAAAGTAAGTGTACTGTTGTTTTTGCCAATAGCCTGATCTGCTACACGACGTAGGTTTTTCCAGGCGGTTTCGGTATAAGCGGCGGTATATCGGCCTTTTGTCTGGTTAATGATATCGTTTCTGAAATCCACATCTGAAGTATTGAATTCGTTTTTCAAATTCATCATCATCTTTTCAGAAAATGTGGCGCTTAGATTATTGGTATTTTCAAGCGCTGTTCTATTGTAAGCAATCACAAAAATTCCGTAAGGTGCACTATAGTTTGGTACCGGTTTTAATAGCCTTCCCTGCAACACGCCATCAATAGCTTTTTGATTTTTATTTAAAAATGTTTGCAGTATGTTCCTTATATCTACAAGGTTAAATACAGCAAAAGAATCGGCAATATTGTATTTTGTAATGGCGGTTTCTGTAAGCACGTACAGGGAATCGCTGAGGTTATGAATTAGCTGATGGAGCTGCAGGCTGTCGTTATAATTAAAATTTGGAGGAAGCGTGTAATGAAAATTATCAAAGAAAGTGGTTGGCAGATCTGGCTTTTTTTGCGCCTGTACTACTAAAGAAATGCAGCAGCTTAAAATAAAGAGGAACTTTCTCATAAAAGTTATAATATATTTATCAGTAAGGTAATAATTTTATCTGGCTACACAACCCTTGTTTTATATTTTTGCAGCATGGCAGAAGACTTAACAATTATCAGCGGCAGCAAAGCCGAAGTTTATCAATCACTTATTCCACAAATAAAAGCTTTGCTTGAAGGCGAACCAGATTTGGTTGCAAACCTGGCCAATGTTTGTGCAGCTTTGAAAGAACAATTTGAATGGCTTTGGGTGGGATTCTATTTAGTTAAACCCACGAGCTCCGCTTCATCCTTCGACTCCGCTCAGGACGAGTTAGTGCTTGGCCCTTTCCAGGGACCGGTAGCCTGCACCAGGATAAAAAAGGGCAGAGGCGTTTGCGGTGCGGCCTGGCAACAAGCTAATACGGTAATTGTACCTGATGTAGAAAAATTCCCAGGCCATATTGCCTGCAGCAGTTTATCAAGATCGGAGATTGTGCTGCCCCTGATTAAAAACGGGGAAGTCATTGGTGTACTGGATGTGGATGCTGCAGAGCCCGATCAGTTTGATGAAACAGATAAAAAATACCTGGAGCAGATAATTGAACTTCTTAACTTTTAAAAAATTTTATGGCTATTCTTTCCGGAAAAACGATCTTAATAACAGGTGCATCTAAAGGCATTGGCAAAGCCATCGCATTATCGCTTGCAGGTTTACAAACCAACCTGGGTTTGGTAGCACGTAGCAAAAACGAGCTGGAAGCACTACAGGCAGAAATAATAGGTATGGGCAGCAACGCAGAGATTTTTATTGGCAGTGTGGCCGATGAAGACTTTGTAAATGCTACCGTACAAACCATGTTGCAAAAATTTGAAAAGATTGATGTGATGATCAACAATGCCGGCTATGGTGTGTTTGGCAATGCTGAAGAAATTTCGGCAACAGATTGGGATGAATTATTTGCCACCAATGCCAAAGGAACATTTCTTTTTTGTAAAGCCGTAATACCTGCCATGAAAGCAAGCAAATACGGCCATATTGTAAACATTGCCAGCGATGTTGCCAAACGCACTTTTGCTGGTGGTTCCTTATACTGCGCCAGTAAATATGCACAGGAAGCATTCAGTTCGGCCATCAGAAAAGAATTACGCCCGTTTGGAATAAAAGTAAGTGTTGTGTACAGTGGGCTTGTAGATTCCTATTTTCATGCCGATCCGCAGGGCAGCGCCAATCACGATGACTGGCTGAAGAATGAAGACATGGCAAATGCCGTACAATACATCATTTCTCAACCAAAGCATGTGGTTATTGATGAGCTGATGATCCATCCTTTAAGCCAGGATTATTAAAACGTCTTTTTTCAAAATATTAAAGAGCCTCCTGAAAATCAGGAGGCTTAATTATTTATAACAAAAAAAGAGAGATTTGTAGTTATGAACTCAAAAGTTCCCCTTCAGGGGGTTGGGGTATTGTCTTTCCACCCCCATAAATACCTGCAGGCATAGGTTCTGTAGGGGCTCCATTTTTTTGAAATACTCAGCATCTTTTCCTTCATGGCTTTTTTATCCGTTGCATCAATTTTATATAGTTTACAAATTGCCTGTTGAATGCCCAGGTCATCCAGCGCAAAAACATCTTCTCTGCCCAGCGTAAACATTAAAACCATTTCAACAGTCCACTGCCCAATACCCTTTATCTGGGTTAAGTACTTGATCAACTCTTCGTTGCTCATCTTATGTATCCTGGCATCGGTGATATTTTCTTCAATAAAAAAATTACAGACATTCAACACATAATTTGCTTTCGCATTACTTAATCCTATGCCCCTTAGTGTTTCAAAGGGTGTTGCGGCAATTTGTGCAGCTGTAGGGGTTTTCCCGCTGTACAGGTTTAAAAATCTTTTCTGAAAAACATCGGCCACTTTGGTACTCAGCTGCTGGCTCATAATAGAATTGCACAAATGCAGGTGTACGTTTTTTCTTTTCACCAATACATAGGGCTCTTGCTGTTCAATAATTTTCTTAAGCTTTTTATCTTTAGCCAGGTGGGCAATGTGTTGCATGTTGTTATTTTGCCCTAAGGTCTGTAAAAATTTTTAATGCTGATATAGGAATTTAATTATCTGCCCATTGTTTAAATTCCTGCACCCTTTCCCGGCTGATGATGATCTCTTCGGATGCAGCAGCTCCTTTTACCTGCAGCTTAAGCCGGTTGCTGTGGAATGGCTTTACCTGGTCGATTGCATCGGCATGTATGATTATTTTGCGGTTGAGCCTGAAGAAATCTTTAGGGTTTAATTCTGTTTCCAGCTTCTCTATAGTGCTGTTTATTACAAAGCGGTTTCCTTCCCGGTCAATTAAAAAAACGATCTTATTATCTGCCGCAAAGTAAGCAACATCTGCGGCTGCAATAAAAAACAATCGCTGGCCCACTTTTGCCAAAAAACGATTTCGGTAATTTGTTGAGGCCGAATCTTTGAGCTGTTCCATTAATAACCTGTAATCGGCCGGGGTAAATATATGCGACAGGCTTTTGTATTTATTAATGGCTGCGGCCAATGCTTCTGCAGTAACTGGTTTTAAAATATAATCGATGCTGAAGAGACGAAACGCATCTACCGCATAATTTTCGTAAGCGGTAATAAAAATGATGGGCTTTTGTGTTTGGGTGCGTTTAAATATCTCAAAACTTTGTCCGTCTGATAAATGTATATCCAGCAGTATCAGGTCGGGGTGTGGTTTTGTATTCAGCCAGTTAACAGTTTCTTCCACACTTTCCAGGCAGCCCACAATATTAATAGATGGATCGTATTCTTTTACTAATATCTGCAGCCTTTCCTGCGCCAGTTGCTCGTCTTCAATTATTAAAATATTCATCACCTGCTTTTAATTTAAGGTAAGTAATGGCAGTGTTACCCTAAATGCCGCATCATCTTTATAAACAACCACTTCTTTGCCGCTCACCAGTAAATAGCGTTTAATAATATTTTTAAGGCCAATCTTTGTTGAGTTGTCAAGCGATTCCCGTGGTTGAAAATTATTGGAAACAATGATGGTATTATTGCCATTTACATGCACATCAATGTGCAGTGGTCGGCTTTTACTTACAACATTGTGTTTGATAGCATTTTCAATAAGCATTTGCAGCGATGCCGGAATGATGTAAAACCGCTCCTTCTCTTCCGGAATGTTAACTTCAATGTGCAGGCCATCTGCAAATCTTTTCTGCAGTAAAAAAATATAAGGTTTTATATAATTCAGTTCGGTTTTTACATCTACCAGCTCCTTATCGTGGTTATTCAATATATACCTGAACACTTTCGAAAACTCTTCTATAAATTTATTTGCTTCATTATTGTTCTTCATAACCAGCGCCGACAATACATTGAGGTTATTAAACAAAAAGTGAGGATTTATCTGGCTTTTTACCAGCTGCAGTTCTGCCTGCGCCGTCATCCTTTTCAATTCCTCGGCTTCAAGCAATTTGGTTTTGTACTCGTTAAAGTAATAGAGAACAGCGTTTAACAAATGGAAAAGCAGGTTTGCCAGCCAGGCGTAGATCAGGTTTAGCTTAAGCGGCATTAATGCCTCAGCAAAACTGTGTTTATGCAAAACCATACTTACAAAAAAGACAATACCGCTGGTAAAGATTGTGGTTAATACAGCACCTGCAGCAAAAAACAATATCAATATTTTAATCTTATTTCTTGCAGTGCCAAGCAGTTTGGCAAAGAGCGGCTCCAGCAAACGGCTGCTCTCCCAGCTGCAAAGTGTTACCAGGGTGATGGTACCCAAAGCATAATACCATTCTATATCAATATTGAAATATTTATACACTTCGCAAAGTACTGTGTTTACGTAGGTATAAACCGACAGGCCTGTAATGAATAAATACCTGAATCTGTGTGTGAACATAGCAGCAGTTGATTATAAAACATCAACGGTGAAAATTAAAAATTGTTCACCGTTGACGTAATTATGGTATTTCAATAGTGATCTATGGCAGTAAAACCCTGTCAATAACATGCACCACACCATTACGGCTCATCAGGTTGGTACCAACAATATTTGAGGCGTTTGAACCATTGCCATTGCCTTTGATGGTAGGACCGCCACCGGAACCATTGGTGAGGTTGATGGTAGTGTTACCGCCTGCAAGCATGGCCAGGTTGCCATTGGCCAGGTCAGATGAAAAAGCCCTTCCGCCAACCACATGATATCTTAATACTGCAAGCAAAGTAGCTACCGGAATATTATTGATATCATTAGTACCCAATGCTCCTAGCAATTGTGTAAAAGCTGCATTGGTTGGTGCAAAAACTGTAAGGGTTGCAGAGCTTAATGTGTTTATTAAAGTTGGGTCTCCACCAGGTGCGTTATTTGCCCTTACAATAGCTTTAACCAGTGAGTCGAGGCCTGAGCCGGCAGCCTGGGCTGTAGCTACAATATTGCCGGATGGTTTGTTTAGTGCTTTGGATAACTGGTGTATTACGCCATTGTCGGCAGCTATATCAGCAGCGGCAACCTTAATACCGTTTACATATACACCAGAAGCATTCCTGGTAACAAAAACCGAATCGCCGCCGGCAGTTACCACTTTAGCATTGGGGCCTGCAGGAACATCTGCTGCCAGAATTTTTGAACCAATCGTGTGATAAAGCAACAGATCGCTCAGCTGTGTTGAAGTTAGCGATGCAACGGTAGTGGATGTGATGCCCGCACTGGCAAAAGCAGTATTATCCGGTGCAAATACGGTAAACGGACCAGGGCCGCTTAAGGTTGTTGCCAGGTTAGCTTTTACCACCGCTTCTTTCAAAACACTGAAGCTGGAAGAATTAGTTACCACATCGGTGATAGTATTGGTAACTACGGGATCATCGTCTTTATTGCACGATGATAAAATGATAGCTGCGCCAGACAGGGCAGCAAATAGAATCTTGTTGAGTCTTGTTTTCATGTTAATTATTTTTTAGGTTATTTCTTTACTAACAAAAAATAAGAAACACGGATGAGGCAGAGGGTGCAAACCGTATAAAATAAGGTGTGAACTGTGCAATTTTTACCCGGAAATAAAAAAGCTGCTCTTTTTACAGAGCAGCTTTCAATATAATTAAATTGTTGGCTTAGTTAATATCCCAGCTCATCTCCCCACCTTTTTCATCTTTTAAATTAATACCTAATGCAGCAAGCTGGTTTCTTATTTTATCGCTGGTGGTAAAATCCCTTTTAGCCTTTGCTTCTTTTCTTATGTCAATCAAAAGATCCATCACGCCACCCAGTACTTCGTTATTGGCTGTATTGTTTTTCAGCCCAAAAACATCTTCCAGGTAAGCCTTGAATTTTTGTTGCAGCAATGATAAGGTTGCGGCAGCAATAGCATCCGCCTGTATCAATCCGTCTTTTATCGAATTAATAACCGGTACCAGCTCAAACATGCTGCCCAGTACTTTTGCCGTGTTAAAATCATCGTCCATATACTCGTCAAACTCATTCACCAGCTTGTTCACTTTTGCATCCAGCTCGGCGTCTGTTGCCTGTTCGTTTGCTGATGAAAGTTTTTGCAGCGTTTCATACGCATCCCAAAGCCGCTTCAATCCTTTTTCCGATGCCTGCAGTGCTTCGTTACTAAAGTCAAGCGTGCTCCTGTAATGGGTCTGCAACATAAAGAACCTTACCGTCATAGGTGCATAGGCCTTCTCCAGCAAGGGATGGCTTCCGGTAAATAATTCACCGGGCAAAAATCCGTTGCCCAGGGATTTACTCATCCTGGTACCGTTTACTGTAAGCATATTGGTGTGCATCCAGAAGTTGGCGGGGCTGGTATGGTAACATGCCTGGCTTTGTGCAATTTCGTTGGTATGATGCGTTGCTGCAAGGTCCATTCCTCCACCATGTATATCAAATTTCTTTCCCAGGTATTTTTCGCTCATGGCCGAGCATTCAATATGCCAGCCAGGAAAACCCATGCCCCAGGGGCTTGGCCATTGCATTAAATGTTCAGGCTTTGCTTTAATCCACAAAGCAAAATCCAGCCGGCCACGCTTCTCATCCTGTCCGCCCAGTTCACGGGTACCCTCCAGCAGGTCTTCCATTTTGCGGTTGGTAAGTATGCCGTAAGGTTGTTCTTTGTTATATTTTTCTACATCAAAATAAATAGTGCCATTCACTTCATAAGCATAGCCGTTTGCCAGAATCTGTTTGGCAATTTCAATCTGCTCGGCAATATGACCGGTTGCTGTAGGTTCAATAGATGGTGGCAGGCAGTTAAACATATCCATCACCTGGTGAAAGCCCAGCGTGTATTTCTGTACAATTTCCATCGGCTCTACCTTTTGCAGGCGTGCCAGTTTGCTGAATTTATCATCGCCTTCATCACGGTCGCCCTCCAGGTGGCCTGCATCGGTTATGTTACGTACATAACGTACTTTATAGCCCAGGTAACGCAGGTAACGGCAAATAATATCGAACGAAATAAAAGTACGGCAGTTGCCCAGGTGCACATCGCTGTAAACCGTGGGGCCGCACACGTACATACCCACATGATCGGGTGTAAGGGGTGCAAATACTTCTTTTTCTCTGGTAAGTGTATTGTATATTTTTAAACTCATGTTTTTTATTTTGTGCCCGGCAGCGGGTTATTAATTCAGCTTCATTGGCGTCCTGCACTTGCCGATGTTAAATCGGCATCCCGAATTTATTTCGGGACTTGTACAACATCACTTTATTCAACAATTAAAATCAACAGAAAATTTTTACAAAGATATTAAGCTATGCCGCAAGGGCAACAGAAAAATTGGTATGTGAAGGCTTGTTTCATCTGAAACGCTAAGATATTACTTTTTCGTCATTTCCACATCGGCAATGATGGGGAAATGATCGCTCAGTTTCTTTTTTACCAGGGTAAACTGCAGTACATCCATCCTGTTATCAACAAAAATATTGTCGATACGCAAAACCGGCGATATGCCGCTGAAAGTGCGGCCAAGGCCATTTCCTTTTTCAACAAATGCATTTTTCATACCACCTCCAATGCTGTGATAAGCATAGCTGTTGGGCACATCATTAAAGTCGCCGGTTACCATTACCGGGTAGGGACTTTTATTGATCTCGGCCCTTATCCTGTCTGCCTGTATCTGTCTTTTCAAAAAACCTTTTTTAAACTTGGCTATAATGTTTTTCGATTCCTTTAAAGCTTTGTCCTCATCATCAACAGTTGGCTTGTCAATATATTTAAGATTCTCTTTGCTGAAGCGTAAGGACTGCAGGTGAATATTAAATATCCGGATGGTATCTTCTCCCTTAACAATATCTATATACTGAAAAATAGAATTATAATCATTGGGGTAAAAGCCTACGGTTTGTTTATTGATGATGGGATATTTTGAAAAGATGATAATACCAAAGTGTGCATAGCCCCAGAAATCTTCTTTAACGTTGTAAGAATAAAAATAGTTTTTGTAATTCAGTTTTTCCAGGAACTCATCAACATGGCCATGATTTTTGATGGTACTGTCTTCGGCAACCATTTCCTGGAAACAGGCAATATCCGGCTCATATTCATTGATGGTGTTCAGCATCTGGCGTTTTACTTCCGGGTGTTGCTTGTCTTCCATAATGTTGAACTGGGCTACATTCCAGGTCATGATGCGTAAAGCATTTGCTGCCTTAGGCTTATCAAAAGAGCCCGACACCCTATAGGGGATAATGTTGCCCAAAGGTTTGTATGCCATCAGTATGGCAACGATGGAAATGAATACCCGTACCGGTTTTATAAAAAGCCAGAAAAAAATAAATGCAACCAGTATCAGGAAAAAATAAAAAGCGGTTAACGTTAAAAAACCAACCGGCCAAAACGTAGAAGGTGTAAATAAATATCCATAGCTACCCAGCAAAAAAAGTATTGCTACAGTAATATTTGTTACAATAAAAAAATGTTTTGTAACCCTGCGAAAAAAGTTGCCGGCCATATCCTAAAGATAAGGCTAACTGTTATAAAAGATTGTGAAAGAAATGATGAAAGGTTTCTGTTTTTTGAACCACATAGTTAGATAGGAACATAGGCAAGACATAGTCTAATGTGACTTCTATCTAACTATGTGGTAAATTATTCTTCGCTGGCTTTTTTTAAAATATCTTTTTCTTCTTTGGTAAGTGCGTTGTAGCCTTTTTGGTTTATTTTATCCAGTATCTCATCAACCCTTTGTTCTGTTACATTGGATGTTTTGTGATATGGGGCCCGGGTACCTGTGTTATAAAAAACCCTTTCTTTAATTGTATTTTTCTGCTCTTTTTTATTGGGGTTAAACAGGTTAATGAACCAGTTGTAAAAACTATTCATCCATTCACTTCCATCAATATTGTTCTTAAGCATTCTTACAAAAACAAAACCGGCAAGCGCTCCGCCAATATGCGAAAGTGGTAAAGCAGCAGGTGCCTGGGCTATTGGCGCAAGATCGATCGCTATATAGATCAGGGTAAATATCCAGATTGGGATGCCGCCATTTATATGGCTGAAAAGCCGGTAATTGGGTGCAATGGCTGTGGCAGCAACAGCTATTGCCATTATAGATGCATTGGCTCCCAATAAACCCATTGAATCTATTATTATTCTGTTGGACGGAATTAAATAGGCGGCAGCTATAAAAAAAACTGCTCCGGCAAAGCCGCCATATAAATAAACAGGAATTATTTTTCTGTTTCCGGTTAGGTTCTGTAACACAGAGCCGAATGCCCAAAGCCACAGCATATTACTGAATGCCCGCATTAAAAACACATCGCTGAACATGAAGCAAATAACCGTCCATGGTTTTTGGCTAAGGCTTACCAGGTTTGCCGGCAACTGAAACCAGCTGCTGACTTCTGAATAAAAATAGGTATCGGAATGATCGTTTACATTAATGGCAACCCTGATGACCTGCAGTACCAGGAAGAAGACGACATTAATTGCAAAAAGCCACACCAGGGCATTATCGGGGTTGCCCAGCGTAAAGTGCTGCTTTTTTATTTTATAATCAATATACCGGTCCGATTCGCCCATAGGTGTTTATTATGCTGGTAAAATTACAAACAGTTAAAACAATCAATTGTTAGTATTAGTAGAAAGTTTTTTTATTGGTTTTGTTCCATATAATAACCAAAATAAATCCCACTACCAATCCGCCTAAATGTGCAAAGTGAGCAATATTATCTGCTTTTCCCGGATGAAAACCCGCAAAAAAATCAATAGCTGCATAAACAGCAACCATGTATTTTGCTTTTATGGGAAATGGTAGTGGTATGATAAAAAATTCTGTATTTGGAAAAAGATAGGCGAACGCCGCAAGCAAACCCATAATTGCGCCCGAAGCACCAACAGCAGGATCATTTGATAAAAACATTTGTGCTACACCAGCTCCAAGTCCGCATACGAGATAAAAAATCAAAAATCGTTTAGGTCCCCAAACCCTTTCCAGTACAGTACCAAACATCCATAAGGCATACATATTTAAGAATATATGAAAAATAACGATGTTGCCAGCAAAGTCGTAAGAAGCATGAGCAAACATGTGAGTAACCAATTGATAGGGTTTAAAAAAACCACTATTGAAAGGAAATAGTGCAATTTTATCGGTAAGACCAGAATTTTTATCCAACACTAACTGGATTATCCAAACCAATACATTAATGATGATCAGGTTCAACACCACTGGCGTTGTTCTTTGAAACCTGTTTCCGTAGTTATTAAAAGACATTGTATAAATTTAGTTTATTAGTGTTTATTTCAGTTTTAGCAGTACCACACACTCTATGTGGTGTGTATGCGGAAACATATCAACCGGTTGAATTTTTTCGATCGTATATTTTTCACTCAGCAGGCCAAGGTCTCTTGCCTGCGTGGCTGTGTTGCAGCTAACATACACAATTTTGGGAGCTGCCATTTCCAGCAGCTTGTTAACCAGTTTTTCATGCATACCAGCCCTTGGCGGATCGGTAATGATCACATCGGGCCTGCCGTGTTCTGCAAAAAATTCATCGTTACATATTTTAATTACATCGCCCGCAAAAAATACTGCATGTCCGATATTGTTCAAAGCTGCATTTTCTTTTGCATCGGCAATGGCATCTTCAATAACCTCTACACCAATTATTTTTTTTGCGTTTTTACTAAGGAAGATGCCGATGCTGCCGGTTCCGCAGTACAAATCGTACACCGTTTCTTTTCCGGTAAGGCCGGCAAAATCACGCGTTATTGTATATAGTTTTTCTGCCTGTTTGGTATTGGTTTGAAAAAATGATTTGGGCGATATCTTGAACTCAAAATCTTCTAGCTTTTCAGTCGCATAGCCTTTACCAAAATACACTTGTGGTGTAAGATCGTAAATACTATCGTTCCATTTAGGGTTAATGGTATATAACAGGGTTGTTATTTCGGGTACCTGTTTTAAAAGATGATCAAACAGCGTTCTCCTGTCGGTCTCTTCATCATAATTCAGGCAGATATTCACCATCAGCTCACCCGTTGTACACAGGCGTATGATGATATTACGCAGCCAGCCGGTATGCTGCCTGATATCGTAAAAGGTAAAATTATTTTCCAGTGCACATGCACGGATGGTATTCCTGATCTTGTTATTTACATCATTCATTAAATAACATTCTTCAATATCTATCACCTTATCAAAAATGCGGGGCACATGAAACCCCAGGGCATTTTGCTGTGCCGTAATATCTGTTTGCCCTATTTCGTCGTTGGTTAGGTACCTTTTATTGCTGAAAGTAAATTCAAGCTTGTTCCTGTAGTGAACGGTATCACCGGCACCAACAATGGGTAAAATTTCCGGTAGATCAATCTTACCGATGCGGCGCAGATTTTGTTCTGTTTCCTGTTGTTTGTATTGCAGCTGTTTTGCATAAGGCAGCATCTGCCATTTGCAACCACCACAAATACCAAAGTGTTTACAAAACGGATCAACCCTTTCTGCAGACGGCTGCTTTATTTGTAAAACCCTGCCTTCGGCCCAGTCTTTTTTATTTTTAACCAGCAGTACATCGGCCACATCGCCGGGTACGGCACCCGAAATAAAAATGACCTTACCATCAAGCCGGGCCAGGGCCTTACCCTCAGCAGCATAATCGGTAATCATCAGGTCTTCCAGTATTATTTTCTTGTTTTTTTTGCTCACGGCTGCAAAAATACCGCATTAATGCGCAATATTGTTTTGTTAACGATTTGTAATTGTTAAAGTTACGGTGCTGCTGTATATGTACATAAACCATCTATTTTAAATACATTTGCTATCCTTACATAACGATGAAAAAATATTTCCTTTTCCTTTTTGCCGCTTTAAACGGCAGTATTTTATTTGGCCAGGGCTTCCAGGTTAACTTTAAAGCACCTGGTTATAAAAGTGGTATTGCTTTTCTTACCTACTACATGGGCAGCAACTTTAATATTGCCGACTCTGCAGCTATTGGTATTAACGGTACCGCTGTTTTTAAGGGCACGGAAAAACTGCAACCGGGTATTTATGCCATTTTCTTTCCGGGTAAACAATTACGGACCGAGTTTTTAATCGGTAGCGAACAGATCGTTTCTGTTACTGCTGATACCAGCGACCTGGTTAATAAAACCAATGTTACCGGCTCTAAGGAAAATGCTTTGTACGATCAGTATCAAAAAGTAGCGGCCTCCAAAGGCAGGTTAATACAGCAGGAGCACCAGGCGTACATGGCCTCTGTAACCAAGGCAGACTCGGCCCTGCACGAAAAAAAGTACACAGCACTTATCAACGAACTTAACGATTACAGGGAAGGCATCATCAAAAACCAACCCAACTCCATGATGGCAGCCTTACTAAGCGCCATGAAAGAGCCTGTTGCCCCAACCAAAGTACCTGTTACCCGCCAGGATTCTATCGATAATTATAACGAATACAAAAAACATTACTGGGATGGTATCAGTTTTATGGACGACCGCATCATACGCACTCCGTTCTTTGTAAAAAAAATTGAACGTTATTATCGTGAAGTAATTCCTCCAGAGCCCGATTCTATCATTAAAGACATTGATTATAAACTACTGCTGGCAAGATCTTCGCCCGAGATGTATAAGTTTTTGCTGAACTGGTTAACAGACGAATTTATTAACCCGAAGTATATGGGGCAGGATGCCGTGTTTGTGCATCTCTTTGAAAAATATCACAGCAAGGGAGCAAGCCCCTGGTTAAATGAAAAGCAGATGGAATCCATCAGTCGCAGGGCTTATATGCAAATGGCTAACCTGATCGGGGAAAAAGCTGCTGACCTGGATATGTTGAATACGGAAGACAAGCCAACCTCTTTATACAGCCTGAATGCAGATTATACCATTGTATGTTTTTGGGATCCTAACTGTGGCCATTGCAAGGAAGAAGTGCCCAGGCTTGATTCTATATACAGGGCCAGCTGGAAAAAACATAACCTTAAAATATTTGCTGTGCTTACTCCCGATAGCAAGCAAAGTGTAAAGCCAGAGTGGCTTGCATTTATTAAAGAACATAATATTGGCGACTGGACCCATGTTTATAAAACCAAAGAGATGGAGGATGCAGACTTTGCAGCCCAGAAACCAAGCTTTCGCCAGCTATATGATATTATAATGACCCCAACCATTTATTTACTGGATAAAGACAAGCGGATCATTGGAAAAAAACTAACCCTGTTGCAGTTAAACGAACTGCTTGAAGTGAAGTGGAAAGCTGCCCCTTCGAACTAAAACAACTTAACTGATGAAAAAATTTTTATTGCTGCTTGCGGTTGCCGGCTTTACAAACACAGTTTATGCACAAACCATATTTACTTATGGAAATAATGCGGTGGATAAAGCTGAGTTCCTGAGAGCTTATAACAAAAATAAAACTCCGGTTGAGGATAAAGAAAAATCTTTACGGGAATACCTGGACCTGTATATAAAATTTAAGCTGAAGGTTAAAGCTGCTATGGAAATGCAACTGGATACTTTGCCGCAGTTGCAGTATGATGCACAAAGCTTCAGAAGCCAGATAGAAGACAGCTATTTAAACAATGAGAAAGCAGTGAATGACCTGATGAGCGAAGCTTTCAACCGCAGCCAGAAGGATCTGCACGTACAACATTTCTTTATACCGGTTGATGCAAACGCGGCGGCGGCTGACACCCTGAATGCTTTTAAGTCGATCAACACATTTTACACCGGCCTTGCTGCCGGCAAAACCGATTACGATAATTTAAACGCTGCATTGGCAGTTAAAGTAAAACAGGCCGACCTTGGTTTTGTTACCGTTTTTGCATTGCCCTACGAGTATGAAAATATTATTTATGGTTTAAAGCTGAATGAAACCAGCAAACCCTATCGTGCTAAAAATGGCTGGCATATATTTAAACTGCTTGATGAAAGAAAGGCTGTTGGCAAATGGAAAATAGCCCAGATATTACTTTCCATCCCTCCTGATGCAAGCACCGAAGCAAAAGCAAACTATCAAAAAAAGGCCGACTCTATTTACCAGCTATTGCAAAAGGGTGAAGACTTTGGTAAAATGGCAAGGTGGTTCAGCGATGATAAAGTTACTTATGGCAGCAACGGAGAGCTGGCAGAATTTGGTTCAGGCAAATTTGAATTGTCTTTCGAAAACGAAGTTTTTAAGCTTACTAAAGACAAGGAAATAAGCAAGCCTTTTTTAACTGCTTATGGCTATCATATTGTAAAACGGCTATCGCAAACGCCGGTACCAACCGATAAAAATGATGCATCGTACCAGTTTGAATTAAAACAAAAAATACAACAGGACAGCCGCATAACATACGCAAAAGACCTTTTTGTAAAAGAGATCATGAGGCAGGTTAACTTAAAAAAAGTAAACGGTGTTTCTGATGCTGACCTGTATCGTTATGCCGACAGTGTGATGGCAAAACCGGAATCTGAAACAAGCAATCCTACACTTTATCCAATAGCATCCAAAACACTTTACACATTTGCAAAAATAAAATTAACGGGTAAAGACTGGCTTGATTTTGTGAGAAACTATAAAGGCGCAGAGCTTTATCATGGCGAATCCAACACTGTTTTGGCCGATAAATTTGTTACCAGTACTGTAATGGATTATTACAAAAAGCACCTGGAAGATTATAATGCCGAGTTCAGGTACCAGATGGATGAATTTAAAGATGGCAATGTGTTGTTTGAAATTATGGAAAGAAATATCTGGGGCAAAGCATCTGCTGATACAAAGGCTTTAGAAAAATATTACGAACAGAATAAATCCAGATACCTCTGGAATGCAAGCGCCGATATTATCATTTTTAACTGCACAGGCAAAGCAATAGCCGACAGTGCCAGGGCTGCCGTTGTAAATGGTAAAGACTGGAAAAAGATCGTGGAAGAAGGCAATAATAATGTATTGGCCGATTCTGGCAGGTTTGAGCTTGCACAGCTTCCTGTAACCATTGATCCAAAAACTCCGGAGGGGTTTGTTTCGCAGGTTACCACAAGCCCGGTTGACGGCAATAACAGTTTTATTAAAGTAGTAAAGCAATATGCAGCTAACCTGCAACGCAATTTTGATGAAGCAAAAGGTTTGGTAATAAATGATTACCAGAATATTTTGGAGGAAAGATGGATAGCAGAACTAAAAAATAAATATCCAGTAAAAGTTAATGAAGCTGTTTTTCAGTCTTTATTGAAATAATGACATTTTAATTACAATTAAAAGCCTGCCTGCAAAATTTGTTGGCAGGCTTTTTGTCTATATGCGTTTTAAGACAAGTACGGATGTACAATGATAAAGTCCTTTATCATTAAACCCGCATTAATTCACTAAAACGTAAAGTATGAAAAAATTATTTTTAGCAATGCTGCTAACCACAACAGTAGCGTTAAGCACAAAAGCGCAGATCTATGTACAGGGTGGTTTAAACCTTGCCAACATTACAAAAACCAACGACGGGCAAACAGAAAAAAATAATATTCTCCCGAGTTTTAATGCAGGTATTTTGGGTCGCCTGGAGCTGGATCCTATGTTTGATCTTGAATCTGGTTTATTATTAACCGGGCATGGCTCAAAGGCCGAAACCTATTTTACCAATGGTAATTATACAAAAACAAAATTCAGCCCGCTTTACCTGCAGGTTCCTTTAAATGCTGTTGTAAAAATTCCGTTAGACAAAGGTTCTAATGTTTTCTTTAATGCCGGCCCTTATATAGCTATGGGTATTGGTGGTAAATCAACCAGAGAAGATCATTACTTTGGAGTAACTTCTACTTCTTCGAATTCCATCAAATTCAGCAACGACGATCCTTTTACATCGCAGCAGGATGATGCTGCCTATGATAAACTGAAACGTTTTGACTTTGGTTTAAACTTTGGCGGAGGTTTTCAGTTCAAACACCTCATTTTAAAAGCCAATTATGGCCTGGGCCTTTCTAAAATAAATTCAACACAAAGTGATAATACTGTAAATGATAAAAACAAGTACCGTACACTTAGTTTTTCTGTAGGTATTCCGCTTGGCAACTAACAAATCCCCTTGAAAATAAAAAGCCCTCCGTTTATCAGGAGGGCTTTCTTTTTACACGATCTGTTTAACAACGTTGGCAATTATTTTGGGCCTGCCCAGTGTGTAATAATGTAAAACCGGTACGCCAAATTCCTTTAGCTCTTTTGACTGCTGCAGCAGCCAGGCTGTACCTACTTCTTCCACTTCCTCATCTGTGTTGCATTTGCTTACTTCTTTACTAAGTGCGGTAGGTAGGTCAATATGAAAAACTTTGGGCAAAACAGTCAGCTGCTTTTTGGTGTAAATAGGTTTTAATCCCGGTATAATGGGCACATTAATTCCAATCTCCCTGCATGCTTTTACAAATGCATAAAATTTTTCATTGTCAAAGAACATTTGTGTTACAATATAATCCGCACCCATCTCTACTTTCTGCTTCAGGTACTGCAGGTCGCTGTCCATATTAGGAGCCTCAAAATGTTTTTCAGGATAGCCAGCCACACCAATACAAAATTTCGTCTGGCTTGTGTTCTTCAGGTCTTCCTCCAGGTATTTTCCATTATTCAGGTCGGTAACCTGTTTCAGCAGATCGCTGGCATACTGGTGCCCGCCTGGTTCTGGTAAAAAAGCCGTTTCATTCTTTGCTGCATCTCCTCTTAAAACAAGCACGTTATCAATACCCAGGTAATTCAGGTTTATCAATGCATCTTCTGTTTCATTAACACTAAAGCCGCCGCATATCAGGTGTGGAACCGTATCCACACTGTATTTGTTCATAATGGCCGCACAAATACTCTCTGTGCCGGGACGTTTGCGTACCACTACTTTTTCAAAAGTACCGTTGGGTGTTTTTTTAAAAACGTGTTCGCTACGGTGATAGGTAACATTTATAAAAGATGGCTTAAACTCCATCAGGGGGTCTAAGTGCTGGTATAACGATTGTATTCCCTTGCCTTTAAGCGGGGGTAATATCTCAAAAGAAATAAGGGTATTCTTTGCCTGGTTTATGTGGTCTATTACTTTCATTTGTAAAATTAATATGCAAACTTAAGCAAGCTGGGATAGATTATCAAACCATAACAGTAATGGCGGTAAGATATTGGTAAATTAATAAACAATATTATCGATATACATCGTGCTGTACCTGTAATATGCTGAGGAAGGATCGGGTTTTTTACGCCAGATAACTCTGTGAACGATCCAGGCGTTTTTATTGTACCATATACGGTCGATAAGAAAGCTGTTTTTTACTCCTTCGTAATAATTGGCTGGTATGTTGCCAATTCCGGTAGCCAACGTGTCATTAACTCCCTTCACGGTAAAATCTTCTGTTGATCCGTCGTTAAATGTGTTGTATGTTTCATTTATAACAGCCGGGGCTTTGCAGAATAAATATGAGCTGTTATTGGTATATTGATACAGGCCGTTGGTTTTTACATTAAGATAATAAACCGTTGTATCGGCATCTACATCTACTATTTTCAGCCATTTTTCAGAACCAATGGTTTCTTCTGTTTTGGCCTTATGATAGATAACTTTTACATCAATTACCGAACCCAGTACCTGGTAAGTTGTATATCGATAGGTCCATATAGTACCAACTTTAGGCTTCTGGTCAGCCACCGGGTCAATGCTCCCGTCAGATAAGCCATTAATTTCTTTCTGGCAAGACGTAAATATACCGGCCCCGAAAAGCAGCATTAAAATATATAAGTAAGACAATTTCATTTATAGCATTTTACCTTATTACACCTGTTGTGTATAAACTTACATAAAAAAACCGGATTTCAGTAAACAGTCCTGTAACGCAGGTGGCATTATTATAAATTTTTGATAATCTGCCTTCGTCATATCATCCTTTATTATAGTTCGCTTACTTTTGTAAAAACACGATCATTGAGTTTAACCATACATACCAAAGACCTGGTGAAAGTTTATGGCAGCCGTACTGTTGTAAACCATGTTTCATTTAATGTAAAACAGGGAGAAATTGTAGGATTGCTGGGGCCTAACGGCGCCGGTAAAACTACTTCTTTTTACCAGGTAGTGGGCTTGGTAAAGCCGGATGAAGGAAATGTTTTTTTAAACGACATTAATATCACCAAACTGCCCATGTACAAAAGGGCCCAAATGGGTATTGGTTACCTGCCGCAGGAAGCCAGCGTTTTCCGCAAACTAAGTGTAGAAGATAATATTACAGCTGTGCTGGAAATGACCAAGCTCAGCAAAAAAGAACAGAAAGAAAAACTGGAAACCCTGCTGGATGAATTTAACCTGCAGAAAGTACGCAAGAACAATGGTGATACTTTAAGCGGGGGCGAAAGGCGCCGTACCGAAATTGCCCGTGCGCTGGCCGTGGATCCCAAGTTCATTTTACTGGATGAACCCTTTGCCGGGGTTGATCCCATTGCCGTCGAAGATATACAGGGTATTGTTGCCAAATTAAAATTCAGAAATATAGGCATACTTATTACCGATCATAATGTAAACGAAACCCTATCCATCTGCGACCGTGCTTATTTGCTTATTGATGGAAAAATATTTACTCATGGCACAGCCGAAGAACTTGCCAGCGATGAGCAGGTACGCCGCTTATACCTTGGTAAGAATTTCGAACTGAAGCGTAAGGATTATTTGCATGATGAAGCTGCCAGATAAATTATTTATCTTGTTGGCGAAATGAAATTTCTCTCCCCGGCCATATCTAAATTAGCCCGCATGCGTTTGTGGCGCATCGAAAACTGGAGTAATCATCCGGTAGCCGCACAGCGTGAGGTTTTACAGGAGCTTGTTACAGCTGCCCAATACACTGAGTTTGGAAAGAAGTATAATTTCTCAAAACTGTTTTCGCTGCGTGAGTTTAAAAAGCGGGTGCCCATACATGAATACAACGACCTGAAGCCATACATTGAACGCATGATGAATGGCGAAGAAAATATTTTATGGAACACACCCGTTAGCTGGTTTGCCAAATCATCGGGCACCACCTCCGATAAAAGCAAATTCATCCCTATCAGCGAAGAAAGCCTGCACGATAACCATTACAAAGCAAGCAAAGACCTGCTGAGCAATTATTATAAAAACTTCCCCTCCAGCGATCTGCTTACGGGCAAGGGCCTGGTTGTTGGCGGCTCTCACCAGATCAGCAAGGTTAATGAAGATATACAGTATGGCGATCTGAGCGCTGTGCTGATGCAGAACTCTCCCTTTTGGGGGCAGTGGATACGCACACCTGAACTAAGCGTTGCCCTGCTGGATGAGTGGGAAGAGAAGATTGAAAAACTGGCACAGGTTACTGCCGAAGAAAATGTTACATCCCTGGCCGGCGTACCAACCTGGACCCTATTGTTATTAAAGCGAATCTTAGAAATAAAGGGAAAAACAACCATTAAAGAAGTTTGGCCAAACCTGGAACTTTACATCAATGGCGGTGTTTCTTTTATTCCTTATAAAGATCAGTTTGATAAGATCATCGGCGCCAAAATAAACTACCTTGAAATATACAATGCCAGCGAAGGCTTTGTAGCAGCACAGGTAAGCCCCGACGATGATGGTATGTTGCTGTTTACAGAGCATGGAATTTTTTACGAGTTTATGCCTGTGGAAGAATATGGAAAAGAAAATCCGCAGACAGTAGGACTAAAGGATGTGGTTATTGGAAAAAATTACGCCCTGGTAATGAGTACAACTGGTGGCTTATGGCGCTATTTAATTGGCGATACCGTCCAGTTCACCCATCTTAACCCATACCATATTAAAATAACCGGCCGGTTAAAGCATTATATGAATGCCTTTGGTGAAGAGGTGATTGTTGATAACAGCGATAAAGCCATTGCCTATGCAGCAGAAAAAACAAACGCTGTAGTGAACGATTATACAGCAGCCCCTGTTTATTTTACTGAGCTCAGTAATGGCGCACATGAATGGCTGGTTGAATTTGAAAAAGAACCAGATGATTTTGATCATTTCATTTCCGAACTGGATAATGAATTGAAAAACATCAACAGCGATTATGAGGCCAAACGCCACAAAGGCATTGCCTTGCGGCTGCCCATTGTACATAAACTTAAAAAAGGAACATTTACAGAATGGTTGCGCAGTAAAGGAAAACTAGGCGGGCAGCATAAAATACCCCGGCTTAGTAATGAGAGAAGTATGCTGGAAGAAATACTGGCAATAAAAAATATCGGCAATATTTAAAGTTTTGGTTTTATTTTGAGGCTCAGAAATTATTTATCATGAAATTATTAGAAGGAAAAAATGCCATTGTAACCGGTGCCGCCCGTGGCATTGGCGAAGGCATTGCTGTAAAATTTGCAGAACAAGGATGTAATGTGGCTTTTACCTATGTTAGCGATAGCAGTGCTGATAAAGCAAAAGCGCTGGAAGATAAACTAAACGCTATGGGTGTTAAGGCAAAAGCTTATAAAAGTAATGCAGGCGATTATGCTGCTGCCGAAGCATTTGTAAATGATGTGCTTAAGGAATTTAGCAGCATCGATATCTGTGTAAATAATGCAGGTATCTCTAAAGATAATTTACTGCTGCGTATGACACCCGAGCAATGGGACGAAGTAATGCAGGTAAACCTGAAAAGTGTTTTTAACATGACCAAGCAGGTAATAAAACCCATGATGAAAGCCCGCAACGGCAGCATCATCAATATGAGCAGCATTATTGGCGAAATGGGCAATGCCGGCCAAAGCAGCTATGCTGCCAGCAAAGCAGGTATCATTGGTTTTACAAAAAGTATTGCCAAAGAACTGGGCAGCCGCAATGTGCGTTGCAATGCCATTGCACCAGGTTTTGTTGAAACCGATATGACGAGTTATTTAAAAGATGGCGAAGGCGCCGAAAAATATAAAGCAGATATTCCGCTGAACCGCTTTGCCAGTACAGAAGATATTGCCAATGCCTGTTTGTTTTTAGCAAGCAATATGGGCAGCTATGTTACCGGTCAGGTGCTTAGTGTTTGTGGTGGTCTGAATATTTAATTTGTTGAACGTTTAAAATTACTGCCGGTGTTTTTAGTTAAACACCGGCTTTTCTTTTACATAATTTTTACAATCAGAAGTTGCATTAGCTATTGAAACATGTTTTCTTTGCGCCACTAATGAAACGTGCGATAGCCATATTACTGATCCTGATAACCGCACTGTATGTGCTGCCGGTAAGTGATGGATTTATGGCAGATACAGAAGCGGCTTGCAAATACCTTGATAAAAACTCCGACGACGGAAAGGATACGAAAAAAGACAATGGTAAAGAGTTTATATCCCTTACCCCTGTACCTGGTATTATAAAGAACAGCATCGCAGCTGTTATCATACTTCCTGTTTTTTCGGCCCTTCCGGTACATTTTACTGTTGAAACGCCCCCTCCCGACCAGGCGTAATTTTTCCTTTTATTTACAGTTTTAATTTTTACTGGAACACTATTCCTGTGTTTACAGTTCAGCTTATTTAAAAATTCTGATTTTACAATGAAACATCATTCAAATCCTGTTTCCAGGATACTGAAACTGGTATCGCTTGAAAAGAAGGAAATATCCCAGATCTATTTTTATGCCATCATATATGGTATCATCATGCTGGTAATACCGGTGGGCATTCAGGCACTGATATCTTTTGCGCAAACAGCCACCATTTCCACTTCAGTGATATTGCTGGTAGTATTTATTGTACTTAGTGTGTTTATCAGCGGTGTGCTGCAGGTAAACCAGATGCGTATCATCGAAAAGATACAGCAAAAGATATTTGTTCGCTATGGCTTTGGCTTTGCACAAAAAATTCCGCAATTAAACCTGAGTGGTATCGATGATTATTATTTACCAGAACTGGTTAACCGCTTTTTTGATACGCTTACATTGCAGAAAAAAATCGCCAAGCTCCTGCTCGATTTTCCGCTGGCCATTGTGCAGATCATCTTTGGTTTAATACTGCTGTCTTTTTATCACCCCGTATTCATTGCATTTGGCTTAATACTGGTGCTGGTGGTATATGCCATTTTATATTTCTCCGGTAAAAAAGGGTTAATAACCAGTATTGAGGAAAGCAGCTATAAATATAAAGTGGTGGCATGGCTGCAGGAGATGGCCCGTATCATCCGTTCAGTAAAGTTTTCCAAATCGGCACATTTTACACTGCAGAAAGCCGATGCAGACATTACCGGGTATTTACAATGCCGTACCGAACATTTTAAAGTACTGCTGCTTCAGTATAAAACACTCATTGGTTTTAAAGTGCTGGTAACGGCAGCCATGCTTAGCGTAGGAACTTTTTTAATGATCAACCAGCAGCTTACAGTAGGGCAGTTCATTGCGGCAGAAATTGTTATTCTTACCATTCTCAATTCGGTAGAAAAACTGATCGTAAACCTGGATAGTGTGTATGATGTACTTACTGCTGTTGAAAAGATCGAGCAGGTAACCGATAAAGAAAGCGAAAAGCAGGGTTCTGTAGTTTATAGCGCAAAGAACAATGAAGGGATAGCAGTAACCATTCAGGATCTTGCCTTTGGTTATTCCGGATCCGGTAAGGTGCTGAACAATATTTCGCTGGAAGCAAAGTCCGGAGATAAAATATGCATTACCGGAAACGATGGCTCTGGCAAATCTACATTGCTACGCCTGCTTACCGGCATGTACGATGATTTTGAGGGCAATATTTTATTTTACGGCATTCCTTTAAAAAATTACAACCTGCAGCTGCTGCGCCAGAAAATTGGAGTGATGATAAGCCAGCAGGATATTTTTGAGGGTACCCTGATGGAAAACATCTGCATGGGATTGGAAAATCCGGATATGGAAGAACTGATGTACCTGTGTAAAAAAACGGGCCTTGCTGAATTTATCAGCACGCTCAAAAATGGCTTCGATAGCCCTTTAAATACCAATGGCCGGAAACTTTCTGCTACGGTAGTTCGTAAGATACTGCTGGTAAGGGCACTTATTAATAAGCCTGCCCTGCTGCTTTTAGAAGAGCCATGGCATGGTATTGAAACACAATACCAGCAACAAATTAAAACACTGCTGTTACAGGAAATGAAAAATACCACCATGTTCATCATTTCAAAAGATGCAGATTTTGCAGCAGCCTGCAACAAAACTATTCACATGAAAAACGCTAAAAATTAAATCATGATCGAATTAAAAGCATATAAAACCATTTACCGCCATAACAGGAACAGCAAAATAAAATACTGGGCCTGGGGCTTTTTTTTCATTGCTGCTATTTTCCTTTTTTTACCATGGACACAAAATGTACGGGCAAGAGGCATCGTAACCACCCTTCGGCAGGAACAACGGCCGCAGGAGCTCAACAGCATCATACCCGGCAAAATAATTAAGTGGTATGTAAAGGAAGGCGACTTTGTACAGGCCGGCGACACCATTTTACAGATTGGCGAAGTAAAAGAAGATTATTTTGACCCCAACCTAATTGGCCGTACCGGACAGCAACTGGATGCCAAACAGCTTAGTGTGGATTATTATAAGAACAAAGTTGCGGCTACACAAAACCAGATAGGCGCCATTGAAAACAGCAGATCACTAAAACAGGCACAGCTGCAAAATAAAATTCTGCAACTACAGATAAAACTGCAAAGCGATAGTGCTGAGCTGGCTGCTGCAGCCAATGATTACCTGATTGCAGCCAAACAATACAAAAGGCAACAGGCTTTGTACGATAGTGGCCTGGTTTCCTTAACCCAGCTGGAACAACGCAACGCTTCCTTTCAAAATGCTGCAGCAAAAAAAATAAGTGCTGAAAATAAGCTGGCCAATACCCGGCAGGAGCTGGGCATTGCCAATATTGAGGTCAGCGCCGTTAACCAGGATTACCTGGAAAAACTATCCAAGGCACAGGGCGATCAGTTCCAGTCTATGTCGCAAATAGCGGGCGGGCAGGGCGAAGTAGCCAAACTGCAAAACCAGGTAAGCAATTACAATATCCGCAGTGGTATGTATTACATCACAGCACCGCAAAGCGGGCAGGTTACCAAGGCAAAAAAAGCCGGTATTGGTGAGATCATAAAAGAGGGAGAAATGCTGGTAGCAATAGTACCCGATAAACCTGATTATGCAGTGGAACTTTTTATTGAACCGGTTGACTTACCACTGATTGCCAAAGAGCAGAAAGTACAGTTCCTGTTTGATGGCTTTCCGGCCATTGTATTCAGCGGCTGGCCTAATACATCGTACGGAACATTTACAGGAAAAGTAATTGCCGTGGAAAATGCAGTAAGCACCAATGGAAAATTCAGGGTGCTGGTTACGGAAGATACAGGCAGCACAAAAAAGTGGCCAAAGCAATTAAAAGTAGGTACAGGGGCACAGGGATTTGCTTTATTAAAAAATGTTCCGGTGTGGTACGAGCTGTGGCGAAATATCAACGGCTTTCCGCCGGACTATTACAAAAATGAAACTGAAACAAAAAAATGAGAACATTACTGACCATATTATTTAATCTTATTTGCATTACCGCTTTTTCGCAGGATACCCTGCAAACGCTATCGCTTAAAAATTTTTTAAGCATCGTAAAAAAATATCACCCGGTAGCTAAACAGGCTGAAATTGTGAGGCAGAAAGCCGATGCCGCATTACTCAGTCAGCGTGGCGCCTTCGATCCGGTTATCAGCGGCGGCGGCAACGATAAAACTTTTGATGGCTTAAACTATTACAGAAGCAATTCCACACAACTTTCTATTCCAACCTGGTATGGAATTGAAGTAAAAACCGGTATTGAATATGTAGGCGGAAACCGCATCAACCCGGAAGAAACCGCCGGCAAAACCAGTTTTGCAGGCATCAGTATTCCCCTGGCAAAAAACCTGCTGATGGATAAAAGAAGAGCCGCCCTGCAACAGGCAAAGATTATGCAGCAGGCTTCTGATGCAGAAAAAAAGACCCTGCTGAACGATCTGCTGCTGGATGCAACTGAGGCATACTGGCAATGGGTACAGGCATATCTGAATTTTAAAACGTACGAAGAAGTAATTCGTGTTAACGGGCAGCGCTATAACATGGTAAAAGCCGCTTACCGCAATGGCGACCGGCCGGCTATTGATACTACTGAAGCTTTAACGCAACTGCAGCAATTTGAATACCAGCAGAATGAAGCCTCATTGCTTTGGCAAAATGCCGCAGTGCAATTGAGCGGTTATTTATGGAAAGCCAAAAATGAGCCATACGTATTACCAGACATGGTTTTTCCGCAGGAAAAAATGCAGGACCTGCAGCAGGCCGTGATCTTTCCTGAAAAAGAGCAGTTGATAGAAGATGCTAAAAAAAATCATCCTGAACTGGCTTTATACAATTTTAAACTGAATGCCCTGATGGTGGAAAGAAAACTGAAATTCCAGGAACTGTTACCTAAGATCGACCTGAAATACAACCAGCTGGGTAAGGGATATGACCTGGCATCAACCGCAACCAAGACGCTTTTTGATAACAACTATAAGTACGGCGTCAGCTTCAGTATTCCGCTTCGCTTAAGCAGCGGTCGCGGAGAATACAAAATGGCAAAACTAAAAATTACCGAAACACAGTTGCAGCAAAATCAAAAACAAACAGACATCATTAACAAGGTAAAAAAATATTACAACCAGCTGGTCAATTACCAGTCGCAGGTAGCTTTGCTTCAACGAACCTATACCGCCATGCTGCAATTACAAAAAGGAGAAGAAACCAGGTTCTTTAATGGCGAAAGTTCGTTGTTTCTGGTAAACAGCCGCGAAAACAAAACACAGGAAACCATGTTAAAGCTGATTGAAGCCACCGTAAAACTAAATAAAACAGCATTGGGTTTACAATGGGCTGCAGGTCAATTATGGCAATTTTAAAAGAGTATATATGAATTATGAAGTGATCATTTCATTGCTTACCCTTATCGCCCTTGAGGTGATACTGGGTATTGATAATATTATTTTTATTTCAATACTGGCAGGCAAGTTACCAGCAAACCAACAAAAGAAGGCAAGGCTTTGGGGCATTATACTGGCAATGGCTTTACGGCTGGGGTTATTAGCCGGTATTTCGTTCATCTTAAAATTAGATAAAGAGATTTTTGCACTTTGGGGCAACAGCCTCAATGGTAAAGATTTGATCCTGATTGCAGGCGGGCTGTTTTTATTGTACAAAAGTAGTAAAGAGATCTATCACAAGGTAGAGGGAGGGTCAACAACACCCGGGCAGGTAAGCAAGCAACTATCATTGGCTGCAGTAATTGGTCAGATACTTTTGCTGGACCTGGTTTTTTCTATCGACAGCATTATTACTGCCATTGGCCTGGTTAATGAACTGTGGGTCATGTACATGGCTGTTATTATAACAGTTTTCATCATGCTGTTGGCTGCGGCACCAATCAGTAACTTTGTAAACAAACATCCTGCCTTTAAAATTTTAGCGCTTAGTTTTTTATTGTTGATAGGTTTTACACTGCTGATAGAGGGTTTTAATGTGCATGTGCCGAAGGGTTATGTGTATTTTGCGATGGCTTTTGCTTTCCTGGTAGATATTATACAAATGAAAGCTGCTAAAAAATAAATGATCAGTTGCTCTTAAATTAATTTATAACTGAAAAAATGAGCTGATAACAACTCCGTTGTTTTTTTGCATAATCGTACTATTGTTAACCCTTCTGCCCTGTTGCAGGGTTTGGTTAAAATAGCCGCCTTCAAGCGAAATTGTTTTATTAAGTTTAAATCCTGCAAGCAGAAAGATGCGGTTCTGGTCAAAAATATTCACGCCTACATTTTTGCCTGCACCAATAAAAATTTCATCGGCTGCGGCCAGGTAAAATTTTGACGTAACGTTGTATTGGGTTTTAAACTGGTAGCGAAAGCGATTCAAATAAGTCCATGCCTCAATTTCCCTGTCTGTTCCGGGCTTAACTCTTCCCAGCCATCTTTGTTCAATACGAAAGCGATGGGTGAAGGACCATTTTTTTAAAGGCTGTTTAAAACTGATCTGCTCATAGATTCTGTGTTCTGGAAATGTACCGGCTGATGCGATGGGAAAATCGCCATAGGGAAAGGTTTCAATCCAGCCATAACCAAGATGCACTGTTACCTGGTCGTTCAGTTTCCTGTTTACTCCAACACGCAAAAGGCTTTGCTGCCAGTTCTTTAAACCGGCTGTTCTTCGCCATTGATACTCGGTATGCAGGCTCCATTTTTTATCAAGATTGATGGTGCCGAATAGCTGGATCCAGTTGGTATTATTATAATCGTTGACCCGGTCGTTTTGTGCATGAACCGTTGTACATAAAAACAATGCCGCAAGCAAAAAAAATATTCTCATCTTTTGTAACAAAATGTAAATGGAAGAGCCGCTGTGTTTTTAGCCAGCACAACGGCTCTTCTTATCAATAAATAATTTCAACACTTTTTTTCTTTCAGAAATTACTGCACCAGTTCTTCTAAGGTAAGTGCCGGGGTTTGTTCATCTTTAATGTGCATTACATCATCATAAAATTCTACCTTACCGGTCTCTATGTCGTACATAGCACCCACAATGCCTATCTCACCTTTCTCAATCATTTGTTCAAGTATATAACTTCGTTCAATTACATTGTTAACTGTTCTGCGTACGTTAATGGCCGCCACATTCTCTACAAATTCCGAATTGCCGGAATTACGCTTTTCGCTGTTGGTTGTTTCTTTTTCGGAATATACCGCTGGTTGCAATTTTGATAATAACTCAGTAAGGTTTCCCATTTCCACATGATCGCAGGCTCCTTTTACAGCACCGCATTTGCTATGGCCCAGCACGACTATCAGTTTAGATCCGGCCACTTTACAGGCAAACTCCATACTGCCTAAAATATCTGTATTCACAATATTTCCGGCGATACGAATGCTGAAAATATCACCCAGCCCCTGGTCAAAAATTAATTCGGCAGATGTGCGGCTGTCGATACAGCTCAGTATGGTGGCAAAAGGCCACTGGCCATCGCGGGTTTGGTTAACCTGCTCCAGCAGGTTGCGGTTTGCTTTTAAATTGCTTACAAAGCGCTCGTTGCCGTTTTTGAGTAATTCCAATGCTAATGCCGGAGTTATTTCTTTTTGTAATTCTTTATTGAATGTTCTCATTGTATGTATTTTTTAAGGTTATTTTTTAATGAACAGATTGTACAAGCAGTTGATTCTCTATCTCATATTTTTCATGAAATCCTTCAAGCCTGCAGTTAATATTTTTTAACGGTGCTTTAATATCCCTGAATTCTTTTATCAGTTCCAGCACATCAAAATCGATATAGTCAGTGCCAGATGCATCAATCAAAACCGTTGAATTTTCGGGCATGTCGTCTAACAAAACCCTGATGGCTGCCTTGTTTAAAAAGGATACTTCTTCTGATAAGCGTATCTTAATAACATCTCCTTCCTGGTGTTTGTTTTTATGAAAGAAATAGGAGTTTTTAAGATTGCCATGCAGTATGGCACCAAAAGCTGCTACCAGCCCGGCCATTACGCCAATCAACAATCCTTCGCCTTTTAGTGGAGGATATAAGCCAAACAGATCGATGCCAATAATCACCAGCACAGTAACAAAAAAGGGTATATACTGGTACTTGCCATTTCTAATAATTTTTGAAAAAATGGCCAGGTTGCAAAGCTTATAACCGGTAAGCAGTAAAATGGCCGCCAGTGCAGATAGCGGAATTAAATTCAGCAGTGACGGTATGCTTATTACACAAACCAGCAATAAAAGCCCATGAAAAATAGCAGACAGTTTTGTTTTTGCACCGGCGTGTAAATTGGCCGTACTTCTAACGATCACACTGGTTATGGGTAAGCCGCCTATCATGCCCGAAGCCATGTTTCCTACACCTTGTGCAAACAGCTCGCGGTTGGTATTTGTTACCCTTCGCTCCGGATCCAGATTATCAATTGCCTCTATACACAAAAGTGTTTCCAGCGATGCAATAACAGCGATCATGATACCGGTAACAATTACTTCACCATTTAAAAATCCATTAAAATCGGGCAGGGTAAAAAAGCTGAAAAAATCGACTGCACTTTTTGCCGCTTCAATCTGTACCAGGTGTTCTTTGCCAACAGATAAGGAGCTGCCGGTAGCTTTAAATATTTCATTGATAACCACCGCAATTATTACAGCTACCAGGGCACCTGGAACAAATTTTACCCTGCTTTTTATGAAAGGCTTTTCCCAAAGGATCATGATGAGAATGGCCACAATACAAATTATTAAAGCCCCGCCGCTAATATGCTGAATAGGTTGCAATAGCTGGTGCCAGTCTTCGTCTCCCAAGGCAAACATTTCAGAAATATCGCCTTTAGAATTTTTATCGTACCCAACGGCGTGCGGAATTTGTTTGGCAATGATGAGTATGCCAATACTGGTAAGCATGCCTTTTATAACGCTCGAAGGAAAATAATTGGCAATACCACCCAGCCTCGCTACACTCATTAATATTTGTAAAATGCCCGCTATTAAAACGGCGCAAAGAAAAAGATCGAAAGCGCCTATATTGGTAATAGCAGCAAGTACCAACGCAGCAAGACCTGCAGCCGGTCCGCTTACACTCAGGTTTGATCCGCTTAAAGATCCTATGACAATACCGCCTATAATGCCCGAGATAAGCCCGCTGAAAAATGGTGCGCCCGACGCCAGCGATATTCCAAGGCAAAGAGGCAATGCCACCAGGAAAACCACCAGGCCTGAAGGAAGATCTGACTTTAAAAATTTTGTATTAAGTTTCATTGTGTTTAATTCATTTTAATTTTTCAAATAAATTCCAGGGCCAATTAATACTTCTTGCATGGCAGATATACCAGTGTTTACAGCTTTACCCGGGCCTATACGTATGAATAAGCGCTTGGGTATAAGCAAGCCACATGTATTTAAAAAATACGCTTCCGGTAAATCGTTAAAATGATAACACTGCTGTTATAGCATCGTTTGGTTCAAAAGGAACCTTAAAAATGAAGTATTAATTATGCTGCGTTTGGGGGAGGAACCAAAAGTTCGCCATGAAATGCAATGTAGGTATCAGCATTCTCGTGCTTGTGGTATTGCGAAACCTCTTTGTAAAAATGAGAGATAATATGAAAATTGTGCAGAAACTCTTCTGAAAGATTGGTTGTAGTTGGCGCCTTTTCTTCTGTATTGTTACCTAAAGGGTTTGTGGTCTCTTCTTCGTTGCCGGTAATCGGAGAAGATGCCTTTTCTATTTTATGCTGCTTCGCCATTTCCTGCTGGCAGGCTATTACAAAGGGAGTACTTACCGTAAGCCACATCAGTGCAAGTATTAAGAATACAGCAGAGCACAGGTGAAAAACACTATATATTTTACGGTTCCTTTTCATAAAGAGCTGCGAAGATACAAATTTGCAATTTTTAAAATTCACATCACTGTTAAAAACAGCTGTTAAAAACCAAAAATGACAGAATATCAACAATCAACCTCTATTAAAAGTTCACTCATATCAAACCAATCAGGCTTTGGTTTTAAATTTATTGATGGCATTCCTGGTAAATGTACTCAATACCAGTTTACCACTGATGGCTGCTCTTTCTTTTAGTAATTCATCCCAGTGTTCTGTTCCTTTCCAGAATATTTTTTTCATTTCGGCCATAGCTGCCGGGTTGGAGTGGGCGAGGGTGTTTGCCAGTTTATAAACAGCTTCATCCATATTTTCTACAGTTTCATGCAATTCTGCAAATAGCCCTTTTCTTCGGGCCCAGTCGCCACTGCGCCAGCTGCCTGCATCTATTGCCAGTGAGCTAAAAGCTGCTGTGCCTGTTTTTCTTTCCACTGCAGGCCCAACAACAAAGGGTCCTATACCAACAGCCAGTTCGCTCAGTTTTACATCTGCCTTATTACAGGCTATTGCATAGTCAACAGCGGCCGCAATACCAACTCCGCCGCCCACACATTTTCCATGTATCCGGCCAATAATGAATTTGGGGCATTTTCTCATTGCATTGATCACATTGGCAAAGCCGCTGAAGAATTTTAACCCGGCAGTTTCATTTTCAATAGCCATCAGTTCATCAAAACTGGCCCCGCTGCAAAATGTTTTTTCTCCGGCGCTTTTTAAAATGATCACTTTTGTATCATCATGCGTTCCTGCAAAATGAATTTCATGGGCTAACTCTTCCAGTATTTTTCCGGGCAGGCTGTTACTTTGAGGATGAAAAAATTCAATGGTATTTATTCCATGCTCGATATGACTTTTTACGTATGCTTCCATTACAATAAAATTTGTATTAAAGATACGGGTAACTTTTTTTTACATTAGGGCTTCAGCCAAATATTTATTTCTTTTCGCAGGTTTTCCAGCTCCTGTTCATTATAGCTGCTTATATATATGAATGACCCGGGAAAAGCATCTGGTTTATCTGACCAATCGGTATAACCTGTGGCGTGTACATCTTTTTTACCCTTTGCACATTTTATGTAAAGTGTTTTTACCGGCGCTGTAAATTCCTGTTGATCATATACTGCAATTTCCTGCGAAGCGGCAGCATCAATATCCTTTTTAGCGATTTCGTACCATGCAAAAGAGCGGGTTACCTGGTCTTTTATTTCCATCCACAGCTTCAGTTTATCTGGGAATAACTTATAGTAAAAAGTGGTGGTGGTTTCCACTTTTGTTTGCGGATCAATCTGACTGATAGCCGAAATCTTTTTTGCATCTATTGAAAAGGATTGGATGCCACAAGTGATTTTTATCTGGGCCCTAGCCGGCATGACAATGCCTGCCGCAATGCACAGTGCAGTTATAAATTTCATGATAATATTATTGTACAGTAGACAGAAAGCTGAGAAAATCGTTCTTTCTTTCCCGGGCAACAGATATTGTTTGCTTATTCTGCAATGTAGCCTCGCTGCTGTCTGGCAATACAGAAACGATATAGTGAATATTGACAAGATAACTTCTGTGGGAACGGAAAAATCCCTCTTCTGTGGTAAGCTGGTTTTCGTAATCCTTTATATTCTTGCTTACCAGTATTTTGTTTCCATCTTTTAAAAAAATATTTACGTAGCTGCCTTCGGCTTTTAAATGCGTGATATCTTTTACGTCAATAAATAAACTTCCCTCGCTTACCGGTACCACAATCTTTTTTATCTTTTTCTCTTCCAGGTTGGCTTTTAAGGTTTCAAGCCGTTCTTTAATAAGTGAACTCCCTCTCAGTTTCTCGGCCTTTTCAACTGCATTCACCAGCTGATCTATTTGCAGCGGCTTCAATAAATAATCTACCGCACTTACCTGGAAGGCCTTAAGGGCAAATTCGCTGTAAGCTGTAACAAAGATCACTTCAAAGTTTATCTCGTCAAAAAATTCCAGCAACTGAAATCCGTTATAGCCGGGCATTTCAATATCCAGGAAAACAATATCTGGATTTTCCTTCTGTATGAGCTTTACTCCCTGCACCACATCGGGTGCTGTGCCGGAAATTTGCAGTTGCGGACAATAATCTGCAATGAATGATTCAAGTATTCTTCTTGCTTTTGCCTCATCGTCTATAATAACCGCTTTAAGCATCTTGTTGCCAGGTTGATCTGTTGTTGAAAAGTAAAGATATTTATTTTAAAAAGGCGGCCAGAACCTTTGTTCCGGCCAGCCGTTTTATCTGAGGCATATTTTATTCGATCGCATCTTTAAATGCATTGTAGCGGTCAACCCAGTTTCCTGCATTGGCGTTATACTTTACAGAAATGCTTCCTTCTGCTATCTTAGTTCCATTGGTTTTGTCTTTGTAAGTATAGATACTCACTTTTAAATTCATTTTCTGTCCGTCTTTTAAAGAACCATCCTTAATGTTCTGGTGCAAAGCAAACATCATTGCCCTGTTATAGTCGTAGCTATCCCATAACCAGGTATCTGTCATGTATTGATTACCATATTGAATTTCGGGGGCATATAATTTGCTATATGCGCTGCTACTGCTTCTTATCTGCATCAGGTCTACCTTATATTTTCCCATTTCAAAAACTACATTGAAGTTTTTCCCACATTCTGCACAAACTTCACTGTAAGCCTTATCAAAGTAAGCTTTCCATGCCAGGCCGTTACCGGTAACCCATTCGGTAATAAAGTTTGCCGGGTTTTCTGAAGCGTCGTCTTTCTTTGGTTCAAACGCACCCTGGCCTGAAGTGAAGATCACTTTCCCAACGTTTTCTTTATAGGCTTTAAAGTCTTCCAGTTTTTTGCGCAGGCCCGCAGTGGCAACAGCGTCTACTTTTTTCTTGTCAGCTTCGTATTTAGCAAGGCCGGTTTCTTCGTCCCAGGTTTTTAATAATTCTTTGTCTTTTGCCAGCACGATATATCCTTTCTGTTCTGTACAGTTCAAAAACAAAACGCCATTATCAAGCTGCATGATGTCAAAAGGTTTATTTGCGAGGTAGCCTGAAAAAAGTTTTACCCCTGTTTTGTTGAACATTTTTTCGTTGAACTTGAATTCAACTTTGTCGCCTTTTTTTACAAACAAGGTAAAGCGGTTCACAATTGTTCCGTTCTCTTCTTTTACAAACTCAACGGCCATTTTTTTCACCTTATCGCCATAATATTCCCAGGGCGAACTCATTTCGTAATTACCGCTCAGGCCAAATTCGTCAGTTGTGGTAACTGTAGTGCCGGCATCTGCCTCTTTAGTTGCGTTCTTTATTTTACCCAGCAATCCCTGGGCGTTTACCTGGCTGGTGGCAACTGCAGCAAGCATTACTGCAGATAGAATTAATTTTTTCATTGTTTTGGTTTGTGTTTTACTATTTTATTTATTGAAAAGGGTTGTTTACCAATTAAAGTTTACTGCTCCGGTTGTAATATTCAGTTCGCCGTTTGATGCGTTGCTCCCCTGCATACCACTGCTTCCGGAAAGCGCTCCCCGGCCTCCTTTGCCGGCTTTGCCGCCTGTACCGCCCCTGTTGTTTATTTTCAGAAAGCTTACATCAATACCTGCAGATGCTTTAGTAATAGTTACATTACCACCACGACCACCATTACCTCCGTTTCCTCCATTGGCACCATTTCCCTGGCCGCATTTGTTGCTGTTGCCTCCATCCCCACCATTGCCGGCATCACCGCCATTACCACCGGAGCAAATTATATTGATGTCGGCTGTTGCTGTGCTTTTAAACCTGGTGGTTGTGCTTTCACGACTTTTAAATATTTCGTACTGATAAATAGTGGCTCCTGTTTTTTTATGTTTTGTTTCTTTTATTTTAATGCTGATATTTCCTCCATCCTGCCCGTTCTTTCCATTATCACCAGGCTTTCCATTACCCACAGGACAAAATCCAGATCCGCTGGAACCGTTGTAACCATAACTGCCATTGCTGCCGCTGCTGTAGGTAAAGAATGGACTTTCGTAGTTGAGTGTTATTCTTTGTGTGATGGACTGGGCGGGATTGTTTTTATTTTTTATCGTAAGTACAATCTCATCGTTGGGAAATGCATCTCCGTTTAAACCAACTTCCAGTACCCCATCAGAAAATGTGCAACCCGGTGCTTCTATTATATAACAGTCTTCAAACTCAGATTTACCACCCAGGTTCTTTGTTTTCATTTGTGCACCATTATCCAGCGTGGCAACAACACCAAATTTTAATTTACTCATCAGCCCCAGCTTTTCGGGAATATCCACAGGCTGATAAGCTATTGACTTCACTGCTTTTCCTTTTGTGCTGTTCTCTTCTCTTTCCTTTGCTTCATTCGCTTCTTTATTTTGTGCAATTACTGTTCGGGTTGTGGTCTGGTTATTTAATGTGGCTGAACGATAAGACGCAATATCTTCCGTCGCGGCCTTTAAGCTTTTTGAGCTTCCTCCTTCGGGAATAAACTCATACAATACATCGTAAGTAACAGCGCCATCATTACTCGTTTGTTTGTAATAGGCAGCATAATCATTAAAAAAGATCAGTTTGTTTGCATCGTAGCTGAAATAACCAGGTTGTTCTTTCAGGTCTGGTACAAACAGCTCATCTACCACGCCGGCACGCTTAACCAGTATGCTCTCAACCAAGTCGTTTCCGGCAGCATCTTTACCAGATGTTTTATTAATGGTTATGGGCCACAACTTGTTTACTTTATCCAGTTTCCCCTGGTCGTTACGATATACTGTGTAGTTACCCGAACTGTATTTTGCTAAAATTTCATTCTGGTTTTTAAACTGTGCCGTTGAACATAGGGCTGTTGCTATAAGCAGTAATAAACATGTAAAGCGCATCCTGTTTTATTTTGTTGATACAAAGATTTGCCTGCTCAATGCCCCTTTACAAATGAAGTTTGTGAATGGGATTGATTGCTTTGTGAACTGCAACACAATTCTAAAAAGTATTTCTTCCTTCATCCGATCATAAAAAAAGGCTTCCCAAAAGAGAAGCCTTTTTGCAGAACACACCCGTGTTTTATTGCTTAACCAGTTTTTTGGTATCCGCTATTTTTCCATCTATCATTAATGAGTATGTATAGCTTCCGTTGCTGAGATCGCCTGCAAAAACATTTAAAATCCCCTTTCCTCTTGTTGTGATGTTTGCAGTTTTCATTAACCGGCCTTCCATGGAATAAAAAAGTATCTGTGCTGAATTAGCTGATACAGGAATGGTATAACTGATGCTGGTTTGCTGCGCAAAGGGGTTGGGAACATTCTGGTTAAGAACAACAATATTGTTATCTGACAGCTCAACGGAAGAAACTGCCGGTAAGCTTTCTGCAAGATTGTTTTGCTGATTTTGCTGCAGTTGCTTTACCTGTTTCTGCAGATCCTCGATCATTTGCTGTTGTTCTTGTACCGCCTTAACTAGTGGCACTACAAACTGGCTGTAGGCAATACCATAGTAGTCATTTTCATTTTCAGGAGCAGACACACCACTAAAATTATAGCCCGATTCTTTGGCAGCCTTTTCTACTTCCTGCGCTATGAAGCCGCTTTGGCGGATATGATTAACAGAGCTAAAGTCCTTTTTCAGAAACAGTTTGCGTGTGCTATCAGGCATGTTTTTGGTTACAAAGTTTGTGTACTTTTCTCCGTCAAAATTATACACTACAGGTCGCAGCTTTTTTATGAAATCAATTCCTTTCACTTCCTTTTCGCTGATATTCTTTTTAAAGCGACCATCAGAAGTAACTGTAAGAGCAACATTTACTTCTATACGGTTAATTGCACCATCTCCAATCCTTATCCGGTTACTTGCCAACGCGTTAGCATTGGCGCCCAGGGCCATTGAATTTGTTGCACCTGGCGTAACATCGGTATTTACGCCCAGGGCAGAATTAAATGATCCGTTATTCACGGAGGCAAGTACATCGGAACCTACTGCCGTATTAAAACTACCGGTTAAATTAGTTGGAAGAGATCCCTGGCCAACAGCTGTATTTGCGGTGCCTGAAAAATTTTTTCTTAAAGCAGCAACTCCAATTGCTGTGTTGCCGTTACCGTTAACATTGTCACGTAAACTAACGGCACCCAATGCTGTATTCTGGCTGCCCTGGTTATTTGATAACATGGCTCTTTCGCCAACTGCGGTATTTTGTACACCAATGGTATTTGCTCTTAAAGCTTTTGAGCCGGTTGCTGTATTTCTTGAACCGGTGGTATTGGATAACATGGACTCATTGCCACTGGCTACATTTAATTCGCCGGTTGTATTATTAAAAAGCGATTGGTATCCCGTTGCCGTATTTTCATTTCCCGAGGTATTAAAAAATAAGGTCTGAAAGCCGGTTGCGGTATTGCTGTTGCCGGTACTGTTAAAAAATAGTGCAATGCCACCCAGGGCTGTGTTATAATTTCCGGTGGTATTTTGTGCAAGGGCCTGCAAACCATTGGCTGTATTTCTTATTCCAGTGGTATTGGATTGTAATGCCTGCCAGCCGGTTCCTGTATTTTCTGTTCCGGTGGTATTGGAGATACCGGAGCGATATCCATAAAATGTATTGGCGGTTAAAAAGCTGGACTCTATCCTGCCCGCTCTCATATTATTAACCCTGAAATTCAAAGGAACATTATCGATCGTGCCTATAAAATTGGAACTATCTATGGTACCCGTATTGCCGGTTAATGACCAGGAAGGCGTTGATGCCGCTGGTGTTTGCCAGGTTGCTACACCCGCAGCATCAGAGGTAAGCACTTTGCCAACTGCAGGGCTTCCGCCTGTAACCTGCAGGCCGCCGGCAACAATCCTGGCTGTATTGCCTACTCCTGCAAATACCCTTGTTACAGCAGTATCTCCCAGTTGTATTGCATTACTCTGTAACACCCTGGCCTGGTTGCCTACTGCTGTTGCGTTTTGCAGGTTACCCGGACTCACCGAGGCTGCCCGGCCAATGGCTGTGTTATTGTTGCCGGTGCTGTTACCGATCAGGGCCCCTGTGCCAACTGCTGTATTTCCTGAACCTGTTGTATTGAAGTTAAGAGCACCTGTACCCACAGCGGTATTCCTTTCTCCGGTGGTATTGGTAAGGAGAGAGTAGGCACCCATTGAAGTATTGAAGTTTCCTGTTGTATTATAATTAAGTGCGTTAAAGCCGTTGGTAGTATTCCATATTCCGGTGGTATTATTTGCAAATGAGTTATAACCGGTAGCTGTATTAAAATAACCGCTGCTGTTTAACGAACCAGATCTGAAACCATAAAATGTATTTGCCGTTACCGAGTCTGTTTCTATCCTTCCCGCTTTTTGATTGTTGGCCCTGATATTAACTGGCACATTATCAATCGTGCCTATAAAATTTATTCCATCAATAGTGCCTGCATTGCCTGTTAACAGCCAGCCAGCGCCAGCCGGGCTTTGCCAGGTTGCAACACCATTAGCATCTGAGGTAAGCACTTTACCAATACCAGGTAAACCACCGGTTACCTGTAAGCCCCCTGTAATAAAGGCCGAATTGTTTCCCACTCCATTAAATACTTTTGTAACACTTGCATTTCCTAATTGTATGGCATTGCTTTCGGTAATTTTTGCCTGGAAGCCCAATGCAGTTGCATTGGTTAATCCGGGTCCTGAAACATCTGCTCCATATCCAAATGCAGAATTGTTACTGCCTGTAATGTTATTCACCAAAGCATCCCTTCCTACGGATGTATTATTATCTCCGGTGGTATTATTTACCAGCGATTGCAAACCAAAAGCCGTATTGCTGTTTCCGGTAGTATTGAAATATAAGGCACTTAGTCCGTGGCCCGTATTCCACGTACCGGTAGTATTGCTGGTAAGTGCCCACATACCGGTTGCGGTATTTCCTTCACCGGTAGTATTGCTTAATAAAGATGAGTATCCATGAGCGGTGTTATACGATCCCGTGTTATTATAAAGTGAGAACCGCCCCATGGCAGTGTTGTAGTTCCCCGTACTGTTGAAATACAAAGCCTGCATACCCACCCCGGTATTGCTAATTCCCATGGTGTTGCTGTGCAGCGCAAGATACCCGTTTGCTGTATTGTAGCTGCCGCCTTCGTTTAAACCAAGCGCCAGCCCCCCGGTTGCTGTATTGCTTTCGCCGCCAACATTACTTGTCATGGCGCCCCAGCCCAGCGCTGTATTGTATTGCGACTGGTTTCTTTTCAGCGCTTCTTTACCTACAGCTGTGTTAAAGAAGGTTCCCACACTTTCATTCATAGCATGATAACCGATAGCTGTATTATCAGATGCGTCTCCCAGATTTTCAAGCGCCCCAATACCAACGGCCACATTACGCAGGCCTGTTGTAACACGTAGAGTGCCAATACCAATACCCACATTGTTTACGCCGCCGAGGTTGACCGCATTTGAATCATAAGAAGTGGCTTGAGCTGTTGCCTGTTCATCCAGGAACATAGCAATACACATAAACAGAAATAGTTTCTTCATAAAAAAATTTTGGATAAATATCTGCCTGTGCAAGCTTTGTTCACAAGCTGGTTTTGTGAATAGTAGCCATGAGTTTGTGAATAGTAAAAACTAAACCGGAATATTGATGGTTACAATCGTTCCGGAAGCCTGGCCGGAGGCATCAAACAGGTCCTGGTAGTTTACCGATATCAGTTCCTTCTTGCGGTAATTAAGCAGCTCCAGTCTTTTTTGTGTGGCGCCAGTGGCGAAAGAGGAGTGTTTTTTCTGGCGCATGTCATTTATTTCGCCACTTCGTTTGCGGCCAATGCCATTGTCTGTTACGGTGCAGCAAAGTGTATATTCATTTACCAGGCTGAAGTGCACGGTTAATTTTTTCTCACCGGTCTTATGCAATAATCCATGTTTGATGGCATTTTCAACGTAGGGCTGAATGATCATCGCCGGCATGTGAATATATCCGTCGTTGATACTTTTGTCTTTATCAACCGAGTAGCTGAACTGTTCTTCAAAGCGCAGGGCTTCCAGTTGCAGGTACAGATCTAACGATCTCAGTTCTTCATCCAGGGTAATGGTATCCTTGTTGCTCATGTCCAGTATCAGGCGCATCATGTCGGCAAATTTGCCCATGTACATATTGGCCTGTTTTTTATCGTTCAGTAAAATAAACTCCTGGATAGAATTTAAAGCATTGAACATAAAATGTGGGTTCATCTGGGCCTTTAGCGATGATAACTGTGATTGACGTAATTCTTCCTGTACTTTTGATTTTTCCAGTTCTACCTGCAGTTTTTGCTGGTTTGCTTTAAGCCGGTTTCTAAAAAACAAATATGCCAGTAACAACAGTATTAAAACTATTATCACCCTGAACCACCATTGCTGCCACCAGGGTTTTGCTATGCTGAATTTAAAATTGGCGGCATCTTTACTCATTACGCCATCTTCGTTTATAACCCTGCTTTCAAAAGTATAATTACCCGGGGGCAATGCAGAAAACCGGACGATATTTTCATTTGCCGAAACACTGATCCAAGCCGTATCTGCCGGCAGCAGCCTGTAACGATAGGTAAAACTGCCATCACTTTTAAGTGCAATACCCTGCAGGTTGATAGTTATGTTTTTTGTATAATAGGGAAGCGTTGTTTTAGCGGTAAAAGCAATATCACTGTCATCTGCCTTTACAGCTGCAATGAGAGACACCGGCGAAAAACTGTTCCGGGTTTCTATACCCTGCGGAAAAAACTGAATGCCGGCAGCCGTTGCCACATAAACAGTATCGTGCAGCACTTCCACATCAAATATTTCTGAAGACAACAACCCATCTGTAGTATTAATCGTTTTTATTTTGCCGCCTGCAATATCAAATGCCTGCAATGCGCCGCCATTAATGATCCATAAATATCCGTTGGACAAACGGATGCGTTTTATACGGTCGGAAAGCAATCCATTAGTAACGGTAATATGAGCGGTAACTTTTTTATTGTGTATTACATAAATACCCTGCTCTACTGTGGCAACATATAGATTATTATTTGCGTCTTCATCAAAACCAATGGCAATAATGGGCTGACCGGTTACCGGATCTTTAAATTTAACCGGCTTCTTATTTTCAAAATATGCCAGCCCATCAACAAAGCCAACCCAAAGTAGTTTTTCATTTTCCTGGTACCAGATACCCTTGCAGCGCTGTGCCGCAAGGCACATCCTCTCATTTCCGTTAATTTTTAAATTAATAAAATAATTATTGATAACTGGCGTAAATTCTTCATGTAATCTCTTTTGAGCGGCTAAATTGCCAGAGCTGAATAGGGCACTAATACCATCGCCTGTATTAAAAAAAACACCGTCCTTTCTAAAATAAAAATCTTTGGCATTGTTAGATAGCCCTGTCCAGTTTACAATTTTTTTAGTGCCGGGCGAATATACATTCGTTGCAACTTTAGATATAAACAGTTCATTACTGAACCTGTTATATTCCAGGGCCTGTGCATCTCTTTGCTCTGTTGTTTTAATAAATCCCCTTTGCTTTGTGTGTAGATTGTATTCAAATATTTCCCCGCTGGTAGCCGCACCAAAAAGGGTTTCCCTGCCATCAGTAGTAAGTTGGTTAATACTTGCGGAACTGGTATTAAAAACAGATTGCGCAAAAGACCAGATATCTTTATTGGGTATTTTATAGATGCCATTTTTTAAAGTTGATATCCAGATGGCGCCTTCTTTATCCTTGCTTATAAACGAAACCGCATTGCCTGTTAGAAGGCGGTTAAATAAAATCCAATGACCATCTGCTGCTTTTTTAAACCAAAGCAATTCGTTGAAAGTGCCAACAAACAGGTTACCATCATCATCATCAAAACAACTGCTGGGATAGGCAGTCAGCTTTTGCAGCAAAGCACTTACCGGGTGCAGATACAATGCATTTTCTTTGAAGTAAAACAGGTTAGGTTCCTTGTTACCGGGGTTAAAGCGCTGAAAGGCGAGGGTTTGCTTTTTGGCAAATGAGTTATAAAATACAAAGTTATTAAGGGTTGGATTCGCAGAAGGATTACCATTCTGCAGCAACTTGGGAACTGTTGCCGAGCCGGAAATTGTAACTCTTTTTATTAAACCGGAATCAAGCAAAGTAAATAAAAGAGTACCATCATATGCAGTGTAAGCAAACACTTTTGTAAAGTTGTCGTTCACCAGAATTTTTTCTGCATTGTTGTGGCTGAGATCGTAACTGTATATCCTGTTTTGAAAATTGGAAATGATCAGATGATTGCCTTCATCAATGGTAGCGTCGGCAAAACCTTTATTGTAATTTTTTTCCCAGGGTTCAAACAATTGTAAAGAATCGCCGCTGGTAAAAAAAACCTGGCCGCTGAAATTGATGCACCAGATGCGCCCGTTCTTATCTTCCCGTAAGCCACTGATGGCAGGTCCGCGGTTCTTTTTATTGGAGAGTAATTTAAAGCGGTTTCCGTCATATCTTACTAATCCTGCATCGCAGCCAATCCAGAGAAACCCTTTACTATCCTGCTTTATCTCGTACACTTCGTTGGTGGGCAGGCCGTTGCTTACATCGTAATGTTTGTATGCGGGGGTTTGTGCAAAACCGGTTTTGCACAAGGCTGCCATTGCAAAAATGAAAAGGTATCTGTAAAAAGGTTGCAGAACTTTTTTCAGGAAAGATAAATGCTTATTGTGATTTTTTTGCCACCATCGTTAATATTGTTGCTACACCTGTAACTTCATTCGCATCATCAATCATTTCTACCAACCACTTAACAATGCCTTTGTCAATATCATCGCCACGTTTAAGATCTTCGGGTTTTTCAACAACACGTTTATCGTTCAGCAGTTTTTGTTTGCAGGTAAAGCGTATATGTATTTCACTGCCTGGATAGACCGGTTTTGTAAACCGTAATTCATCAATTCCATAATTAAGCAGCACCGGGTTTTTTTCATAACTATCAACAAACAAACCGGCAGCTATGCTCATGATGAAATAACCATGTGCCACCTGCCGCTCAAACATAGTGCCTTCAAAATCGGTTGTTTTTATATGGGCGTAAAAATGATCGCCGCTCAGGTCTGCAAACTTATCTATGTCTTCAGATGTGATTGTTCTTTTTTCCGTGATGATCTGTTCGCCAACTTCAAGCTCTTCAAAATATTTGGTGAAGGGATGTTTGCCCGGATCTTTTCCATGGGCATACTGCTGGTAAACATTTGTTATTGCAGTGATCGTTGTTGGAGAACCCTGAATGGCCGTGCGTTGCAGGTAATGCTTTACGCCACGCAGTCCGCCCATTTCTTCGCCACCACCGGCACGGCCGGGACCACCATGCACCAGCAAAGGCAGTGGCGAACCATGACCAGTACTTTCCTTGGCGCATTCGCTATTAAGTACTAAAATTCTTCCGTGGTGCGATGCCGCACCAATAACATATTGCTGCGCCGTTTTATGATCGGCAGTTACAATGGTTGAAACCAGGCTTCCTTTACCAAGCTTGCTTAACGCAATGGCATCATCCATTTTTTTGTAAGGCATGATGGTGCTTACCGGGCCAAAAGCTTCTACTTCGTGCGCTTCTTTTGCTTCGAACGGATTTTCGTTCATCAACAATACCGGGCTCATGAATGCACCTTTGTTTGCGTCTGCACCAACTACTTCTACGCTATCCAGACTACCATACACCATTTGAGAGGAAGCCAGCAGTTTTTGAATTTGTTCTTTTACTTCGTTGCGCTGCGTTTGCCCTGCAAGCGAGCCCATTCGTACAGCCGCATTCAACGGATCGCCAATTACAGTCTGCGATAGTGAAGCGCCTATCTCCTTCCACATATCTTCCATTTTATTTTCCGGCACAAATATGCGACGGATGCCGGTGCAACGCTGCCCGGCCTTTAAGGTCATTTCCTTTCTTACTTCTTTGATGAAAATGCTCCACTCAGGCATACCGGGGTTTACATCCTGGCCCAGCACAATGCAATTGAGTGAATCTGCTTCCATATTAAAAGGAACGTTCTCTTTTAAAATATTGGGGTTCGATTTCAGCATCAGTCCGGTTGAAGCAGATCCTGTAAAGGTTACCACATCCTGTGATGTTACATGATCCAGTATATCTCCGGCACTGCCACATATCAATTGTAAAGCGCCTTCGGGTAAAATTTTTGATGCGATAATTTCTTTTACAACAGCCTCGGTTAAATAACTGGTTACGGTTGCAGGTTTTACAATTGCCGGCATACCTGCCAATAAATTAACCGCAATTTTTTCCAGCATGCCCCAAACCGGAAAATTAAAAGCATTGATATGTACGGCAATTCCTTCCTTAGGTACAAGAATATGCGTACCCATGAAAGTGTTGTTTGTGCTCAGGTTATGACTGTCGCCATCAACTACAAAAGTTTCGTTAGATAGTTTGCGGCGCAGTGATGCATTGGCAAACAGGTTGCCAATCCCTCCTTCAATATCTACCCAGCTATCGGCCCTGGTAGCGCCGGTTTTATAACTGATGGCGTAAAACTTATCCAGGTGATCTCTTAAATGCAAGGCCAGCGCTTTCAGCATATTGCCCCGCTCATGAAAAGTCATTTTACGCAGGGCCGGGTTGCCAACGGTTCTGCCATATTCAAGAATTTGTTTAAAATCAAGGCCCTTTGTGCTGGCAGTTGCAACCGCTTCGCCGGTTACCGCATTGTATAATGGTTGTCCATCACCGTCGCCGGTTATCCAGTTGCCGGTTATATAGTTTTCGAGTTTCATGCAATCGTATAATTTGTTTTCAAAGTTAGTTTAAAAAGAAAAGAGGCTTTGCGCCTCTTTATAAAAATCTTACATCAACCCAAACTGCCTTAAATGATGCGTTACATGCTTGTAATGCAGCAATACCCATTCTCCAAAATTCAGTTCTCCAAAAACAGGGTGCAGGGTAGTTTTTAATTTATCATCCTTAAAGTATTCTTCAAACCCTAAAATTGATTGTTGCAGGTTTGCTAAGGCTTCGGGCATATTTGCGTAGCGCAGAGGTTGGGCTTCTTCGCTGATGACACTTGTGGGCGCCTTGGTATTTTCCCTGAACTCTTTATCGCTCAGCAGAAACTCTCTATACTTAGGCAAATGTTCAACCGGCGTTACCAGGTCAAATTTTATTTTGCCGGACGATACGGCAAAAAAAGCTGCAACATGCTCCACCATTTGCTGCCCGTTCATTTTACCCCATTTACCAGGTGCATTGGCAGGCAAATTTTTAAGCAAAGCGATATATTCTTTTGAAATAAAATTCCATTTCTGTTCATCCATAGCCTGAAAATTTTATAGCACAATGTAAAACAAAAAAGCACCCATAAACCGGATGCTTTTACTTTAATTACTTATTTGCTTTTATGCTCTTTGATCAATCTCTTTACAAAGACGCTCAAAAATATCATCAATCGTTCCTTCTCCTTTTATCATTACCACTTTATCAAATTTCTGGTAGTAATCAGCCACCACTGCGGTTTTACTTCTATATTCAACAATTCTTGCCCTGATCACGCTTTCATTGGTATCATCGCTGCGGCCGCTAGTTTCTCCTCTTTTTAATAATCGTTTTACCAGTTCTTCTTCACTTACATCCAACGCCAGCATTACGGCAATGGGCGCATTCTTCAACTCCAGCAGGTTATCAAGCGCTTCGGCCTGCGCTGGTGTACGCGGAAAACCATCAAACAAAAATCCCTTCGCATCGCGGTTTTCATCCAGCGCCGAGCTGATCATACCTATCACCACTTCATCGGGCACCAGTTGGCCCTTGTCCATAAAATTCTGTGCTTCCTTGCCTAATGGCGTTTCTTTGCAAATTTCACTTCGCAATAAGTCTCCGGTGCTCAGGTGTTTTAAGCCATAGCGGGCTATTAGCTTTTCACTTTGAGTGCCTTTGCCACTTCCCGGAGGACCGAATAATATCAAATTAAACATAAGCTAGTTGTGGTTGTGAAGATAGCAAATATAAGAATCGTACTTTAAATATTCATTAACAACTGCCTGAATCTGTTCAAAAACTTAAAATGTTGTCTTTTCGTACATTAAGAACTATTTATCACGAAATTTGTTAAACCAGATGCGGTCACTCATTTACATATCAGTCTTTATCAGCTTAATTGTTGCCGGTTGCAATAGTGCGCCTGCTAAAAAAAATAACACAGTAACCATGGATTCAACCAAAAAAGAAAACCCCTTCTTCTCCAAATCAGACACAGCCAAAGTAGAAGTAAGTAACGAAGAGTGGAAAAAGGTATTACCCAAAGACGTTTACGAAATAGCCCGTGAAAAAGGAACTGAAAGGGCTTTTACCGGTAAATACTGGGACCACAAAGAAGGCGGTACTTACTATTGCGCCGCTTGCGGCAATCCTTTGTTCAACAGCAATGGCAAGTTTGAAAGTAGCTGCGGATGGCCCAGCTTTTTTGAACCTATCAGCAAAGGCAGCATCATTTACGCACCTGACAACTCCTACGGTATGAAGCGTACCGAAGTAATGTGCGGCAAATGCAAGGCACACCTGGGCCATGTTTTCGACGACGGGCCTCCACCAACCGGTTTACGTTATTGCATCAACTCGGTGATCCTCGACTTTGAAAAGGCAAAGGATGCCGAAAAGAAGTTTGACAACAAGCAATAATTAATCAGGCTTTCTTACACAAACAAAATGGCAGAGATCAACTTTTTGCACATTGTAAAAAGCACCGCTGTAAAAATATTTGGTTACAGCCTGTGTTCCGTTTGCTTCTGTTGAACTCCAGATGGTCATCTTTTCATCCAGTTTCAGTTTTTGAAAATTCTGGTGAATAACATTGGTTTCTTCCTGGCAAGGTAGATACCAGTCGTTATGACCACCTGCAGTAAGCGTATCGCAAACCTTTGCTGCATATACTTTTCCATCATATCCACTGTTTTTACCTACAGCAGCTACAATAGCTTTGGTATTGGCAGCACCATCAGTTTCACTTTGTGCAGCTTTGCCTATCTGCTCGTAACCACCCCAGGTAATGCGGTCCATAAAAGTCATATCGGCTATCATTAGTTTTTTTCCACCGCCTTCAATAGTTGATATTTTTTGGGCAGATGCGCTTGCAGCGAAGAATAAGAAAGCAATCAATGTATATTTCATAATAGTGAAGTTTGGTAGTGTAAATAAAATATAAATAATTGATATCTCTAAGCAGAATTTTTCAATTGGTTTTATCATAAGCGGGGATTCCATTCATCATTTCTAATTTGCAGGCTCACCTTTTTTTTGCACCTTCATTGCCTAAATGTTAATCATGAGAAAAATGCCCCTGCTCATTTTGGGTTTAACCCTTTTTTCTTTTTGCAATAATCTGTTTGCTCAAAAGATCAGCCTCGACCAGTTTAAGAACCTGAAGCCCCGGAGCATTGGCCCTGCTGGCATGAGCGGAAGAGTAACGGCGATAGATGCATTGTACACCAATCCCGACCTGATCTACCTGGGCACCGCATCCGGCGGCGTTTGGAAAACCGAGAACAGTGGCAGCAACTGGACACCTGTTTTTGATGATCAGCCTACTTTAAACATTGGTGCAGTTGCTATTCAGCAAAGCAACCCTTCGGTTGTGTGGGTAGGCACGGGCGAGGGCAATCCACGTAACTCTATCAACCTGGGCGAAGGCATTTATAAAACCATGGATGGCGGAAAGACCTGGAAAATGATGGGGCTTGAGAAAACGAAGGACATTCATCGCATCATTGTTGACCCCACAAACCCAAACATTGTTTATGTGGCGGCTATTGGAAATCCATATACACCGCATCCTGAACGGGGCGTTTACAAAACAACTGATGGCGGCGATACCTGGAACCTGATCCTGCATACCAACGATACCAGCGGCTGTGCCGACCTGGTCATCGATCCCACCAATCCCAACAAACTGATAGCAGCCATGTGGCAGCACCAGCGCACACCCTGGAGTTTTACCAGTGGCGGAAAAGGAAGCGGATTGTATGTTACTGTTGATGGCGGGAGAAACTGGAAAAAACTGGGTAAAGATGATGGAATTCCTGATGGAGATCTGGGCAGAATTGGTTTAACTATTGCGTACAACGAACCATCCAGGGTTTATGCCTTGATAGAAGCAACAAAAAACGGTTTATATAAGTCAGACGATGGTGGTTTTAAATGGGAGCTGGTTAACAGCGATAAATCTGAAGTTACCAACCGTGCTTTTTATTTCCAGGATATTCGTGTAGATCCTAAAAATGAAAACCGGCTCTACAACATCAAGCAAACCATCACCATGAGTGAAGATGGTGGAAAGAATTTTAAAACAGTTATTCCATACAACGGCATTCATCCCGATCATCATGCTTTCTGGATAAATCCGCTGGATCCAAATTTACTGATCGACGGTAACGATGGTGGTATCGGCATCAGTCGCGATAGGGGAAGAAACTGGAATTTTAATGAACGCATTCCTGTAGGGCAATTTTATCATATTGCAGTTGATAACAAAATTCCCTACAACGTAATGGGAGGTATGCAGGATAACGGCACCTGGCATGGCCCTGCTTATATCTGGCGTTATGGCGGCGGTATACGCAATTATTACTGGAACAATATTGGCGGTGGCGATGGTTTTGATTGCTCACCCGATCCGGATAACAATGACTGGGTATACTCTATGAGCCAGGGCGGAAGCCTGGGCAAACAAAATATTGCAACCGGCGAACGCATGGGCATACAGCCACCCATGCCCGACCTGAAAACAAGACTGCGCTTTAACTGGAACTCGGCTTTTGCACAGGATCCTTTCGATTCTAAAACCATTTATTTTGGTAGCCAGTTTATACACAAAAGCAACAACAAAGGGCTTACCTGGGAAATTATTTCTCCGGATCTTACAACCGATAACAAAGCACAACAACGTCAGGATGAGAACGGTGGATTATCTATCGACATTACCGGTGCCGAAAATTACAATACCATCATCTGCATTGAACCATCGGCAAAAGATAAAAATGTGATATGGGCTGGTACCGATGATGGCAATGTACAACTGAGTAAGGATGGCGGAAAAACCTGGACCAATTTCCGCGGAAAAATACCCGGTATGGGTGCCGGTGTATGGGTGCCGCAAATACGTGCAAGCCGATACAATGCAGGCGAGGCATTTGTTGTATGTAATGATTATCGCCGTGGCGATTTTAAACCCTATATCTTCCGAACCCGCAATTACGGGCAAACCTGGGAGCGTATGATAGATGAGAACAAAGTGAAAGGATATGCCCTCTGTATGATCCAGGACCCGGTAGAACCCAATTTAATTTTTGTTGGTACCGAACATGGCCTTTGGATAAGTTTTGATAACGGCGCCACTTTTCAGCAATGGAAAAATGGCTATCCAAATGTCTCTACTTACGACCTGGCTATTCAGGAAAGAGAATCAGATCTGGTGGTAGCAACTTTTGGTCGTGCCATTTATATTTTTGATGACATTAAAGCACTCAGAAAAGCGGCAGCAAATAATGGCAATGCATTCTCAAAAAAATTAACCTTGTTTCAGCCACCAGCGGCTTATATGGCCAGGTACAGGCCACAGCCGGGTTACGACTGGAGCAGCTGGGGTTTATATGAAGGAGAGAATCGAGACAGGGGTGCCTTGTATTCTTTCTACATTTCGCCAAAGGCAGACAGTGCTAAAAAAATGAAAACAGATTCTGCCACCGTAAAGATCTTTACACAAAACAACGAATTGATACGCACCATTAAAATGAAAGTAGATAGCGGCTTTAACCGTAAAAGCTGGGGTTTCGAAATGAAAGGCATCCGCCAGCCAAACTCACCTAAACCAAAAGCCGATGCTCTGGAACCAAGAGGTAACACGGTTTTTCCGGGAACCTATAAACTGGTGATGACGGTTGGAAAAGAAATGGACTCTGCGATGATAGTGGTAAACCCCGACCCGAATGTGATTGAAAGTAAAGAGATATATGATGCTAAAATGGCCATGCTTACCAGGCTTGAAAAAAGCACCGTGCGCTTAACAGAAATTACAGATCGCTTTACAGAAGCCGAAGAAACTATTGCCAAAGTAGAAGCCCAGTTAAAAAATGAAGAAGGGAAAGAAGCCGATAGCCTGCGTAAAACAGGCAATGCCATGAAAGATTCCATTAAAAACATACGCAACTTTATTTTTGGCAAACCACAGGAAAAACAAGGCTACGGTTCACCTTTCCAGGTAACTGTAAACGATGTATTGAATGACGCCATTGGAGAAGTACAGCAAAAAACCAAAATACCCGACCAGCAGGAAATGCGCCTGGCCAATGAAGCGGAAGGCCTGGTAAACGAAGCGGTACAAAAAACAAATGCATTTTTCAATGGCAAGTGGGAAGAATATAAAATGTTGGTTGAGAAAACGCAGGTTAAATTATTTAAGGCGTATAAAGTAATTGAATAGCTATTTTCTAAACAGGTTACAAAAAGCGGCTTTACAGCCGCTTTTTTATGCCCGGGCTTTTTTAATTCAGGTAATGCTATGATGGCAACCTTTACACCCTCATGGTAATTTCTTGCGTAAAAATTCCTATTAAGTCTCGTAACTATAAAACCTATGGGTAATCTATACCCTCATTACTTTCTGGCAACAAAAAGGAAAAAATAACATACCTGGTTTTAATGCTACCGCATCTTAGCTTAAAATGGGTTGGTTCCAGTTCAATAAATGGTATCCAACAACGGATGTATAAATAATATGCAGCTCCGGACTGTTTGTAAAACAATTTATTGCAATGCCGGTGTAGGCACATTCACTCAGCATTTCGGTTAAGGATATGCCCGCAGGCCACTACTGCATTAGGTTACAAAGTAATAATGAAACGCAGTAACTGCAGTTTGTGAAGCAATAAATTAATTTACCAGGCTCGTTTAAGTGCTTACTTTACGCTGGTTGTTTAACTGCCTCTTCAGGTGTTTTGTCCTGTTCGCTCATTTTAACAATACCACGCAATCAAACTGCGTAACCGTATTCATACAGGGTCTTATCTTCGTGTGTTTTAATACAACACAAAATCTTTCCTGTTTTATTTCTGAAATATGTATAAAATTTTTACCCTTGTTGCTGCTATTGCGGTAATGCCGCTTTCACAAAACCTTATTCCTTCTACAACAGTTGATAAAAGCATTACCAGCACTCCGATATTCTCTTTTCATTGTAATAATAACAAAAGGGCCAATTTTTTTGAACCTGAAAAAAAGCTTGCTGAACCCTGGAGCCAGAACTGGATGGCCACGGCACAGGAAAACATCCGAAAAAGCGAATATAATTTTACCTGGGAAGAAAAATACCAAGCTTACTGCACACCCAACCGGAAAAACAATCTGAGGTTTTTTTATGATGATAAAGGCTTTTCTGCTGAACCCCGTTCAACCAAAATTCCAATAGGCAAACCAGACCCCTTAGCAAACCCGGATGAAATTAAATACAAATACCAGCCCGTCTGGAAAGTAAGATTCAACCTGGATAAGAACCAGTTTGGCCATGGTAGATGGGAAGTTGCAAACAATAAGGCATCCTGCGTAACAGAAAAAGTTACAGTTGAGTATATCAATAATGATGAGGGCATGAGGCAGAATTTTATAGTTCGCCAGCCTTTATCAAAAAGCAATGAGCTGAAAATAAATTTCAGCATTAAAACAAAACTGAAAGCTAGGTTAACCGGCAACAGCCTGCAGTTCTTTCATAAAAAAACTAATGTTTTAAACTACCGCGATCTGAAAGTATGGGATGCAAACAACAAACTGCTGGCAGCTTCTTTGCATAAAAAAAATAAAGACCGTTTTTATATACAGGTTGATGCAAAAGATGCTGTTTATCCCATTACCATTGACCCTATAAGCACCGGAACCGCAGGTATACCCGACTGGCAGGGAGACGATGCCAACCAGGTGGGGGCAATTTTTGGCAGCTGTGTGGCCAGCGCAGGCGATGTTAACGGCGATGGATACAGCGATGTGATCATTGGTGCTCCCCGTTTTGATGAGGGTGCCAGTTTTGATGAAGGCAAGGCCTTTGTATATCATGGCAGTGCGGCAGGTTTATCTGCAACCCCAAACAGTACACCCGATGATGTTGATCAAACAGATGCTTTTTTTGGGGTGAGTGTTGCCAGTGCAGGCGATGTAAATGGTGATGGATACAGCGATGTGATCATTGGTGCTTACTTATACGATGACGGGGCTTTTACAAACGAAGGAAGGGCATTTGTTTACCATGGAAGCGCCGCTGGTTTATTGGCAACACCCAGCAGTATGCCGGATGATTGTAACCAAACTGGTGCAAGGTTTGGTACAAGTGTGGCAAGCGCCGGAGATGTTAATGGCGATGGATATAGCGATGTGGTTATTGGCGCCAATTTGTTTGATGATGGCGCCAATACAGATGAAGGAAGGGCTTATGTATATTATGGCAGCGCAACAGGCATAAGTGCAAGCCCAAGCAGCACGCCCGATGATGCCAACCAGATATTTGCCGAGTTTGGAAATTGTGTAGCCAGCGCAGGTGATGTAAATAGTGATGGATACAGCGATGTTGTGATTGGTGCTTATACGTGGGATGAGATTCCCTCATTTACAAACGATGGTAAATGCTATGTATATCATGGAAGTGCTGCGGGTTTATCGGCATCTCCTGTTAATATACTTGACGCCACAAATGAAAACAATGCCAACCTGGGCATAAGTGTTGCCTGTGCCGGCGATGTGAACGGCGATGGATACAGCGATATTATTGCCGGAGCTCCCGGTCTGGATGATGGCGCAAACTTTGATGAAGGCAAGGCCTTTGTATATTTCGGAAGTGCCGGTGGTGCCTCTGCTACACCCAACATTACCCTGGACGATGCTGACCAGCTGGGTGCTTCATTTGGATCCTGTGTTGCATCGGCCGGCGATGTAAATGGCGATGGCTACAGCGATGTGATGGTGGGCGCTGAAACTTACGATGATACCAATACCAATGAAGGGGTTTGCTTTATTTATTATGGAAATGCAGCAGGAACTATGGTAAATCCGGTTTGCAAACTGGATGATGCCAATCAGAATGATGCGGCCGTTGGTTCCAGCGTGGCATCTGCCGGGGATGTAAATGGGGATGGATATAGCGATGTGATCATTGGCGCTTACTTTTATACCGATGGCGCAACGGCACAGGAAGGTACTGCTTTTGTATATCATGGCTCGGCGGCCGGATTAGCTGCTTCGCCAAATAATACTCCCGATGATGCCGACCAGGCTGTGGCCGGTTTTGGCAGAAGCGTGGCCAGCGCCGGCGACATAAATGGCGATGGATACAGTGATGTAATTATTGGTGCTTACCAATATGATGACGGCGCAAATGCCAACGAAGGAAGAGCTTTTGTTTACTATGGTTCGGCAACAGGTTTGCCCGCAACCCCCGGCAGCATACCCGACGATGCTGACCAGGCCGATGCCTGGTTTGGCTTTAGCGTGGCCAGTGCCGGCGATGTAAATGGGGATGGTTACAGTGATGTAATTATTGGCGCTTATCAATATGATGACGGCGCAAATGCCAATGAAGGCAGGGCTTTTGTTTATCATGGTTCGGCAGCCGGGCTATCGGCCTCACCCAACAATACGCCCGATGATGCAGACCAGGCCAATGCCTTATTTGCAGTAAGTGTTGCTGCTGCAGGTGATGTAAATGGGGATGGATACAGCGATGTAATTATAGGTGCATTTGGATTTGATGATGGTGCCAATACCAATGAAGGCAGGGCCTTTGTTTACCATGGCTCTGCAACAGGGTTATTGGCTTCACCAAACAGCACACCCGATGATGCAGACCAGGCCAGTACCCGTTTTGGGATCAGTGTTTCCACGGCCGGCGATGTAAATGGCGACGGATACAGCGATGTGATCATTGGGGCTGATGATTTTGATGACGGCGCAAATACGGATGAGGGCAGGGCTTTTGTTTATCACGGTTCGCCAACCGGCATTTCTGCAACACCCAATAATACACCCGATGATGCAGACCAGGCTGTGTCGCAATTTGGGTTTAGCGTGGCATCTGCCGGTGATGTAAATGGCGACGGTTTCAGCGATATAATTATAGGCGCAGATATTTATGACGACGGTGCATTTACAAACGAAGGAAGGGCCTTTGTCTATCATGGATCTGCAACAGGCCTTTCTGCCGTTCCCAACAGTATTTTAGATGATGCCGACCAGGCCAATGCAGGCTTTGGCATCAGTGTGGCATCTGCCGGCGATGTAAACGGCGACGGGTACAGCGATGTAATTGTGGGGGCTCACTTATATAACGACGGTGCCAATGGAGATGAAGGAAGGGCTTTTGTTTACCATGGTTCGGCAACAGGGTTATCGGCCTCACCAAACAATACACCCGATGATGCCAACCAGGCTAGTGCCGATCTGGGAATCAGTGTGGCATCGGCCGGCGATATAAACGCAGATGGATACAGCGATGTAATTATAGGTGCTTATCTGTACAACGATGGCGCCAATACAGATGAAGGAAGGGCTTATTTGTATAATGGAAATGAACAGACCGCCAACAAGCGAAATAACCTGCGCCTGTACAACTCCGATCTTACCACACCCATCAACAGCAGTAATTTTCTGTTTGGGAATTTTGGTGCCGGGCTGTATGCAAAATCTTTTTTAGGCCGCGATAAGGGTAAACTGGTTTGGGAAACAAGATTGAATTACAACGCTTACAGCGGCACGCCTATTACCAACAGTACTTTCTATACAGCACAACAGGCTGTATTTACCGATCTGGATCTTACCGGAGTTGAGTTAAAGGATATCATCAATAAAATATGGGGTGGTAAATACACCAAAATAAGGGCCCGGGTAAAATATGACCTGGTAACAGCCATCACCGGCCAGCTGTACAGCCCCTGGAGAAATGTATCAAATATTATAGATGCCAACCAGCTGGGCATTTTACCCATTGAGTTAATTTCCTTTAATGCTGCCTGGCAACAAAAAGGCAAAACCGCCCGGCTCGATTTTAAAACCGATAAAGAAAGCGGCGTTTGTTGTTTTGATATTGAAAAAAGCAGCGATGGTTTTAATTTTTATTCCATCGGCACTTTGCCGGCAAAAAATATTTCAGGCACACAGTCCTATTCCTTTATTGATGTAAATGCAAACGGTAAAAACCAATACTACCGTATTAAAATAAAAGGCATTGCAGGACAAGTTGATTACAGCAATATGCAGCATTTACAGAATGATAAAACCACAGAAATACTTGTTTTTCCAAACCCTGCAGCCGATGTGCTGCAATTGCAACTGAACAAGGTGTATGATAAAATGAATGTACGGGTTTATAGTGCTTCGGGGCAGCTGGTAAAGCAATTAGCTGTTTCGGCATCTAGTCAAACTATTACTATACCAGTTCAAAATTTAGCAGCCGGTAAATACTGGCTGCACCTGCAAAGCAGCAGCGATAAACAGGTGCTGCAGTTTATAAAACATTAATGTATTTGTTTTACAACATTAGCTATGGGCCTAAAAAACAGGTAATTGTTATAGGGGAGTTATAGAGGGCTTTGGGAATAGTAAAGCCCTGTTTACTACTTTGTACCGCCTTGTTTGGCAGTAGGAAAGGCCCTGTGGATATCTATTTTAATACCAGTTATGGCTGGCGTGCTTATATTCTTTGCCATCCCCCTGTAAATTTTTACTTTTGTAGCTTAACTACAGCTTATGGGTAATGTAAAACTAAGTGTACTGGCCGAAACCTTAAAGGGTTCCGAAATTGTTCGCCTGGGGGCAACAATAAAGGAAAAGATGAAACAGGGAGCCAGAATTTACAATTACACCATCGGCGATTTTGATTCATCCATCTTTCCCATACCCGCCGAGCTCGAGGCAGAGATTATCGATGCCTACAAAAGCGGTTTTACAACCTATCCTGCTGCAGAAGGCAACCTGGACCTGAGAGAAGCGGTTGCATCTTTTATGTCGGCCAGGTGTGGTTTATCTTATTCAAATACCGAAATTCTGATTGCTGCAGGCGGTCGACCGCTGATATATGCCCTGTACCGCAGTATTGTTGATAAAGGCGATAAAGTGATTTACCCGGCACCCAGCTGGAACAATAATCACTATGTGCATTTTACCGAAGGAGAGCATATTATGCTGGAAGCGGAAAAGGGAAATAATTTTATGCTTACTGCTGCGCAGATTGCACCGCATGTAAAAGGCGCAACATTGCTTTCCTTATGTTCTCCTCTAAATCCAACCGGTACTACATTTGGCAAAGAAGAGCTGAGCGCCATTTGCGAGCTCGTAATTGCAGAAAATAAAACACGGGCCGAAGGGGAAAAGAAACTTTACCTGATGTACGACCAGATATACTGGACGCTTACTTTTGGTGATACAGTACATCATAATCCTGTTACACTCAACCCTGCCATGAAAGAATTTACCATCTTCATTGATGGAATAAGCAAAGCTTTTGCGGCTACCGGTGTGCGTGTAGGATGGGCCATGGGACCTGCTGAAATCATTGCAAAAATGCGCTCTATCAACAGCCACGTAGGTGCATGGGCGCCTATGGCCGAGCAGAAAGCTGTTGCAAAATACCTCGTTAAAACTGATGCTATAAACAATTATTTTGTTCATTTTAAGGCCGAAGTAAACGAGCGCCTGCAAAATATTTTTACCGGCTTTCAGCAAATGAAAGCTGCCGGCTTTAATGTAGATGCCATTGCACCGGAAGCAGCCATTTATCTTACCATACAAATTAATTATGTTGGTAAAAAAACGGTAGCAGGTAAATTGCTGGAAACGCAGGAAGACGTTACCTCCTATATTTTAGATGAAGCCCGGCTGGCGGTTGTTCCCTTTTATGCCTTTGGCGCAGGCCGCAACAGCAGCTGGTATCGCTTAAGCGTGGGCACCTGTAAAAAAGAAGAAATTGCTGAAATGCTGGCAGCTTTACAAACGGCCTTGGAAAAATTAAATTAGTATCTGCGATCAGTTCTTACAATTCAGAAAAACAAAAGACTTTAATTCTCTCTGGCGGAAAAGTTTTCGAAGAAGCGGGGGTTTATTGCTGATCTTGTATTTATTAAGGTCAATGGCTTCGTGGGCAGTTATTAAATTCTCTACCCTTTCTATATTATACAGTAACTGATGAAGTAATTCTACCTCATGCTCAATAGACTGAGGAGTCATTAACTCCTGGTTGAACAAAACCAGTAGATCCCGGTTAGTATTGTTCATAGCTTCTGTCAGTTAATTTTAATATTACTTGTAACCAACCATTCCCTCGCATCCGCAACGGCTCTTTCTTGAAGAGGCACAACTTACTGTGAGTGCCACGGCGGCAATCAATAATAACGCTACTGTTAATTTACTTAGTTGTTTCATGTGTTATTTTCATTGAGCCTTGCCACATATAATCCGCTATAAAAGCTTTTGTTTATGTGACTACCTTAGTTTTTGCTCATTTCATAATTTCAGGTTACTAAATTAAACTATTTTCACAAACAATTATTGCATTGTTTTAATGAAAGAAGCAAATTTTAACATCCCTGGCTACAGTCCTCGTGTGCTAATAGCTCCGCTCGACTGGGGCCTGGGCCATGCAACCCGTTGCATTCCACTAATCTCTGCTTTAATAAAACAATCGTGTACGGTAATTGTTGCCGCCGAAGGTCAAATAAAGGCTTTATTACAGAAAGAGTTTCCAGCGCTACAGTTTATTGAATTAAAAGGGTACAGGGTACGTTACAGTCGCAGCAAATTCTGGATGCCCGTAAAATTAATGTTACAGCTACCTAATATCATTCTCCGGATTTATGCAGAAAACAAATGGTTAAAAAATGCTGTAAATGAGTATCAGATCGATGCTGTTATTTCTGACAACCGTATGGGTTTACACCATAAAAAAATTTCCTGCATTTATATAACACATCAGTTAACCATAAAAACCGGGGCTGGTTTTACTGAACGCATCGCCCAAAAAATTCACTACCGTTATATCAATAAATTCAGTGCCTGCTGGGTGCCGGATGCAAAGGGTTCTGTAAATCTTGCCGGAGCTTTATCTCATCCTGTTACATTTCCACGGATTCCTGTAACTTATACCGGGCCATTATCAAGGTTTAGTAAAATTGTAACGGAGGAAAAATACGATCTCACTATAATTTTATCAGGACCAGAGCCACAGCGAACCATTTTTGAGAACATCATTCTTGCAGAAGTTGAGAATATGCAGGGAAAAATATGCATCATACGCGGAGTTCTAGCACAAACTAAAATTCCATTACTCAAAAATTCCTTAATCGAAATTAAAAACCATTTGCCAGCCTATGAGCTAGGTAAAATTATTCAGCAATCCAACATGATCATAAGCCGGTGTGGATACTCCACAATAATGGACCTGGTTAAGCTGCAGAAAAAAGCAATACTGGTGCCAACCCCTGGGCAAACTGAGCAGGAATACCTGGCTGAATATTTACGGGAGCAACAATTATTTTATTGTACAGGTCAGGAAGATTTTTCTTTACAGGATGCTTTAAAAGAGGCTGCCGGTTTCAGTTATTCTGCTTTTTCTGTAAGTACAGATGATCATATCAAACTGGTGGAAGGTTTTGTAAGTACATTGACTAATAATGCAGATATTTAAATCCCCTGCCAATTTTTTTCAGATCGGTAGCTATTGTATAACCTGATGCATACCATGCATCACTCTTTTGTAAGCTTTCTGCAGGCAGGTCATTTAATGCAGCTGGCAATGTGGTACTGGTAATAACTGCGTTTTTTAGCGCCGGTAAATTACCAGCCGGGGCTGCATAGCCAACCCATGTTTTTTTTCCTGCCAGCACTGCAAGAACATTTGCATAAAAATTTGCTGCATTTTTTTTTATGAAGATAATTACCGGCACTGCCAGTAAAAAGAGTATTGATACCACAATATCCAGTAATCTTTTGTTTCGGCGCTGCAAAGGCTCGCCAATACAGTATTTTATTGAATTGGCAATATAATCACCACTTGAGTTTCTGCTATCGCTTCCAACAATGCTGTTACTTCCCGAAGCATGGAATTTGTTTTTTACAGTAACCGGCAAACTATTGATGCAGCCAATAATCTCTTTAAAGCTTAAACCGTTTTCACAAAAAATAATTTCCTTAACCTGGTATTTTTTTACAAGCTGTGGCAATTGCTCTATGTTACCAAGCGTGGGGGTGCTTCCGGATGTATCAGCACCTACACGACCCAGCACCTTTTCGGCCATACCGGCCTTACCCAGCATTTCTGTTATCATTAAAAAATCTTTTTCGGCTGCCACAACAATTGTTTGCCGGCGTTCTTCATTTTCTCCACTGGTTTCCAGGTAATGCCATTTAATGAATAATAACCGAACCAGGTTCATCAGAACAAAAGCCAGTAAAATGCCCGTGATCAAAATGCCTCTTGAAAAGCGGATACTTTCGGGCAGCAAAGCGTAAACACTTAATAAAACCAGTGCCGCTATGGTTGTAGAGCGCACCAACTGCAACTGCTTATAGCCCTTATCGTACAAGCCACTGTAAAATGCAGTAGCCAAAAACAAGGCTGTAAAAGCAGGGAACGCAGTGAATAAAACCTGCGGAGAATAATTTACTTCCTGCCTGATATAGTGGCTCCACAGTATCCTGGTTGATCCAAACGAGCCCAATATGAGTGCTGCATCCAAAACAGGTAAACCAATTTTTTTAAGCAGGCTACCCAGTGCAGAAAAAAATGCCCGTATGATGATGGCTGTTTGTATAAAGAAAATAAACAGCCCGGCCTTGCTGCCGCTATAATGTTTTTTTACAAACAGGCTCATGGCTTTGTAAAAGAGCCGCACATAATTTAAGCTGCCTCTTTTAGTACTTTCTCCTTTAAAATGTATGATGGTGCTTTCTGCAAAATAATAATTCTTGTAGCCGGCTTCCTGCACACGATAACTCAGGTCAACATCTTCACCATACATAAAAAAGCGTTCATCAAAATTGCCTGTTTCATCCAATACCTTTTTAGGCATCATCATAAAAGCGCCGGCCAATACATCCACTTCGTGATTTTCGTTTTCGGTCAAATGTCCCAGGTGATACCTTGCAAATGTTTTAGATTTTGGAAACAACATGGCCAAGCCAGATAATTTGAATAAAGAAGTTAACGGCGATGGAAATGCACGCTTGCTTTCTTTTAAAAAATTACCGGAACCATCAACCATACGTATGCCAATTGCGCCGGCGGTTTCATTGGTTTCAAAAAAGTGTATACATTTTTCTATACTGTCTTCTGCAAGAATCGTATCGGGGTTTAAAAAAAGTATGAAGCTTCCTGTTGCTTTTTCAAGCGCCAGGTTATTGGCTTTGGCAAAGCCTATATTATCGTTGTTCCAGATAAATTTTACCAAGGGAAAACTGGATTCCAGGTAAGCCCTGCTTCCATCAGTAGAACTGTTATCAGCCACAATAATCTCCGAATCTATACCTGCGCAGGATTTTTGAACTGAATGCAGGCACTGTTCCAGAAAGTATTTTACGTTGTAGTTTACTATGATGACCGATAATTGCAATGGCTGGTTTTATTTTTTATTTTATCCTGATGCTTTGTTCGCTGCGTATCAGGTTGTTGGGATCATACTTCTTCTTTACCTGCTGCAACCTGCTGTAATTTGCCCCGTAATAGTCTTCTGCCCAGTTTGCAAAATTAACATCCGGGTAGTTTCTGTATTGCGCTTTTATGCCGTTTTCAATAAACATGGTTTGCACCTGCTGAAATTTTTCAAGCAGCTTCGCTTCCTGTTTAGGCATATCCCAATAGGTTTGCAGTTCCGAAAAATAAGTAAATGCCCGGTGAGGAAAAGAGGATGCTTGCTCAAAAGCTGCATTTTGAATGTTGCCTCCCAGTGTATTCACCTGGTATATCATGCCCGGTGTTGCAAGCACCGTATCAATTACCCTGTCAATACATTTTTCAACATCTGCAAAACTTTTGTACAGCCCCGCCGATGCATTTTTAAAATACAGCGGTTCCCTTCTGCCATAAAAAACCTTTAGTGCCGTGGTTATTTTTTGTGGCGTTGTCTTGGTTGTTTTTTCAGATAAGGCAGATAAAACATCAACTACTTTTTGTACTTCAGTATTGTATTTACCGGCATTGGTCAGTAAAATATAGATCGTTTTTCCATTGAGCACGAATGCAGAAAAGCAATCTGTAGGCAGGCTTGCAGTTACCTCGAACCATTTTTGCAGCACTGTTTTTGTTTTTGCCGCATCTGCTTTATAGCATTTAAAACGGTAGCTCTGTAACGAGGCCGGGGCTTTGCTAAGCCTGAATTTCATTTCGGTAATAACACCAAAATTTCCATTGCCGCCTCCACGGCATGCCCAAAGTAATTCAGGATCGTTTATTGAACTCCTTACATTGCCCGATCCGTCAACCATGGTTATTTCCTGCAGGCTATCGCAGGTAAGCCCTAATTTTCTGCCAAGCAAACCATAACCACCGCCAAGTGTAAGTCCGCCAATGCCTACACCGGCACATGATCCTCCCGGCAAAATTTTTCCCTTTGGCAAAATGGCATCATAAATATTTGAGAGGGTGCAACCCGGACCAAGTTTGACATTGTTCTTATCTATCCATTCAATAGTATTCAAGGCCGATAGATTAATGACCATGCCGCCATCATTACAGGAAAAGCCTTCCATGCAGTGGCCGCCGCTTTTTACTGCAACCGGTAAATTATTCTGTCGTGCATAGTTTATCGCTTCAGTTACACCGGTTGCATTTTTGCACAGCGCAATAATCAGTGGGAATTTTTCAATCCGCTTGTTAAAGCCCTTTCTTAATATTTCATAATCTGCATCGCCTTTTTTAAAATAAGTTACGTTGTCGTTTGAATGAGGAGAAGAATATTTTGCAAAATACCCCGAAAAGCCATCAACCGGTGTAACCATTAACCCCAGGTTGGCAAACAGGGTGAGCTTTAAAAACTCTTTCCGCTTCATGTTGTTTTGCATAGCCAAATCTAAAATCATAAATCCATAATCCGAAATCGAAATTTATATCGATGAGATACCGTCATCTATCTAATTAGTATAACCTCAAAGCCTGCATATAAAGCCCTGCCTGAATTTCAGGCCAAGCTACATTAGCTAAAGCTGAAATTCATTTTGGTAGTATCTTTGCGCCATGTTTAAAACAACCTTATTAAACGCAGTTGAAGCAGGGGCTAAACAACTCAGACACTACTTTAACAACGAAGATCTGAAGATCAGCAATAAAGAAGGAATCAATAACTGGGTTACCGAAGCCGATCATGCGGCAGAAAAAGCCATCATTGAAGTAATTAAAGCCGATTATCCCGATCATTTTATTTTAAGCGAAGAAGTGGGCGAAATGGCAACCGGAAGTGATACGAAATGGATCATCGACCCCATTGATGGTACTATTAATTTTGCCAGCGGCATTCCTATCTGCTGTGTAAGTATTGGAGTTGAACATAATGGCGAAATGATCCTGGGCGCTGTTTATAATCCGTTTATTGACGAATTGTTTTTTGCACAAAAAGGCTTTGGCGCTTCGCTGAACGATAAAAAAATAAGCGTTAGTAAGAAAACTGAAGTATTACACAGTTGCCTGGTAACTGGTTTTCCTTATACTTATCTTGATATGGAGAATGGGCCACTGCAGGTTTTTGAACGCCTGGTACGTAAAGGCATACCGGTACGCAGACTGGGAAGCGCTGCCATTGATCTGTGCTGGGTTGCTGCCGGACGCTTTGATGGTTTTTTTGAACATAGCCTGAGCGCCTGGGACTCTGCGGCAGGGTATCTGATCGTTGAGGAAGCTGGCGGCAAAGTAACTGACATGAAAGGCGATAAATATTCACCTTATCAGAAAAAGATTGTTGCAACCAATGGATTGATACACGATGAATTGATAGAAGTAATTCATAACAGGAAGCAATTGTAGATTAGCATCTTAAAAAAAATTAAATGGAAAGAACAGAAATATCATCTCTCGGTGAATTTGGTTTAATTGATCATCTCACACGTAATAACGAAATTAAAAATGCATCCACCGTTTTAAGTGTGGGTGATGATGGTGCTGTAATTGATCATTTTGGAAGGCAAACGGTTATCAGTACTGACCTGTTGGTTGAAGGCATTCACTTTGACCTGATGTACACCCCGTTGAAGCATTTGGGATATAAATCGGTGATTGTTAACATCAGTGATATTTATGCGATGAATGCAACGCCCACACAGATCGTTTTAAGCATTGCCATCAGTAATAAGTTCAGCGTAGAAGCGTTAGATGAATTTTACGAGGGTGTGTATGCTGCATGCGAAAACTATGGTGTTGACCTGGTAGGCGGCGATACCACCACATCGCAACGTGGTTTTGTAATAAGCGTTACTGCCATTGGCGAGGTTGCTCCAGATACCTATGTAAAAAGAGACGGGGCTAAGGTAAATGATCTTATTTGTGTAAGCGGCGATTTAGGCGGTGCTTTTTTAGGTTTAACTATTTTAGAAAGGGAGAAAAAAATATTTGAGCAAACCGGTGCCCAGCCCGACCTGGAGAACCGGGCATATATTGTTGGGCGTTTATTAAAGCCCGAAGCAAGAAAAGACGTGATAGACTATTTTGCCGAACATAAGATTGTGCCCACCAGCATGATGGATATCAGCGATGGCCTCAGCAGCGAAATGCTGCACATTTGTAAGCAAAGCAATGTGGGTTGTGTTTTGTACGAAGATAAATTACCGCTGAATGAAGACAGCAAGGATTTTGCCTACAAACTGGAGTTGGATCCTACAGCCTGTGCATTAAGTGGCGGTGAAGATTATGAGCTGCTGTTTACTGTTTCGCAGGCCGATTATGAAAAGATAAATGCCAACAATGGGCTAAGCATTATTGGGTACATTACTGAAGCCAGCGAAGGAAAAACCTTTATAACACGTGGCGGAAACAAGCACGAGTTGGTGGCCCAGGGCTGGAATCATTTGAAGTAAGATAAACAGAAATCTAAGCATGTTGAGATGTTCCGGAATAATCTCAACATATATAAATGGAAACTTTAAAAAACATTACTGCCTTTTTATGTGTGCTGCTTGTATGCTCCTGCGCATCATCATATAAAAATTACAATCCAAACAAAAAATATGCTCCCCAGCAATTAAAGCAGGATTTTTCTTTGCTGCGCAATATCCTGGAAAAAAAACATCCATCACTTTACTGGTACACTCCTAAAGATAGCATGGATATGTACTTTGATACATACTACAGCAATATCAAAGACAGCATGACCGAGCAGCAGTTCGGCTGGAAGATAATTGCCCCTCTTACCGATAAGATCCATTGTGGCCATACCAGTTTCAGCAGGAGCAAGGCTTATAATAATTGGGCTGATGGTAAAAGAATTCCCTCTTTTCCGCTTATTGTAAAATGTTGGAATGATACCCTGGCTGTTACCGCCAACCTTAACAGAAAAGATTCTATTTTAAAAAGAGGGACACTGATCACTTCGGTAAACGGAATTAAAAATGCCGAACTAATTAAAACCATGTTTGGTTACATGACGGAAGATGGCTATGCTGTTAATGTTAACTACAGCAGGTTAAGTAATAGTTTTCCCTATTATCACCGGAACATTTTTGGCATTAGCAAAACCTATGCTGTAACATACATTGATAAATCCGGTACAGAGCAACGAATTAATATCCCCGCTTTTGGTTTGGCAGAAGACAGCAGTAAAAAAGTAAAGGACAGTAGCAAAGTTACAATAAAGCCACCAAAACCCAGAAAGATCACCCGCCAGGAAAGGCTCCGTGATATTCGTTCGCTGGATGTGGATACAACCAATAACACAGCCATTGTAACCATCAATTCTTTCTCGGGCGGCAGCCTGCGCAAATTTTACCGTCAAACATTCAGGTACATTAAAAAAACAGGAATTGATAATGTGGTAATTGATATCCGCAATAATGGCGGTGGAAGGATACGGTTATCTACCCTGCTCACCAAATATGTAAGCCGTGTTAATTTTAAGGTGGCAGATACTTCGTATGCTGTAACAAAATCCCTGCGCCCTTTTTCTAAATATATCAAGGGCGGCTTTATGGATAATCTTGGCCTGTTCTTTCTTACCAAAAAGAAAATCGACGGCTTGTATCATTTTGGGCATTGGGAAAGAAAAATAAACAAGCCTAAAGCAGTAAATAATTACCGCGGTAATTTATACGTGCTGATTGCCGGAAACACATTTTCTGCCGCTGCTCTTTTCAGCAATGCAGTTAAAGGCCAGCCCGGCGTGGTTTTGCTGGGCGAGGATACCGGTGGCGGCTGGCATGGCAATAATGGTATTTTAATTCCGGATATTGTTTTACCTAACACACACATAAAAGTGAGGCTGCCTTTGTTCAGGCTGGTACAATGGAATCATGCGCCAAAAGATGGGCGTGGTATTCCTCCCGATATTTTTATTGGTACCAATTACAATGCGCTGGTAAAAGGTATTGATTATAAAATGAAATTTGTGCTGGATATGATCAAGGCAAAGAGAGCGGGATATTGATCTATAAAATATTAAAATCGTCAGCATCTTTCCAGAAAGGAAATTTCGTTCTCACTTCTTCCAGCATTTCTTTTTGCAGGGTAATCGTATTTACATCCTCTTCATCAGCCATGTGATAAAGAACCTGTCCAAGTGGATCAATAACCAGGCTGTTTCCGCTGTGGTAAACATTATTACCATCGCTGCCAACCCTGTTTACACCCACAACATAACATTGATTTTCTATGGCCCTTGCACACAGTAAAGTTTTCCAGGCATGGCTGCGGCGTTCTGGCCAGTTAGCCACATAAATAAGCAGATCATATTCCGCACCAGCTTCTGTATGTTGTTGCCTTGCCCAAACCGGAAAACGAAGGTCATAACACACCTGCAGATTTATCTTCCATCCTTTTACAGATGCTATCAGCCTTTTATTTCCGCGGCTGTAATGTTTATCTTCTTCTCCAAAAGCAAACAGGTGTCGTTTATCATAATGTCCGTGTTGACCGTTGGGCAGCATCCATACCAGGCGGTTATAATAATTGCCGGCTTCCTCAATCATCAGGCTTCCTGTAAGCACAATGCCATTTTCGCTGCTCACTCTTTTCATCCACTCCACCGTTTCTCCCTCCATGGTTTCTGCAAGTGCTTCGGGACGCATGCTAAAACCCGTATTAAACATCTCAGGCAATACAACTATTTCTGTTTTTTCCTGAATGCTGGCAATTTTTTGCTCCAGCATTCGCAGGTTAGTCGCTTTTTCTTCCCATAATAAATTGCTCTGTATGGTAGTAATTGTCAAGGTTGACATGTTTTTGAGTTATACACGAATTTACGAAACACGGTGTATAATTGACCATTAAAAAACAAAAGCGTAGCTTTGTGTTCCACTTCCTTTCACAAGACGGCCTGTTGCAGGCTTTGTGGACATAATAATTTTCCTGCTGATTCAGAAAATGCAACGTCTTTGCCAGCCTCATACAAACACAAATAAACCATTTAATGGCATTTAAACAATTAGATCTTATTGATCCTATCCTGAAAGCATTGAGCACAGAAGGATACACAACACCCACGCCCATACAAGCACAAAGCATTCCACTTATTTTAGAAGAAAGAGACCTGCTGGGCTGTGCACAAACCGGTACCGGTAAAACAGCCGCTTTCGCCATTCCTATTTTACAGTTGCTGTATAAAAACAAAACGGAAGAACGTGGTCCGCACAAAATAAAAGTGCTGATATTAACACCCACCCGTGAGCTTGCAATACAGATCGATGAAAGCTTTGCAGCTTATGGCAAACATACCGGCCTAAGCCACACCGTTATTTTTGGCGGCGTTTCTCAGTTGCATCAAACCAATATTTTAAGAAGGGGCGTAGATATTCTGGTAGCTACACCCGGCCGATTACTCGACCTGATAAGCCAGGGCTTCATAGACCTGAAATTTTTAAAAATATTTGTGCTGGATGAAGCCGACCGTATGCTGGACATGGGTTTCATACACGATGTAAAACGCATCATCACCAAGCTGCCTGAAAAAAGACAAACCTTATTTTTCTCTGCAACCATGCCGCCCGAAATTCAAAAGCTGGCAAATGTGTTGTTAACCAACCCGGCGTATGTTGAGGTTACACCTGTTTCTTCCACGGTTGATAAAATTGAGCAGAGTTTATATCATGTAGATAAACAAAATAAACTGAACCTGCTCCAGTATTTACTAAAAGACAAAGAGATTGTTACTGCACTGGTGTTTACCCGTACCAAGCACGGGGCTGATAAGGTTGTAAAATTTCTGCATAAGAATGAGATAACGGCTGCAGCCATTCATGGAAACAAATCTCAAAATGCCAGGCAGCATGCTTTAACTAATTTTAAAGGCGGTAACCTGCGGGTGTTGGTTGCAACTGATATTGCTGCACGTGGTATTGATATTGATGACCTGAGCCATGTTATTAATTTTGATCTTCCGAATGTTCCTGAAACTTATGTACACCGCATTGGTCGTACTGGCAGGGCGGGCAATACCGGTATTGCCATTTCTTTTTGCGATGCAGAAGAAAGAACTGAACTAAAAGATATTCAAAAACTGATTGGCTTACAAATTCCGGTGGTAAATAGTCACCCTTATCCTCTAAGCAATGCAACCATAGCAGCAGCTACTGCTCCTGCGCAAAGGCCCGGACCAAAACGATCCAGGGGGTTTGGTAGTTATGACAAAGGCAAAAGCAGAAATTTTAGTAGTGGCAGAAGGCAGGCTAAGTAAAGAATAAAAAAGTATTTTACAAACCGTTTCATTCCCATGAAACGGTTTTTTGTTTACAGTATTTGAGAAATAAAATGTTATTTTGAAATGCATTAATAAAACATCAATTTCGGTCTTTAATTAATTGAGTATGGCTGTTCAGAATTATCTTTCTTATTTATTAAATCCACTGGAATTACTGCGTACCAAAAAGGTATTACAGGTAAATCCTACAGTGGTTTCGCCGAAACAAGAGCCGGAGGAAACAAAACTTTTTGTGTATGATTATAATGCCGGGCATATAGATATCAAAGAACTTAAAACAATACCTGATTGTTACAAGTACATCGATCCGCAAACCGTTTCATGGATAAATGTAGATGGATTAAGGAAAAACGATGTTGAAGCCATTTGTACGCATTTTGGAATTCATTACCTTATTACAGAAGATATTTTAAGCCTGGGACAGCGGCCAAAGATGGATGATATTGACGGGCTGTTATTCTGTTTACTGAACATGCTTTATTTTAATGAAGAGAATTCGGCGGTAGAGGTTGAACAGATAAGCATTGTTTTAGGTAAAAATTTTGTTATCAGTTTCCAGGAAGATGCACAGAAAGATGTTTTCAATCCATTAAGAGAGCGGCTGAAAGTAAGCACCAGCAAAGTAAGACAGAACGGGGCCGATTTTTTATTTTATGCCCTGATTGATATGATAGTTGATAATTATTATGTGGTGATGGAAAAGCTGGGAGAAAAAATTGAAGGACTGGAAGAAGATATTGTACGTAATGCCAACACCCGAAGCCTGGCCAAAATAAATATACTGCGCAAAGAGATGATCATTCTTAAAAGAAGTGTTGGGCCTGTAAGGGAGCTGGTAAATGGTATTTTAAGAAGCGAAAGCGATTTAATAGAAGAACGTACCGAAAAATATTTTAAGGATGTGTATGATCATATTGTTCAGGCCAATGAATTGGCAGAGAATTACCGCGATATGATGATGAACTTACATGACCTGTATTTGAGCAATGTAAATTTGAAAATGAATGAAGTGATGAAAGTAATGGCCGTTGTAACCTGCCTGCTGGCTCCGGCCACTGTTATCGGTGGTATTTTTGGAATGAACTTTGAATCCATACCACTTCTTCACAACAAATGGGGCTTCTTTATTTCGGTTGGCCTCATGTTATTTATACCCCTGGCAATGATAAGAATGTTTAGAAAACGTGGATGGTTTTAAGCTTCGGTCACTCTTGGTTTTTTATAAACGGGAACCGTGCTGCAGGGCTCTCCGTACATAATACTTTTAGCAACAGGCCTCAGCAAACCGGTTATAGCCACATAAGCAGCTTCTGTTATCGGTAATTCGCCACAACCTTTTATTACCACTCTTTTATCTTGGTATTCAGCCGTGTTTATTTTCGACAGGTTTTGCAGAAATAATGTTTTGTGTAAAAAATCAGCATCTCCAAAAACAATTGTTTTGGCAACCGGCTGCAGGTAACTTGCCGCCAGCATATATGCCCATACAGGTATTACGGCATCGGCTGTGCAGGTGAGTGCAACGTTTTTTCCCTTATAGGGTTCAAGATCCATGGTCTTCATGGTTTCCCTGAAATCCTTTTCTTTCAATATCAGGCCCATGAACAAATGGTCTTTCATATCAAAAACTGCAGTCTCTTCCTTTGGATAAAAATCTTCCAGGTCCAAAGTTATAATGCCGCTTTCAGCAACCTTATTTACAAATACCTCATCCATATTACAAAGATACTATTACACTTAAAATACAGGCGTTTTTAAAAGTTAAACAGCTACAATTCGCTTCTTTTTTCCTGAAAAGGTAAATGATGACGCATATTTTAACGCTAAAACAAAACAGCCAGCGCTTCTATTGCGCTGGCTGTTTTTTAAGATTATAAATTGGTTTCAGTTAAAAGAACTTACTCCTGTTATCTTTAATGGTTGCTTTTTTACGCAGGCCTTCAAACCAGTTTGATACAGCCTGGCTGCGTAATGCAGTTGTTTGTTGTAACCTGTACTGCACTTTATCTTCGTTAGGATCAGCAGCTTTATCTGCAATGCTGTTCACTTTAAAAACAAAAACGCCGATTTTTCCTGCAACTGGTGCCGCTACTTTATTCAGATTTGCTTTGTTGAATACTGCGCCAATCAGTTTTGGTTCATATCCGATAGAATCTATTTTTTGTGCCTTAAATGTTAATGAAGAATCTGAGGCAGCTGTTGTTTTAATTTCCTTGCCATATTTTGAAGCTGCTGTTTCCAAGGTTGGGTTGGTGCCTAAGCCCTTAATTATTTCAGCTGCCTTCTTTTCTTCTCTGATGGCATTTTCTGCTAAGGGCCTGGCTGTTTCCACATCCTGTGTTCCTTCTTCGTAAATTTTATCAACAATAGCAACTACAAACTGATCGCCTATAGGCATTGGGTCGCTCACATCGCCTTTTTTAGCTTCAAATGCCCAACGTACCAGTGCCCTTGCATCCTGCATTTGCCCTATAGTAGCATCGTTTTCTTTTATGATGGTTGGTACGGTAATTTTTTGCAGACCTTTCTTCTGTATATATGCCTCAAGTTTTTTTGCATCTTTTTCAGATGAAAGTTTCAGCGCCTCGTTACTTGCATTGTTAATTGTTTCTTCACTGGGATAAATTTCTTTTGCAAGGAAACCAATTTTATAAGCCGGGCTTGCGCCTTTCTGGCCCAAAAGTTCTACAATATGGTATCCAAATTGTGTTCTTACAACGTCTCTTGAACCAACCGGTTTTTCAAAGCAGAATTTATTGAATTCTGCAACCATGGCACCATTGCCAAAAGTTCCCAGGTCACCGCCTTTATCTTTGCTTCCATCAGAAGAATACATCATGGCCAACATGGCAAAATTTGCGCCACCGCTGATTGCATTGTTAATACTATCTGCACGTTTTTTAGCTATGCTGTCCTCCAGCAATGGTTCGCCGGTTTGTGGATTTACTGTTGCTATTAATATATGTCTTGCATGTGCACTATCGGGCAGGGTTTTGCTACCAAGCATTTTTGCAAGCACATAGTTTTTATTTTCTACATACGGACCGTAAATTGAACCTACAGGCATTTTTGCAATTGAATCAATAAAACGACTCTGAATTCTTGCTTTTGGAACATAGTTGGTATCAAAATCTATTGCTGATGCATTCCTGGCTAAAAAATTCTTAACGTTAGCATCAGTAGCAAATTCATTTTTTAAACCTTCTACTAGGCTCCTGGTTTTAAGGCTATCTGCAGCACTTGGCAACTGGCTAAATCCAACATAAGAAATCATGCGGCCAGCTTCCTGCTTGAACAAACCTTTATGTTTTTTAACATACTCCGCAACTTCTTCGTCGGTTACTTTTATTGCCCTAATGGTTGTATCACTGATGGTTTGATAAGGAATCTGCACATAAGATATATTAGCAAATGCTTTTTCTTCTTTTGCATCCTTCTCTTCCATCCAGGTAGGATAATAAGCACCTGCATTTAACAGGGCAAAGTATTTTGTAGAAACACTGGTTAATTTTTGAGGCTCAATGATCTGGGCATTAATATTATCCCATTTTTCGCCAGTCATTTTTTTAATTTGAGTTATTGCCTGGCTAACTTTTGCCATGTCCAGTTTTCCGGTTGCAGGGTCAATCATCGACCTATCCTGCATTAATGGATTTGACTGATCGTTGCTTTTTAATATATAGTCAAGTTCTTTTGATGTAAAGTCGATACCCAGTTTGGCGGCTTCGGCATAAAATACCTTTTCAGCTACAACCTGGTTCCAAACCTGCTCACGAATTTGTGAAATTTCTGCAGTTGATGGTTTTTGGCCTGTTTGCTGCTCTCTCTGGGTTTCCTGCAGCAGCACTTTTTTACTGAATTCTTCCTGGCTGATGCCGGCTCCATTCACTTTTCCGATACTGTCAGTTGCCGATGGGCCGGTTCTGTCTCTTTTAGCATCCATTAAAATAAAGGCAATTAATGCCAGTGCAATGGCAGCAATTGTTATTGGAGCTCCTTTTTCACGTATACTCTGAATAATTTGCATATCTCTTTTACATTAAATTTGGACGGCAAAAATAGGGTAAAAATGAATATAAAAATCTGTTTTAAAGCCTTGAAATACATTAAAATGCAGTACGTACAAGGATTTTAATGGTAAATGATTTAGCCTTATGATGTATTTATATGTATGTTTTTCAGTTTTTGGGTTATTAACAGGCTATTGTTAATAAAGCCAGATTGTGGTTAATAAAGCCAGATTTTAAAAATGAAAACTATGCATAGAATGAGGAGAATTTTGAGGATGCCTGGATTTTTTAGGAAGCCCTGTTACTAAACCTGTAATTATACATTGGATATCAACAGGCATAAATTTATGATGTGTTATTATTTTTTACACCGAAAAAGTTATTAAGGGGTTGTGTACAATAAACAGTGGTAAATTTAAAATTACAGGCTGGCAGCATATCAAACCTTATTCATTCAAATTTATAAATGTTAATTACCTGTGGATGAAGGTTAATAAACTAAAGGTTTTAATTTTGCATCAGATGCTGTTTTTATTCTTTCCACAAATTAACAGCCCTAGTAGTAGTAGATGATTATATAAATAAGTAGTATTAATACATATTATGGCAGATATTAACAGTGCATTTGAAGCAATTGAAAAAAAAGGTTTTCTGGATATTGATATTGATCCGTCAATTGATCTTTTTGCAGAAATTGAAAAATTAAAAAAAGAAAAAAATGCGATCATCCTGGCGCATTATTACCAGGAGCCCGATATACAGGATGTGGCTGATTACATAGGAGATAGCCTGGGCCTGGCACAACAGGCGGAAAAGACAGAAGCTGATATCATTGTTTTTGCAGGAGTTCATTTTATGGCCGAAACTGCCAAGATACTGAACCCGGGTAAAAAAGTTCTGTTGCCCGATTTGAATGCTGGCTGTTCCTTAAGTGATTCTGCTCCACCACCGCTTTTTAAAATACTTAAGGATAAATACCCAGGCCATAAAGTAATAACTTATATCAATTGTTCCGCTGGTATTAAAGCATTAAGTGATATTATCTGTACCTCTTCTAATGCCCAAAAAATCGTTGAGAGTTTACCGGCTGACCAACCTATCATTTTTGCTCCAGATAAGAACCTTGGGGCTTATATTAACAAGCAGACGGGTAGAAACATGGTGTTATGGAACGGAGCATGTATGGTTCATGAAATATTTAGCCTTGAGAAAATAACCAAATTAAAGATCAGGCATCCCGAAGCCAAAGTAATTGCACATCCTGAGTGTGAAGAAGCCGTCTTGAATATTGCAGACTATATTGGCAGTACAACCGGATTATTGAAGTATACTAAAGCAGATGCGGCAAGTACGTATATTGTGGCTACAGAAACCGGTATCCTGCACCAGATGCAGAAGGCAAGCCCTGAAAAAACATTTATTCCTGCACCACCTGATAACAGTTGTGCCTGCAATGATTGTCCTCACATGAAATTAAATACGCTTGAAAAACTATATTTGTGCCTTAAGTACGAAACTCCTGAAATTTTGATGGATGAGGAATTAAGGCTTGCGGCTAAAAAGCCAATTGATGAGATGCTAAAAATTAGTGCACATTATGGACTTTAAAAGAATACTGTTTACTTTTTTTTTATTTTTTGGTTTGTGTATTTTTAATGCCTGCAACGATAAAGAAAAAGCCAATGCAGACAACACTTTTTATGTAGAACTTGTAAACTTCAATAACGATAGTTTACTGAAGAAAACACAGGAAAGCCTTTTTGGAAAAGTAGCTTACTACGATAATAGCGAGTTAAAAATCATATCGTTAAATTATATAACGGAAGATCATCCTGACATGCATTTTTTTAAAAATGCAGCCGAACTTAATAATGAGATAACAGAAAATACAAAGAAGATAAGGATGGAGTTTAAAGGAAATTATACTCCGGATAGCATCAGTTACTCATTGCAAAAATTTACTTACAGTAATAAAAGCTGGAGAAAAACTTCAGATATGGGTACGCTTAAAGCAACAAACAGCTATCAAAAAGCCAAAGAGTTTGCTATAGTGGAATATGGTAAACAGCTTATGAACAGCCTGGTACTTTATTCATATAATTAATACTGCAATTTAATTTCTTAAAAATGCATGTATTCGGGCTGCTGCATTTTCCCTGATATTCATATAAAACAGGTTGATATCACCGATGTGATAGTTCTTTTGTGTATAAAATATTTTCCCTGGCACATCTGGTTTACTGCTCCATAAAATATTATTATGTATCTGTGCGCTTACTACATGTGGTACAACATGGTTAAAATTTTTAAGCACGCCGCCTTTATTATCTTTCGCAGATATTAAAGCAGTCGCATTTGTCCAGGTTAAGGGATTAATAACTATTGATTTAAATTTCTCATCCATAATAAATTTTGGTTCTTCGGTATCACGTTTGAAAGTGCGCCAGCTGACAAAACAACCTGTTGCAAGTGAATCTTTACAAGGCTTTAGTGTGGTAAAATAATCTTCAGGAACTGGCATTCCGATAATATAAGCACATACCAGTTGATTTTGTAGAGGTTTGTTTTCAAAAAACTCCTTTAGTAATCTGCCTGCATGTTTTGTGCCCTGGCTATGTGATGCGATGATAATGGGCCTGTGCTGGTTATAGTGTTGCAAATAGAATTCAAAAGCTGCCTTAACATCTGCATAAGCTATTTCAAAAGCTGTATCTGCTTCTGCACTATTTGTATAAAATGCTTTTATGTGTGCCTGCCTGTACCTGGGAGCAAAAATTCTGCAGCTCTCATTAAACACACTTGCCTGGTATAAAATTGTTGAATAGTCTGTTTTTGCATTCAAGGCTGCATCATTTATATCGGCATTCCACCGGTTATCAGCATAGTCTGTTAATGTGGTTGGATGAATAAAGAAAACATCTGCCAGGCTATCTTGCCTGTATGTTTTTTGAAGATCAGCAGGTACACTATCACTAAGATCTTTCTTCCAAGGATGTGCAGCCCAAAAATCTTTATTATTGTAATCGGGTATTTTTGTTTCTGTGGTAAACTGATATTTGCTTTGAGAGGCGTAGTTTTTTTTTGAACAGGAATAAATGGTTAATAGGAATACGGTCAAAAAAAAGAAGTTCGGAAAAAAAGATATTTTGTATTTTTTCATAATCAAAACTACTTTCGTTTAAAATAAAGGTATAGTTTATGTCGATTCCTTCAGTTGACCTGAGTGATTTTTTATCTGCTGACGCTGTAAAGAAAAGCCAATTTGTTCAAAGCCTTGGTAAGGCTTACGAGGAAGTTGGATTTGTAGCTGTAAAAAACCATGGTATTTCAGATGACTTGATTGCTGATTTGTACAAATATGTGCAGCAATTTTTCTCTTTGCCCCTAGAGCAAAAGAAAAATTACGAAATTAAAGGCCTTGCCGGGCAAAGAGGGTATACCAGTTTTGGAAAGGAACATGCAAAAGGGAGCGAAGCACCGGATCTGAAAGAATTTTTTCAATACGGGCAGATTACAGCTGGTAATATTGATGGTGAGATCTATCCAGAGAACGTATCAGTAAAGGAGATTGAGAAATTTGATCAGACACTTGCTGATGCTTACCGGGCTTTTGAAAGATCCGGATCTGCGCTATTACAAGCTATAGCACTATACCTGCAACTTAACGAGCATTATTTTGATGAGTTCATACAGAATGGAAATTCAATACTCAGGTCAATACATTATCCACCTATAACAACGGAACCAATTAGTGCCATAAGAGCTGAGCAACATGAGGATATTAATTTAATTACTTTATTGGTTGGTGCGTCTGCTGATGGATTGGAAATATTATCTAAACAAGACGAATGGGTTCCGGTAACTTCTTTGCCCGAGCAGATTGTTGTGAATGTGGGGGATATGCTACAAAGACTTACAAACAATAGGCTTTGTAGTACAACGCATCGGGTCGTGAATCCTGCAAGACAGTTCTGGCATACATCCCGTTTTTCAATTCCTTTCTTCCTGCATCCAAAAGCATCCATGAGTTTACGTTGTTTGGACAATTGTATTGATGAGCAGCATCCTAAATTGTATGACGACATTACTGCTGGAGAATACCTGGATGAGAGACTAAGAGAGATTGGCTTGAAAGCATAACACTCATTGAAGATTTTCGGCACCAAACTTTCAACGCTATCTTGAAAAAACTGGTTCGTCATATTCCGTTTTTAAAAGCTGTTTTTTTACACAGCATAACTGCATTTGGTGGCCCACAGGGTCATGTGGGTATGGTATTAAAAACCTTTGTTGATAAAAGAAAGGATCTTACCAGGGAAGAACTGATGGAATACATCTCCTTTTGCCAATTGTTACCTGGTGCGTCATCTACACAAACACTTACGCTTATTGGATATAAGCGGGGAGGTATAAATCTGGCAGTTTTAACTTTATTGATCTGGATCCTCCCTGCGTGTACGCTAATGGGGGCTTTGTCTTTTATAGTTGCTGATATCGGAAGTAATAATATAAAGCCTACAATTTTTCAGTTCATTCAACCAATGGCTATTGGATTTTTGGCTTACGCTGCATTTAAGGCTTACCAAATCAGCATTAAAAATACCATTACCCAAATAATAATGCTGGTTGCTTTAATGGCAACGTACCTTCTCTTTAAAACACCATGGGTCATTCCTGTTTTAATTATTTGTGGCGGAATTGCTACTAATTTCAGCAACAGGCGTATACCTGAAAAGGAGGTTATTAAACCCCGGCAAATCAGGTGGACAAATATATGGGTTTTTGTTTTAATATTTACAGTTGCCGGGTTTTTGAGTGAAACTGCCCGTAAACAAAACTGGGAGCATAAAAAGCCTTATAATTTATTTGAAAACTTTTACCGCTTTGGATCTTTTGTATTTGGTGGGGGAGATGTGCTGATACCGCTTATGCTTGATCAATATGTAGTAAGGCCAACTTCTGAAACGGTAGCAAAGAAAAATCCCGATATCATAAAAGTTGAAAGAGAGGAATTACTTACCGGTGCAGGAATGGTAAGAGCAATTCCAGGTCCGGTTTTTTCAATAGCTTCTTACATGGGTGGAATTGCTTTAAAAAAAGAAGGAAAACAAATTCAGCTTTTAGGGTGCATTATTGGATCAATAGCCATTTTTTTGCCGAGTGCATTACTGGTTCTTTTCTTTTTCCCGGTATGGCAAAATCTAAAAAAATTTGTTGTTGTGTATCGTTCTTTAGAGGGAATCAATGCTGCAGTAGTTGGCATTATGATAGCAGCAACTCTTTACCTGCTAAAGGATATTTCAATTATGTCTCTTAATACCCTAAGCCTTATAAACATTTCTGTAATAATTGGCACTTTTCTGCTGTTGCAATATTCTAAAATACCTGCACCGCTGATCGTGTTGTTATGTCTTTTTTTTGGCCTGCTGTATTAATCAGTTCCTGTAGTAGCCAGCTAATTCTATTTCATTCTTAACTATATCAGGCACCAGGAATTTGATAGATTTTTTGGCCTTTAGTAGATCACGTATTCGGGTAGACGATATTTCGAGCAAGGGCGCATCCAGCACGTGTATAGTTGCCCCGTGTGTATCACCAATTTCAAAGCCAGGCCGTTTGTAAATGTATATACTGTAATTTTCGGTTATTACCTGGTAGTTCTTCCATTTGTGCAGGTTTTCAAAACCATCGCTTCCCATCAGGATGGAAAATTCATGCTCTGGATATTTCTCTTTCAGATATGCAAGTGTATCAACGGTATAAGATGGCTTTGGCATATTAAATTCAACAGAGCTTGCACGCAGATTATTTTCACCTTCAATAGCAGACTTTATTAAATGTAACCGGTGATATTCATTCAGTAAAGAAGAAGATTGTTTAAATGGATTTTGCGGAGATACTATAAACCACACCTGGTTTAGATCAGTTTCGGTTACCGCATGGTTAGCAATTATCAGGTGGCCAACATGAACGGGGTTAAAGGAGCCAAAATAAAGTCCAATTTTCATGAATGCTATTAGATTAGAGATCAGCTTTGTTTAGAAACAATTGTTTCTTCCACCCATATTTTTTCAGCTTCATCCAGCCTCAGACTTAAATGGTAGCCGGCGACGGTGATCGAAATCGGGTCTCCCAACGGAGCAATCTGATCGATTTTTATCGTTTCTCCCGGAATACAGCCCATTTCCATGAGTTTCAGGAAAATATCGTCATTTTCAAATTCTGTGATAACAGCAAGTTTTCCAACTTTCAATTCAGACAATCGTTTCTTCATGTAATCGCTTTCTGCTTTTATTTCTATACAAATGTATCAAATCAATATTGTTATCTAATTTCGATAAGAGAAATAAAACTATGCAAAGAGTTCAATTTTACTTCCTTGACAGGAATCCATCTTTAAGAGAACGAACAAGGCTAAAGCTGTTTATTGAAAAACTGTTTAGGCATGAAAAGAAAAGACTTGCCAACCTGTCCTATATTTTCTGCTCAGATGAACACCTCTTAACTATCAATAAGGATTTTCTTAAGCATGATTTTTACACTGATATTATCACGTTCGACTTAAGTTCTTCTAAAAAGGAAATCGAAGGCGAGATTTATTTAAGTGTTGACCGTGTAAAAGACAATGCAAAACAACTTGGAGTTTCATTCAAAGAGGAATTGCATAGAGTAATTTTCCATGGGGCATTGCATTTGTGTGGGTATAAGGATAAGAAAAAGCAAGAAATTCTGCTAATGAGAAAGAAAGAAGAAGTATATCTGAGATCATATTTTAGTTAAAGTTTGAAATTCGCTTTTTCACGTGGAACACATGAAAATCAATGCGATGAATAAAAAGGCAATGTTCCACGTGGAAACATGACTTTTGTAACTACCAGATAGGTTTACTTACCTTTGCAACCGATGTTTCAAGATTACGATATAATAGTAGTAGGTGCCGGCCATGCAGGTTGCGAAGCCGCTGCCGCCGCCGCCAACTTGGGCAGCAAAGTGCTGCTGGTAACTATGAATTTGCAAACAATAGCCCAAATGAGTTGCAACCCGGCCATGGGTGGCATTGCAAAAGGGCAGATTGTACGGGAAATTGATGCCATGGGAGGGTATAGTGGTATAGTTTCGGATAAAAGCATGATCCAGTTTAGGATGTTGAACCGCTCGAAAGGACCAGCTATGTGGAGCCCAAGGGTGCAAAGCGACCGGATGCTGTTTGCTGCTACATGGAGAGAGATGCTGGAGAATACACCTAATGTTGATTTTTACCAGGATACAGTTCAAGGACTAATTATTGAAGATAGGAGAGCTGTAGGCGTAACTACAGGATTAGGGCACCAGATAAGATCAAAAGCTGTAGTATTAACCAATGGAACTTTCTTAAACGGAGTTATACATATAGGAGAGAAAAATTTTGGTGGAGGAAGAATGGCTGAGAAAGCGTCAACGGGTATTACTGAGCAATTGGTTTCACTGGGTTTTGAAACTGACAGGCTTAAAACCGGAACCCCCCCAAGAATTGACGGCCGAAGCCTGGATTACTCAAAAATGGAAGAACAAAAGGGTGATGAAGAGATTGTGGGCTTTAGTTACCTAGATACAGATAAGATAAAACCAGAACAGCAAAGAAGCTGCTGGATTACCTATACAAATGATAAAGTACACGAGCTTTTAAAGACCGGATTTGAACAGAGCCCTATGTATCAAGGGCGTATACAAGGAACGGGCCCCAGGTACTGTCCAAGTATTGAAGATAAGATCAGCAGGTTTGCACAAAGAGACAGGCACCAGTTGTTTGTTGAGCCAGAAGGCTTTAATACCATAGAGATATATGTTAATGGTTTTTCTACTTCGTTGCCTGAAGATGTTCAGTACCAGGCACTTAAATTGGTTCCCGGCTTTGAGAACTGCAAAATGTTCAGGCCCGGATATGCGATAGAATATGATTTCTTCCCACCTACCCAGTTAAAATTCAGCCTGGAAACGAAACTGATTGAGAACCTGTTTTTTGCCGGGCAGATAAACGGAACCACGGGTTATGAAGAAGCGGCCTGCCAGGGTTTGATGGCCGGCATCAACGCACATCAAAAAAGCAAAGAACTGGAAGCCGTTATATTAAAAAGGAGCGAAGCTTATATTGGTGTGTTGATTGATGACCTGATCAATAAGGGAACGGACGAACCTTACCGCATGTTTACAAGCCGTGCTGAATTCAGGACTTTGTTGCGGCAGGATAATGCAGATATTCGTCTTACTGAAAAAAGTTACAGGCTTGGCCTTGCTTCGCAGGAGCGGATGGATAAAGTAAGAGACAAGATCGAAAATGTAAAAAAAGTAAAAGAGATATTGACGTCCGTAAGCCTTGATCCGGAAGAAACTGCCGTTTTCCTTGAAAGCGTACAATCTTCTACGTTACTAACCAAACAAAAAGCGGTACAGGTGCTGCTCAGGCCCATGGTGGGTTTGAAGGAAATGGTCAATCAAATTCCTAAGCTAAAAGAAGCGCTTGCCGGCTTTGATAATGAAACACTGGAGCAGGCCGAAATACAGGTTAAGTACGATACTTATATTGAAAAGGAAAAGGAACTGGTTTCTAAAATGAGCCAGCTGGAGGATCTGATCATCCCGGATAATTTTAATTACGAAAAACTGGTTTCGCTAAGTAATGAAGCCCGTCAAAAATTTACTAAAATAAAACCCAGAACACTGGGACAGGCATCCCGCATTTCAGGAGTTAACCCAAGCGATGTGCAGATATTGATGGTTTTTATGGGCAGGTAGCTGAAAAGGGTCCGCAGATGCAAAACTCTTCTTCATCGTAATTTACGAAATCTGTGGGCGCATTCTTATTTCAATCCCAACTTTCTCAATCTTGATCTGATAGCTCCTGCATTTCTTCCAAAGTGTTTTATAATTTCTGAGTCGGAGCTATTATTGTTAAACATTTCCGTCAATTTCTCATCCTGCTCAGGAGTCCAGGGTTTGTAAGCCTCACCGTACTTTGTTCTAACCAATTCCACGGAATAAGTATTCCCTTTCGTTCCGGTATATTTTGAGTAGCCGGATTTGGGTTTGAGATTTTCTGCCGCAATCGGCTTAACTTCTTTCGGCTCTTCTTTTTTGATAACATGAATCTGTGCCAGTTTCGGAAATCCTGCAGGCAATAATTCCTCGGGTATATGAACATTGTTTTTGCTACGGGTAACGGCTACATACAATAGATTAATTTCTTCGTTTAGTTTGTTTATTTTTCTTTCATCTTTCTCCAACTCGGCGGCTTGTCGTTTAACTTTATCTTCTGTAATAAAATCTTTAACCAGATGCACAGCATCATACTCCATACCTTTGCAACGGTGTACTGTAGAAAAAACAACATCTGCTTTTTCTTTGTCATCATTTTCAACGTGCTTTTGTTTTATTATTTTGAGGATGTCGTAAATATTGTTACCGTACTTTTTCACAATTTCCAGCATCATACTTAATTGTGCGTCTTCCGTTTTCTCGATGTATTCTTCAAGGTCTTTTACAGAGCCCATTGATCTTATTAAAGCATCTTTTATTAAGGAGTGTTTATTATTATGCAGATTTAATACATCGTACAAAGAAGCGCCTTCATCTGCATAGGTATAAGAATTGAAATTTCCTTCAAAATATATCTGCTTAATATTTTTCTTTTCGGTCACGTATTCAATGGCTTTTAACAATAAGCCTAAATTAGTACGGCCAATTACGGCTTTTGTTTTGGTGTCGTTATTAGTACCAAGTCCTTTAATGGTAATGGGCTTGTTTTCTGTAATGGCATCCTTCCAAAGCAAAATTTGTGTAGCAAGGTTTGCAATATTAGCACCAAACCTGAAACTATGGCTCAGATCAAAAGTTTTAAAGCCGGTTTTATCCAACGAATTAACGGCGTAACGCCAGCTATAAATTTGCTGGTGCGTATCGCCCACAATTACTTTGGTGGCGGCTTGTTTTAAAAAGATATCCAGCATGGCAGGTGATGCGTCCTGGCCTTCATCAAACAAAATAAAATCAAATGGAAGCACCGGGTTTTGCAATTGAAACTTCTTCAGGTAAAAATCATGGGTTATCTCAATATCGCCACGGTCCATTTTTGCAAGCAAATTGCGGGTTTGGGTTTCAATAAAATGATAGAAAGTTTTTACAAAGGTTTTTGCCTTGGCATCGCTGATAGTTTCCAGGTAATGTACATCCTGCACTTTCAATTTATCGCTGTTGCAAAAAAGGGCTATAAATTTATTAATATGGTTGGCAATAACATATTCGTGATGTTTTTCTCCATTGCCCTGCAGGCCAAGCAGCTCTGCAATTTCATGTGTTTTATAACCCTGAACCCTTACATTATATTGGTGCCTGAAAACAATATTCTTATACGCCAGGGAATGTGCGGTTTCAACAGTAACGTTTGACAAGCCCTTTGCTGTAAATTTTTTTATCGCTTCCAGCTTTACAGATTTATTAAAAGCCAGGTACAAAATTTTGGCAGTTGCAGGCCTGGTTTTGGCATATTCTATAATGGTGGTTGTTTTGCCTGAACCGGCAACAGCATTTATTTTTATATCTCCCCGCGAATTAATAATATCTTCCTGCTCTGCTGTTAGTTTCATTTTTCCTCTTTTACATTGCCTGCTGCCAGCACCATCCTTAATTCGCCATAACTGATATCTTTTGGTAAGTTATCAATCAGGGTTTTGTGGCTTGCAATTCCGTATTTGGCTGCAGCATCATTTATTAGTTTTTGTTTTTCTTTAGTAACAAGTTCGTTAATATCAATTTCTCCGGTACCAACAAAATGGGCCAGGTGACCATCAATGGTGCTGACAGATAAATTTCTTTCCTTAGCGATCGAAGCAATGTCTTTGCCGGATTTATATATTTCAAAGGAAGCTCTTTTTGTATCTGTTTTAGGCTCCGTACTTTTTGGTTTTCTTTCTTTTTTAGGATTGCCTGTTTTTGCATCCATGTTTGTCTCCAAGCAGTGTCTTTCGCAGTAACTATCAACCGCTTCCAGAATTTCATCACCATATTTTTCAGCCTTGGCCTTACCAAAACCGCTCATCTGCATCAGGTCTTTTTTGGTGCGTGGCAGGTATATGCATATTTCCTGTAAAGAAGTTTGACTAGCCACCATATAAATAGGCTGATCATTTTCTTTACAAACCATATTTCGCCAACGCTTTAAGGTATCAAACAATTCGGCATTTGAAAGATCGGTGATCGTTTCTTTTGTCTCAACAGCATAGCAGGTTAGGTTAAACCGGGGCTGAACGTATTTTAATTTATGTTGTAAAAAACCAGTTACAGAAAAAGGCTGTTTACAATATTGTATAAAAAAATTACTATTGAATAATGCCAGGGCCAGTTCGTTTAGCTTTTCATTTATGGCGCTGGCGGCTTCCTTATGCTCGGTACTAACCGGGTGCGACTTTAATTCACGTATATAGTTTTCAAGTTTTGGAATAAAATGGTTGGCAGCGTCTGAAATTCTTTTTTGAAGCCCGGCATTGTTTTCAATCACTGCTTCTTCCTTCATTAAAAAAGCAATATGCCCAATGAATTTTAAGCCAACTTCTTTATCAGCCAGAATATGTTTCCTGAAATTTTCTACCCAGCTTTTTGATTCGGCGTTTAATTTATCCTGGTGCTGCTGTATCTGAAAATTCAATTGTTCGATAACGGAAACCATTTCGCCAAAGGAAAATACCTCTTCCAGTAATTGCTGGGTAAATAATTGCCGGGCACCGGCAAAACGATACGGTAATGAACCTTTGTAGGAAAGTGATTGCTGACCCTTAATAACATTTTCATTGCTATGTATGGCCGAAGGCGCAATCTTACTCAGCAGAACAATGCCAGCGAGACTAGTGCATCGGCTTAATGCCACATACACCTGCCCGCTGCTGAATGCTGCTCCGGCATCGATCATCACTTTTTCAAAAGTAAGTCCCTGGCTTTTGTGGATGGTGATGGCCCAGGCAAGCCGCAAAGGATACTGCGTAAAAGTGCCTAATGTCTCCTGTTCCAGTTTTCCATCCGCCCGGTTAAGGGTATAACGGCTGTTTTCCCAGGTTTCCTTTCCAACTTCAATTTCAGTGCCATCGCAATCAACAATGATCTTATCTTTTGTAAGTTCTTTTACCACGCCGATCTTGCCATTATAGTATCTTCTCTGAATAAGGTCGTTCTTTAAAAACATGACCTGCGCACCTTCCTTTAAACTCAACTCAAAATCCACGGGGTACATATTCTCAGGAAAATCATCTTCAACCACAGCTTTGTAATTAAAACTTGCGCCATTCAGTTTGTACAATTCCTGTTCGTTGATCTGGTCGGCTTGTTTGTTGTGAGATGTGAGTGTAATGTATTTTTCATCCCGTTCCGGGCGAAATGTTGGGTCGTATCTTAAATGCAGATCTTCAAAATCATCTGCATCCATATGGTTGTTTCGAACCTTGTTCAGCAGCTTTACAAAGCTGTCTTCTTTTTGCCGGTAAATTTTATTGAGCTCAATTAATAAAGGAAGTTGTTCTTTAATGGCAAGGCTATCAAAGAAAAAAGGAGACTCGTAATATTCATTTAAAATGCTCCATTCCTGGTTTTGAGCTACCGGTGGCAATTGGTGCAGATCGCCAATGAATAATAATTGCACGCCGCCAAAAGGCTGGTGATAGGCTCTGCGGGTATGTCGTAAAATAGTATCAATGGCATCCATTACATCGCAACGCACCATGCTTATTTCATCAATTACCAGCAATTCCATTTTGCGGAGAAGTTGCTGTCGCTGTTTATTCTGCCTGATCTTTGCCAACAGATCTTCTTTATTATTTTTTGTGGGCAAAAATGGATGAAAGGGCAGTTGAAACAAACTATGTAAAGTAACTCCTCCGGCATTTATTGCAGCTACGCCGGTTGGGGCCGCCACAACAATATTCTTTGTGGAATTTTCCTTCAGATATTTTAAGAAAGTCGTTTTACCTGTACCTGCTTTTCCCGTAAGAAAAATATTTTCATTGGTTTCGGTCATGAAACGGTAGGCAAGATCGAATACTTCGTTATGTTCTATTGTTTGCATTGAGATAAAGGTAAGAGGAGATCATAAGAAAAGAACGCCGGCTCAAAAGTTAACCGGCGTTCTTAGGTACTTAAGCAGATACTTCTGCTTTACTTCCCAACATCAAAATCTCACTTACCTGCACCTCGGTTGAGTATTTTTTATTGCCATCTTTATCGGTATAACTGTTGTTAATCAGCTTGCCTTCAACGGCAACTTCTTTTCCCTTGGTTAAATACTTTTCGGCAATTTCAGCCACTTTACCCCAGGCAACTATATTATGCCAGGTGGTTTCAGTTACTTTTTCGCCCTTGGCGTTGCGGTAGCTTTCTTTAGTGGCTATGCTGAAACGGGCCAGCTTTTTGCCGCCTTCAATGGTTTTCACTTCTGGTGCGTTGCCCAGGTTACCAATCAATTGAACTTTGTTTTTTAATGCGTACATGTTTTTTCGTTTTGTGCCGTGCTGTCACCTGAGCGTGTCGAAGGAGAAGCCGTGCGGTTTTTAATTTATTTCAATGAACCGGGGTTTGACGTCATTTCCGGTTGACAGTGCAAAGATGTGCCTGCCAAAAAGCGATAGCCGGAGATTATCCTTTTACTTCCCTTTATAACCGTATGTAAACGGTTGTATCGGAAATATTCTGTACATTTAATACACCTAAACCCTTTACCCTATTATGTTACAAGAAAATGAAACGAAAGTCTGCCTGTTTTGCAAAAAGCCTGTAAAAGGCCGAAGCGATAAAAAATTCTGCGATGATTATTGCCGGGCGGCCTACAATAATGAACTTAAAAGCGCCGCCAATAACTACATCCGCAACGTAAATAATGCACTAGGCAAAAACCGGCGCATACTGGAAAGCCTGTTGCCTGAGGGGGAAGCAACTGCAAAAGCCAGCCGGGATAAACTGATTGAAAAAGGATTTCAGTTTAAGTACCATACACATATTTATAATACCAAAACAGACAAAACCTACTTTTACTGTTATGAATACGGATATCTGTCGCTGGAGAATAACTGGTTTTTAATTGTAAAACGAAATGAAGAATAAATTCCCGCCCTGAAGCAACAATTTGTTCATATTTCACATCTGAATTTATGCAACAATAATAGAGTAATTTTACAGGCTTAATTCATGAATTTGGGATTGCTTTTAAAAAGGACGGCAGCTATAATATTTTCATTTGCATGTATTTTTTGTACACTGCAAAAAGCTAATGCACAATGCGCTACTCCCATAAACATTTTTCCCTACACAGAAGGTTTTGAAACAACCAACGGCAACTGGACTACCGGCGGCACTGCCAGCGACTGGACCTGGGGCACACCCGCCAAGACCGTAATTAATGGCGCAGCTACCGGCAGCAAATGCTGGATCGTGGGCGGCCTTACCGGCAGCGCTTACAATAACGGCGAGGCTTCCTGGCTGCAAAGCCCTTGTTTTGACTTTACTGCTTTGCAACATCCATATATATCCTTTGCTGTTTTTTGGGAGATGGAAAGAAGGTTTGATGGCGCCAGTTTTCAATACTCAACCAACCTGGGCGTTACCTGGACTAATGTTGGATCTATAAGCGATCCCGTAAACTGTTTGAATGACAACTGGTTCAATTTTACTCCTATACAATATTTAAACGGGCTTTCAACAGTACGGGATGGATGGTCGGGAAATATACAATCAACCGGTGGCAGCTGTGTTGGCGGCGGCGGCAGTGGCAGGGGGGCTGCAGCACAACATACCATGCCGGCCCTGGCGGGTGTACCCAATGTGATCTTCCGTTTTATTTTCGGGGCGGGTACACAGTGTAATTCTTATGACGGATTTGCAGTAGATGACATCATGATTGGTGAAGCTCCGCCAAACAATGCTTCATTTACCTACTCCTGCGTAAACAGCACAACGGTTGCTTTTACCAATACATCGGCGCTTTGCCCCAACAGCAGCTGGGATTTTGGAGATCCGGCATCGGGCCCCGCCAACAACACATCTACCCTAACAAACCCAACACATACTTTTAGCGGGCCCGGAACTTATACGGTTAAACTAATCGCAACAGGTCCCGATAACGCCCCCTCAACTTATATTTATCCTAACGACATCAATATACTGGGCGTAACAACCACCATAACCGGCACCAACAATTGTGCAACCGACAATAACGGCTCGGCAACGGCCAGTGTAATTCCCGCTGTTGCAGGCCCGTTTACGTATAGCTGGAATACAACACCCATACAAACAACACAAACCGCAACCGGCCTTGGTGGCGGAACATATACCGTAACCGTTAACGCATTAAACAGTTGCGCATCAACCGCCACCGCAATTATTGCAGCGCCGCCTGCATTGGCGCATACGGTAACTATTAACCAACCGGGTTGTGGCGTTACAACCGGCACAGCCACCATTACCGAAACCGGCGGTACGGCACCATACACTTATGTGTGGGCTCCATCAGGTGGTAGCGGTGCAACAGCAAGCGGACTTACACCCGGCAATTACACGGTAACTGTTACCGACAGTAAAAGCTGTTTTGAAAATATCCCGGTGGTTATTGCAACCCTGCCTGCGCCCACCATCAGCATCATCAGTAAAAAAGATGCCACCTGCTTTGGCGATAAAGACGGCAGTGCAACCGCCCTGGCAACAGGAGGTAACCCACCATTTACCTATAGCTGGAACACAACGCCGGTACAAACCAACGCTACGGCTACCAATCTTGCCGCAGGCAATTATACCGTTACCGCCACAGATAATGGTGGCGGATGTATTGTATCAACATCGGTACAAATTAACGAACCACCCAATGGCGCCTGCGGCGATGTATATTTCCCCAATGCATTTACACCCAACGGCGATGCCATAAACCCCGAGTTTGGTGTTTTTGGAAATGTAGCCGCCGTAAGCAATTACCTGCTGCTGGTGTACAACCGATATGGCGAGCTTGTTTTTTATAGCCGTGATCCGTTAAAAAGATGGGATGGTTTTTACAAAGGCAAACAGCTTACCGGAACCTATGTATGGATCGCCACATTTACCTACAAGGGCAACATTAAAAGAGAAGAACAGGGTTCGGTTACTATTATCAGGTAATTGCTATTCAACATCTCTTATAAAATTTCTTTCCCCAACCTGTGATTTTTTATACCCCCGATACACTAATATAGCAACGCAAACAAAATGGCTACCTGGTGTTGAGTAAGAAAGAATCATTTATTACAGCTATAAAAAATAACGAAGGCATTATTTACAAAACAGCTGCATTGTACACCCATGATGTACATGATAAAAACGACCTGGTGCAGGAGATCATTTACCAGTTATGGAAATCCTTTGATTCATTTGATAAGCGGGCTTCTTTAAGTACCTGGATGTACCGGGTAGCTATGAACGTGGCCGTGTACCACCTGAAAACCAGTAAAAGAAAGATAAACACCGTTGCACTGGAAGAAGACTTTACAGCCACTGCCGAAACAGACAATGCAGACTTGGAGGAAAAGCTGCAGATCTTTAAAGCACATGTAAACAACCTGAACTTGCTTGACAAGGGCATTGTAATGCTTTACCTGGAAGATAAAAGCTATGAAGAGATTGCGGAGATCATCGGTATTTCGGTTAGTAATGTTGGCACCAGGCTAATGCGCATTAAAGAAAAATTAAGATCACAAATAACCAAACAAATAGAATAATGGAACTGAACGAATTAAAAAACACCTGGGATGATCTGCAAAAACAGGCAGGCAAACAACAAAACATCAATGTAAAAATGATTGACAAAATGACGCAGGCTGAATACAACAACAGCATGAAGCGGATAGCATACCCCGAGATCTTTGGTACCCTTATCTGTTTAATGGGCGTTGTGTATATGGTTATAAAATTCGATAAACTGAATACCCTTTTTTTACAGGGCCTGGGCGTAACCATATTGTTGCTTTTATTGATCTTGCCAGCCATTAGCTTAACCATGCTTTGGCAACTTGCCAAAACAGGAAATGTAGCCCAACCTTATGCAGAAACACTCAAAAACTTTGCTACGCAAAAGATCCGGTTTTATAAATTTCAAAAACTAAATGCACTTTTAAGTTATATACTGATGGTTGCTTTTATCATATTGTTTCCCCGTTTTTTTGGCGGAAAAAGCCTTCACGACAACAAATATTTTTGGACACTCATGATCCCCGTTGGTTATATATTCCTGTACTTCTTCTCAAAATGGGTATTAAAAAGCTATAAAAAAACACTGGACCAATCGGAAGAACTTTTGAAGGAACTGCAGTCCTGACCCCATAGCGGCTTATCACCAAAGGATGCATGCCAGTGAATCATGCAATCTTTTATTGGAATTGTGTAACTCAATCCCGGCAGGTTAATGATAACTTTCCTTGTGTAATACAGGGGCTTTGCCTGTTTGTGATGCCCTGTTCACATTAACCAAAAAAATACAACCATGAAAAAGATCAAACAAATAATCGGTTGCTGCGGCCTGCTGGGTACGCTTGTTTTTACAGCCTGTAATAACGGCGAAAAGAAAGAAGAAAGCACTACAACCACAGAAAATGCAGAGGTAAAAGGCGGCGAAGCTACTGCAGCAACAGCAACCATATCCGGAACTGTGGCCGATACAACACTTACCGGCACTGCGGCATTTATGCAACAGGATGGTAAAGTAAAACTGGTATTAAATATAACCTGCCCAAAAATGGCTAACAAAACAATAGCCGTGCATTTGCATGAAATGGGCGATTGCGGCGATATGGGTAAAATGGCCCATGGCCACTGGAACCCCACCAACCAGCAACATGGCAAATGGGGCAGCAGCAGTTTTCATTTGGGCGATATTGGCAATATAAGTTTAGATGCAGCCGGCAAAGGAAGCCTGGAAATGGAAACCGGCCTGTGGAGTCTGGGCGGAGATTCAACATCAAATATCCTGAACAGGTCTGTTATAGTGCACAGTGGCGCAGATGATTTTAATACACAGCCTACCGGTAATGCCGGCTCCCGCATTGGCTGCGGTGTTATAATGAAAAAGTAATTTGGTTATTGAAAATATCAGTACTGGCGGGCAGGTTATTGGCAAAATTATTTATTGCCCCAACCTGCCAGCCAGTATTTTATTTACTGCCTCAGTTTGCCACTCAGTATTTTCTCATAAATTTCAATTTCCTTTTTACAATCCGCCAGCTGCTGCTGTAACTCCAGTTCTTTTTGGGATGGGCTTTGCAGCGGAAACTCTTTTGATAAGGCAGCAAGAAAATCATACTCCAGTATTTCGCCCAGCTTCCACAGCAGGGCTGCATGCAACGAAGGTAGTTTGCAATATTGCCTGATACCGTTGGGGGCAATGCCCATTTTACGGGCCAGTTTGGGTACGGTCATCATTCTTTTATTCATTACCTGGGCCAGTAGCTGGCCATTGTGAGGGATGGGCTTGCTGACATTGGCCAGCATCTTATTAAAACGGGGCATGACAGATTAATTTGTATAATAAAAGTATATAATAGCATCAGCATTTCCAACACCGGGCCATAAGTTATGTTAACACTGTTAAGAAGTACATGCGAAACAGTATATAATTAGTACCCGAAAATGCGAACCAGATGTGCAGCAGTATATATTTCTTACTACATTTTGATGCTGCATGCTGCAGCAATAAATAATAAGTACCCGAAACGGTGAAGCAGGTGTGCGGCAATAAATAATAAGTACCCGAAACTGTAAAGCAGCTGTGCAGCGGTATATAATACATACTACATTTTGTTGCTGCCTTTCGCAATAATGGGTAGGTATCAAATTTATGGCTGAACCATTCATTGACCTGCCCTTCATAAATGTAAACTTTACTTCATAACTTCAATAAACCCAAAACATTTCCCGATGAAAAAAATAATAAACCTCTTCCTTGGCCTGGTACTTATTTCTTTATGCAGCTGCAGCGGATCAGATACATACCGCGGCCTTTGGAAAGCCATCAACGAAAAAGGTGAAAAGTATGAGATAAACTTTGATGCAAAAAGCTTTACGGTAAAAGACAGTGCCGGGCAAATTAAAACATACCAATACAAGCAGCATTCGGTTTCTATTCAAAATTCGGTGGAGACCTATGGCATACAGGTAAGTGATGGCAGGGAATATCGTATTCATTTTCCTATTGGTAATGATGAAACCAAGGGCGCCATACAAGATGCCACCGGCCGACCCATTTATATAATTAGCAGAGGAAAATATATTAAGTACGAGGATGTTTATGGTTTGCATTAAACCTGCTTAAAAATAACATATGCTTAAACGAACCTTAGAGATCATAGCAGGCCTGGCCCTAGCATTTTGCCTGATTGCCAGTTATAGCGATGATAAAAACCTAAGTCAGCTAATGATCTGGTATATTCTATCGGCAAAAACTTTACAGATCATTACCTGGATCATACTGTTTCTGCTGGCATCAAGACTGGTTTATGGAAAATACAAAGACTACTCCGGCTATTTTTATAACCTGTTTGTAAAGATGTTTGGAAATCCAAAAAAAGAAAGATAAAACAAATAACGACAGATGAACCTGAAAACAGCTACTTATCTGATCCGCTATATCCATGTTTTATCAATTGTAATTGGAATCTTGTGCATCTTATCCGGCTTCATCGTACATCTTGGCTATTTACAATTGCTTATTCCTTTAACCGGGCTTGTCATCATTATCATGGGATTTTTTATCCGGCGCCGCCTGGTAAACTACTTTCTCAGAAGAACGGTATTTAAATTTGAATTTATTTCTTTACTTGAACAACTGGAACTGCCACACAATGAATATGTTTCCTGTAACATTGAATTCCTGCGTACAGAGCCCGGCACCAGGGAATTTATCAGTAGCAATAATTTAAAGACCCGCATAAGGCAAACATCATCTAAGCTATATATGGCATTGGCAGGTTTAATAATTGGCGGAGCAACAATGCTTTTTTTAGATCTGCGTAAATATAAGGCAGAGCTTATCTATACAGCAATTGTATTAACAGGAATAATATCCCTGAAAGTGATCTACCCGGCAACAGCAAAGAACGACCCCAATCCTTTTTTATGTTTTAACGAGACAGGCCTAGAAGTTAACAAAATAGAATACCCATGGCACAGCATCATAAGCTGGCAACATGAACCTGATGATGACCGGGATGGGTATGTTTCGGTTTTTTATAAAAAAGCAGATGATAGTGAAGCACAGATAAAGATAGACCTCAGCAGTACAAATGCTTCACTTACAGAATTAACATTGCTGCTAACCCATTTTAAAAAATATTATGGATAAATTTTTCCATAGCGTATTTTCATGCCGATATTATTGTACAAAGTAAATGCAACAAAACACAGCCATAAAATTCAAAGCCTTTATCCACATCATTGGCATTAACCCCTTTGTATTTGTGCCACCCAAAATTTTAAAAGCAATTTTTACGCAGGCCGGTAAAGACAAAGGCCATATACCCATTACAGGAACCATTAATGCTAAGCCATATAAGCAAACCTTAGTGCGCTACAGCGGCGAATGGCGACTGTATATTAATACAACTATGCTTAAAAACTCGCCCAAAAGAATTGGCGAACAGGTGGAAATTACTGTGGCATTCGATAGCGAAAGCAGAAAGATTGCAATGCCGCCTGCTTTTGCAAAAGCATTAAAGGCAAATAAAGAAGCCGCTTTAACTTTTGAAAAATTAACTGCATCACGCAAAAATGAAATGGTACGTTACCTGGCAAATCTTAAAACAACAGCAAGCCTGGAAAGAAATATTGTGAAAGCAATCGGCTTTTTAACAGGCAAGGAAAAATTTGCCGGCAGGGAAAACATCAAAGCAGCTACAGAAAAGGCAAGGGCGCCACAGGCCTGGCATGTAGTGCAGCAAAAGAAAGGATCTGTAAAACCTACAATACAGAGTTCATCTGCTGCAACTATCAATGATGACGCAGGTTTAGAACATGAAGCGGATGTAATGGGCGCAAAGGCAATAATGATAGACGCACTTCAAAAAAAGAAAAAGAAATAAAAATTGATTTTAAGCCGAAAGCCTTGTGTTATCCTTTCTCCATAAAAACCGAGTCTTAGCTTTTTTACCAACCGGTTTTTGTGGCATATCATCTGCTTCCAGCTCAATCCTCCTGGTAATATCACTTAAAGAAGAAAGCCGTTCCATGGTATAAGGAATGGTATCAAGCCCCGAAGCAAATTTTAAAATATAACTGTAAATACCAAACAGGCTGCCGGCCATGATGGCGCTGCCGTGTAAGTTTTTAGATGCGATCAACGACACGGCAATTACCAGCAATACCATGATCTCCATAAAGCCAAAGTTCCAGGCTTCTTTATCCGAAATGCGTATCTGCCACTTGCGTAAATTATTATAATGATGGCGGATGATATGGGTATTGCCGGTGCTGATGATATCTACCTGTTTTTCCAATTCATCGTTCTTCAGTTGATTCAACCGCATCATTTTTTTGCCGTACAGCATGCTGATGATGATAACGGGTATCATAATGGCCAGGCAAATACCAACGATCAGTTTATCGTAAAAGAATAAGATGATAAGCGAACCAATGATATTATAACCGGCTTCTATCACATAAATCAAATCATGCTCTAAAAAATCAACAAACTCACGGGCCAGGGTGCTGTGTGCAGTAAGTTTGGATACATCTGCCTGCAGGTAACGACGGCTTAAAAATTTTGTAACAAGAGAAGTATAAATAGATGAATAGGTTCGTGTATCGTACATGTGGCGGATGGTACCAATTACCAGGTAAGCCAGGTGCACAGCGGTAAGCACAATGAGGCCACGGTAACTTCCTTTGATGAGGTCGTTAATGGCTTCGCCAAAAAAGTAAAAACGCATCAGGCCACCCAGCATCTCCAGCGAAAACAAGGTATAAGTAATGATAAGCTGGTTCCTGTGCTTCATCATCAGGTTACGTAATATCTGAAACTTCGACATAGTTCTGTTCTTTTGAGTCTGCAATCATCGTTAATAAAACCCCGTAAAGAACAATGTTGATAAGGTCAAAAATCCTAAAAGCTGTCAGTCCCGATAGCTATCGGGGCTGTCGAAGCTGGTAAGGGTTTATGATGTCAAGCCGCCTTCGACAAGCTCAGGCTGACAGTCCTTAATTAATTACATTGTCCGTAAAGGAGAGAATTGTAATGGTGGTTAGTAAGACCGGGGAAATAGCGGCGGGTTTAATTGTTGCGTTGGCTTTCTCTTGTTGTTACCGAATTATCTGTAATTCCGGTAACCCGTCCGCAACAATTGGCTGCACCGCAGCGGCAGTTAAAGGGCTCCATGTGTTCATCCAGGAAGCTTGCGTAGTTGAGGGTTAGTTCTTCGCCTTGCTGTATATTGCGCAAAGCCACTACATTTAAGCCTTCATAAGCGGTGTTCGGATCACAACTGTGATTCTGTGGTGCCCAGTTTGCCGGGTTATTATCCCACAGCAAAAATACTTCTTTACTGAGCGGGTAAGCATATTTTCTGAAAGTTTCTTTTTCGGTAACATTCCAGTAACGCTCTACGTAGCTGCGGGTAACAATGCGCTGAGCCATCTCTTCTCCCTTGAAGATCAGCTCCTTAGGCGCAATATTACGGGTGGCATAAATGCCATAACCGGCAATGGCATTGCCCTTCATCACGTACTTTTTCTGCATACGTTGGTGGCGGGCCATGCCTTCGGCAATGATCTTTTTAAGAAAACCAGCCTGGCCAATGCCATCGGCTTTTAATATGTAATCGGCCGATCCTTCGTACCCATCTTTATAAAAAACCGAACAGGTGAAATTTATTTCCAGGAAGAAGATCTCGTTCTTTTCGTTCACCCTGAAATCGAGCCGGGCATAACCAGCGCCACCAAAACCCTGGAAGATCTGCAGGGCAGCATCTTTTAATTGTGCTTCCAGAACCGGGTCGCTGCAGGGGATATTTGCCTCCGGATGCAGTTCGGATGTTTTTAAGGCATAGGTTTTAAATGCAAACCCTTCTGGGAAAATATATTCAATGGGTTTAAACACCGTGCAGGTTTTTTCATCATCCGCATTGGCAACCAGCATTACGGTAAACTCTCTTCCCTGTATATATTCTTCAACCAATAGTGGTCCGTACTCATCTAATATCTCACTGCATTTTTGCTTCAGCTCTTCTTTGTTGTGCACCAATGAATGCTGATCGATACCCAAACTGTCGCCGGCTTTATCTGGCTTAACAAACAAAGGGTATTGCAAATGAGCACAGGCAGATTCAATATTATCAAGGCTTTCGATCAACGCAAACGCAGGGGTTTTAATGCCTGCAACATAGGCCACATACTTCATCAGGTCTTTTGGCGGGTCGTACAGTAATGAGGTTGGTCCTGTAAAAGGCATATTCAGCAACTCCATAAAATAGATCACATCAATGGATGGAATGCTCCAGTCAAGATAACCTTCACAAAGGTTTACAAAAACATCGTAGTTCTTTTTCTTAAGTTCTTTGAGTTGTTTGTATGTGGTAAGTTTATTCAGCAGCACATGATCGAACTGGGCTTCGGGCATTAAATGACTGAGGTCTCTTGGCGGATCGTAATTCTGGTAATCAACATCGGAAGTGGAATAATCAGGCTGTAGCACACAAATTAACCCCCTCCGCCCCCTGAAGGGGGAACCGGGCGAAGATTGAAGCGGAGATTGAGTTTGATTTTGTGGTTCTTCCATGAGGGTATTCTGCTTAAGCTATTCGCCTTTTTAACTGGCTTGCGCTCAGGCGGGAGAATGCATCATTAATAATTTCGGCTACCAGTTCGGTAAAACTTACGCCGCTGAAACGAAGTATGGCGCCAATGGAAGTAAAATTTTCATCTTCACTTAAACCACATTGTGCATTTACTTCCAGCACATATAGTTTACCGGTTTCTTTATCCATACGTATATCTGCACGGGTGTATCCGCAACCCTTGCAGGCAACGTATGCATCCCAGCTTATTTTTTTTATTTCATCGATCAATGAAGCATTGGGCAATGCGTATTCATAAAAATTAGCCTCATTGGGCATGGGGGCTTCGTCTTCATAGATTTCCCAAAGCCTGTCGAAGGAAAGGAACTTTTCCTGCTCTGGCAATGATTCATGAAAGACCCTTTCAACCGGTGTATATATTTTTGCTTCTTTGGGATTGTTGTAAGAGCCGGAGATCATCACGGTATACTCAGGACCGGTAATGAAGGATTCGGCTATCAGTCCGTCGGCTGCCAGGTCCCAACCTCTGTATCCTTCAAACATTTTATTTACCTGTTCCTGTAACTCGGCCTGGTTGCGAACCACATTCTTTATTCCCACGCCCATGCTTCCTCCGGAAACAGAAGGCTTAACGATAACCGGCGAACCGAGTAATTCAAAAATGCCATCAATATCATTTGTATCATGAATGGCTCTCCATTTGGCAGAAGGAACGCCGGCTTTATCAAAAGCCTGTTTCATGGGTATTTTGGAAGTGGTGATGCGGTAGAAGTATTCATCAGATCCGGTATAGATCAGCCCCTTTTCTTCCAGCAGTTTTACAACCGAAATGCCCGGCGTGCCATTGATCTCATCTCCATCGCACAAATTAAAAACCACGGGTGTTTTATTGCTGAAGTCTTTTTCCTTTGCGATGGTTTCAATAACTGTAGCATAATCTTTAATGGTTACCGGTTGCCATTGCCATTCAATGCCCAGTTCGGCAAAGGTCTTCTCGTATTCGGCAATGCTTTGGGTAAAATCATAATAGTAATCAATATTGGCATCGCTGCTTTCTAACAGCGGCGCCAGTACCCAAACCTTGATCTGATGATTTGTAAGAGAAGACAATAATGGTTTTAAAGCAGCCATAGAATGAATGGGGGGCTACAGGGATAATTTTTGCTTTACCTGTTGCCTGATGAAATCGGTTAGTTTATATTTTGAAAGCGTTTCAACAGAAAGATGTGAAGCGCCGTTTATTAATTGCAAACAGGCTGCGCTGCCGCAGTTACAAACAAAGGGCTGGGCCATTTCCCACTCGGTGCTTGGATAGAAAAAAGTGAACTCATCACCGGGCTGCATGGCCTGTAAGCAAACCAGCTCCATGCTGCTGGTATTAAAGAACACCGTGGGTGTACAACTGTGATTGATGTACTGGATAAATGCCGGGCTCAGTGTAATGTGCCTGTCGATGCCGGTTTGAACGGTCAGGTAAGTTGCAAAAGATTGCGTGGAAGCTGCGCTGAATGTACAGATAATATCGCCGGGTGCGAAGTTTACAGATGCAAACAGAGCTTTTTGATTGGTATCCTTATTAAGCAGCACCTCAGCAAAACCATGCTTAATGATAACTTCAAAGGATGGGGCAGTAACAGAAGTTTTTATCATGCTCGGTTTGATGGGAATAACCCGTTAAAGTTTAAAATAGAGTTATTTTATTTTAGCAGGCCATTCGATATAGTAAATGTATAAAAGCATTGATTAATAAAAAAGATAAAACGGGCATATTATTGAATAGTGGATTAATAACGATATTGTGTGTATAACCGCAACAACTCAAATTTTAAAGATTACTCCATGTCTGCAGATGCCGGCCAGCCCAATCCTGAATTGCTGATACAATTGGTAAAAATGAAAATGCCTTTTGGTAAATATAAAGACAGGCTTTTGTGCGACCTGCCGGTATCTTACCTGGAGTGGTTTCAGCAAAAAGGCTTTCCCAAAGGCAAACTTGGCATGTTATTGGAAGTATTATACGAGATCAAGATCAATGGACTTGAGTACTTGCTGAAACCATTAAAGGATTTGTAACATTCTTTTTAACCATTAAAAAGTAATTTTATGAATGTAGCATATCAAATCAACAAATGGAGTGTAAAGCACCATCCCAAATGGCTGGTAGTTTTAAGGGTAGCATTGGGGCTATGTCTTTTTATTAAAGGGTTCGGATTTATCCAGAACAATGTACAACTCACCGGTTTTTTTTCTGCAACATCTTATTTTGGAAGGGCAACCTGGCTTAATACAGTGATACCCTGGCTTCACCTGATGGGGGGAACCATGATCATAGCCGGCCTGTTCACCAGGTTATGGACCATCATGCAAATCCCGATTCTGCTGGGCGCCGTGTTTTTTGTGAACCGGGGTGTGTTCGCAGGAGAGTCCGATATCATGTTCCCGATTATTATCCTGGTACTGCTGGTATTATTTTCTGTAGAAGGTGGGGGGCCGGTTTCGCTGGATAATTATTTTAAGCATTACCGCACCATAAACCGGGAGCATTAATTTGCGATGGCAAAAGTTAAGTAAACATAAGGATTGATAGACCATTCGTCATTCATTTCCTGGTCAATATCGCCATACCTCAGGTCGAGCATGTTGCCCGATTCATTGATCTCCCAAAGCGTAAGCGGTTTTTTGCCTGGCTCGTTTTGTACGATCTCCGGTATCATTTCCTTAAGCATACCATTCCAGCAAAGCAGGATAAGCTGTGCTTTTTGAGAGAGTTTTTTATTGTTCTTATTGCCTGTCAGTTCGGCCCAGTCTCTTTTAAAGTAGCTGCTGTTGCTTAGTAACAGTATTTCGCGGTTGGTAGAAGTATTTTTCATATCCGGAGCTTTAGATTGCTCAATACTATGATGCACAATTTTATAAAATGTAATAAAATTGGCTTCTAAATTCTTGTTAATAACGTAAAAAAGGGATGAAGGGTTTTTTAATGCAGATAAGCTAAAGAGGAACCGGGGCGACATAATGAATTTCCGTCCGCCATATTTGGGCATAAAAAAACTCAACCTAAGTTGAGTCTTTTGTGGTGTGGGCCGGGATTGAACCGGCGACACAAGGATTTTCAGTCCTTTGCTCTACCAACTGAGCTACCGCACCTCCTTGAATATCGAATTACGAGCAAAAAATGCTGAATTTCGAAATCGGGTTGCAAAAATAAGGGTATTTATCTCAAAATCTGCAATCTGCAATCAAAAATCTGTAATCAATTGCCGTATTCGCATAAAAACTTAATACGCATCAGCTTTAACTGCTCCCAGTTAAAATTGCTATCGGCCAGCTCTTCCTGGGCTACCTGCAGGGATGATGTTTCGCAACTTTTAAAATAATCCATGATCTCTTCCTGCTCGTATTCGTCTACCATTTCGTCGATGGCATAATCCAGGTTCAGTTTAGTGCCGCTGGCAACAATGGTCTCCATTTCTTCTAAAAGTTCATCAATACGAAGGTCCCGGGTTTTGGCCACTGTTTCCAATGGTATTTTTTTATCTATGTTCTGTATAATGAAGATCTTATTGTTATTACGGTTTACCACGCTCTTCATCACAAAATCATCCGGTTTAATAATATCGTTCTCTTCCACATATTTTGTGATTACATCTAAGAAAGGTTTACCATAACGAATCGCCTTTCCTTTACTTACGCCGCTTATTTTTTCCAGTTCGGTCATGGTTGTGGGGAACATGGTGGCCATATCTTCCAGGCTGTTCTCTAAAAAAATAACGAAGGGGGGCAGGTTTTTTTCTTTGGCTACTTTTTTCCGCAGGTCTTTCAGCAACAATACCAGTTTTTCATCAGCCGCCGCCGCTTCTTCTGCTGCCTGATCTCCTTCTTCGTCATCTGCATTGGCTTCTTCAAATAAGTTATTCAATACAATTTTAAAGCTTGTTGGTTTCTTTAAAAATGTAGCTCCTGCTTTGGTGATCTTCAGTAAACCATATTCCACAATGTCTTTTTCAATTAAGCCTGCCAGCAGCATCTGGCGCACCAGGCTGTTCCAGAAGTGATTTTCCTTATCGTTGCCGCTGGCAAAAACATCCAGCTCTTCGTGGCGGTACATTTTTACGGCAGGCGTTGCTTTGCCTGCAAGTATCAGCAGTAAGTATTCAACCGGAAACTGCTCGCCCAGGGCTTTAATTGCTTTTAATACAATGGCAGCATCATCCTTCGCTTCAACTTTTTCTTTAGGGTTTAAGCAATTATCGCAGTGGCCGCAGCTTTTTTTATCATCGTAGTGTTCTCCAAAATAATGCAGCAGCATTTTACGGCGGCATACGCTGCTCTCTGCATACGCAACCGTTTCATTTATCAATTGTGCACCCACTTCTCTTTCACTCAGCGGCTTGTCACGCATCAGGTGCTCAAGCTTGGCAACATCTTTATGAGAGTAGTAAAGAATACATTTTCCTTCCATGCCATCACGGCCGCCACGGCCGGTTTCCTGGTAATAGTTTTCTATTGATTTGGGGATATTGTAGTGAATTACAAAACGAATATCCGGCTTATCGATACCCATACCAAATGCAATGGTAGCAACGATTACGTCCACATCTTCATTTAAAAACTGGTCCTGTCTTTCAGCACGTAACTTACTGTCAAGCCCGGCATGATAAGCAACAGCTTTAATACCATTGGCCATCAGCATTTTTGCCAGCTCTTCGGTTGTTTTTCTGTTGAGTGTATAAATGATACCACTCTTCCCTTTATGCTGCTGTATAAAACGAACAATGCTTTTATTGGTCTGGTCCAGGTTTATTTTAGGCTGAATTTCGTAGTACAGATTGGGCCTGTTAAAAGAAGAGATAAAGATCTTTGCTTTACGCAACCCCAGGTTCTTAATGATATCACTCTGTACTTTTGGTGTAGCTGTAGCGGTTAAAGCTATTACAGGAATGGTTTCATCTATCAGGTCCATCATTTCACGCAGTCTTCTGTACTCAGGCCTGAAATCGTGTCCCCATTCCGAAATACAATGCGCTTCATCCACAGCAAAGAAAGAGATCTTTAATTCTTTAAAGAAAGCGATGTTTTCTTCCTTGGTCATGGTTTCGGGTGCTACATACAGCATTTTTGTTTTGCCCGAAGTAAGATCGTCTTTTACAATTTTTTGCTGGCCTTTATTTAATGTGCTGTTTAAAAAATGAGCCACGTTATCCTTGCTGGCATAACTACGCACCAGGTCAACCTGGTTTTTCATTAATGCTATTAGTGGTGAAACTATAATGGCAACCCCTTCGCTGATCATGGCGGGTAACTGGTAACATAAACTTTTACCGCCGCCTGTTGGCATGATCACGAAAGTATCGTTTCCGTTGAGCAGGCTTTCAATAATTTCTTCCTGGGGTCCTTTAAAGCCATCAAAACCAAATTGGTCTTGTAATTGTGTAGCTAAATCTGGTTGGTTTTTAAATGCCGCTTTAATTGCAGCTTTGGGTTTGGATTCTTTTGCACTGGATTTTGTCTTGGCCATAATATTTTATCTTAGGGATATCTGTACTTTAATTTTTTTAATATGCCGATTTTTTTAAGGGCAGCGAAGTTAATTGAAAACAGCTGCAAAATCAAACCCAATCTGCGTTAACAGGATTTATTTAACAGTTGATTCCATCACTTAAGATAATCAAAATAAACCAAGCTGCAAAAAAACGGGCAGTAAAATTATTGCCCTGAATTTTGTGGCAGTTTTACTACAAAGCCTGCTCTTTGCATTATGAATGATTTGAAGTAGGTTTGCGCATTACTGATGAATACAGATAAGATCATAGCTTTTGCATTACGCACTATTGAGTTGGAAGCCGGCGCAATCGGCGGATTAAAATCGTTTATTGATGCTGATTTTGTAAAGGCAGTTTCCATGGTTGCAACAACCAAGGGAAGACTGATAGTAAGCGGTATTGGCAAAAGCGCCATCATTGCACAGAAAATAGTGGCTACTTTAAACAGCACCGGAACCCCGGCTGTATTTATGCATGCTGCCGATGCCATACATGGCGACCTGGGCATGATACAATCTGATGATGTTGTATTGGTGATCAGTAAAAGCGGCAACAGCCCCGAGATAAAAGTACTGGCGCCCCTTGTAAAGAGCTTTGGTAATATACTTATTGGTATGGTGGGCAATACCGGTTCTTTTCTTGCCCAAAACAGCGATATTGTTTTAAACACCACCGTAGAACAGGAAGCCTGCCCCATAAACCTGGCGCCAACCAGCAGCACCACTGCACAAATGGTAATGGGCGATGCATTGGCTGTTTGCCTGATGGAGATAAAAGAATTTAAAAGCAGCGACTTTGCGAAATATCATCCGGGTGGTGCATTGGGTAAAAAATTATTTTTACGGGTAGAAGAACTGGCCGCACAAAATGCAAAACCAAAAGTATTACCTACGGCCACTATTAAAGAAGTGATCATTGAAATGACGGCAAAAAGACTGGGTGCTGCCGTTGTTGTTAACGAAGCCGGAAACATACTGGGCATTATTACTGATGGCGACCTGAGAAGAATGCTTGAAAAGACAGATAGCTTTACAAACCTGCATGCAAAAGATATTATGAGCAGCCATCCCAAAACCATTGCTGCTGATATACTGGCAGTACATGCGCTGGAAGAAATGCGCAAACACAATATAAGTCAGCTGGTAGTAGAGCATGAAAATACCTACGCAGGCATTATTCACCTGCACGACCTGGTGAAGGAAGGAATCATATAAAGACATTAAATTTTTCTGCTTGAAATCCCTTTCCCCTTTACTATTAATTATTTTTTTGGCCGGCTGCACTTTGGGTGATAATAAAGAAGACATCACCTACAAAACTTTTGATACAGCAGCATGTAAAGAAGACCTGAAAATTTTACAGGGAATCATTACCGATATGCATGCCGGGGCATACGCATATAATACGCCGGCGCAACTTGATCATATTTTTGACAGTATCAGCTTAACCATCGATCGTCCGCTTACCATTACAGCATTTTACAACAAAGTAGATTATATCATAGACAGGCTGAAGTGCATTCACTCAGAAGCTGGTTTTCCGCAGGTGTTTTATGACAGCATTAATAACCGGCCTGTATTCTTTCCTACACCGGTTGTTGATATCAACGACCGCCTGTATGTAAATACAGACATACAAAATATTCCACTTGGTGCCGAGATCATGTCGATCAACAATATAAGTGCAAAAAAGATCATTGACAGGCTAAAAACATATTACCATACAGACGGACACAGCGATGAGGCCAAGAAAGCTGCTATTGACGAAGACTTTGCTTATAATTTTTTCCTGGCCTACGGAGGAATGGAAAGCTATACCATTGCCTTTAAAAAAGACGCCAACAGCCGGGTTGAAAGAAAAACATTTTTTGGTGAAAAACTAAAAGATATTGATGATAAGATCTACGATACCCGGTTTTTCTATTATGCCAGTGATGTGGATTATGACCTTGAGATTGATGATGCCTATAACGCTGCAACTATTACCATACGAACGTTTAGTTTTGATACCTATAATGCGCAGCATGCGTTTGATAACTTTTTAAAGAACAGTTTCAGGCTGATAAAACAAAACGGCATAAAAAACCTGATCATTGATTGCCGGAATAATGGCGGCGGCAACTATAGTGCTACCTATTCACTGCTTTCTTATCTTGTTGATAAAACATTGCCGGAATCTGACAGCGTGTTTCAACGATTTGAGAGGTTAAGGTTTACAAAATATATTGCTGATGAAGATACTGCCAACATTGCTGATGAGGATACCGCTTACTTTGCCTACAACAAGCAGCCTGACGGGCTGTATAAACTAATTGATTCTAATATAAAAAGATGGGAGCCGCAGCCGGATATTTTTAAAGGCAGGCTGTTTGTTATCATTAATGGCCATGTGATTTCGGCTGCAGCAACATTTGCATCTGTTTTAAGAGATAATACAAAGGCCATTTTTATAGGAGAAGAAAGTGGCGGGTCATGCGATGCCCATAACGCATCTATAATCAGTTATGTATTGCCCAATACAAAATTAAAAATTGATGTTCCCCTGAGAAGGTATTACCAGCCGGTGGTGAACAGGCAACCAGGAAGAGGCATTGTTCCCGATAAAGTAATAGCATTAACCCGGGAAGACCTGATTGGAAACTTTGACCGCCCCATTTCTTATATTTTTGATAGCATAATAGTAAAGTGATTATAAGAACCAATTCAATACTTTTGCACTAATAAGATCAACAATGAGTAAAAATAATTACGTTGCCATTATGGCCGGAGGGATTGGTAGCAGGTTCTGGCCTGTAAGCAGGTCAAATTATCCTAAACAGTTCCTGGATATTTTAAATACCGGCCGTACCTTAATACAGGCAACATTCGACCGATTTGCAAAATTTGTTCCGGTAGAAAATATCTACATCATTACTTTTGAACAGTATAAAGATCTTGTAGCCAAACAACTGCCCGAACTGCCGGTTGAAAATATTCTCTGCGAGCCATCAAGGAAAAACACGGCACCCTGCGTTGCATACATTTCTTACAAACTGCACCAGTTAAATGCCAATGCTAATTTAATTTGTGCGCCAGCCGATCATATTATTACCGACGAACCGGCTTTTGAAAAAGTATGTAAAGATGCGTTGCATTTTACATCGCATATAAAAGGGTTGGTAACACTGGGCATTAAACCAACGCACCCCAACACGGGCTATGGTTATATACAGTACGAGCAGCATGCAGTAAGCGACAATGTGTATAAAGTAAAAACATTTACCGAAAAACCCGACCTGCAGCTGGCCAAAACCTTTATTGCCAGCGGCGATTTTTTATGGAACGCCGGCATTTTTGTATGGCAGGTTAAAAATATCATTAAGGCGTTTGAAAAACTGATACCCGAACTGGCCGAGGTTTTTGAAGCGGAGAAAAATCATTTCAATACAAAAAAGGAAGAAGAGGCCATTGAACGCATTTACCCGCAGTGTGTAAATATTTCTATTGACTATGCGGTAATGGAAAAGGCAGATAATGTATATATCATACCATCTTCTTTTGGCTGGAGCGACCTGGGAACCTGGGCCAGCACTTACGATAACCTGGAAAAGGATTACCTGGGTAATGCTGTTGTTGGAAATCATGTAATGGTGATAGATGCCACCAATAATATTGTACATGCCGATAACAAGAAACTGGTTGTACTGCAGGGCCTGGATGACTTTGTGGTGGTAGATACCAAAGATGTTTTACTCATCTGCAAAAAAGAAAAAGAGCAGGATATAAAAGAATATGTAGCCGAGATAAAAAGAAATAAAGGAGATAAATACCTGTAAGTACATTTAAACTCACCCGCTTTTGATACCAACCATACAAAGCAAACTTCCCAACATTGGCACCACCATTTTTACAGTAATGAGTGTGCTGGCCAACGAACACAAAGCCATTAACCTGGGCCAGGGATTTCCGGACTACCAGATGAGCGAAGAACTGATTTCGCTGGTGAACAAAGCCATGCAGGCGGGCCATAACCAGTATGTGCACATGAATGGTTTGCCTGCTTTAAGAGAACAACTGGCAGAAAAAATAGAAGGGTTGTATTCAACAAAGATCAACCCGGATGCAGAAATAACCATTACGCCAGGCGGCACCTACGCCATTTATACAGCACTTACCACCATATTACAACCCGGCGATGAAGTGATCGTTTTTGAACCGGCCTACGATAGTTATATTCCCAATATTGAGATCAACGGAGCAGTGCCGGTATTGATACCGCTGGTTTACCCTGATTACAAAATTGACTGGGAACTGGTAAAGCAAAAGGTAACGCCCAAAACTAAACTCATCATGCTGAACACGCCGCACAACCCAACAGGTGCGGTGCTGGGCGCAGATGATATGGTGCAATTGCAGCAGATTGTAAAGGGTACAGGCATTTTTATTTTAAGCGATGAAGTGTATGAGCACCTGATATTTGACGGCAAAAAGCATGAAAGCATGCTGTGCTATGCTGATCTGTATGAAAGAAGTTTTGTTTGCTTTTCGTTTGGGAAGGTGTACAACTGCACCGGCTGGAAACTGGGTTATTGTGTGGCCCCGCCGGAGCTGATGAAAGAGTTCAGGAAAGTACACCAGTTCAACTGCTTTACCTGCAACAGCCCCGTGCAGTTTGCGCTGGCTGAATTTTTAAAGCAGAAAGAAAATTACTTACAGCTGGGTGCTTTTCTGCAGCAAAAAAGAGACTGCCTGAAAACCATGATGCAGCAAACAAAGTTTAAGGTACTGCCATCTTACGGAAGCTATTTTCAGCTGTACAGTTATGCCGGCATTACCGATGAAAGCGAAAAGGATTTTGCCATACGGCTTACCAAAGAGTATGGCGTAGCCACCATACCCACATCTGCATTTTATAAGAACGGGGAAGATAATAAGGTACTGCGCTTTTGTTTTTCTAAAAATGAAGCTACGCTGGAAGAAGCGGCCAACCGGTTGATGAAATTGTAGTTTTTACCACAAAAAACACTAAGTTATATTCACAAAGGGCACAAAGTATTTTCTTTGTGCCCTTTGTGTTTTCTTCTCTTTGTGTGCTTTGTGGTTAAACCCTAAACCCCAAACTGCATTAAGTGATGATCTAAATGTTTGTACATACTTTGTCCCCATTGCTCCGGCGTAAATGAGCCAAACATGGGGTGTGGGAATTTGCCTACATTGCCCGGCCCGGCATTATGAAATTGATTTATCATTCCAACCAGCTCTTGTTTTTCTTTTTCAAAATCACGTTCGTCTTTAATAATAAAATTAGGTGCTGTTGGCAGGTTGCGTTTCCAGGGCTCTTCGTTGTATAATTTCTTTTTAATTGCCCAGCCTAATAATAAGCCAAGGAACATACGTGGCATTTTTTTATCGCTCAGCGGCACTTTAAAAGCTTCTTTGCAATGTGCCAGCATTTGTGCAGCATTCATTTTGCCCCACTGGCGCTGGGTAGCGGGAGTAAGGCTGTTAATGCGATTGATGATCTCGGTGTAAGTTTCTTTGTTGAATAAATTTTTCATGATGATTAGTTTTTTATCACATAACAGCTATCCTGGTTTAGTATTTTACTTTTTTGCTTCTCCAAAAAAGATTCTGTGTTAATAACCACTAGTTATTTTAATTTTATGCTTTAGGCGGCATAAGCCAGCCTGTTTAGGGCGGTCAGTTTATGACCGCTCTTGTTTTATCAGCCTC